>Ga0207667_10001684_pt1 | contig 27852 bp, 39 predicted proteins | sample KBSCornC52_FD_184301 | JGI IMG/M metagenome (GOLD analysis project Ga0207667, IMG submission 184301) | Corn rhizosphere microbial communities from Kellogg Biological Station, Michigan, USA - KBS Corn C5-2 (SPAdes) (version 2) | ecosystem: Host-associated > Plants > Roots > Rhizosphere > Soil ...
GCTCCGCGTCCCATCGAGCCCGCGCGCGGTCGTCCGCATCCTCGGCATCCACGCCGGCCTGCATCTCGGCCTCGTACGCGGCCAGCGCCTTCGCTTCAGCCGCGTGGCAGTCGGAGCACATCGACTTCAGCCATGCGTCGGATTGCTCCGCGCCGTGGTCGAATATCGCGCAGCCGCATTCGCGGCAGACGGGCTCGCGGGCGATGGTCACGGCTGCGGCTCCGCTCGCTCAAGCCACCACATCCACTTCGGATCCGGCTTTCCCTTGCCGAACTTCGCGCGGACCTTTTTCTGATACTTCGACTTTTTGCCCTTCGTGTCGGGCGTGTCGCGGGCACTCACCGCGCACCGACCTTCCGGAACGGCACGACGTTGCTGCTACTGGCTCGGGTCGACGCGAGCGGGCGCGGGCGGAACGCCGCCAGCACGTCGCGGGTGAACGCGTTCGCCTGCTCGGTCTCGGCGGCGGAACGGGGGGAGTCGGGTACCTCGAGCACCGCGCGAATCGCGAGCACTTCGAGCGTCAGCTGTTTCATGCGTACCAAGATACTCAAGCGTAATAGGATACGCAAGCCCTTGGATGCAAATAGGTGGGATGTTATCTCACACGGACAGAGTGTGACACTGTTGCGAAATGCTCAGTGGCCGAGCAGGAATGCCACGGCATAGTGTCAGCGTTCGAACAACGGCGGGAGCAGCGGCAATGCGGGTTGTGCTTCGACGACGCGACGGGATGGCGACGGCTACAGCTGGTGACCGATCGCTCTGCGGAACCGATGCGGAAATAGACGACGTTTTGCGGCTAGCCGCGCAGCTCGTCGGGAGCAGGGAGCGCCCGGGGCGCATTTCGGTGCTCGAGCTCCTTGGCTCTGAGCAGGGTCAGCCAGTAGTCGACTCCAGGGTCGGCGGCGAGGTCAGTAACGACGCGCACGGCAGTGATAGCCGCCTCCGAGTAGCCAACGATATGGGCGGCGGCAATGGCCCGCGAGCGGCTCGGGTACAGCGGATCCTCGGGGATAGTCGGTCCGTAGTTGCCGGTAGCGAGCCACTCGAAAGAAACCTTGGCCGCTCGCGCTAGTGCGGCGAGGGTGCGACTTTCCATGCTGTCGCGCCCCTTTGCGATTGCGAGACGCACGGTGGCACGAGGCACATTTGCCGCGCTCGCCCAGGAAGATGGGTTTATCCCGCGCATCTTCATGACCTCTTTCAGCCGCTCCGCGAGGGTGCTCACCGGAAAAAGAGTATCGGAATACGCGGGCATTTGGGGTGGTCCGAAGTTTAGTAGTTGCGTACTAGGATACTCGAGCGTACCCTGCTACGCATGGGAATCGCGGAACGACTGAAATGGGCGCGTGACGCCACGGGCTTGAGCCAGCGCGATCTCGCCGAGCTGGCCGGGAACATGAGCGAGGGCGTGATCCGGCACCTCGAGGCGGGCATCACCAAGACGATCGAGGTGCCCAACGCGGTCAAGCTGTGCATGGCGCTCGGGTGCGCGATGGGGTGGCTGCTGGCCGGCGAGGGTGAGGCTCCGGATAGCGACGCGCTGAAGGCGATCGGAGCGGCGGCGCGCGAGGCGAAGGGAGCGGCGGAGTGACTTGCTACGTCTACAGCCTCTCCGATCCCGACGGGTTTGTTCGGTACATCGGGAAGAGCAAGGACCCCGTGCGCCGCCTGGCTGGTCACGTTTCCACGCGCGCGTCCAAAAGCGTGCGCGCATGGGTGCTCTCGCTCGGAGTCGAGCCGAAGCTGAGCATCGTTGGAAGGTTCGAGTCCAACGCGGAGGCGGCTCTCGTTGAGCGGGAAGAAATAGCGCGACTTCGTTCGCAACTCCTGAATTGCCAGCGCTACCTGGACATTCGCCACGTGACGCGACGGCAGAAGTTCTTCGGCTTCGGATCGCGATGCGCGATGCGGCGCGTCGGGCTCGGCAAGAATCAGAATGAGGTCTCGCAACAATGCGGTTTCGCTGTCGGTATGCTGAGCAGAATCGAGAGCGGCGACACGAAATACGTCAGCGCGGAGACGGCGGTAATTCTCGCTCGGGCGCTGGAAACGTCCGTCGAGTGGCTTGTCACGGGAGACGAGCATGTCTGACCCGAAGCTACGCATCGTGCCGCCTTGCAACAGGTCGCTCCCTGCCTGGTCGGTCGCAATCCGCGCGCGTCGACTCGAGCTCGGGCTGACGCAGGATGAGGCTGCGCTGCGATGGGGCGTGGCGCCGCGCACGATTCGCCACTGGGAAGCTGGCATTGGTGACGGGCGCATGTTGGCAGCATTTATCGGCGCGGAGAAAGGCAGGGCGGCGTGAGCTACGTTTATGCAGCTGAGCGTGCGGAGATATTCACCGAATCTGGGCAGATCGCGTTCCTGAAGATTCGCGACAACGCGCATTGTCTTATCAAGGCGAGCGGCGCGGCGACGATGGGGAAGCTGATGATCGGGACCGGAAGCAGCTGGACCCTCATGGCTTGCGTGCACCGACTGGTAGAGCTCGGTGAGCTGAAAAGCATCTGGGACTGCGGCGCAGGCCAGGACGATGTTTTCATCGCCGGATCGAAGTTCCCATGACCCAGCAGCAAATCGCAATCTCGCTCGCGGCGCTGGCGTTGGCGATCGCTGTATTCGGCATGGCTCTGATGGCGTTGGGGGAGGAGTGAGCATGCGTCGCCGGTACGCAACGACCTCGGGCAGCCGCTGGGTAAGCAATGATCCTCAGCCGCCCGACGCTATCTCCGATTGGCAGATGGTTGGAGCCGCCGCTGCTGGCGATCACCTCTATTGGTTCTGGATGCTCGAAGAAGTCGAGCCGGAACCTGAGCTGGAGTTTTGATCGTGGCCGAGCTCACTCCCGACGAGAAGGCGGAGCTGCGGAAGGCGGCGGATGCAGCAACACCCGGACCATGGCGCGAATGCGGCGCAGAGCGCGATGGCTGCCAATGCTGCCTGGTGTGGTCTGAACGGGCTGACACGATCGTCGCCGCTCCACGGGTGCACGTTACGTCAGGCGCGCACCGAGAAAACGATGATCTAGGCGAGGGTTTCACGGTCGATCAGGGAAGGAAGAACGCTCGCTACATCGCCCGCGCCAACCCCGCCACAATCCTCGCGCTACTCGACGAAAACGCCCGCCTCGAAGCCGAGGTCTCGGAGCTGGTTCGGCAGTCACAAGCCAGCCAGACGGCGCTGGCACAAGGCTGGGCGAAGCTGCGCGAGGAGAAGCGCTCCACTCGAGAGCTCGCGTGGGACGAGGGACGCAATTCGGCAGACGAGAGGAACCCGTACCGATGACCGACGAGAAGCTTTGCCCGGACTGCGGGAGGCCGGGTGGATTCGCACAGGGAGAGTGCGCCACATACGCCTCATGCGTTGCGGCCACTCGCGTCGAATGCGACACATTGACCATCACCCGCCTCCGCGCCGAAAACGCCCGCCTGTCCGAAGAGGTGGCGAGGCTGAAGGCGGAGCGGCAATGGATTCCGGTCCGCGCCGACAGCTCCGAGTTTCGAGCCAACATGGCGGACCCGAATTGGCGACCGGGTGACGTGTGACCCCGCTCACCCCCGAGGATATCGCGACGCGCTTCCGCGTCACCATCCGCCGCGCCTTCAAGTGGATGCGCGCGGCTGGCGCAATTCCCGATGGCGACAGTCTGCGCATCACGGAGGAAAGGTTCAGCGAATGGCTCAAAAACGAGATGGTCTCTACAAGCGCGGGCGCTTCTGGTGGATCCGCACGGACCCCGTCACCGGCAAAGCGCGGTCGACGTACTGCAGCGACCTCGAGGCCGCTCGCCTCTACCGAGCGAAGCGCGAACGCCTCGCCGCCGATCCGGCCCACGCAGCCGCGGAAACGGCGCGCCTCGACGAATGGATCCGCCGCGTGATTGCCGTGAAGGAGCACGACGGCAGCTCGGCCGCGACCGTCGAGGTGTACCGGACGAAGCTCGGCCACTGGCTGCGGCTCGCGCCTGACGCCATGCTTGCGGAGGTCGACCCTGGTTTCGTTGATGCCTTCGTCGCGCAGCGCCGCAGCGAGGAGGTGTCGGACCACACAATCAGCAAAGAGGTCACGCATCTGTGCACCGTGCTGAAGGCAGCCAAGCGCGCGGGCTGCTACCCGGGTGACATTGCGACGCTGCGCCCGCCGTCGCTCCATGCCGGCTACAAGCCCCGCAAACGCGCCCTGACCCGCGAGGAGGTCGTGGCGCTCATGGCCGAGCTGAAGCCCGAGCTGGCGGCGCTGGTGGCCATCTGCGTGTCTCTTGGCTGCCGACTGTCCGAGGCCTATCGTTTGCAGCCGTCCGACATTGGACCGAACAGCGTCCACATTCGAGGAACGAAGACCGACGAAGCTGACCGCCATGTCCCGATCCTTTCCGTGTTTCGGGCTCTCCTTGCCGAGGGAGCGCGTCACCTCCCCCTCGGAGCTGAGCCGAATAATCTTCGCCGAGATATCGCGGCAGCTTGCCGCAGAGCCGGAATCACCAGCGCTACCCCCAACGACCTACGACGTACGCATGCCACGCTCCTGGCCAGTGCTGGAGTTGATCGGGACGTCACAAGAAGGCTCCTCGGGCACACCACCACCCGACTCGTCGACACGGTCTATGGGCACCCAACCACCGAAGCCCTAGGCGCGCTCGCGGAAGCGAAGCTACTGACCGCGGCGCCGTTACAGGGACGCGACAGCTCCGCGAAAACACCGGCCAGCGCCAACGCTAATCCGGCAGAAAAACCCGGAGCCGATTTCGAGATTCGAACTCGAGACCTGCGGTTTACGAAACCGGTATCGAATGCGCTAGGTAGCGGTGTTTCGCGGGAAACATCGGGTTTAAACAGGGTAGACGCGGCTGGATTAGGCCAGTTTCACCCTAGCGGCGCTACACGGACGCTACAATACATTCGGGGGTTGGTCGATGCTCGGTTGAGCTGGGGCGAGCGCAACCGGTTGGGTGATTTCGACGGGAGGCGGGCGCTATGATCTGGCTCGAGGTCCAGCGGCGTTCAGGCATCGACCGTCGTGACATCACCGTGAGTGGAGGCGCGGGAGTCGCAGATGGCGAATGCCCAGGGTGCGGCTGCTCCCCGTTCTTCGTCGCTGGCAGCGGGGCCGAGCAGCTGGACGCAGGACGCACCCGCGCCAATGGCCGGTGCCTCTCGTGCGCTGACCCCGTTGGCTACATCTACGCGGAGCCGGACACCATCTTCGGAGCCGAAGAGGATCGCGCCGTCCTGAGCTTCGGGCGTGCGCGGGTTTACGGCGGAGGGATTCGCCCGTGACCCGCTTTTTTTTGGCCAAAAATACTGAACGTAAGTTCGTCGCGCACATTGCCGCCACGGGGGCATCGAAGTGACCGCGGCGCGTCGGTTCTACTCGGACATCACCGTGCGCCAAGAGGCGGACGCGGTCTGCTTCCGCTTCGAGCGCGGCGAAGAGGGCGTGAGCGACGTTGCCGAGGTGTGGATCTCCGTGTCGACGGCCGCGCACGCTGCGGCGGCGCTACTCGAGGCGGGACTTGGTTACGACCGAGCGTGCCGCGTCGAGCAAAGGCTGCGCGAGGAGTTCGAACGAAAGCAGGGCTACCTGCCCGAGGCTGAGCGGGTGGATTTCGACGTGGTGATTCCCAATGGATAACGTGACGATTCAAAACATCGGTAGCGGCGCGACCAAGGTGTGTGAGTTTTGCGGCTTCCTAGCGCGAGGAGGCTGGTTCCAGGTGCGCTATCCGGGGGGCGCTGGGCTGTGGGCTTTCTCGCTGCGACACGGTTTGATGGAGGCGAAGCGCGGTGAGCACGCGAAGTGGCGTATCGATGCTGAACAGCTCGAGACTTTGCGAGCAGAGGCGCGCGCGGCGCGTATCAAGTTCTCGGTAGAGACAAAGCGAGCGAGTCGAAAGGCGCGACCTAGGCGCCCGGCGGAAGGTGTAGCTCAGCGCCAGACCGAGATGTGGTGATGCAACGCGCGCCGAAAAAACCCGCGGAAAGGCCGCGAATTTTGATCGACCAACGCGAGCAGGCCCCGCTCACCTTTTGCGACACATTCACGGTCGAGCGCGTGTTGCTCCCGGTCGGCGACTACTCGCTTGCCGGAGCGACCGACACAGTCGCCATCGAGCGCAAGCGCAACGGTGAGCTGCAATCGTGCTGCGGCACGGACCGCGATCGCTTCATCGCGCAGATCGAACGCATGCGCGAATACCCGGTCAGGTGGCTCGTCATCGAGTGCACGATGGATGATGTGGTGCTCGGTCTCAATCGCAGCGCTATCAACCCGATGAGTGTGCTCGGGACGCTCATCAAGTTTGGCAGCGATTGGAACATCCCGACGATGCTGTGCGGCGATGCGCGGAATGCGTCGCTGTTCGTCGAGCGGATCATGTTGCGCGAATGGAAGAGGCTTCAGGAAAAGGCGAAAGCCGAAGTGAGGGAGAGCGCGTGATGGCGAAGTGTGAATGTTGCGGCGGTTTAAAGGACTCGGTAGGTGAGTTTGCTGGGGACGTGCCGGATACAGAGGGTCTAAGGGGCGCTTTGTTTTCTCTCGACTGCGTGAACTTTTATGGCCAGCAGGGGGTAGCCAACCGCATCCGCTCCCGCCGCGCCAAGGCGGAGCAGCCGCGCGACACCATCCCCGCGCCGCCGATCGAGTGGGCGGAATCCGTTCACCCCGACGCGCAACCCTACGTGCTGCCGCCGCAGAAGCAGTGCCGCGAGTGCAGCCGACCCGAGCGCCCGATTACCGCGACGCATGACTGGTTCTGCGTGTACTGCAATCACTCGAAGGAGGGCGGAATCCATATTTCGCAGACAGGCGCTGACGCAATCACCGCAGCGGCGATGCTCAACGAGGAGACGCATCCGGGCGAAGCCGCTGCCCGCGCTCGCATGTCCGCCGCCGACCGCAAAGCAACGCCTCGAGCCACAGCGGAGAGCCGCATGCTGGCGTTGCCTCACCCTTGGGAGTGCGGCGGGGAGGATGAGCCGTGAAGCGCGTGCTCGACCCGAATCGCCCGAAGGTCCCCGAGATGATGCCGATCGTGCGCAGAATCTACGCGCGCCACGCTGCTGGCTGCTGCTGGCATGTGGTGCTCGATGACGGGAACTACGCCTCGGCTAAGTTCTGTATCGAGTTTGCTCGCAAGGAAGGTCACCCCGACTGCTGCGCTCTGGCTGACCTGGTCGAGCGTGGCGTAACGCAGAGTCAGCTCGCGAAACTGGCGAGGAATCACCGCGAGTGAACGCCCCCATCGTCCACCGCGACCCGCTCCTCGCCGGGTACCGCGCGTGTCGCTTCTACGCGATGCGCCGCGCGTGCCTCGCGCTCGCGGAGCTGCTGCGCGCCACCGCATATGACGGCGCCCAGATGCAAGAATTGCTGCTTGTGTGGCTGAAGCTGTACGACGCCGCGATCGTCGTCGCGTACGGCCACGCGCTCGCCTGCTGCAATGACCCGCGCCGTGCGTATCGCGTGTTTTGCGAGCGCGCCGTGCAGGAGCAGCTGCGGGAAAACGTGCAGCGCATGGCGGTGGACATTGTCGGGGAGCCGCGGAACGAGCCGCGCGGGTCGACGTTCGAAGAGCGCGTGTTGGATGACATTGAGTTTGCGAAAGTGAGGGTTGCGTAGATGGCTTTCACGGGTGCTTACAGCTCGTCTGAGCGAAACGAGATTTGTCGACTGATCCGCTCCTGTTACGGCGTATCCGCTCACGAGGCTGTTAGGCTCATGCGGCTCTACTCGGACAACCTTGACGCGGTTTTGGATACCTTGGGTGAATCCGACGATTCGCCGCCAGTGAGTCAAATGGCGTTCGACCCAGCGAAGCAGACCAAATTCGGGTGGCGCCATGACCGCTGACATGCGCACGCCGCGGGCCGCGCGACAGGTCGCAGATTGCCGCCCGGTCGCGGCGCTCTACATCGACCCGCGGGGGCCGTATCCGAAGATGGCATATGGGCCTGAGGAGCTGTTCCTCGCGGATGGTCTCGTTAGCGCTTTTGATCCGCTCCACGTCGACTGCTGGGACGAGTCCCGCGACGCTCGCAAGTACGACGGCCCGCACCCGATCGTAGCGCACCCACCGTGTGGCCCGTGGGGTCGACTGCGGCACCTGTACAAGGGCAGTGAGCACGACTGCGCGCCGCGAGCCGTCGAGCAGGTGCGGCGGTGGGGTGGCGTTCTAGAGCATCCGGCGGGGTCGCTGCTTTGGCACAACGGACGGCCGTGCCCTAACACCGCGAGCGGTGCGCACTGTGAGCACGCGGCAGAAGATGGCGGTCCTTGCTGCAAGTGCGGCTGGGAGCATCTTCCGTACTCAGACCATGCCGAAGACTCGTTCGGCGGCTACACCATCGAAGTCGACCAATGCGAATGGGGCCACGTCGCCCGCAAGCGCACGTGGCTCTACCTCGTCGGCGTGCCGCGTGAGGCGCTCGAAGCGCCGCCGTTCCCTGACGCTGTTGCCACGCACCGGGTAACAAACGGCTCCCGAGGGCGCACGGAGCTGCCTCGCTGCTCAGCGTTCGCTGCGCGCGCAACGCCCCCGCTATTCGCTGAGTATCTCGTGAGGCTCGCACGCGCCGCGGTGAAGCCATGACCGCGCCGAAGCCCCGCGCCGAACTGCTCCGCCATCGACACGACGACGCGACCGAAAAACAGTGCCGCGTGTGCCGCAAGTGGAAGCCGCGCAAGAGCGGATTCTACGCACGCAGCTGCGCCCCCGATGGGCTGCAAACCATCTGCAAAGCCTGCGACAACGCCCGCTCAAGCAAGCGCTCCGAGTACCCCGAGGGCGACCGGCCGAGCGCCTGCAAGCGGGGCAAATTCTGCAACGAGTGCGGCGGGCTCCCCCATCGCGTCGAGGGCAAACGCTGCCGCCGCTGCGGGCTCGCGTTCACCGAAGAGGCGCCACCCGAGCTCGAGCTCCGCCGGTTCGACGACATTCGCGCGCGCCGCTGAGGCCCGATGCCTGACGAATTCGAGTGGGCCGTCATCGACGGGAGCGGCGCTGTCTGCGGGGTTCGCCGCACCGAAGGCGACGCGCGCGCCCTCGCTCGGATGCTGACTGCCACTTCGCCGCAACGCGGGCCCTACACGTGGAAGAGGAACCAATGAGCGATCCCATCGACTTGGACAAGGCGCGCGCAAAGAAGTCGAAGGCGAAGCGTTCGGCGCACAACATCCCCAACACCGAATGGGGGCTCGAGCTCCGGTGCGACCAGGACGGTCGGGTCACGCCCGACGTGGGGAATGCGACCATCATCCTCGCCAATCACCGCGAGTGGGCCGGCGCGCTCACGTACGACGACTTCGCCGACCGCATCTATTGGTCCGCGGACGCGCCGCGCATCGCCGGCATGGATCGCCCACTCAAGGGCCAGGAGGTTGCCGACCACCACGCGACGTTCGTCCACCACTGGTTTGCCCGCCGCAAGGGCATCACGCTCAAGAAGGGGGCCGTGCAGGACGCCATGGTGTCGGCCGCGCGCCTGCGCACCGTGCATCCGCTCCGCGAATACCTGAGCGGGCTCAAATGGGACGGCACCAAGCGCCTCGGCTCGTGGCTCACTGCCTACCTCGGCACACCGCTCTCGCGCTACTCGGTCGCGGTCGGCCGCTGGTGGATGATCAGCGCCATCGCGCGCGTCATGCGCCCAGGCTGCCAAGCCGACCACATGCTCGTGCTCGAGGGCGCCCAGGGCTTGGGCAAGAGCTCGGCGCTGCGAATTCTAGCCGGCGACTTCTACCTGCCGAGCCTCCCGGACATCAAGAACTCGGCCGCCGGCCACATGCTGCAGGGCAATTGGATTGCCGAAATCGGCGAGCTCGATGCGCTCCGCCGGCAGGAGCTCACGACGGTCAAGGACTTCCTGACGCGCACCGTCGACAAGTACCGCCCACCCTACGGCCGGTTCCAGGTCACGCGCCCGCGTCAGATGGTGTTCGCCGCGACGACCAACGAGGAGGCCTACTTGCACGACGCCAGCGGCGGCCGGCGTTTCTGGCCGGTGGTCACGCACAAGCTCGAGAGGGATGCCCTCGAGCGCGACCGCGACCAGCTCTGGGCCGAGGCAAGGGTTGCGTTCGAAGCGGGCGAGCATTGGTGGCCGAGCGACGAACTCAACCCGGAGATCCGCGAGGAACAGGCGGCGCGCCATGCCAGCGACGAGTGGGAGGGAAAAATCGCGGAGTGGGTAGTCGCCAAGGCTCGCACCGGTTTTTCAATCGGCGACGTGCTGCAGAGCTGCATGGGGCTCGACGCTGGGAAATGGACACGAGCCGACCAGACGCGAGTCGGTATGTGCCTGAAAGTGCTCGGATACGAGTGGCGCCGGCAGCGTGTAGAAGGTTCCGAACCGACCAAACGCTACTACCCCCTGCGGCAGCAGCCGTGCTTACCTGGCTCGGAGTAGGTGTGCACCGGATATGTGCCTAGAATCAATCAGGAATATGGTCGCCGTGTACACTGTGCACTCCCAGAATCAAATTCCCGAAACCTCTACCGTCTCAACGTCCTGACCTTCTATCTAGTATACACAGGTATACACAGGTATATTATGTATAGTAATAACAATATGTTAGCCCGTGCGCACCGTGGTTTTCAGGCGGTGCACACAGGTCGACACAGGTAGGCACATGCGGGAATTCATGGAGCAGTTGGCAGAGCAGGTCTTGCGAATTCTTCGAGAGGATTCCGATGTGCGAGCAGTGGTTTTCCGGTCAATGTCACGGAAGTGGTTCCAGTGGCGGGCGACCGCTTACTAACCCCTCGCGCGCGCGCGGGCGCGTATCCCGACGCGGCGGCATCCGCCAGTTGACCACGCTGCCCCAGTGGCTAGCTTGAATATGTGAGCGGCGACGTTCACGGACAGGCCGGAAAGCGACGGCAGGTGCTCACCAGGTCGACCAAAGCGACCGAAGACAGCTGGAAAGACAGCCGGAGCAGCAAGGGTAGGAAGTAGGAACCCAAGGTCAGGCAGGCGCGACGGCGCAGCTAGCGTGTGGTCGGCGAATCAGGCCCACTCCGATGGCTCCGCACCGCAAGGTCCGGGGCCTTTGGCGTCATGAGGGCTTGGTTCGGCATGCTTCCGTTGTTGCTGCTCCTGGGCATCGCGTGCTCGTCGGCAACCAGGGAGCCTGCAGGAGGCGCTCAGCCGGACGCGGGCACCTCAGGGTCATCCGGAGCGCCAAACGCAGCTGGCGGGCATCCTGGCGCGAGCGCGTGGCAAGCTGGGAACGGCGGCGCGACGGTAACGGGCGGACAGGCGGGAGTCGGTGGACAGACGCCGGAAGCGGCGGGCGCCTCCGGCGCGGCTGGCTCGCCCGAAGCCGCTGACGCCGGGCCGACCTGGCCAGACTGCGCGGGCACATGGGCGATTTGCGACGGCCCCGACGCGGACGGCAAGCCGATCGGCTACGGCTACGCCTGCCAGGTCCCTACCGGATACGGCACGCACTACCAGATGGCGTGCCAATTCTACTGCGACACCGACGCGAACACGGGCACGCTGGACCCGGATCGGCAAACGCGCTGCGAGGCGGCAGGCGGTCAATGCGCCTGCTTGTCGCTTGGCACGCTCGATGACGCTGGCAATGTCGACGACTCCGGCCCCTGCTCGAACCGATACCAGTGTCAGCCGCGCGCGACTGTGCCATAATGCGCCATGTCGTCGCGTGTGACATTCGAGTCGCTGGCGAATGAAACCGACCCGCTGGTCGTCAAGCGTGGGCTGCTCCGCACGCTGGATTCGCTGTTCGACGAGTGCGCCAATCGGACGCGCGTGAGCAAGGCCGGCGTCGCGTATGCGGACCCGGACAGCAACGGCGCAGCCAAAGCGACTGAGCTCGCGGCAAGAATTCTCGGCGCAATCGGCATGGACCCGAGCGTGCTCATTCAATTCCGTAACGACACGGAAAAGCTAGTGAAAAGAGCAGGAGCCGTGCTGCGCGAGCGCGAGGCTGAAGCGCTACCGTCCCGAGCCGCCGAATAATTCCACTTGGCACATTTGTGCCACTGGTGGCACATTCTGTCCCGTGGGCCTGCTGAGTCGCTACACGCTGCAATTCCGTTCGCCGGCTTTCAACCAGTCGGGGATCGTGCTGGGCAGCGACGTGGCGGTAGCGGGCGCGCGCGACGGCGAACTGGACCGCGGCAAGGTCGAGCGAATCGAGCACTGTGGCACGCATGTGCGTGTTTGGGTGCGTCACGCCGACAGAGTGGCCGTTTGGCGCCTCCCGGGCGGCGGCGAAGGCGAGGAATTGGTCGATGGAGAAAATTCGAGCGTACGCGGACAACGTGGTGCTGAGGTTCGTCCCGAGGCCGACGACGGCACTGGGCGGACTGATTCACCTGCCGCAGCAGGTCACGGAGAGCCGAGTCGGGACACGGGAAGCGGAAGTGCTGGCGGTGGGCCCGGGCCACTGGATGCGGTCGGGCCAATTCCGCCAAAACGTGGTCCAGGTCGGCCAAAGGGTTCTGGTCGACGCGCTGGCGGGCCAAAATTATGACCTCGACCTGAGCGTTCCGCGGCACAACAAGCCCGCGGAGTGGGGTGACGAGCGCGGGGAGTTTCGCGTCGTGCGCGAGGACGAGATTCTGGCGGTCATCGAGCGCGATGCCGAGCCGGAGGCGGCGGAGTGAATCTCGACCCGCGCCCGTACGCCGCGTGGAAGCGCAGCAGCCGCCCGCGCCGCGGGCCACTGCGCCGCGCAACCCTTTCCAGCCATGCGCTGGCCGTGATGGTCGCCGCGTGGCGCCACAAACCGCTCATCCCGAACAGGAACCTCCATGCCTGACGAAGATCACACCCCAGTCGACGGCCCCGAAACCAATCCGGCGCCGCCGCCCGACGTGAGCTGGCACACGTTCCGCCTGCGCAAACTGAACGTCGCGACCACGGCCGTCAACGGCAAGTACTGCCGCGTGTCCGAAATCGGCGAGGGCTACCACGCGGTCGAAGTCGAAGGGCTCGAGCCCGTGATCACCGAAGAGCAATTCGGCATTTGCCAGAACATGGCGGAGCTGAGCGCGCTCGCGGGGCGCCCGGTGCGGCGGTTCGTCGCGGCGGACGGGGAAGCGACCTACCGATGACCTCTCGGGACTTTTGCTTTTGGCTGCAGGGGTATCTCGAGCTGAGAGCCAATAAAGACGCAAGTCTGTCGACGGAGCAGGCACGGTGCATCGCGAGCCACCTAGCCCTGGTGTTCACGCATGACATCGACCCGAGCATGGGCGCGCCTGCGCATCAGGCGAAGCTGAATGAAATTCACTCAGCGCAATCGAATCAGGTCGCCGAAACCAACCACCTGACGATCGGTGGCTCTGGCCCGACTATGCGCTGCTAATGACCACGCTGGCCGAGCTCGAGCAGCTGCAAGCCGTCAACCCGGTGGCAGCAGCTCGACTCGCGCAGCAAATCCTCGACGAGGAGAGCGACGACGGCGAGGAGAAAAGCCTCACGCTCTACAGCCCGCACCGACCGCACGCGAAGCAACAGCAGTTCCTTGACCTCGACTGCAGTGAGGCGCTGTACGGCGGCGCGGCCGGCGGCGGCAAGTCCGATGCGCTGCTCATGGCGGCACTGAAATATGTGCACCAGCCGCGCTACTCGGCGATCCTGTTCCGTCGCACGTTCACCGAGCTCGCGCTGCCCGGGGCCATCATGGACAGGTCGCATGAGTGGCTTCGGGGCACGCGCGCGCACTGGAATGGGACTGAACATTGCTGGAAATTCCCAACCGACGGCGCGCCCTCGACTCTCACGTTCGGCTACCTCGACTCCGCTACCGATCACATGCGGTACCAGTCGAGCGAGTTCCAATTCATCGGGTTCGACGAACTCACGCACTTTCGCGAGAAGCAGTATCGGTACCTGTTCAGTCGCCGGCGCCGCCTGATTGGCTCGGATATACCGGCGCGCTCGCGTGGCGCAACCAACCCGGGCGGCGCTGGACACGACTGGGTGAAGGAGCGCTTCGGCATCCCGGATACGGTCGATTTCTCGCTCGTGTACAATTCGCAAGGGCGCGTGTTCGTGCCGGCGTCGCTGCGCGATAACCCGTCGCTCGACGCTGACGACTATCTATCCGCTCTCTCCGAACTCGACGCGACCGCGCGCGCCCAGCTCGAGTCAGGCCAGTGGGTAAGAGACACGGACGGGCTCGTGTACCGCGAGTTCGATCGCTCGCGGAACATTGTGCCCCAGCTACCGCAGCTCCCCGCCGGCGAGAGCTGGAAGCGCATACTATCGTGTGATTTCGGAGTGGTCGACCCAACCGCGTTCTGCGAACTGGCGTTCAACCGCTACGTGCGCGAAGTGTACGTCACGCGCTCCGAGCAGTGGGCGGACCGCTCCCCGAGCGAGATGGCCGAGGAGGCCATCCAATGGGGAAAGGACTGCGGCGGCTACGAGCAAGTGATCGGCGACGTGGGCGGGCTCGGCAAGGCATTCGAGAAAGAGTGGATGCAGCGATTCCGGCTGCCGCTAACGCCTGCCGAGAAAACAAGCAAGCTCGGTTTCATCAAGCTCATCAACGGCGACATGCGCGCGCGCAAGCTGCTCGTGCTCGACGGGCCGAATACGGATCTAACCGATAATATCGGCGTGCTCAGCTGGGACGACGGCGCGACGCGCGAGAATCAGGACCAGCCGAACCACCTTACCGACGCCCTGCTCTACGGGTGGCGCGCGAGCCGGCACTACGCGGCGAAGGACGCGCCGAGCATGCCCGCGTACGGCTCGGCCGATTGGCTCAAGAGGCAGACCGACGAGGAGCGTGAAAAGGCGTTCGCGGCGACGCGGAAGCGCGTGACGAAGGCGACGCGGAGCCTCAGCGATCGGCAGTTGATCGCGAAGATTGCGAGGATGTGAGATGGCCGCACCGGAAACGAATTTGAACCGCCCGCGCGTACTGAGGATGCTTGATCGGCAAAGGGAACTGCAGAGCCTATTGGAAATGTTGCAGGTTGGCAGCGTCAAGCACTTGCAGGTATCGAATCATCTTCGAGCGCTATCGCGTCGCCTAGAAAAGCTACACCCGAAGGCGCAGCGAAATGGCGGGTAGAACATCAGATGATCTGCTGCAGGAGGCCTACGAGGAGCTCGGTAAAGCTGAAGAAGCCCTGGGTGATCTTGCTAAGGAGAACGCTCGTTTGCTTGAGCTACTGCGTGACGCTGATGCTCTATGCGCGGAGCAAAGCGTTGAGGTTGCCGCGGCGCGCAGGGTACGCAATGAGTTGGATGAGGCTCGCGCGCATATCGCTAAGCTCTCTAGCGGCGAGGCCGAAAAGGCGCGCGAAAAGGTTCGCTTGCTGAATATCGAGATCGGTGGCCTAGAGAGAGAGCTGTGGACAGCAAAGGATCGCCTGTTCTCCCACCTTTACCCGAGGCGCCACGTAATCACTGACAAGTACGAACGGCTACTGTCACGGTATCTGGGGACTGGCCCCTGGCGCTGGCGGGGGCGTCGTCTTTACTGGTCATGGGCGAGCTGATGGCCGTCACCGCGAACGAACGCCAATCCTACGCCACGGTGCCGCGCCGCTGGTGGGCCATCGAAGACGCCGAGGACATGGGTTCGGAGGTGTTTCGCATCGGCTCCGCGCTCGAGCGCGACCAGGCCGGCCGCCGCGCGCGCTGGCTTTCGTGCATCACCGCCTACGAGGGGCGCACGCTTGACTCGCTCTACGCCGACTCCTACTCGCGCTCCGAGCCACGTGAGGACCTGACCTACAATCTGCACCGGCGTGGCGTTCACACGGCGGTCGCGCAGATTGCCGGCCGCCAGAAGCCCAAGGCGCAGTTCCAAACGAGCGGCGCCGACTGGAGCACCCAGCGGCGCGCGCGCAAGCTCGACAAGATTTGCGAATCGCAGCTCACCCAGCGTCAGGGTCGCTACCAAAACGGGTGGGAGCTGATGGCGACGGTGCTCCGGGATGCCGCGATCGGCGGCGACGGCGTGGTCAAGGTGTATGCCGCGGGCAACCGCGTCGTGTACGAGCGCAAGCGCGCGCACGAGCTCTACGTCGACCCGCTCGAAGCGCAGAGCGGCGACCCGCAAAACCTGTTCGATGTCTACAAAATGGAGGTCGACAAGGCGATCGAAGAATTCTGTAACGAGCCGAACGACGAAGAGGGCAACCGCCTGCGCAAGCTCGCGCTCGAGTCGGCGCCCGACGTGCCGGTCGAGGGGCAGACGTTCGCGCAGCAGGCCCCGCGCGTCACGAAATCGGTGCGCATCGTCGAGGCGTGGCGCTTACCGCCGAACGAGGGCGAGCCCGGGAAACACGTGTTCGCGATGCAGGGCAAGCTGCTCTACGCGGAGGATTGGGAGCGGCCGAGCTTCCCATTCGTGTTTTTGCGCTGGGCTCCCGAGCAGGATGGTTTCTGGTCGCAGGGGCTCGTCGAAGAGGGCGCGAGCATCGCCGAAGAGGTGAACAAGGGCGCGCGCCGGCTGTCCACGCGCGTGCGGCTCTGCGCGCAGAAGAGAACCTACTACATCGAAGGCTCGTGCGATGAGGAGGCGCTACAGGCCAACGATGACGAGGTGCTCGTCCCCGTCGTGCCCGGGTTCACGATGCCCCAGGAGTCCGTCGTGGCGCCGTTCACACCGGCCGAGCAGCAGTGGCTCGAGTCGAATTACCAGAAGTATTTCGACCTGACCGGTGTTTCGCAGCAGGCCGCCACGTCGCGCAAAGAACCCGGCGTCAATGCCGCGGTCGCGATGCGTACACTGAACGACCTCAACACCGTGAACCTGTCCATGCAGGCGCGGATGTACGAGCAGGCGTTCGTCGACCTGGCCAATCTCACCGTCACGTGCATGCGCGAGGTCGCGACCTCGAAGCGCGGCTTCACCGTGAAGTGGCGCGGCAAGTTTTTCCTCGACGAAATCAAGTGGAGCGACGCGCGCCTCGAGGACGACATGTACGAGATCTCGGTCGCGCCAGCCTCGTCGCTGCCGAACGACCCCGCGGGGCGGCTCGAGATGGTGCAGGAGCTGTTTTCGGCCGGCGTCATCACACCGATCACGTTCAAAAACCTGCTCGGCTGGCCCGATCTCGAGAGCGAGCTGAACAGCGAGAGCGCCGAGTACGAATACACGGCGGAACTGCTCGACCGGTTCGTTTTCGAGCTCGAGGAGGGCAACAAGCTCCCATTCGAGGGATACGAGTCGCCCGAGGGATTCATCGTCGACAAGCAGCGCGCGATGATTCAGGCCACGAGCAAGTATTTCGAGGCCAAGCGCCGGCGCGCGCCGCAGTGGAACGTCGACCTGGTGAAGCGCTGGATTGGCGAGCTCGATATTTTGATTCAGCGCGCGCAGCGGGCCGCCAACGCAGGGCCAGCGGGCGCCGGCGCGCCGGGCGGGCCCGCGCAACTTGCCCCAAGCGGGCGCCAACTTGGAGCGGCCGAGGCCGCGTGAAGGAATGACCCATGCCTGACGAAATCCCGATGCCGCCCGGCGGCGCCGAAGCTGGTGAGAGCACCTGGTCTGCCGCCGAAAAACTCGCCGACGCGCACGAGGCCAGCCTCCGCGCGAAGGGCGAGCCAATCCCGGGAGAGCAAGCCGGTTCCATTGTTAGCTCCGAGCCGGTCGTGCACACGGCCGAGGTCGTCAAACCGGAGCCAGGCAAGCTCGCCAAGCCGGCAGCAAAGCCCGCGGCAGCCGTCCCAGCCGCCGACAAGTCCGAGCTGCTCAAGCAAATCGAAGCGCTCGCGGCCAAGGCCGGCATGAAGGTCGACGCCAACCGTGTCGAGGTGGCCGAGCGGGTCGCGTTGCGCGAGGAAAAGCGGCGTTTCCGCGAGTCCGCGGCGCGCGAGCAAAGCGAAATCCGCGCTCGCCTCGCCAAGGAAATGCAGGATAGCGCCGACGCGCGCGGCAAGGCCGAGGCGTTCACCAAGGCGCTCGACGGCGGCGATTTCGACGGAATGGCGCGCGCCGCCGGGTTCAAGGACTGGCGCGAGATGCTGAACGAGCAGACCAAGCGTATGGCCTCGCCCGAATACCGCCGCGTGCAGGAGCTCGAGCGCCGCGAGCAGGAGCGCGAGCGAGCCGCGAAGGAGGCTGACGAGCGCCGCGCCGCCGCCGAGCAGCAGCAACAGCAGGCGCGCAGCATCCAAGAATACAAGGCCGCGATGGCCGACGAGTTGAAGACACACGAGGGCATGCTCGGTCGCATGGCGGCGGACCCGGACATCGTCGATCTGCTCTACCAGGTGCGCGCCGAACACTACCGCGCGACGGGTGACGAACTCGAGCTTGCGGAGCTAGCTGAGCAGCCCGCGCGCGTGCTCGGAGGCAAGAGCGCACTTGATCTTTTGCGCTCGAAGTGGGAAGCTCTGAATGAGATTTTTGGCGACCATCCCGCCGATCTGGATGAGGCTGATTCGTCAGCTGCCCGCCGAGGTGGCCAACCCTCGCGAAGCCGGGAGCGAAAGCCCCCGAAAGTTGTTTCGCAAAGAAATGCCGCGGAGGCATCGGCGCAGCCAACATTCGACGACACGCCCGAGGGACAGAAGGCCTACAAGGCTTACTTCACTCAGTTGCTGAACCAGTCGACACACCCGAGCTGAGCCCACGACTCCAGCGGCCTGGGATTTTCCCATGGCCTCGACCCTCACTACATTCGATTTCGCTCTCAAGACTCGATACACCGATCAAAAAGTCGAAAACCTGACGATGGCCGACCGGCCTCTTTTCGCGATGACCAAGCGAAACGAGGACCTGAGCGGCACGCAGCTCGTCATCCCGCTCGTGCACGTGAACCCGCAAGGCGCCGCGGGCGACGCGCTGGCAACCGCGCAGACGAACGCGACGAACGTCGTCGGTAAAAAGTTCGCCATCACGCCGGGCGATTACTTCGCCAAGGTGGACATCGGCGACAAGGTCCTCGTGCTTTCGCGCGGCAATGCCGGCGCGTTCCTCGAGAACCAGCTGGCGGAAACCGATGGCCTATACGAGCAGGTCGCGGACAATTTCGCGATCTACCAGTGGGGCGCCGGCGGCGGCGCGCTCGGTCAGCGCGCGAGCGCTGCGACCAACGTGATCACGCTGGTCAACCCGCAAGACACATTCGCCTTCGAGGAAGGCATGACGGTGGTTGCGAGCTCCGGCGACGGTACGGGCGGTTCGGACGCGCTCCGCACCGGCTCGACCACGGTGGCGAGCGTGCAGCGCGAGGCTGGCACGGTAACGCTCACGAGCGCGGCCGGCATCACTTCGTTTGCCGACAACGACTACCTGTTCCGGCAGGGCGATTTCTACGGCAATACGACCGTCGCCATCTTCAAGGGTGTCCAGGCGTTCGTGACGAGCTCGAGCGCGCCCGGTGCGCTCTACGGCATGACGCGCAGCACGGATCCGCAGCGCCTCGCCGGCTGCCGCGTGCCGAGCTCGGACTACTCGGGCAAGAACATCGAGGAGCGAATCCGCCTGCTCGGTGCGTACATGTCCGGTCGCTACAAGACGCCGGGCGGCCTCACCGGCTTCCTGCATCCCGAGGATTGGCAAAACCTCGAGACGGCGCTCGCGGCGCGCGGCCAGCGTCCGCTCACCGACGACTCGACCCGCTTCGGCTTCATGAAGCTGCAGGTGGTGATGGGCGGCAAGATCGTCGATATCTACCCGGATCGCTATTGCCCGAAGGGCACGTTCTTCGCGCTCCGGCTCCAGAATTGGAGCTTCTACTCGCCGGGCAAGCTGATTCAGACCGTCAACGGCGACGGGCTGACGATGCTGCGCAAGGCGACCACGAACGACTACGAGTTCCGGCTCAAGTCGTACCCGATCCACGCCACGAACGCGCCCGGCTACAACGGCCGGATCCCGCTGCCCTGAGGTGATCTGATGTCCAGAACTTTTGGCGACCTGATGCCGAACAACGCGCTCGCTGTGCAGGACAATCTGCGTATCGCGGCGCTCGAGATCAACATCGGCGCGACGGGCGCGGTCGGCTCGCAGATCTTTGGGCCACCCGGCGTGACTCTCACCCGCACCGGGACGGGCACCTATACGCTCGTTTACCCGGCCGCGCTCGGCGTGGCGATCGTCCCGTACATCGCGAAGAGCGCGGCGCCGACAGTGTTCGACGCGTCGGTGACGGCGAAGAGCGCAACCGCTGGCACGGCCACGATCGTGACCGCCAACGCGGCAGGAACGGCAACGGACCCGGCCAACGGTGACATCCTCGGCCTGCTCTTCTTCGCGAAGTGCTCGGCTCCGGTCAACGCCTGATGGCCAATCCGAAGTCAGGGCTCGCGCTGCTGCTCGGGATGCCCTCGAAAGGGGCCCGCTCGGGCGACAGCGAGGGGCCGAGCGACGTGAACGACCCGGGCGAGGGCGACGAGGACATGGACGCCGAGTTCGAGCAGGCGGCCGTCGACGCCTTCCCTGAGCTCGACGGGCAGCCGGAGCGACTTGCCGCGTTCAAGCAGGCCATCAAGGCGTGCATGGACAGTGACTACAGCGACGATACGTGACGTGACCGAATTCACCGAGGCGCACCGTGAGCGTAAGAACCCGAACCCTGACCAATCTGCTGGCGGACATCCGCTGGCAGGCGGACCAGCTCGGCGCCACGGTGCGCAACGATGACGCCTCGCTCACGCGCGCGCTGAACCAGTCGATCCAGGCCTTTCGGGAGTGGGTTTCCGACAACGGATTTGCCTACTACCTGAAGAGCAGCGCGGGCACGTGTCCGATCGGCGCGACCTCGCCGTATGCGTTCGGGCTCATCACCATTTCCAGCATCTCGCCGGCCGTGGTGCGCGTGTACGGCTTCGACCTCACGATCAACAACGTGATTTATTCGCTCGACGCGGTCGCGTTCGCGGAGCGGAACAACTTCCAGGGCTTCCTCAGCGATACGAATAAGTCGGGCATCCCCATCGCATTCACGATGTTCGACAACAACTCGATCGCGCTGCTGCCGCCCGCGCAGGCCGCCTACCCGTATTCGCTCTGGTACCTGCCGGTGAGCACTGACCTGTCCGCCGGATCGGACACGTTCGATGGCATTGCCGGGTGGGAAGAGTGGCTCGTGTGGGACGTGCTGGTGAAGCTCGTGGTGCGCGAGACCGATTTGGCGAAGGCGCAGCTTGCGGTCGGTGAGCGCGACAAGATTCAGGCGGCGATCCTGCGCCGCTCGCGCCACCTGCAACGACAGGGGCCGATGATCAAGCGCGACACCCGCAGCGAGAAGATGGACAAGCGCCGCTTCTTGCGGAGCAACTGGCGCGTATGACCCTGAAGCAGATTCAGAGCTTCGACACCGACGACTCTAGCAAGCTCGACCACCAGCTCACGGAGTTCGAGGACAACGTGCGCGCCGAGTGCGACTCAATCCGCAGCTCGTTCGTCGCGATCCCGCCCCGGGCGAAACTGATCGCGTCCGCAACGCGCGGGACCATTCCCGGCATTTTCGGCCAACAAATCACCGTCGATACCTCGCTCGCGGCTGGTGTTGTTTTGCTGCCTCCGCTCTCGACGAAGAACTTCGGCAAGCGGATCACGGTGCTCCGCACGTCGGCGTCAAACGCGCTCGTCGCGGCATGCCAACAACCAGGCGACACCATCGCGCTATCCACTTTCCCCCAACCGCTCGCGGCGGGCGTCACCGAAATACTGTGTGACGACTCGGGGTATTGGCTCAAATGAGCGACCTGCTACCGGTGCTGTTTTCGCGCGGCCAGAGCGAGGGCATGGATCCGCGCGTCGCGCCGCCCGACGTACATGCGGTCGCGCAGAACGTGCGCTGGCGCAAGGATGGGCGCCCCGCGAAGCGCTACGGGCTCACGCAAATCACGGCGACCGGCCTGGATTCTGGCGGCAGCACGTACGCCCAGCACAACGTCAACTTCGTAAGCAGCTGGCGCGGCGCGCCGCTTCTCGGACTCGGCGCAGGCGTGCGCCGCCTGCTCGGGCCGACCTGGTCCGATACGGCCGAGGCGAACCGGTCCCATTTGCCGCACTTCGCGCCGGGCCGCCATGACCCGATCGCTCGATCCGACCAGGCGACGCTTGCGAATTCGACCGTCGCCTACGCGAATGGCTACCTGCTCTACGCCTGGGACGACGGAGCCGCGGTTTACTGCCAAGTCGTCGACTCGAGCGGTTCGGTGCTCTTCGCGGCGCAGCTGGTGACGACCACCGGAATTTACCCGCGCGCGGTTGCGGTCGGCACGATGATCTACCTGCTCTACTTCGACACCGGCGGCGCGCTTCACATTACCTGCCAGGCGTTCGACACAACGAGCCTGTCATTCGTCTCCTCGTCGACGGTCGGAACTCTCGGCGGCGCCAACATGCGCTTCGATGCGACCTCGCGCGGATCCGATTGGCTGCTGGTCTACCAGGCGGGGGCGACTGCGATCACCGCCAAGCTCATGTCGGGCGCGTCGACGCCGGGGCTGATTCAGGTTCAAGCGATCGCAACTGGCGCCGCGCCCGGGAATTGCCTGATGACGATTGTCGGCACGAGCACGAGCGTGGTGTTCGTTGCGTGGCTCGAGCCGGCTCCTGGAAACATCAAGTTTTGCCCGTTCAATAACGCATTCACGGCGTCTATTGCTGCGGTTGCCACCGTCGAAACGGACCTCAACAACACCGACCAGCCCGGCATCGTGCTCGACAACGCCAATAACGGCGGGCTGTTTTGGGGCGGATACAATAACAATCTGTACCTACGTTACGCGGACATCTCGAGCGTTGGGGCGGCCGGAAGCGTCAGCACCGTGTGGCACCTCAGACCGTGCTCGCGCCCGTTTTACGGGAACGCCGGCAACACGACGGCCTTGGATGGCCGGTTCATTTGGTGCCAGACGCACGACACGGGGCACGCCGGCTGGAACGATCAGCGCACGCACTACCTGATGTGGTTCACCACGATCAACTCGGTGCCCAAGGCGCAGCTATGGACGCCCGGCCTGGTCGCGTCATCCAACTCGGTCGCGCACATGAGCGACATAGCGAACGACGGAAGCGCGTCGGCAAATACCAAATTCTGGACCACCTTCAATCAGGTTACGCGCGAAGGCTTCGGGTCACCTACGATTGGAGCGGACGCGATCGGGGTCGACTCCGTTTCATTCACGAGCATCTTTGCTCGACAAAGGGAAGCGGCGCGCGATACCGAGTCAGCCGGGCGCGCGGCGCAAATCTCTGGCGGCGTCCTATACGAGTTCAACGGCTCGCTCGAGGAGAGCGGGTTCATGCACGCGCCGGTGATTCAGTCGGCGACCGCGACGGCCGGCGGCGCGCTCACTGCGGGGACCTACCTCTATCGAGCCGTTTACGAGTGGCAGGACCCACAGGGGCGCCGGCACCGTTCGGCCCCAAGCGATCCGGTGTCCCTCACGGTCGCCGCCGGCAACCTGACCGGCACGCTCGCAATCGCTTCCCTTACCGGCTTCGCTCGGCGCGGTTATCCCACGGTGCACGTGTACCGAACGCTGGTCGGTGGCACGAGCTACCACCGAGTTACGCCAAATACCGGCGCGCCGGCCGCGTACAATCTCGGCGTCGCTACCATCACCTACGCGGACACCATGTCCGATGCGAACGCCGCGACCTCAGAATTCCTCTACACCGATGGTGGTGTCGTTCCCAACATCTACCCGCCGCCCTGCACGTTCCTCGCCGAGTGCAATGGGCGCATTTGGCTCGGTGGGCAGCTCGATCGCAATGTGCTTACGGCGAGCAAAGTCCTGGTGGATGGCGAGCCGACGCAATTCAGCGACGAGGCAGAGTTCTCGGTATTCCTGCCCGAGGAGTGCACCGGCATCGCGAGCATCGATGGCACGGTCGTGGCGTTCGCGCGTGAGGGCATCTACCTCATCAGCGGAGACGGACCGAATGACGAAGGGGTCGGTTCGTTCAGTCCGCCCGTCAAGCTCCCGGCCGACGTGGGCTGCATCGATTGGCGCTCAGTCGTCTCCACGTCGCTGGGCATTTTCTTCCAATCGAAGCGCGGCATTTACCTGCTGCCCCGCGGGTTCAATACACCGGCCTTCGTCGGGATCGATGTCATCGACACGATGGCGAGCTTCCCGATCTGCATGTCGGCAACGCTCGTTTCCGAGCCTGCTTCGAGCGGAAAACTCGGCGAAATCACGGTGCGATTCATGATGGCCAACGCGGAGAACTCGACGTTCGCCGTGTGCCTCGTTTACGACCTCCGCGTCGGCGGCTGGTCGGTGGATATCTCGCCCAACAACAGCCCCCAGCTCGGCCCGGCCGGAACGTGGAACGACGCTTTCGTACAAACGAAGAGCCTGTCGGGTCACTTCGATTCGATTTGGCAAGAGTCAAGTTCCACGTTCGACGACGCGGGATCGTTCGTTACGACGGAGCTCGGGACTGGAGACATCCGCCCGTTCGGGGTCGCTGGTTATGGCGGATTTGAGCGCGTGGTGGTGCTCGGAGAATACCGCGGCGCCGCGTTCGTCAACGTGACCGTCTCGGTGGACGGGGCGAACCTGGATAACTTTTCTTTCAACGTGTCCGGTGCAGATCCGGGCGCGAGCGACGGATCCGTTTACCTGGATGTGACGCCGCGCGTGCGCATGGGCTCCGCGATCCGCGTGACTGTCTCGGACACAGCTGGGACGCCGAGCGAGGGCTTCATCGCTCAGGCGCTGTTCATCGAACACGAGACCATCGGCAAAACCAAGCGCCTAGCCACGGCGCGGAGGGCGTGAAATGGCACTGAACGACACGGGTGGATACACGATCGCTCCCGACGCGGGGCCGCTGCCGAAGGTGCAACCGGGCACACCGGGCATCCCTGGACAGGCGCCGCTCGGGGCGACCCCGTACAACCCGAACGATTCGAGCACCTGGACGACCGGCGTCGCGCGCCCTGGCGACTCGTTCAACATGAGCCAGAGCGACCGCAACGCTGCGGTGACATGGGGGCAGGGTCAGAGCGGTGTTCGGCCTTGGGAGAACCGCTCCGCGAGCGCGAACGACACGCGCAACAACTTCTATTACGGAGGCACGCCGGGCGGCGCGGCCGCGTTCAATGGGCAGGTCTATCAGACCGGACAGGACCTCGGCATGGGGTTCGGCCGCGTCGAAAACAACGCCGGCTTCCTGCAAAAGAACGCGCTCGCGAACCAGAGCGACGCGCAGAGCCGTAGCCCAGGAAGGTTCCTGGATCAGTACTCGAGCACCAACAACGCTCTCGACCGCGGGTATCAACTCGGAGCGATGAATGGGCTCCAAAACTACATCGCGCAGGGGCCCGGGCCGAGCGCCGCGCAGGCGCAACTGAATCTCGCGACGAACCAAAACACCGACTCAGCGCTTGCGCTAGCGCGCTCCGGGCGCGGCATGGGCGGCGGAGCCGCGGCTATGCGGCAAGCGGTCGCGCAAAACGCGGTGACGCAGCAGAACGCGGCTAACCAATCCGCGGTGCTGCGCGCTCAGGAAAACCAGAACTGGCAGCAAAACCAGCTGAACGCCTACAACCAGCTCGGCGGGATTTCGGGCAACGCGCGCATGGGTGACGTGCAGCAGGCATCCTACACGAGCGGCACGCAGCAGGCGGCTTCGAACGCGAACGACCAAACAGCGCTCGGCTATGGCGCGCAATCGCTCGGCGCGGGCAACCTCGCGCTCGGCGCGAACCAGGGCAACACGTCTGCGCAGCTCGGTTTCGCCGGCCTGCAGAACGACGTGAACAAGTCCGCGCTGCAAGGGAACGAGAACTACGAGCAAAACCTGTACAACCTGTACGCGCACAACACGTTCGGCGCGCAGGCCCCACAGGGCACGAATTACTCGCCCTATTTTGCTGCTGCTGGCGCCGTGATCGGCACAGCGGTGGGCGGACCCGGCGGCGGCGTCGCCGGCTACGAGGGCGGCAGCGCGCTCGGTTCGGCGGTGAGCTGATGCCCAATTTCGTCGACTACTCGACCGAGAACATGAACGGCACGCCCGTTCACACGTTCCTTGACGAAAATGGGCAGGCATCGCCGCCGATGTACGGCGACCAGGCCGACGCGCTCGCCGCTGGCATCGACCAATTCAAGCAATTCCGCGCGGCCAACGCTGGCCCGGACATGCGCGTAGCGGGCCCGGGCGGCGGCATCCCGGAAGACAGCACCATGACCGGCTCCGGGCAGCTGAACCAGTTGGCGGGCCCCGCGGCAGCGCCGGAAGGCCCCAATCAATCCGTCGCGCCCTCCTCCCCTTCGACTCCCCAGCGGGAGGGCGGCGCGGCGCCTTCGTACTCTGCCGAGGATGCCCAGAGAGAGCAGGCGGCGCGCGAGGCGGAGCAGGCCGCAGCGATCCACAAAGCCGCGGCCTCGGGCAACCTCATCGCCGGGCAGAACGATCCGGGCGCATTCATCAACGCGCCGGTACAGGGCACGTCGCGCAGGCAGCTGCAGGCGCGCGCGGCCGGCTCGGTGGCCGTGCCGAAAACGGGCGAGGAGACGGTCGAGGGCGCGGCGCCGTACGACCAGGACGCGGCAGAAGAGCGAGCGAACGCAGATATCGACATGCGGCTTGCGAAGCAGAAACAAGCCGAGATGCTGCAGGCGCGCGCGGAGCGGGATGCGGCCATGTTCGATCAACAGGCCGCGATCGCCGCGGCGAAGCTGCAGCACGAGCAGCAAAAGCAGCAGCTCGTCGAGGATGGCGTGCAGCAGGACTACGCGACGGCGCGCGAGTTCCGCGACCGCGTGGCCAAGCAACAGGTCGACCCGAATCGGCTTTTCAGCGGAGATCGCGGCGCGTTCAACACGATCGCGGCCGTCATCGGGCAGGGACTTGGTGCGTTCGCGGCGGCGGGCGGCGGAACCAACAATTTCCGCAACAACGGCGCCCAATCGCAGAACTTCGCCAAGGAGATCATCGATGGCGCCATCGACCGAGACATCCGCGCGCAAGAGGTGAATATCCGGAACGGGCAAGAGGCGTCGAACAGCCAACTGAACGACATTTACCGTCGCCTCGGGGACATGAACCAGGCGAAAGCCGTGCTCCGCTCGATGCAGCAGGACTACGCCGGCATCCAAATGAAGGCGCTCGCCGCGCGCGACGGCTCCGCGGACGCGCAGAACGCCTACGAGCAGTGGGAGGCAGCAAACGCAGCCGACCGCGCCGAGCAGGAACGCAAGTTCCAGGCGGACGCCTACGGCAAGCACACGATCAAGATCGCGCAGCAATACGTGCAGCCGGGCGGCGGCGGCCCGCCTTCGCTCGACCTGCAGCTGAAGCGCGCGCGCGCGCTGGGCGAGCTCGGTCAGCTCGGCAATCAGGGCGCATCGCAGCAGGCGGAGCTCGACCTGAAGCGCTCCGAGGCAGCGAAGAACAACGCGGAGGCCGCCAAGTCCGGGACCGATGCGAGCTACAATTCGGAGGTCGAGCCGGTCGACACCGCGCTCACTGCGCTCGACGCGCTGGCACAGAAGTACGGGTATTCGGTCGACCCGCGCACCGGGAAATTCAGCGAGGGCGCGAGCTCGGGCTCCGGCTTCCCGCGGGACATCGTGCCGGGCGTCGACACGCCGACCACTGGCAACTTCAAAAAGGAGCTCGCGAACGTCAACACTCTCCATTCGATTGCCATGACCGGCAACAAGCGCGCGAATCCCGAGCAGGCCGAGGCGACGGGCGCCAAGGCCGGCGTGCTCAATGACACGACGCGCGAGCAACTCGAAAACATGCGCGCGAACCTCATCGCCAAAAAAGCATCGCTTGGCACGGGGACGACGCCGCGCGCGCGCGCCATGCGAGCCGGGCAGCGTGTTCAGGTCGGGGTCGAGAACAACCAAGCCGCCGCGAGCGACGACATTCGAGAAGAGTGATGCCGGAGCCCACCGAACAACCTGCCGCCGCCGCTGCCGA
>Ga0207667_10001687_pt1 | contig 27830 bp, 23 predicted proteins | sample KBSCornC52_FD_184301 | JGI IMG/M metagenome (GOLD analysis project Ga0207667, IMG submission 184301) | Corn rhizosphere microbial communities from Kellogg Biological Station, Michigan, USA - KBS Corn C5-2 (SPAdes) (version 2) | ecosystem: Host-associated > Plants > Roots > Rhizosphere > Soil ...
GGCGCCATCAACCCCGTCGGCGACAAAGAGATCATCGACACCGAACTGCAGCTCAAAGACCTGGAGAGCGTGGAAAAAAAGTTCAGCCGTACTGAAAAAATGCTAAAGACAGGCGATCCCAAGATCAAGGCGGAATACGAGGTCCTCAAACGTTGCAAGGAACACCTCGAAAAAGGCAGGAGCATCCGGGAGCTGGCGCTCTCAAAGGAAGAACGCCCCGCCATCGCCGACCTCTTCCTGCTCACGGAAAAGCCCGTCCTCTATGTCGCCAACGTAGACGAAGCCTCCATGCACACAGGCAATAAGTTCTCCGAAGCCCTCAAAGCCGCCGTTGCCGGAGAAAATGCCCAGGTCATCGTCATGAACAACTCCATCGAAGCACAGATAGCGGAAATGGAAGACCCCGGCGACCGGGAGCTCTTTATGGAAGAATACAAAATGGAAGAGCCCGCCCTCAACAAGCTCATCCGCAGCGCCTACAAGCTCCTTAGCCTCTACACTTACTTTACGGCAGGCGAGCAGGAAGTACGCGCCTGGACCATCCACGAAGGCTGGAAAGCCCCCCAGGCCGCCAGCGTGATCCACACGGACTTTGAAAAAGGTTTTATCAAGGCCGAGGTCATCGCTTACAACGACTTCATCCAATACGGCTCCGAAGCCGCAGCCCGTGAGGCCGGGAAGCTGAGAATAGAAGGAAAAGAATATATCGTCAAGGACGGGGACGTGATGCACTTCCGCTTCAACGTCTAACCCCAGGTCGGGGTCTTGCTCCTCCCCTGCAAAAAAGAGGGCCGAGGCCCCTTTTTTATTTCAGCAGCTCATCGAAAGTCATACTCAAATAGTACACCGCCCCGATCTTCGGATTCCCGAACGATGTCTGATAGTAATGGTTCAATATATTCGACCCGCCCAGTTTGAAGATGGTCTTCACGCTCGGCACCCTGTAGCTCACCTGCGCATCTATCGTCCCAAAAGCAGGCACATTCCCCGTTGCAAAGCTCGAATTCCATGTGAAAGCGTCTTGCCAGCGGTACATCACATTAAACCCTACATTCCTTACCACATTCCTGTTCGATACTCCCAGGTTGGCCCTGTACTTGGGTGAGTTGAAAGAATTGGCAAGCCCCTCGTCCTTCGAGATGTCATTATACGAGATATTCCCCGACAACGCCCAGTTGTTATCCACCAGGTAATCCAGTCCCAGCGCTCCCCCCCACGTATTCACCTTGTTGGGGTTGTTTACATACGTAGCGAAGATATTGGGATTGGTCAGGTTGGCGGGATTGCCGCCCGGCGCCTGCAGCAGCACGAGATAGGAAAGGAAATCCTTATAGCTGTCATAATAGTAATAAGCATCGACCAGCAGCTTATTGGCGAACAGGCCCTTATACCCTATCTCATACGCCTCCACCGACTCGGGCTTGAACTTCCCGAACGTCCATTGCTGCAGCCTGGTAGGATCACCTGTGGACTGATAGGCCTGCACGCTTGTCAGGGTAAATCCCTTATTGACATCCAGATCATGCCCATGAATAATTTGCGGCAATCCGCCGATCAGACGGGTATTGGCCCGGATAGGCAGGTCGATATACTGATCCTGATTCGTGGGGTTGCGATAGCCCGTCTGGAATGACAGGCGGATATTATGCTGCGGGGCCACCGTAAACACACCCGCGATACGGGGCGTAAATCGCCCGTCGAAATTCTCGTTCTTGTCATACCGGATAGATCCGATGAGGTGTATCCGGTCGTTCACCAGCTTCTTGCCCACCTGTAAAAAACCTCCGTATTCATTGGTCGTGATGGTGCCTGCAGTGTCGATGAAGATGGTACCGTTGGAATTGAGGACATAGATACGATGACTGCCCCCTACCTGTAGCTCTAAAAACTTGATATGGTCGGTAAAGTCGTACATACCCTCGTATTGGTAAAGATTGGTCCTATCGTTGAACTTGGCGCCATTGCGGCTATTGTCTTTGCTGTAGCCGATATACCTGCTGGTGATGGCATTCTTCGCCGCGTTGAATGCAGCCGTGCCGGGCTGCAGCCTTGTCCTGTCCGCATAAGCCCTGGCCAGCGCATGGGCCTGGGCGTCGGAAGCACCGCCCAATTTCGCCTGGTTGTAGGCGCCGGCATAATCCACAAACCATCCCCCAATGACGTTCCCGCTGTTGTCATAGATGGCACTGGGGCTGGATGCCTCGTTCAGGAGAGTGCCCAGGGCAGTGGCATTATATGCCTCGCCTGAACGCTCCTGTGTGGTATAAGCGCGGAAGTAGAAGCGTTTGCCACGCAGCTCGAGCTTGTACTGACCGATATTGAAATTATGCAGGGAATATCTGTCTGAACCCGTATATACCGTAGTACCCGAGCCATAATTGCCCTGGATGATGCCCTCGATGTCGTTGGTGAATTTATAATGCAAGGCCACCGTGCCCTTGAAGCTCTTCGTGCGGTAATCCACCAGGTCGGACTCCTTATAGCCGGTACGGCTCACCGTATCCCCGTTCAGAAAGCCCGCAGAAGACCCATACACGGTATTGATCTCATCCCCATATACGTTGATCCCATCGTAGTTCGGGTCAGTGGCATGGGAATAGCCCGGCTTGATCTTAAGCCGCCCTCTGTCAAAGTCGGAGGAATCGTTTGCCTGCCAGTCATCCGCCTGCAGATAGCTTACGCTCACCTTAAAGGCAAACTTCCCAAAAGCCTTCGCATAACGGGCCGACAGGTCGGGTATAAAACCCAGGCTCGACTGTTCCTTTTTACCCACATGGTTGACGCCACCCTGCACCCGCACGCTAAGCCCCTGGTAGTCGAAAGGGCTCTTGCTGTTGATCAGCAGCGTACCATTCATGCCACCCGCGCCATACAAGGCCGAGCTGGCGCCCGGCAGCAGCTCCACCGTGGCTACGTCCAGATCGGAAGGGCCGACGATATTGGCAACGGAAAAATTCAGACCGGGGGCCTGATTATCCATACCATCCACATACTGGTTGAATCTCGTATTGCCATTTGCGTTGAATCCGCGGGTAGTCACTCCCCTGAACGTGAGACTTTGAACGCTGGTCTCCACGCCCTTCAACGCAGGCAGCGCATCATAAAAGCTGGGCGCCGCTATCTGCCGTATAGACGCCGTATTCATCTTTTCGATGGACACGGGGGATTCCAGTATATTCTGAGGCACACGGCTGGCGGATACGACAACCTCCGTCCCCAGAGTCGAGGCCGGCTTGAAGTCCACATTGACCTCGGTGGAACCCCCAGTCACCGTCACCTCCTGTTGCGCGAATCCCACGGAGGAGAATATCAGCACAATTGGCAGCGGTTGAGTAATGGTGATCTTGAAATTGCCCTTGTCGTCAGTGGTGGTCCCGGAAGTGGAACCCTTGACAGTGACGCTTACGGCAGGAACCCCCTCCCTGGTGACGGCGTTCTGAACATGTCCGGTAATAGTCGTAGAAGTTTGGGAAAAGGTGGTAAGACAGGAAAAGACGGCCACGACTAAAGTAGCCACTTTAAGTGAATAGTTTCCCATAGCGCAAGTTTTCGTGATAAAGTTTGAAACGTATTATTAAAAATACAGATTGTAATGTAGTAATGAAAATTTAATTTTGGGCTCTAATTTGGATACATGAAGACTTTGCAGTTCCCTCATCAGACTAATTTCTATCGTGGTAAGGTACGGGATGTATATACCATTTCCGACCAATGGCTGGTTATGATCGCATCTGATCGTATATCGGCATTCGACGTCATCCTTCCCCGCCCCATCCCTTATAAAGGACAAGTTTTGAATCAGATAGCTGCTTATATGTTAAAAGCTACCAGCGATATCTGTCCGAACTGGCTGGTGGACACCCCCGCCCCCAATGTCGCCATTGGCAGGAAATGCACCCCTTTTCGCGTAGAGATGGTCGTAAGGGGAAACCTTACAGGGCATGCCTGGAGGACCTATAATTCGGGCGAAAGAGAGCTCTGCGGGGTACCCCTGCCCGAAGGTATGAAGGAGAACGACTACTTCTCCTCCCCCATCATCACCCCTTCGACCAAGGCGGAAGTAGGACACGACGAGGACATCTCCCGCAGTGAGATCATCCGCCGCGGACTGGTATCTGAGAAAGACTACGCCCTGCTGGAAAAATATACCCTGGCCCTGTTCCAAAGAGGGAAAGAGATAGCGGCTAAACAAGGGCTCATCCTCGTGGATACAAAATATGAGTTCGGGAAAATTGATGAAACCGTTTATTTGATGGACGAGATACATACTCCCGACAGCTCCCGTTACTTCTATGCGGATGGTTTCGAAAAACGTCAGCAGGCGGGCGAGCGCCAGCAGCAGCTCAGTAAGGAGTTCGTCCGTGAATGGCTCATCGCGAATAACTTTATGGGTAAAGAAGGCCAGACCGTTCCGGTGATGACCGATGAATGGGTCCAGACCATCAGCAAAAGGTATATCGAGCTGTATGAGAAGGTCATTGGACAGCCTTTCAAGCCGCAGGCGCTCAGCGATGAAGAGACCTATCAGCGAGTCCTGTACGCTGGTCGGTACATGTTTGAATAAAAATTACATTCCCCTCCCAGCGGTCTAATGATTGGCCTTCGGCCATGACGACTGTGTCGTCATCTGCCTTAAGCAACATTGGCTAATTCTCTCCCTTGGGAAGAGTGAAGGAAAAAATACTGCCTTTGCCCGGCTCGCTTTGTACATGCATACGCCCTCCGTTCTTGGAGAGGAATTCTTTACATAGCATCAATCCAAGTCCCGTACCCGCTTCTCCATCCGTCCCCTTGGTGGTATAATAGATGTCTTCCATCATCAGCTTTTGAATGACATCCTCCGTGATGCCCATGCCTGTATCCTGCACATAGATCTCGATATGGCTGAGCATTTCCCTGGCTTCGATGGAAATGGTTCCCTCTACCGGAGTGAACTTGATAGCATTGGACAGGAGGTTGCGTAACACCAGGTTGATCATATCCCTGTCTGCATAGACAAATACCGGCCGCTCCAGCTTGCTGCGTATATAGATCTTCTTTGCATCCGCCTGCAGACGCAGGAGCTGCAATACTTCTTGGGTGATCTTGGAAATGTCCAGCAGCTGAGGTTTCACCGCCTCGGCATACATCTGGCTCTTCGCCCATTGCAGCAGGTTCTCCATCAGCCCGGTCGTATAGCTCAGCTCGTTGACCATATCGGGCACCAGCATCTTGATCTCCTGACCCGGCAGATCGTACCGCTGAATATTACGGAAGAGGTTCCGCAAAGCATACAGCGGATTCTTAAGATCATGGGCGATGATGGAAAACAGCTTGTTCTTTAACGTATTCAGCTCCGTCAGCTGACGGGTCTGCTCCTGTAAAAGAGCGGCTTTCTCGGCAATCTCCGCCTTATGCCGGAGGATCTTCAGATTGCTGCGACGCAATTGAAAGTTCTTCTCATGACTCTGCTGCTGGAATCTGCTGTTCTCATTCTTTATCAGCAGCAGGCCGTAAAAAATAAAGAAGATAGCCAGCAGGTGATTGAAGATAAAAAAGTAATAATGTGTCTCTTCCAGCCGGTAGATATAGTGATCCCAGAAAGTATTCTCTGCAAAATAACAGAACATCGACAAGGTGAAGCAAAAAATGATATTGTATATCTTCTGCAGGAAGAATACAGACAATACTCCATACAACACAAAAAAGAACTCTATTCCAATGTCGATATGCACCGCATAGACCACGCCTGTCATGACAGGATACAGGGTAAAATAACAGATGCGGGATAGTTCATATTGGTGGTAATGGGTCAGCGTCAGCACCAGCAGACTGATCAGCATAGGACTGCAGGCGATGAGCCAGGCATATACAGGCACGTCCTCCTTTGTCAGAAGGATCACGATGGGGATCAGGATCCCTACTACGACACCCACCAGATTCATTAAATTGAAGATGCCCAGTTTTCTCTTTTCGTAGCTGCCAAGCGAAGGCTGATATCCAATGTTTTTCACATAGGACTGAAACGCGAATAGATTTTTAGCAGCCGTATTCATAGTGTCAGAGCCTTGAATTTATTATGTCCGGGCCTGTGGAAAACGATTTAGCGCTTGTCACACAATAAGATTAAACGTATGGATTACATTTTTATTTAGATTATCCACTACGAAAAAAATTATCGGCTAAATTTTGCGTCCGGTCATAAACATATTATAAATAAACTAAATACATTTTCTCGTATAGGACAGGCCGTTTCATTATCGGGCTCACTGATGATCGGTGTCCGCACTATATAAAGACCCTTCTTTCGCCTTTGGGTCCTAGTGCGGCCGGGGGCGCAGCCGGGCTTTTGATTTATTGAAGACACCTCGACCTTTGTCGATCCCCTTTCTTCTCTCCTTCTGCTCCTCTATAGGGAGGTGGATGGTCTCCTGGCACTCCGCGCTACAGCAACCCTCGTATCGGGTGGCACAGGCCTCACATTGTATAAAGAGGAGGTGGCACCCCTCGTTCCGGCAGTTGGTATGTGTATCGGCAGGCTGACCACATTGATGGCAATGGGCGATGATATCATCACTGATACGTTCTCCCAGCCTGTCGTCAAAGACGAAGTTCTTTCCTGAAAACTTGTTTTCCAGTCCCTTTTCCCTGACGGTATTGGCGTAGTGGATGATCCCGCCCTCCAGGTGAAAGACATTCGTAAAACCCTTGTGCAGCAGGTAGGCGCTGGCTTTCTCGCAGCGGATGCCTCCCGTGCAGTACATGATAATATTCTTGTCCTTTTGCTCTTTCAGCATCTCAGCCGAAGCCGGCAGCTGTTCCCGGAATGTATCGGAGGGTACCTCCAGCGCCTTGTCGAAGTGCCCCACCTCATATTCATAGTGGTTTCGCATGTCGATGACGATGGTGTCGGGATCCTCCGTCAGCTGGTTGAATTGTTCCGCATCCACATACTTCCCCTTGTTGCGCATGTCGAATGTAGGATCATCGATGCCGTCGGCCACGATCTTATCCCTCACTTTTATTTTCAGTACCCAGAACGACTTGCCATCGTCATCCACGGCCACATTGAGACGGAGCCCTTCCAATCCCGCCAGCCCCCGCAGATATCCAGCCAGCCCCTCATAGCCGCTTTGCGGAACGCTGATCTGGGCGTTGATGCCCTCCCGGGCGATATAAATGCGGCCAAATACCTTCATCTCCCGGAGAGCTACATACAGCTCGTCCCGGAATTGCTTCGGGTCTGCAATGGGAAAGTAGCGGTAAAAGGAAACGGTGGTGCGGGGTTCTTTCTCCTGGTATAATAGTTCTTTCAGTTCCTTCTGGGAGACTCTGTTATGCAATACGGCCATTGTTCAATTTTTTGGGACACACGCCTCAGGGTGGGCCACAGGCCCACCGGCCGAAGGCCAATAATTTAGCCGAATGGGCCATAGGGATTCAGCCCTTAAATGGCCCATTCGTTCCTTACGGCAAAGTTACTGCTTGTCCCAATAAAAAGAGCCTGCCACTAGAATGACAGGCTCTTTAAAGACTTAACCTGCAAACTTGTAAACCCCAGGACGAGCCTTAAGCTAAACAGCGGCATCGCAGGAATACGGCACAAAGTTATAAATTTCATTTCAAATTTTCTGATTAATTTTACTATCTCTGCAAACCTATCTTAAATATCTAATAGTCAGTTACATACAGCAATATCAACCCCTAGGTTCAACAGGTACCTCACCGCCTGTAAATCACTATCGACAGCGTCCAAAGATCTATCAACGAACTGTCCTCTATCTCCCTCTCCCTCTCAGTCCGCTCCCCAATAACCCTCCCATCCCTACCCGCACTCCAGTCTGCCCATAACGCCCATTGAGATAGGACGCTACCACATCCACCCTGAACAGCTTGAAAATATTCTCCAGCCCTCCAAACACCTCCGTGTAATTATTATCCCCATTCACATAAAAAGCATTCGCCCCCGCCACCAAATACCAGTTCAATCGGCGGAACAACGGTATCTTGTTCGTCAGCATCCCATTAAAATGCTGTTCGACATGCCCTGTAGCATAAAAAGCCGCCGTCGTACTGTTGGCATAATAAGGCGCCAGCTGGAACCCATTCAAATACTGATTCGCAATAAAGGTCTGATTGCCGTTGAAATGTTGGTAATCCTGTATGAATACGCTCCTGTCATTCAGGAATCCCCCTATTCCCAGCCGGTAACGCAACATCCCCTTCAATCGCAGGTTCACATCGTCCCAAACGGAGAACTGCCACTTGTCAAAGTTCACATCGCTGCCCAGCACCCCGCTCCACCCTTTCTGATATGCCAGTGAAAAAGTAGGATACCTGCTGCCCACCGCGACCTTGCGCCTGGGGAATTCGATATACCGCTGACCCGGCTGATACTGCACCTCCACACCCGTCAATACAGCCTGGTGCCGGCGAAATTGCGCCGTCAGCTTCTCAAAAGGATAGTTTGGCGTAAAGTCCCTGCCATTGTAATGGACCAGCGAAAAATCCGTGGTATTGTTGATGGGCAATCTGTCCTCATAAGCAGCATTTGCCTTGATCACCATACCATTGTCCATGCGCACATTGTAATCCAATCGTCCAAACCAGCTTTCATATATCTTCATATAATTCCGGCGGAAGAACAAGGTGTACAGCCCGTTGACATATTCCGAAATAGGATTGTCCTGGTTGAACTGCAGCACCCGCCGCCCCCCCGATACGCTCCAGGATTGACGCGTGGAAGAAAAATCCTCCCCATCCCCGATGAACGACCGCTTGTCAAAAGACAGCGTCCCCCACGCATTCAGCCTCGTATTGTGAAACCCATACCGTATATGCGGAGACAACGTCACGCTCCGCGCTCCCTTGTTAAAGGACTTGGATAAAGCCCCGTCGATATTGGCATTGAGTCCCTCCACCGTATTATACTCTATATTGGACAGCAATGGCTCCATGGAATACTGGAAAGGAGACGGCTGTCTGAAATTGCTTCGGGTGAACCCTGTGCTCGTCAACTGTACCAGCTTGATATGTCCCTGCTTCTTCAACAGCGAATCCCTGTTCCGGCGCGATCCCAGCGAGTCCAGACTGCTCTGGTAGATACTGTCCCTTATGGTATAGTTGGTCACCTCTTCCGGCTCCAGCGGCAATGGGCGTATGGAATCCCAATAGGCACGGGTCTTCTTATTGGCTGCCGTATCGAATTTCATAAAAACGTTATTGAACCACTTCTTCCGCCAGCGGGGAGCCACGTCGTAATTGTTGTATACGTTGAGAAAATCGCCCACGGCTTCGAACCCCATGATGCTGAATGTAAAATAAACTACCTGGTTCTTCACCCGCCATACATCGCCGGCATCTTTTCCGATGGGTGCATGGATCTGGCGTATGGACAAGGTATCCAGTATCTGCAGCTGCGATTCTTTCAGCAATAGCAGGTCCAGGCTATGTATCCGCCAGTCGCCCTCCGTAATATTGATGATGCCCGAGAACAGCGGCTCGTATTTCCGGCGGGGTATCACCTGTATCTTATTGATCTCCTTGCCGTCTTCCCAGAAAGACCCCAGGTACTTATATTTATAGTAATGAAGCGCCGACTCTGCGATAGGCGAGACAAATCCTCTTGGATTGAGCTGCTGTGTCAGCACATATACATTATTGTCATAGAAGTTGATAAAAGTGGGAAAAGTAAATCCATAACCGCTGGAGCCGCTCTCACGCCCGGACAGCACTTCCAGTTTCACCTTGTTCGGTTTTTTGAACGACACCTTGGCCAGTGACTCTGAAAGAAAGAGGATGCCTTTGCCCGTTGAGTCCACTCCCAGCACCTTTTTATCTTCCTGCCCTACTTTTTTGCCTAAAACCCTTTCCGGGAGCTTCCGGCTTTTGATGAGGGTCTTGATATAAGCTTCGCAGGTAAAGGAGTCGAGCGGCGACTGGTAATCCTTTCTTTTTTTAATGGCATGCCGTATGATCTCGTAGGCGGGATCTTCTCCTCCGGGACGTACCACCACCTCGGCCATGGACAGCTGTTGAGGGGCAAGCTGGAAATCGACGACAAGTCCTTCCTCTCCCACCCGGATCTTTTTCTCCTCCCGGGCATATCCCACATACTGACACACCAGGGTATAATCGCCCGGGGAGAGGTCCAAAAAATATTTCCCTTCATTATTGGCGGTGACGCCCCGGGTGCTGCCCTTTACGAGGATGGACGCATAAGGCAGGGCATTCCCTTTATCATCCTTTACGATACCCGTGATCCGCGTGGCCCGCGCAGTGATAAGTCCGAGTGTCGTTACTAACAGTAAGCAGAGCTGCTTCATCATTCCATATCCGGATTAACCTCTTTTTTCTTTTGCAGGAAGCTCCCTGTAAGAGCTGCGAGCCCTCCTACCAGTGCGCCCACCAGCGCCGTGACGAGGATCAGGGCCAGGGGCGAACCGCCAAGCGGCAGTATCTGCGCTATCTTCGTGGACAGGATACTGTTATTGGGAGCATCCATGCTCCAGGACAGTCCCGCCCATAATAGGAAAAGGGCCGTAAATCCGGCGAGAAAGGCCAGGCCAGGGCGTTGTTGTATCAGCGCGCTGACGAGAAAGGCCGCCAGAGCAACGCCCCACCAGGGCAGATACAGGCCGGAAAGAAAACTTAGCAGAGCTATCAGCAGCGTGGTAATTACAAATTTCATTGGTCACTGGGTTTTAAATGCATTGTCCATTTGATCCTTTTGTCTCTTGTCTCGTCCATATCCATTACCCATAGGGGAAGATACTTGCCGGCCGCCCATTTGTCCACGAATGTGTCGTAAAAACGGCTGCCGGGATTGCCGCTCTGGCCGCCGGGATAGATGCCATAAGCCTCCGTCTTGTTTGTCAGCTGTACGATCATCCGCCAGCTGGGGCCATGGAATTGTTTGGCCGCATTGATACAATGGGTGCCCCCGCCGATGTTCAGGTGCATACGGCTCAATGCCGGGATACGCAGCAGATGACGCGCCCATGTGTCCTTGTATTTCGCCCAGGTCATTTTATCATCTTTATTTGCCTGGATCAGATCGGGCACCGACTTCAAAAAAGCCTGGGTGATCACCTGGCCGATCGTCTCTTTTTCAGGAGTATTGATATTGTCGATAAAAGAATAGCTAGTGTCCTTTAGCAGGGCCTCCAGCAACGTGCTTTCGAAAGGACGCATCAGCGGCACCGTGTATTTGGAGAATTCGTCATCGTAAACCTCTTTCTGCAGGTGCGTCCACCAGTATTTAAAGATCACCGGTCCCTGCTCTGTCGTGTCATTGCGAAGGTTCCATAATTTGAAGATGTTGAGATATTTTCTTCCTTCTTCATCCAGCCTGGACACATCGATGTTACGCAGCAGAAGAGGCCTGGCCATTTCAGCGAATATGTCATAGTTATCCGTCTGCAGATGCATCATATCTGCAGGAATAATTTTGTTCATCTGGCTCAATCGCCGGTTGATGATCAATCCCCGGTAAGGCGGGAAGTCGCTGCCTAAAAAATAAGGATAGCTCGTATCCACCGGCACCTGGTTGGCGCTGCTGACGAACCCTCTGTCCGGGTCCAGCATAGTGGGATTCTCATCGGGGTGGATATTGCCCTGCCACATATAGGAGCTGTCCTCGCCCGGCATGACATAGAGTCCCTGTCCCTTCCATTTGGCGGGAAACTGTCCTTGTTGCCAGATGGCGATATGCCCGTCTTTGGCGGCAAAGATGAAATTCTGACCGGGACATTTGAAATGATCCAGCGCCTGCTTATAATCATCGTAATTGGCGGCGGATTGCAGGGCCTGAAAAGTGGCCAGCTCGTTGGAGGAGTCTGCCGCCTTCCAGTGTACCGCATAGCTCCGGGAAGAGGTGACATTGGAAAAACCATTGAAGGTCGGGTCATACATGACAGGCCCAAAGACGGTCAGGGCCACCGTATCATAATAGTCCGGCCGGCCTTTGATCCGGATAGTATCGATCCGTCTGTCGGCCATTTTCCAGGCGCTGTCGAACCAGTATTCCCGGCGGGTGTCATCCTTAAATTTTATCGCATAGTAATCCCGCACATCCCGGCCCGCATTCGTTACCCCCCAGGCGCAGCTGTCGTTGAAGCCGATGACGATATAAGGGGCGCCGGGGAAAGATACGCCGTATACATTGTACTTGTCCGTCCGGATCTGCATCTGGTACCAGATAGACGGCAGATTGGTGCTGAGATGTGGGTCGTTGCAGAGGATAGGCCGGCCGCTAAGGGTCTTGGAACCGCTGACCGCCCAGTTATTGCTGCCATTGCTCTTTTCCGGCTTCATTTCGGCGGCCGTCAGCGTATCCCGGTTGGAAAAATACAATGAATCCGCCGTGGCAGGCATCTTCGGTACAAATCCCGGAGGAAGGAAATGCGTGCCCTTGGGTACGATAGGATCTGCGCTGTCGACGACGGCAGGATATAATTTGGCCAGGTCCGTCTTGCTGAAAATACTTTTGGCATTGGTCATTTCGAAATCATTATCGGCCCCCGCCAGATCGAATGCCATATATTTTACAAAGAGCGCGATCTTGAGATTGCTCCAGGGTTCCGGCTGATAGTTCAGCAGCTTGTATTCCAGGGGCAGATCCGCGGCCTTCAGGCTCTTGATATAATCATTGACACCGGCTGTGTAGGCATCACAGTCCCGCTTGGTGACACTGTCCGCCTCCATTTTTGCCACCGCCCGCTGTGCGGCATCCACCATGCCCAGCCGGCGCATGCTCCGGTCGTATTTCACCAGCGCGTCATTGTCGCCGGGCCCCAGCACCTCACTCAGCCTTCCCGCAGCGGCAAAGGTCTGGAATTCCATCTGCCAAAGGCGGAACTTCGCATGTAAATAACCCTGTATATAACAGGCATCTGCCTCGCTGTTGCTGTACACATGGGGAATAAGATACTGATCCAGGTACACGCTGGCCCTGTCCTTCAATCCGGGCAAGGACAGCTCACCGGAAAAATTTTTGTCTACGGGTTCGGCATTTTGCCAGAAGCCATGCTGAGGGCTAAGAAATTTACCAAGAGGAGGGATCTTGCCCCATTGGTTGTCGAGAAAGTAGATAAGGCCAGCCGTCAGCAGTAAGGAAATGAGGAAAGGGATTATTCTCATACTTAAAAGTAGCACTTTTTTAAACTTGGCATTACCAGGCGGGTAAAAACACTACCCACTAAGTGTAATACCACAAAATGGTATTGTTCATGTGCGCGCGATTATCAAAATTTGCATTCACGATCGCACCCTGCTAACAAATAACCCCTAAAAACCCGAACCTCTAAAATTATTACGGACGGGTACAAAACCAACAAACACCCCTACCCTAGCCGAATGAACCGCAGGTTCATATAAACTTAGTTCAGGTGGTTCAGGTAGATAAAGCTCGCCCCATTTAGGTAAAACTTATGGGGCAGCTTTTTTTTATCTGGTGATTTTAACCGGCTCCGCCGTTTTGGAGGCTCAGTGGTGAGCCGGCTTATTTATCTGTAGCAATCCTATCAATCTATCTACCTCCTCCAGCGTATTATACGCATGCAGCACGATCCGCAACCGCTCGCTCCCCTTCGGCACCGTCGGATACAGTATAGGACGAATGTCCAATTCCGCCGCCTGCAGCCTCTCCGCCAGCGCCTTTATCGTCTCATTTCCGGGCGCCACCACTCCCTGTATGGGTGTCCGGCTGTCCAGCTTCTCAAAAGCCAAAGCAGCCCCCTGCAGCCGCCCGATCAACGCCTGCAGATGAGCCCGTTCCACATGCATGTCCGGGAAAAGCCTGTACGCCGTACGAATGGCCAGTACCGACGATTCGGGCAACGCCGTGGTATAGATAAAGCTCCGGCAGAAATTGATCAGATAATCCCTCAGCCGGTGGCTTCCCAGTATAACAGCCCCGTGACACCCCACGGCCTTGCCAAAGGTATGCACCCGGGCAAAACAGGACATCTCCAATCCCAGCTCCTGCACCAGCCCCTCGCCGCGACGCCCCACCACACCCGTAGCATGCGCCTCATCCACGATAAGATGGGCTCCATATCGTTCGCAGAGATCAACCATCTCCCGCAAAGGCGCCTGGTCCCCATCCATGCTGAAGACGGACTCTGTCACGACAAAAATAGTTCCCGCCCCTGCCTGTAGCCGCTTTTCCAGGTCCTCCAGGTCATTATGCGCAAAGGAAAAGGCCCGGGCAAAGGACAGCCGGATCCCATCCCGTATGCTGGCATGGCTCAGGTGATCGTATAGGATAGTATCCCCCCGTTGAGCAATACAGCTTAGCAGACCCAGGTTGGCGTCATAGCCGGAATTGAAAAGCAGTCCCGCCCCGGCCGCATGAAAAAGAGCCAGCTCTTTCTCCACCTCCTCGATAAGAGGATAATTTCCCGCCAGCAGCCGGGACCCGCCGCTGCCATGCCGGACCGCCGCGCCCTCGCGACCCTCCACTGATCCTGAGCGTTCCAGCGCCTTCTCAATAAGCCCATTGGTCGCTATGCCCAGGTAATCATTGCTGCACATATCCACCTTCCCATCCGGCAGACGCAGCCGCCTGAATGCGTGCTGATCCCTTCTCTCCTGTAGTTTTTTATCGAGCCAGTCTTCTTTCAAAGGTTTCCTATTTCCGGCAAACCTACATAATTTTGACGCATGCAATCGCCGTCCCAACAGAAGAATATCCTGGGCCTTCAGCTGCCTACGGATCCCCGCTGGGTAGATCTCGCCAGCCTGTCGCTGGAAGACATCCTCACCGACCATGCCTGGTGCGAACAAAAAGCAGCCACCAGCTGCATCTCCCTTATCCAGCGCTATTCCGCCAAAGAAAAGCTGGTGCAGGAGCTTTCCCCCATCGTCACAGAAGAATGGGGACATTTCCGCCTTGTGCTGGCGGAGCTGAACAAACGGGGTCTTAAGCTCGGCAGACAGAGAAAAGACCTCTATGTCAACAAGCTGATGGAATTCGAGATAAGGGGAGGAACGGAAGACCAGCGCTTCCTGGACAGGCTTCTCATCTTTGCCCTTATCGAGGCCCGAAGCTGCGAAAGGTTCAAACGGCTCAGCGAAGGTCTCGGTGATGAATATCTCCGCCAGTTCTATCGCAGGTTTATGGAGAGCGAAGCGGGCCATTATCACCTTTTTATCGAGCTGGCCGAAACATACATGGATAAAGAGGAGGTGCGCCGCCGCTGGAACCAATGGCTGGACTATGAAGCAGACCTCATGGCGTCACAGGAGATACGGGGCGACAGGATACATTAACGGCAGGTTCCCGGCCAAGTCATCCCCCGGCAGGCCTCAATTTTTCTACATACAGGTTGGCATACTCTTCCACCTTCTTCCTTCTGTACTGCATCACCCAGCGTGGATGCGGCAGCGGTACGATCTCCCTGAAGAACCCATGCTTGTCGTTGATCCGCCTGAACTGCTTGAAGTTCTCCCCCTCGCCGAGACAATAACAGACATCTGTAGTGGTCGCCATCGTATCCAGCTGCTGCCGGATACATTGCAGGATGAATGGTTCCGACGTCTTCAACAATTCCCTGTCGTCGTAATAGTTGAGGTTCTTCCCATTCCAGGTAAATCCCAGCGGCGAAAGCGCCGTGAAATAATGGTCGCCATAAAACCGCTCCACGCCTCCATATGCATCGATCATGGCATAGATAAAATGCGAGGACAGCTCCGGCAGCCGCTTCAGGTCATTGGGGATGCCGCATTTATCCTGCAGCCGGATGGGGTCCGTAAACGGTACTCCTGTGATCCCTCCGCCAAACCTGCCGGGGTTGATCCCGAAGATAAAATGACGGGGGCGTGTATCCGAATAAAACTTCTCGTAAAAGGCCTTCGCCAGCCTCCAGGCAGTGGCGTCGGTGAACGGATTCATGATGGCAATGCCCTCCGGCATGGAGAAGGAGGGGGATAATCCCTTGTAGAAGGCGAGAATTGCTGCCGCCTGCGTGGTATTTTTTGTCAACATTGGTACGCTAAGGTCGTAAACGTTTTCCAAACAGCCAGATCAGCCGCAGCGATCCGGGAAGATAGACGTCAGGGCTTTCGTCCACTATGTCATTTATTTTAAGGTCGATGGGGCGGTAGGGAGTGTATTCATACCCTTTGGGAACATCATACCAGGTGTGTACATATTTTCGGATGCCAAGACCGCAGATAAATTCCAACTGGAAATGCTGGCCGCTGCCCAGCGCTGTACGAACCCCCACTTGTAAAGCCGCACCCCAAAAATAATGATGGGAAAAGCTTGAAGCCTTCGTCAACGTATCGTGTGTGGCAGTATTGACAAATCGGCTCGTATCCCTGTACTGGTATCCCTTGTATCGGGCCTCCAATGCAAAGAAGAAAGGGATTTTTTCATAGGGGAAGAACTTTCCCTGAACCACCTGCTTGAATCCGGTGACAGGCCCCTGTGTTTTGTAGGGACCATTCCAAAGAAAAGAGCTCTCCGACCACAGCTCTGCATGGCCGCTGCATCTATAGCCTATCCCAAATCCAGCGGCCGAAGGCCATTCAAAGAGTCCATAAGGGTTATAGCTCAATATCCATCGGCTGACCGGTATCGGCTTGAAATTAACAATGCTGTCCAGATGGATCGGCTCATTGTCGGGTTTGAATTTGAATTGCGCCGTCGCCGGCGGCGAATAAAAGATCACCGTAAAAAGAACAGAACAATAGATTGTACGACGTAGCATATAGGGGTATTGCAGTTATAGTGGGTTTCCAAACGCCCAGATCAGCCTTATCGACCCGGGAGCATAGACATTAGCCGGCGTAATGCCGTCTTCCAGGTCTTTGTTCCTATTTGAGTGCCGATAGCCAGCCGGTATGCCCTTCGCCCGTCCGATATTGATAGGTCTTGTATCGCACTTCCGCCGCCACAAAAAAATCAGGATATCCATGGGGGAAATACTTGATCTGCACAATTTGCCGGACACCTGTCAATGAGCTGTCGCCGGCAGGGGTCATACAGGTTATGACCAGTATCCCCAACGGAATGTGGCATGGGAATTCTTATAGGTTTGTTAATCTCCCTCCCTCAAAATACTCCATCTCTTCCGCCAGGTCGAGATAAGGGCACCGCTTCGCCAGATCCTTCGCCCTTTCCAGCTGATCCTGTAAAAATCGCTGGTGCGCCTGTGTAGCCGGTTGAAAAGGTTTGTGCCGCCGGGCAATGACGATCTTCTTCACTTCCTCCAGCACAGCCTGCGCCTCCTTGTTGATATAGTAACGGGTAAAATTCTCCAGCACGAACTGCGTAGCCGGATAATTGGGATGCACCATGTCGATGTCATAAAACCGATAGTCCCTCAGCACATCGATCACCAGCTCATAAGCCGGAAAATACCACAGCCGGCTGAACTTATTCACCAGGTGATGAACCACCTCTATCAGCCGGGCCTTGCTGCGGTTGTTCTCCACCACCCCATCCCGGATATGCCGCACAGGACTCACGGTGAAGATTATCTGTAAAGAAGGATTGAACTGGAACAATCGGTAAAGACAGTTGTCCAGCGCCGTATTGATCTCCTCGATAGTCATCAGGTGCTTGCGAAACACCTGTCCCGGCGCCCGATGACAGTTGGCCACCGGCATGCCGCCCACCCCACCAGTTCCTAAACGGGCTGGCCGGAATTGCTCCGGTGCATCCTGCACCAGCCGGTAAGAAAAGGAGCTGCCAAGGGTGATGATCAGCCATTTCGCCTCCTTTAAAAAAACATGCGCCCGGGCCAGTGACCTATTGATCCCCTCCAACGCCTTCCCCTTATCCACATGCGAATACTGGCTATGATGCTGCCAGCTCTGCCACAGCTCATTGAAATATACCAGGTCCTCTTCTTCATAGGGACGATTGTCCATATAAGCTACCAGGCTCGACGCCACACTGGCAGGGTCGAATAAGATACCGTTCGGATTCTGCAGCACATTGAACTTCCAGTCGCGCAATGCATTGCCGATATGTTCGGTAAAACAGCTGCCCGTCAGCATGATCTTGTCCGTATAGCCAATAGGATTGGGCAGCGCATCGATCTGTATAGGTAATTGGAATTCCATCAAACAAAAATTTCAGCAGCCAGCCGCAGGGATGCAGCCAGCGCCGCATCATCCAGCCCATGCAAAAGGCTCCCGTACTTCAAATGACGCTTAAAATAAGGTATCATCAAGGCCGTGTCCATGTTCCCGACGAGATGATCTCCCGCCATCGGGCAACCGCCGATACCCTTCAACGCTCCGTCAAACCTCCTGCATCCTGCCTGCAAGGCGGCGTCGACCTTGGCCTTCCAATGCGTGGGCGTGGAATGCAGATGCACCCCGATGGTATGATCCGGCAATTGACGGATCAAATAATCCGTCACCGAGAACACCTGCTCCGGCGTCGCCAGCCCTACCGTATCCGCCAGGGAAATGATCCGGACCCCCAGCCGCGTCAGCGTCTCCACCCATTCAAAGACCACTTCCTCCGACCAGGGGTCGCCATATGGATTGCCAAACCCCATGGATATATAGACTACCAGCTGCTTGTCCTTTTTTACACAGAGCTCCTGTATCTCCTCCACCGTAGCCAGCGATCCTTCTATCGTCTTGTTGGCATTGCGCAGCTGAAAGGTCTCCGATACGGAAAAGGGGAATCCCAGATAGCTTATCTGATCAAAGGCGGCCGCTTCTTCCGCCCCCCTGAAATTGGCGACGATGGCCAGCAGACGGGTACGCCGGTCGGCCGGATCATGTTTCCCCGGACATGAGATTCGCCGGTCGTCCAGCCCCTCCAATACGGCAGCCGTATCCGCCATCTGCGGTATTGCCCTGGCAGATACAAAGCTTCCAAAATCCAGGGTGTCAAAGCCCACCCGTAACAGGGAGTTTAAATATTCTATTTTCTTTTCCGTAGGAATGATATCATGCCAGCCCTGCATGGCGTCACGGGGACATTCCACAAGGGTCAGCTTATCAGGGGGGCGGCTATTTTCCATGTAAGGCAAAATTACTAAATTCCCTTTCTAAAGATATTCTCATGCCTGAGGACCAGCATCCGCCCCATTCCACCGGCGGCCTGAGCGATAAATTCACCGACCTCATCGGTCTGGAAGAGCTGGAAGACTTCCGGCTATCCCATATCTTCTCGGAAGTGTTTAAAAAACATACGACGGAGGAAATGGAAGAGCAGCTGATCACAGGCACTACCCGCCATACACCCGACCTTTCGGAGCTGGAGGTGAGATGGGCAAGACCCTGGCTTTTCGCCCGCTTGCTGGGAGCTTCCGCCGCACTGGCTTTTATCCTCTATGCCGGATTCGAGATGTTCAATAATCTCAACCTGATACCGGGACTTATCTTCGTAGGCTCCTTTGCCGTACCGCTCTCCACCCTGATCTTTTTCCTGGAGATGAATGTTCCCCGCAATATCTCCATATTTAAGGTGATGCAGCTGTTGTTTGTGGGGGGTATTGCTTCGCTGATACTGGCCCTGATCTTCTTTTCCAATTTCAACTTCTTCAGCACCTACCTGGGCGCTTCCGCCGCCGGCATCATCGAAGAGTCCGCCAAGCTCCTCATTGTCGCCTGGCTGATGGGAGATCAGCGGCGCTATAAATGGATATTGAATGGACTATTGCTGGGAGCCGCCGTAGGCACGGGATTCGCCGCCTTCGAGAGCGCGGGCTATGCCTTTCGTTATGTGCTGGATGGAGGTGTTACCGTAGGAGGAGAGATCATTTTGCTACGGGGATTGCTCGCCCCGTTCATGCACATCGTCTGGACCGCCAATGCCGCCGCCGCACTGTGGATGGTCAAGGGGGACAAGCCATTTCAGCTGGAAATGCTGCAGGCCCCTGCCTTCTTACGCATCTTCCTCTCGATGGTCGTCATTCACATGCTTTGGAATGCGCCTTTCGGCCTGATAAGACTGCCCATCGTTCAGGACCTGAAGTTCGTCCTGCTGGGTATATTGGGCTGGATCATTTGCTTCCGTCTGGTGCAAAAGGGATTGCGGCAGCTGAATAAAGCGCGGCAGGAGCTGACCCTGCCGGCGATCACGGAGGATGCGACAGTTCTTCCACCGACCCCGCCAATGGTCTGATCCATTGGCCCTGTCAACAGTCTGGCCATTCGATGGTTCGCCTGGCCTACGGGTTCATCCGGTGCTTCAGCGCCTCATACAGTATGATCCCCGCCGCCACCGACACATTCAGCGAATCGAAATCACTGGCCATGGGAATGGAAAAATGTTCATCCGCCGCCTTGCGAATATACGACTGCACTCCCTTGTCCTCGCTGCCCATGACGATACAGCAGGGCTCTTCCAAAGGCAGCTCAGAAACCTTCCGGTCGGCATTCATTTCGCTGGTGAATACCTTGATCCCATTGAGATGCAGACTGTCCACCGCCTTGAGCAGGCTATTCACCCGGCAGATATTGATACGTTCCAGCGCTCCCGCGGAGGACTTCATCGCCTCCTCATTCAGGGCGCCCACTCCCTTGTCGGGAATGATGATCGCCTGGGCGCCACAGCAAAGCGCACTCCGGGCTATCGCGCCGATGTTACGCACATCGGTGACGCCATCGAGCATCACAAATAGCGGCACCCTTCCGGAGCCGACCACATGATCGATCACCTGCTGCAGATCCAGATATTGTACCAGCCCCGCAAACGCCAGCACCCCCTGGTGGTTGGCCCTGGTCATCGATGCCAGCTTCTCCACTGGCACCACCTGTATGGGTATATTATGTTCCCTGGCCAGCTGCCGTATCTCCGCAATGGCATCTCCCGATGTATTGCGTTGCAGCAATATCTTATCCACGGCCCTTCCTGATCGGATAGCCTCGATCAGCGGCTGTCTACCGATGATGAGGGATGATTGCTTCATTCAATAGTATTTTGACTTTCAGGATAGCTGCCACCGACATGGAGTCCGTGATCTCTCCATTCATCACCATCCGGCAGGCTTCTTCAAAAGGCAGTTTGCGGACCACCAGCTGCTCTGTCTCTTCCGGCTCGGGTTCCCGCTGCTCCAGCTGCCGCGCCAGGAACAGGATGGCCTTCTCGTCGCTGACGCTATTGGAAAGATGCATTTCCATGATAGGGGTCCATTCCTTCGCCACCAGGCCGGTCTCTTCCAGCAGCTCCCGCTGCGCCGATGCCACGGGCGGAACGGCGGGATCACCCCCACCCTCCGGTATTTCCCAGCTGTACTGCTTTAATGGGAATCGGTATTGACCCACCAGCCAGGTATTCAGTTCCTCATCCAGCGGCACGACCCCGATGGCAAGGCTCTTGAAATGGACCACGCCATAAATGCCCTTTCCCCCATTGGGGTTGATGACATCATACTCGGTGACGCCGATCCATTTATTGTCATAGACGGCCCGCTCGGAAAGTATAGTCCATGGATTCTCCATAATAATATCTGTCCTTCGGACGATGGCCCGCCGGCCCATTAGCAAAAAACCTCCCGTCAGGGAGGTTTAATTATGGGTGTTTGTTTTTATTTTAGTCCAAAGGCCTTCTTAACCTTAGGCACATAGTCCAGTTTCTCCCAGGTGAAAAGCTCTACCTTCTTCTTCACTTCCTTACCGTCAGGCGATACAAAGGTCTTCTCCACCGTCTCGGATTTACGGCCCATATGACCATAGGCGGCCGTCTCGCTATAGATGGGATTGCGGAGCTTCAGACGGGTCTCGATAAAGTAAGGACGCATGTCGAACAGCTCCATTACTTTCTTAGCTATCTGACCGTCCGTCAGTTTCACCTTGGCCGTTCCAAACGTGTTCACATTGATGCTGGTGGGCTGCGCTACGCCAATGGCATAGGACACCTGTACCAGGATCTCGTCGGCAACGCCGGCGGCTACCAGATTTTTGGCAATATGACGGGTTGCATATGCAGCGCTGCGGTCTACCTTGGAGGGGTCTTTTCCGCTGAAGGCGCCGCCGCCATGCGCACCCTTGCCGCCGTAGGTGTCTACGATGATCTTTCTGCCCGTCAGGCCGGTATCACCATGGGGACCGCCTATTACGAACTTGCCGGTGGGATTGATATGGTATTTGATCTGATCGTTGAACAGGCGGGCGTATTTTTTATACTTGGCCTTTACACGGGGGATCAGGATCTCGATGATATCCTTCTTGATCTTTGCCTGCATTTTGGCCTCTGTGTCGAAATCGTCGTGCTGCGTGGAAACCACGATGGCGTCGATACGGATGGGCTTGTTGTTATCGTCGTATTCCAGGGTCACCTGGCTCTTTGCGTCAGGACGGAGGTACCTGATCTGCTTGTTCTCCCTTCTCAGGGCAGCCAGTTCTAAAAGTATCTTGTGGGCCAGATCCAGCGCCAGCGGCATGTAGTCCTCCGTCTCGTTGCTGGCATAGCCGAACATCATCCCCTGGTCGCCTGCTCCCTGCTCTTCTTTCTTCTTCCTGTCGACCCCCTGGTTGATGTCAGAAGATTGCTCGTGGATCGCGGAAAAGATACCGCAGCTATTGGCTTCGAACATATATTCGCTCTTGGTATATCCGATCTTGCGGATAACGCCACGGGCAATTTCCTGTACGTCCAGATAGGCTTTGGACTTTACCTCGCCTGCCAGCACTACCTGGCCGGTGGTAACCAGTGTTTCGCAGGCCACTTTTGACTGAGGGTCAAAAGCCAGGAAATTATCGATCAGCGCGTCGGATATCTGGTCGGCCACTTTATCGGGATGGCCCTCAGAGACGCTCTCGGAAGTGAATAAATAAGGCATGTAGTTTGAACGATTTAATATAAGTTATAATGGGTTTCGCTTACGCCCGCAAAGATAATGATTGGGACCTTTGATCGGCCACAGCTCAATCGTTAATTAAGAACAAAATATTGTGTTGGCTGCACAGCTTACTTGCTGAGATCGGTATACAGCTGCAGATAATCGCTCAGATCACTCTCGGCATTGAAGGACAATACCTTTTTGCCCCTGATCTTTCCGAACTCCTCGACAAGCTTTTTGTCGACCTTCTCGGCGCCAAAGGTGATGGCATCCGCATAGGTAGCCCCGCCCCGGAACAGCCCCGTATTATTGGCCTCCTTATAGGGCTCGAGGTCCTTGTCCTTGATGTTGGTATGTATGTTGGCAATCTTGAGGAAGTCAGGACCCAGTTTCTCCTTGAAGGTGTTCTGACCGATGGTGAAAACACACTTGCTATGGGCAAATACCGGCTCCTTTTTATAGACAGTCTTGAGATACAAAGGAATAAGTCCCGTCATCCAGCCGCTGCAATGAATGACATCGGGAGGCCAGCCAAACTTCTTCACCGTCTCCAGCGCCCCCTTGCAATAGAACACCGTCCGAAGACCATTGTCCTCGAACCACTTCTCCTGCTCGTCATGAAATATGAACTTCCGCTTGAAAAGATCCTCATTGTCCAGAAAATATACCTGCAGACGGGCATTCGGCAGGCTGGCAACTTTGATCTGTAAAGGAAAATCATCATTGTCCACCGCTACATTTATCCCGGACAGCCTCACCACCTCATGAAGACGATGCCTGCGCTCGTTAACCACCCCAAAGCGCGGCATGATGCAACGCACTTCGAACCCACTTTCATTCGACTTTATTGCCAGCTTATTCACGATCTCTGCAAACTCCGTCAGCTCTAAATAAGGCGACATTTCGTTGGCAATAAATAAAATTCGCTTTTTTTGTAGCATTATTAGAATAAATTAATGAGACGAACCTGAGCGTACCCCCTAACCAATTGGTTTGCAAAGTTAGGCAATTTTATTGGAAAATTGGTGCTGTGACGGGCGTTCCACGGCTAAAATGAAAAATTATGCTATTACTGAAAAGGAAGGTTGATCTGCTCCATTGGCTGGACAAACAACGGACAGAAAGGCGATCTATTGGATTTGTACCCACGATGGGAGCCCTTCATGCAGGACATATATCACTTATTGATATATCTAAAAAAAGTACAGACATCACGGTTTGCAGCATCTTTGTCAATCCAACCCAGTTCAATGACCCCAAAGATTTTCAGAAATACCCTATTACAATAGAAGATGATATTCTTCTTCTGGAACAGGGGGGAGCAGATGTTCTTTATCTTCCGGAGGTCTCCGATATTTATCCGGATGGAACAAAAAGTCTTGAGACATATGACCTTGGGAGGCTGGAATCGCTCCTGGAAGGCGCTTTTCGACCTGGTCATTTCCAGGGAGTATGCCAGGTAATGCGCCGGCTGCTCGACGTGGTCCGGCCCGACCAGCTCTTTATGGGACAGAAGGATTATCAGCAATGCATGGTCGTCCACCGTCTGCTGGAGATCATGGGTCTTCCCACCCGGCTGGTTCCCTGCCCCATCGTCCGGGAAGAGGATGGGTTGGCCATGAGCAGCCGCAATAGGAGGCTTTCGCCTGAACAACGGCAGACGGCCATCACCATTTACCAGGCCCTCACGGGAATAAAAGAAGGATGGCAAAAAGGCAACAGCTCTGGGGAGCTCATCAGCGCAGCCACCTTTCTCCTGGAGAGCAAAGGTTTCCGGGTAGATTATGTGAGTATAGCCGACCCATTGACCCTGGAGCCTCTCCCGGAGACAGTATCTCGCGAGACGGTATCCCGCCCCACAGCCGTCGCCCTCATCGCAGCCTTCCTTGGTGAGATCAGACTGATCGACAACATGGCTCTCTGAGTACGTCTCCGGAAAAAGGGTCCTCACACATATTCGAACCTTCCTATACGCGGAAGTGTTATCTTGCGGAAATTATGATGATAGAAATCCTCAAGTCGAAAGTACACCGCGCCGTCATCACAGAGGCCAATCTGAACTATGTAGGCAGCCTGACCCTGGATGAAGACCTCATGGACGCCGCAGGGATGATCGAGAACGAAAAAGTCCAGATCGTCAATATCAACAACGGCACCCGCATAGAGACCTACCTCATCAAAGGCAAAAGAGGCTCCGGTACCTGTTGTCTCAACGGCCCCGCTGCCAGGCAAGGCGCAGTAGGCGACATCGTTATTGTCATCTCCTACGCACACATGGATTTTGAAGAAGCCAAGAAATTTACTCCCCGTCTGGTATTTCCAAAAGAAGGAAATAAGCTGTAATTTGGGTCCGTATGAAGAAGAAACTCCGGACGATACTTCAATATCTTTTCTTCGCTGCATTGGCAGCGTTTTTTGTGTGGTTGAGTCAGAAAGACATGAAAAAAGATGACTGGGCAAAGCTGGGGGACTCCCTCCACCGGGCTAACTACTGGATCCTCGTCCCTGTTCTTCTTCTGCTGCTGGCCTCCCACTGGCTAAGAGCCCTCCGCTGGCGCCAGCTGATGGAGCCCCTCGGCTATAAGCCCAAACGTATAAACGCCTTTTTGGGAGTAATGATCGGCTATTTTGTCAATGTCGGGGCCCCACGCCTGGGGGAAGTGGTGAAATGTACCGTCCTGGCCCGCTATGAAAAGATCCCCGCCGACAAGCTGGTAGGGACCATCGTGGCGGAACGAGCCTTCGACGTCATCTGTCTGCTGGCCGTCTTTGGACTGGCCCTCGTCTTCCAGTTCGATGTGATCCATTCCCTCACCGCCGACAACCTGGAAGCATTCTTTCGCAATGCCAGCGGCAAGATCGCCTGGTGGAAAATATTCGCCGTGCTGGCCGGGCTCGCCATCCTTTTCTTCGGCGCCAGATGGTTCCTGTCCAAATTCGGGCATATCAACATCGTACAAAAGGTAAAAGCCATTGGCGTCAATATCTGGCATGGTCTCACCAGCGTAAAGGACCTGAAGAATAAACCCCTTTTCTTCGTATACACCGTCGGCATCTGGGCTTTATACCTGTTCAGCACCTGGATGGGCTTTTTTGCCATCAGCGAGACCAGCCATCTCACCATCGTAGACGCCCTTACCGTCCTGGCAATGGGCAGCGTGGGCATGATCGTCTCCCCCGGCGGCATCGGCGCGTATGCGCTCCTGGTAGAGAAGACCGTGTCTTTTTACGGTGTACCGGGTAGCCCTTACGGGCAGGCGCTTGGCTGGCTCCTTTGGTTCGGACAATTGCTTAGCTTTATCCTCTTTGGCGTAACGAGCTTCATACTCCTTCCACAAGTCAATCGAAAGAAACATGAGGGTCCCACAAATTATACAGCAGAAAATCTTTGAACTCCCCGCATTGCAGCACCAGCTGCGGCGCTGGCGGCTTCTCGGCAAGAGCATTGCTTTTACCAACGGCTGTTTCGATATCCTTCATGAGGGGCATATCGCCTCCCTGTCCGATGCAGCGCGCGAAGCCGACATCCTTATCGTAGGCGTCAATTCCGACGATAGCACGTGCCGCCTGAAAGGGCCGCAACGTCCTATCAATCCGCAGCAGGCACGCGCCACTGTCCTGGCTGCCCTGCTTATGGTAGACGCCGTTATTATTTTTGGGGAGGATACACCGCTGGAGCTGATAAAGATCGTACAGCCTGACGTCCTCGTCAAAGGCGGTGATTATACCCTGGACCAGATAGTAGGCGCCAAAGAAGTGATGGCCGCAGGCGGTAGAGTGGTGATAAATCCCATCGTCCCGGGCTTTTCCACCACGGGACTCATCGAAAAGATCACTAAGTTGTAGTTAGCCTCTGTACATGCGCTCGACCTCCTGTACAATGGCCTCGATGGCCTGATCATCGCCCTTGGGATCGTAAGGCTGTTTGAGATTGCTGCTAAAGAAGAAGGCGACGGTCTGCCAGAATCGGGCCGTAAATCCGCCTTTATATTCCTTGATAAGGGCATAACAGTTATTGCCCGTCTGCCGGTTGATCAGCTTCATCAATACCTTCCCCTGGTAGACGGATAGCTTCTCCAGCGGATCGGTAAATTCCTTTTTCAGTTCCTTTTCACGGGATTCCACATACTTCTTCCTGTCACTCTCCTTATCCAAAAGAGCCAGCTTTGCATTCATCTCGTTGATGATGATCCCTGCTTTGCGTGCATAAGGATAGGTAACATAGACGGCGTTCCGCAAACGCGTCCACTCTTCGAATTTTCGCCGGCCGGCGGGTGTCATGGGCGCTGTCACCCAGGTCATTTCTATCGTCCGGGCAGACAACAATTCTCCCTGGTATACTTTGGCAGGCACCATGATCGTATCGTTGGGACCCAGCTCGGGACGTGGAATATTGTCTGGTATATTATTCGTGGTATCCTGCTGCTGTGCATGCAGGCTCAACGCTCCCATCATGAGTACGAAGACAAAAAGCAGGTATCTTAATGTGCGGGAATTGGACCTTGCGGGAAATTTAATCCAATTCCCGCAAAGCGCTAATGTCTTTCCTTCCGACAATGTACCTCCGGTCCGTTCTGTATTGCGATGGGCCATGCGTCCTTAAAGTTACGTATAATTAATACCCCGGGCAAGGACCAGGTCACCCAATATAATTGTTAAATTACCTAACTCTCTGTACCTCAGCTCAGCTGATTTCCACTCTGGACAGACGCGCCTGCCTCCTCCTCCATACTATGCTCATAATGAAGCCGATGATCATGATGATGGTTCCGATCCAAAGAATATTGATCTGTGGGAATTCATAAACTTTCAACGCAACGAAAGGCGTCATAGTAGAAGATTCTTTAATACCGATGTTGAGCTTGCGCCCTTCGGCCAGACCTATAAAACGTACGGCAAGGTTCTGGGCAAAGACCGTGTCATTGATAAATTGAGGCGCATTGTTCTTTACATAGTACACGGGGGTAGCCGTATAACGCATGCTGTCCCTGCCCACCACGGTAAGATGCGCCATCAGGGCCGTATCGCCTCTGCCGAAATTATATTTCTCCGGGTTGACCACGACGGAATCCAGTACGATGTATCCCTTGGAAT
>Ga0207667_10001688_pt1 | contig 27790 bp, 24 predicted proteins | sample KBSCornC52_FD_184301 | JGI IMG/M metagenome (GOLD analysis project Ga0207667, IMG submission 184301) | Corn rhizosphere microbial communities from Kellogg Biological Station, Michigan, USA - KBS Corn C5-2 (SPAdes) (version 2) | ecosystem: Host-associated > Plants > Roots > Rhizosphere > Soil ...
CCGGCTGAGCCCGAGCTAAACGCGAACCAGCCATTCGGCGCAATGCTGCGGGGTAAAGCCGGAGGTAAAGCTTGGTAAAGCCGCAATCCATTTAGAACCACGCGCTTGCGTGCTAAACTGTTTTCCCGTTCCCGCGCGCTGGAGGCCCTCTTGCCTGCCACTCTGCCCTCTTCGCTCCTTCAATTCGGCGAGTATCAGCTCGACTGCGCGCGTTTCGAGTTGCTCCGCAACGGACGATTCCTCAGAGTCGAGCGAAAACCCATCGAGCTCCTCGTCCTGCTCGCCTCCCGCGAAGGCGAGATTGTCTCCCGCGCCGAGATCTCCCAGAGGCTCTGGTCCAGCGAAGTCTTCGTCGACACCGAGCACGGAATCAACACCGCCATCGCCAAACTCCGCCACGTCCTGCGCGACCAGGCAGACCGCCCCCGCTACATCCAGACCGTCACCGGCATGGGCTACCGCTTCATCGCTCCGGTCACACCCGTTCTAGCTGCAGCCGAGGTCGTTTCAGACCCGGATCCCGCGCCAGTGGTCGAGACACCCAACGCTCCGCCCGCAGCCGAGCCTCCGCGCCGCTCCTATATCCCACACAAAAAGTGGCTGGCACTCGGAGCCGTAAGCGTGGTCCTGGCTCTGGTGGCCGTCGCGCTGTATCGACCCACGCACCCCGCGCCCTCCGTCTCCTACACCCAGCTCACGGATTTCACCGACTCCGCGGTCGCTCCCGCACTTTCCCCCGACGGACGCATGCTGGCCTTTATCCGCAGCGGCAACGGCTTCCTCACTCCCGACCAGATCTACGTCAAGCTGCTGCCCAATGGCGAAGCCACCCGCCTCACCCAGGACACCCGCCTGAAGTACGGCCTCGCCTTCTCGCCGGACGGCTCCGAGATCGCCTACACCGTCCTCGAACCCTCCGGCTTTTCCACCTACGTCGTCTCCTCCCTCGGCGGCGAACCCCGCCTGCTGCTCAACAACGCCGCCGGACTGGTCTGGCTCGATCCGCAGCGGCTCCTCTTCTCGCAGATCAAGTCCGGCATCCATCTCGGCGTCGTGACTGCCACTCCCACCCGCTCCGACCTGCGCGAAATCTACTCCCCGCAGCACCAGCGCGCCATGGCGCACTTCGCCATACCCTCTCCCGATCACCACTGGGCTCTCGTCGTCGAGATGAGCGGCACCGGCGACTGGGCCGCCTGCCGCCTCATCGCAATCCAGGGCCAGGCCGCACCGCGCAACGTCGGACCGGCAGGCGCCTGCACCTCCGCCGCGTGGTCTCCCGACGGCCGCGTCATGTACTTCACTGCGCTCGTCGGGGGTCAAAGCCACATCTGGCGTCAGGCCTTCCCCGATGGCGACCCGGAGCAGATCAGCTCCGGCCCCAGCGAAGAGAAGTGGTTAGCCGTGCAGTCTGACGGATCCCTCATCACCTCCGTCGGTGTCCATGAGAGCTCCATCTGGATCCACGACCCCACCGGGGAGCGGCAGCTCTCGTCGGAGGGCGAGGTCGTCTCGGAGCCAGTCTTCAGTCCCGACACCGCAACCCTCTACTACCTGCTCCGCAAACAGGACTCCGGAGTGGAGCTCTGGCGTACCAATGTCGCCTCCGGCCAGGCCGAAGCGGTCCTTCCCGGCGTCTCCATGGTGGACTTTGACCTCTCGCCCGACGGCAAACAGGTCGTCTACAGCGCCACGCAGTCCGGAACCACCGAGCTCTGGAGAGCGCCACTCGACCGCAGCCAGCCGCCGGTGCGGATCGGTCTTCCCGGTGCGCGCTGGCCCCGTTTCGGCCCGCATGGCCAAATCCTGTTTCAGCGGGCAGAGGGCAATGCGAACTACCTGGAGCAGGTAAGCGCGCAGGGAACGCACCTCTCCCGTGTGCTGCCTGAGCCCATCCTGCACTTCAAGGGAGTTTCGCCCGCTCGCCGGTGGGCCGTCGTGGACTACCCGCAGGGCCCGGACAAAGGCCTTCCCTCCGCTGCCGCAGTGCCCCTCGACGGCGGCCGGCCCCGCCAACTCTGCGTGAGCTACTGCGAAATCAGCTGGTCCCCCGGCGGCAAGTTCCTGTTCGTTCCCGTGGAAAACCCTTCGAGCACCGGCCCCGGCCGAACCCTCGTCCTTCCGCTTGGTCCCGGCGAAAGCCTGCCGGATCTCCCCCCCGAAGGCATCGCACCGCTCGCCCGGCCCGACATCGTCGCCGGAGCCGAATCCATCCCACGCGCAGGCATCGTCCTCGGCCAGGATCCCCAGCACTACGCCTGGGTCAACACCACAGTCCACAGGAATCTCTACCGCGTCTCGTTCCACTAACTTCATCGCCGGAACTTGTCTCAGGGCCCCGGACTCCGGCTGCCCAGCGCCTTGGCCAGCCTTATCAGCCCTTGCCGGATCGCAACCTCGTCGAATCCTCCAAACCCAAACAGCAACGCCTTCGGATCGGGTCGCCTCAGAGTGCATCGGTCGGCGCCGAAAACCTCAAGCCCCTCGGCCGCCGCCAACTCTTCCGCTTGCCGCGAACTCATTCCATTCTTGAGATACCCGATCGTGTAGAGGCCTGCCCTCACGTTGGAAATCTCCAGCATCCCGCCCAGGTGCTGCTTCGCGCCGTCGATCAGAATTTCGAGGCGCTCTCCATAGAGCGTCCGCATCCTTCGCAGATGACGTGCCAGATGCCCTTCTGCGATGAAGTCGCAAAGCACCGCCTGGTCCAAGCATGAATTCCGAAAATCCGTTCGGTAGCGAAGCGCCACGAACGGCTCGACCAAAGCTGGGGGCAGCACCACGTAGCCCACGCGCAGAGACGGAAACATCGTCTTGCTGAACGAGCCCAGGAACACCACGCTCGAGTGATTGTCCAGACTTTGCAAAGAAGGAACCGGCGGCCCTTCAAACCTGTACTCACTGTCATAGTCGTCTTCAATCACAAATGCGCCCGCGCGTGCGGCCCATCCGAGCAGCGCCATCCGTCGCTCCAGCGACATCGTTACGCCCAGCGGAAACTGGTGCGCCGGCGTCACATACGCGCCCTTCGCATCGGGACACATCCTGATCCCGGCGGCGACCGACAGCCCTTCTTCATCCACCGGCACAGGCTTCATCCGCGCGCCGGCATTCTCAAACGCGATCCTGGCTCCGAAATATCCGGGGTCTTCCATCCATATCGCATCCCCTTTTTTCAGCAGCAGCCTCGCCAGCAGATCGAGCCCCTGCTGTATCCCCGACACCAGAACAATCTGCTCCGCACGGCACCGCACTCCGCGCGAGGTCCGCAGATAATCCGCGATGGCGCTGCGCAGCGGCTCATACCCGCGCCGGTCGCCGCCACTCTTCAGCCACGACCGGAAGCGGCGCGCCCGGTTCGCCGCAAGCCGTCCCCAGATCTCCGCTGGGAATTCGTCCGTCGCCGGAACCCCGATCAGAAACGGCCGCACGCCCCTGGCAAACGCCCCATCAATCCAGGGCTGCGGCCGCTTAATGGTCGCGACAATGCGGCGAATGTACGCCGGTGTTGCCGTCGCCGGGCGCGCCGGACGCGGCGACTCCACCCGATTCACCACCGTCCCGAATCCCACGCGCGACGTAACGTAGCCTTCGTCCTGCAATCGCTCCAGCACGCTCACCACCGTGCCCCGCGAGAGTTCATACTGCCGCGCGAAATCTCTCGAGGCCGGCAGCCTGGTCTCTGGCGCCAGCCGGCCATCCAGAATGGCCGAGCGCAGTTCGCCATAGAGCCAGCTGGTCAGCGTCTGATGCCGCGACCGGCTCTTCAGCGTGAGCTCGAACGAACTGATAGCTTTCGCCATTCCTCAATGGCCCAATGTATTTCGCGAAAATGGCACTGTTCGGTGAACCAATGCAGCCATACTATCAGTCCTGAAATCGGGAAAGCGCTTGCGTCGTGTTTTGAACTCGCGCTTTTGCCGGAGAGGCGGATGCAAACATCGATGAAACTCGGGATCTGGTTCTATGGCTTGGGCACCATTCTCACCGGCATACTCAACCTCGCTTGGGGGGCCTTCGACTCCTCGCATCAGCCCATCCAGGCTCTCGGGATCAGCCTCCCCGCCCAACACGTCCTGGCCTACGTCATCGGCATCTGGCTCATCGCCGCAGGCGTTGCCATTCTGTTTCCGGGAACCCGGAAGATCGCTGCCATCGCATCCGCCGCAGTCTACTTGCTCTTTGTGGGCTTCTGGGTCGCCCGCTACTCGGCTGGAGTTTACCCACCTGGCCGCCGCATCAGCTTCGTACTGAGCACCTGCTTCGCACTCGCGCAACAGCTCCTGCTTATGGCTCCGGCGGTCCTTCTCTCCTGGGCTGCCTCACCCGACTCCACCTCGCAAAAGCGAGCAGCCCTCGCCACACGCTGGATGCTCGGCTTGCCGCCCATCTTGTTCGGCGTATTTCACCTCGTCGGTCTGCATGGCTTCGCCAGCATCGTCCCGCACTGGATCCCCTTTGCAACGTTTTGGGCGGCGTTCACCGGAGTCGCCTTCATCCTTGCCGGATGCGCCATCTGCTCCGGCAAACTGGACGTCCTCGCCCTCAAGCTTCTCGCCTTGATGCTCTTGCTGTTTGAACCCTTGGTCGAGATACCGCCGATCTTCACCCGGCTGCACCATCAGCCCACCTGGGGTGCCGCCGTCTACAACATCACGGCCATAGGCGCCTGCCTCATTTTCGCCGCCTATCTCACCCACCGCGACCGAGAACGTCACGGTCCCGCAGCCGATCGCACCCTCTCCGGCCTCGGCCAGCTGGTCGCCTGATCGCATATTCACCCCACGGAGCCGCATCCATATGACGGAACAATCATCGGAAGCCATTCGCGAGACCCAGCCCGGGCTGTCTCTCTTCTCCGCCGGCCTCGCCGCCATGGGCGTACTCTCCATCCTGTATCGAGACTTCGCCTACAGCTGGCAGCCCGTCCCCGCATTTTCCGGCCGCGCCCTGGTCGCCGTCGCCTGCGGCGTCTTCATGGTCGCCGTCAGCATCGCGTTGCACTTCCGCGCCACAGCCGCCCTCGCCGCTCGAGCTCTGTTTGTATTTCTCCTCGCCTGGTTGTCTCTCAAAATTCCCAGCGTCCTTGCCGCGCCTCAAATCGAAGGCGTCTGGCTCGGCATCGGCGAAGTCGCCATGCTCGTCGCCGGCGGATGGATCCTGTTCGCGCGCCTCTCCGGCCTGGAGAACGTGCCCTTCTTCTCCCGCATCACCGGCCCAAGCGGCTTTCGCATGGCGCAAATCCTCTTCGCCCTCGCCGTGCTTCCCGTCGGACTCTCGCACATCATCTATTCCAAAATCACCGCGACCCTCGTCCCCTCCTGGCTGCCGTTCCGAATGGGATTCGCCTACCTCACCGGCATTGGACAGATGGCCTGCGGCCTCGCCATCCTGCTCGCGCTCTGGCCGCGCATCGCCGCCCTGGTTGAGACCGCCATGCTCACTCTGTTCGCCTTCCTGGTCTGGGGACCCGACACCTGGTTCTCCGCCACGCCCAAAATGCCCACGTCTCCACACGGAGCGCGCTTTCCCCTGACCGCCTTCCTCATCACCTGGGTCATCGCCGCCTCCGCCTTGCTGGTCGCCGGCAACGCCAACAGCGCTACCGAGCCGCTTCCTCTCCAGCCCAGCCGCCACACCCACGAGGATCTCGCCGAGTCCACCAAGGCCTAGCAGCATCTCACCAATCCATGGCTCCCAAAAAGAAGCCGCCGGTCATGACGGAGTGCGAGGTCAAAGTACGCGGCCGCTGGCTGCCCTGCACCATCTTCGAAGCCCTCACCGAACGCGACCAGCTGATGCGCTGCAAATACTGCCACGGCCCGGTGCAGGCGCTCAAAGAATCCAGCACCGGCTCCCGCGCCCACATCGAACACCTGCAAAGCCATCCCGGCTGCAGGTTTCCCGTCAGCAAGTTCAGCGGAAAAGAATCCAAACACCCGCTCGCCCTGAAATAAGTTCTCGCGAAATTCGCAGCGTGGCCTAGACCCCGGCGACACCCTCCGCCGCGAGCACTCGCACCGGCTCCGTCTTCGGCTGCAACCCCAACTTGGCCAGCACCAGGTACACGATGAATCCGGCGACAAAGCTGTACAACGCCGCAGGCTGCGCATACGCCTTCGCCGCATCGCTGATCGGCAGGAACGGCAGAATCCCGATCACAAAGCCCACCGCCCACGCGCCATAACCCGCAAAGTTGATGCCGGCTCGTGGTCCCGCCCACTTCTTGCCGCTGAGCAGCCAGTCCGCCACCATCGCCCCGATGATCGGCCCAAACGACGCCCCGATAATCGTGAACAGCCCCACCAGATTCGCCGCCACTCCGGTAATCGCGAGAATCGCCGCAACCACCGCTCCCACCATCGTGGATGTAATGCGCGGCACACCCGGAATCATCGTCGCCAGGCTATTGCCCGCAATAAACGACGAGAAGCACATCGACACAATCGACGCGATCGCGAACAGCAGGAACGCAATCGAGGCGAACCCACCCGTCTGCGCAATCGCGGAATCGAAGTGGTAGTCCGTCACCCCAAAGCTCACATGCGCGCCCGCCACTGAGATCAGCGGCAGCCCGCCTGCAATCACTGCCGCCAGCAGAATCCCCACCAGCCCGCCCCACTTCACGTCGCCTGCATCGCGAGCGCCCATGCCAAAGTCCACACCCGCCGCGCCCGCCGTGGCAAAGAAGCCGACCACCACCTGCACCATCGTCATAAAGCCCACGTACGGCGCGGGGTGCTCCGGCACATACTGGAACGCCGAGCCGCCCGTCTTCGCGGCCACAATAATAATCATCAGCAGCGGCACCATATTCAGATACAGCGCAAACCTGCCGACGTATTGAATCCCCATCGCGCCCACAAACCCCAACGCCAGCGCCCACACCGCGGCAATCACCGTAAACGCCATCGTCCCCGGCCCCGCCTTCGACCCAAACGCCGACAGGATAAAGCTGGCCGAAACATACGCGTTCACCGACATCCAACCGACCTGCAGCACGCCCATCAGCAGGCCCGGCATCAGGTATCCACCCGCCGTTCCAAACGTGGAACTGCCCACCACGTACAGCGGATACCCGGTCTTTAGTCCCAGCAATGCGGGCACGTAATAGAACAGCGCATAACTGATCACGCCTGCCACCAGCAGCGCCAGCAGCGACAGCCCCAGCCCGGCTTTGTCTAACGTCCCGCCTGCAATCTCCCGATAAAACACGACCCACAGAAAAATACCCGCATAGGTGGGCGCGATGTTCTTGTACCACGGCGCACGGTTTGTAACCGGATTCGGTACCGTTTTTGAGATGTAACCGGGCAGCATGGACGCTCCTTTTATCTTCCAGAAAAAAGCAGCCAATCATAGCACGGCCTATCAACAACAACAGCCCTTGCAGCCAGTGGCGAAGAAGCGCGGCCCTTACAAGAAGAAAGCAGCCTAGCATAGGGGGCATGGGCAACCTCACTAAGTTCTGGCTGTATATCCTCGCCATCGCTTTGGTGACCGTTTACTGCGCTCGGAATCCAGGCTCAAACGTCGCGCAGTTTTTGGATGCGTTCAACTGAGGATTTTCAGAGTGACCCCCTACCCTCAACCGTCCTTCCTCGCCCTGCCTCACACTCCGGAAAGAGCAACGCGCCAACTCCTGACAGAATTCACCGCCTCAGCAGCCACTCCCTGAGCCGACCTCACAGGACGGTTCTGTAGATGCCCTTCTCCCTTCTTCGTCACTGTTCGAGATTTAGCGGGTGTATAAAGCGGCATGGTTGCAGTCTGGCACGGATGGAAATTGTGCAAGCAGGTGCTGACCAGCCTGCTGGTCATATACCTCGTCCTGCTTGCGGCTGTACAGATATGCCAGCGCGTTACGCGGAGACGGGCTGAGCGTTTGCTCTCAGATCTTCGAGGGCTGCAGTTGGAAAAGAGTTCATGGAGCGACGCGCAAGCGTTGATGCAGCACTGGGGTCGGTGGGGCGGCTACAGAGGCTCGTGCGACGCGAATCACTGTGAATATGGAATTCACTTCGATTCGGCAGCAATGGTGCCAATGCCAAGCAAGATTCCGGAGTCACTTGCTGCCTTTTTGATCCGGCCTGTGGAAATGGCAACTTGGGCGTTGCACGCTCGCCGCTCCTACGTCGAAGCAGGGTTCCGCGTTCAGAATAATTCGGTGGTCGGGACTTGGCTCTTGCTCGTGACGAGTGTAAACGGCGGAGGCTGGATGGCGAGCCGTGCGACAGGTACACGTACACGCAATCTTGAGCCGTACAAGCTCTGGCCGGAGAAAGATCCGCATCCGGAATACCGCACAGGTTTACGCTCGGGAACGAATGGCGCCTTCTTCACGCAATTCACCGCGGCAACGAAGCCGGAAGATGTCGAATGGCTCACTGCGTTCAACTTTTCGTGCATGACACGTTGGGTTCCATGTACTGAGATGGGCGGTCTGCTGCCGGCCGCCTGGGCAAAATACACAGCAGAGAGTAGGCGCATTTCCGCAATCCAGGAGCGAATCGGTATTTGTGCGTACCCGCTTGAAGAGCTTGTCAAAGCTTCGGAGCATGTCGCCCTTGTGCAGGTTGAGGAACCGAACGCCCAAAAGCGTCAGTGGTCCCCATACCGCGCGCGATTGGTGAAAAGCCTGAAGGGATCAAGTTCGTGGCACTCCGGCGATGCCCGTGTCATATGGTCGGGGCAGGATCCAATCGCACCGGCGGATATCGTGCTTTTCGCAGACGATTCAAATCCAGTCTCCCCACATGACTGCGGCGTTATTCCCGCGACTCCCGAAAATCTGCGGACCGTCAGAGCAGCTGTCGAGGGCAATCCCTGACTGAGAATTCATAACTAGCGATAAACTCACTCCACATCGCGAATGAACCCAGCCTGGCACCTCGCCCGATCAACAAGAGCAAACCGGCCTGATCTGGATCGCCCGCCGACTCCAAGCTGAAATCCTCCAGCTACCCTGTGAACTGCATTCCCTTGAAATGCGTATTCACCAGCAATCAGGAATCATGGACGGCACGCAAACGCGTCCACATCCTCTACCAGGAGATCGGCAATCAAAGACGTCCCATCTTCGCAGCCTCGTTCAGCCGCAGTTCGCCTATCCCCAGGAATGATCGCTGTGTGTTGCGTTGCGCTTGTTCGCGTAGTGATCTACCTGCTGGCCGCTCGCAACTACGGCTACTTCCGCGACGAGCTGTATTACCTTGCTTGTGGGGAGCATCCGGCGTGGGGATACATCGACCAGCCGCCCTTGATCGCGTGGATCGCCTGGCTGTTGCAGCACACCATCGGAGTATCTCTCTATGCGCTGCGCCTTCTGCCCATGCTGGCCGATGCGGGCAGCATCGTGGTCGCGGGTCTCGTCGCCCGAAAGCTGGGCGGCGGTTTCTGGGCGATGTTTCTCGCCGCTCTTGCCGTGCTGGTCGCGCCCATCTATCTCACGTTCTCGCACCTGTTCACGATGAATGCCTTCGATCCGCTCTTGTGGATCCTGATTGCGTGGTTATTCCTGGACCTTATTCAAACCGGCAACCAAAAAACATGGATATGGATCGGAGCTGCAATCGGCATCACGTTGCTGAACAAATACGGCGTGTTGTACTTTGTCGCCGGGCTGCTGGTCGGTCTAGTCTTTTCGCCCTTGCGCCGCAGTTTTGCACGGCCGTGGTTCTGGATCGGCGTCACTGTTGCCACGCTGATTGCGCTGCCCAATTTTCTCTGGCAGCTCCATCGGAATTTCCCATTTGTGCAATTGGTAAGGAGTGTGCGCGAAAATGGGCGCGATGTCATGGTGCCGCCCCTGCAGTATCTGGCTCAGCAGTCGGAGATGATGGGGTTCGTCTCTTCACTTCTAGTCGTATTGGGCCTGTGGTTTTTGCTTTCTCCTCAAGGCAGGCGATACGCAGTTCTTGCCTTTGGCTTTTTGAGCGTACTGGGCAGCATGCTCCTGCTCAAAGGCAAGTTCTACTATGTCGCGCCGGCGTATCTGGTGGTGCTCGCGCCGGGTGCGGTTTTGCTGGAACGTCTTACCGCTAGGCGTAGTCTCCAGTGGATCCGGCCTGTCTATGCACTGGTCCTGCTCTTAGTCGGAGCCCTGATGGCGCCCATGGCAATCCCAATGCTTTCCATCGACAGTTACATTGCGTATACCAACAAGCTTGGAATCCAGCAGCAGAAATTCGAGAACCATGCAGAGGGTCGACTCCCGCAGATCTATGCCGACATGGTTGGATGGGAAGAGCGCGTCAAGATCGTAGCGGATTACTTTCACTCTTTGCCGCCTGAGGAGCAGAGAATCACCGCGATTGGAGCTTCCAACTACGGCGACGCCGGAGCGGTCGACCTCTTTGGGCCGAAGTACGGCTTACCCAAGGCAATCAGCAGTGCGAACAACTACTGGATCTGGGGACCCCGCGACTACTCTGGCCAAAGTGTGATCCTCATGGACGAGGACTCCCCCGAGAAGTACAAAACGCACTGTAAGTCCCTCCGGCTGGTCGCGCGGCCGAATAATCCCTATGCACGTACAGATGAGAATCAACCCATCTACCACTGCGTTGGATTCACTCCAGATCTCCACTCATTCTGGCCAAAACTCAAGCCCTGGAAATAAGTCGCAATAAGGCGCCGCATCGAGATAGGAGTGCTCCGGAGTTCGAGTCAATGATGGACACCACTCTGGACGCTAGTTCGCGGAGGGCAATTCAACATGATCGACCACAAAAGTGCTGACCGGTAGCTTCGCGGGACGAAGACGCAGCCCCAGTTGCTCCTGGATCGCGGTTAGGATCGACGGACCGATTTGATCGCCTGCCGGTAAGCCGCCATCATCGCGGTACCAGGTCAGACTCAAGTCGTACCTTCCGGTCAGCCCAGTCTGATCCACAACGATGCGTTCCAGTTGTCTTGACAGAACATTCACCAGCGAAGACATCGGAACGGCGGTCGATGCCATGTCCGCATTCCCATTGTGATTGTTCGTGTGCAGGCTTCCGGCTCCCAAACCGTTCGGTCCCTTCTGTCCGGCCTCAATTGTGGACGGCTGAAACTTGGGGCCACCTTTATTGATCACCAGTTCATACACCGGAAGCACCTTCGCCGCGCGATGAAATGTCAATCCGAAGCGTTCCGTGAGAATCGTCTGCTCAATCCGGCGCTTCTGATCATTGCTGAGGCGCTGAAGGATTGTGGGGTCAGCGTCAAGCACCTTCGCCTTCATATCGAACCGCAGTTCGCTGGCCCATTTCGGGATGCCGTAAAGTTGATCGTCCTTGAGGTCATACGCGAACAGGACCAACATCTTCACGGAAAAATTAGTGGCTGAGAAGTTTCCGCCATCGAAATCAATGCTCGGCCTATCTCCGGACCGGTTGGGCTTCACGGTAATCACATCAAAGGCAGGCAGCTTCGCATCCGAAGCCGATTGCGTGGGCGCTGCCGGCACTCCTGTAGCCTGCCCCACAAGCTGCCGCCCCGAGAATGAGAGCGTGACACCCACGCACAGCACAAACACGGATCCATACTTAACTTCGTTCATGCACATTTTCCTCACGGATTTCAGCCGTGTGTCAAACCTGTCTTAGGGACGCAGGAGCATATGTTTCGTTGGCGCATCGTCTACACAAGTCATATTCAACGAAACCTCCGCACAAAAGCCTCCGGCCTCACTTCTCTATCTCCCCTGCACCTTCACGCAAACTTCAACAAAGTCCCAGAGCCTCAGCAGTCACTTCCCACAAGCCCACTTCTAGTTACTGACAGCCGTCTGACAGTTAGCTTGAACCACCTGCTTCGGCTTGCGCGATGAGGGTTGCACCGAGTGAGGAAAGCGATGGCGGCAGCCGGAAACTCAACTGCAGAAGTTCCGTGTCGATGTTAGGACCAATGCTGAGCAGCGCAAACCCCGTGATGGGCTGGTCGGATGGCAGAAGCCAGGACATTGTGCCAAGTCCACGCTGTCGAGCAGGAGTTGTGAACTCGACGAGTTCCTTGCCTTTGTAGGTGAGCAAGTCGGAGGGAAAGGGGCCGAATGGATAGTCCGAGGCGGGACCAAAGCCTTCCTTAATGATCGTCCGAGCATAGTCACGGTGCGCCGGAAAAACACGTGCGACCACCTGCGCGACTTTGAAGCGGCCTGATGTTCCGCCGTCGGAGGCGGAAAGCTGAATGGCTGGCCCGGCAAAGCCCTTCCAGTTTTTGTGTTCAATCAGCTTGGCACTGTTCAGTGGTTCGGGAGCGATGTAGAGAGTCCATCCATTCGACCCTATGATTGCAAAGCAGTTCCAGCCTCGCGGGCCAAGCGTGCCAAAATGTCCAGCGTCACCGTTGTATTCGTACCATGCCAGTTGGTCCGCAGTTGCAGACGGAAGGGTGACCCGCTTTGGTTTGCCTTTTGCTGCTGCGTAAGGTCCTGTCTGGCCGTCACCGGAGCACCCGATGTACGGTACCGAAGTCTGCGCGTTTGCCAGCAAGCCGGCTACAGCGAAGGTCAGAAAACATGCGAATGGACGGGCGCTGGAAAACCGCATTTCTCCTCCGAGAAGCCACCGACAGAATAGCCGTGATACACGCCTCTCAAGTCGCGAATAAATATTCAGAGAAGCTTAAAGCTTCAGCAGTCACTTCCTCTAAGCGGACTTATCATGAGTAATCGTGGCTCCAGATCGTTGTTTCAACAACGACAACCGGAACACTTCGTCGATCTGGGTGTCTAAGCTTCGTAGGCAGGGAGTTGCCAGGATAACTCAGTGCGCCAGCGCCTCATCATCTTGTTCATGGTTGCTTTCGCTGTGGCGCTTGCGCCCGCGCAGGTTCTACGGCGTCCCATCAAGTACTTTCCCGATTCTTCTGTTGATCTCCCACGAGACCACTTTAAGAGCGATTGGTATTCGGCACAGCTAAGTGCCTTGCAGGAGCCTTCTCTTTATCAGATGATCAAGGCTGCCAACGCAGAGTCATATCGCTTCCTGTGGTTGCGCACCTTCCATCACCCTGTTGCTGTCAGGATAGATGTCAATCCCGACGGGACAAGTCTCCTCACGGCGAAGATGGCAAGTGGAGCTGGAGGCTATCGTCCAGGGACGATCTCTGAGAAGCATTCACAGATGCTAAGCAAAGAACAGACTTCGGCATTTCTTTCGCAGGTAGAAGCCAGCAGATTCTGGAGGGCACCTAATCCAATCAACGATCAGAGAGGAACTGATGGCTCGCAATGGATCATCGAAGGGCTAAAGCACGGTCGCTATCACGTCGTTGATAGGTGGTCTCCGACTAGCGGGGTCGCACGGCAGCTCGGCTCTATCATGGCGTTCGATTTAGCAAATCTCAAAGTACCCAAAGAGGAAATCTACTAGCTACGATAAATCACTCCTCATAAACGCTCTTCTCGTCACGGATAAGTACAGCCCGGCACCCGCGCACAACCATTCGCAGCACCTATCCCCATCAATGCCCCTCCGGAGCCTTCCCCCCCACACCGAAGTTCCTCGTCAACCACACCAGGGGAGCGGCCACCAACGTCACCACGCCGATGATGTGGAAGCAATCCATGAACGCCAGCAGGTGCGTCTGCGCGCCCAGTTGGTTGTAATACCGCAGCGTCGCAGCCCGGATCGCATCCGCCGCGGAATATCCATGCGCCTGCAAGTAAGCCGCCGTCTGCTCAATCCCCTCCTGCAGCCGCAGATTGGACGCCGTCAGGCCTCCTCCCACCCTCGACTGGTGAAAGTCCTGCCGGCGGTCCGCCATCGTCGTAATAAATGCAATCCCGAAGCTTCCTCCCCAGTTGCGAAAGAAGTTCGTCAGCGACGACGCCTTATTATTCTGCTCCGGCTTCAGCTGCGAGTAGGCCAGCACCGTCAGCGGCACAAAGAAGAACGCATACCCCAGCCCCTGCAAGGCACGCGCCCACGCATAGTGGCTGTAGTCCGTCTGTAGATTCATGTGGCTGTAGTGCAACATCGACAAGCCGACGACCACGATCGCGCCAAACAACAGCACCCGCGGATGCACAATCTTGCGCTGCACCAGTTGGGCTCCCACCGGCGCCAGCAGCGTAATCACAAACGCCCCTGGCCCCAGCACCAGCCCCGCATCGATCGCCCGATACCCATACAGCTGCTGCAGCATCTGCGGAATCATCGTCGTGCTCGCAAACAACCCGAACCCGAACACAAAATAAAAAACATTCGCCACCGCAAAATTCCGCACCTTCAGCATCCGGAAATCAATCAGCGGATCCGCCTGCCGCAACTCCCACCACACCGCTGCCGACAGGCATCCCACCCCAATCCCAAACAGCCAGCAGATCAGCGGCGACGCGAACCAATCCTGAATCTGACCGCGATCCAGCAGCACCTCCAGCGCGCCCGACCCCACCGCGATCAGCGCAATGCCCACTCGGTCCATGTTCAACTTCCCCGACGCATCGCGAATCGTCTTGCGCTCTTCTGCAAACGCCGGCGGATCATGCACAAAGCGGCTCGTCAAAAACAGGCTCAACAGGCCCACCGGAATGTTGATCAGAAACACCCACCGCCAGTTGTAGTTATCCGTCACCCATCCACCCAGCACCGGCCCAATCGCCGGAGCCGTCACAATCGCCACCGTGTACAGCGCAAACGCCGACGCTCGCTTCTCTGGCGGAAACGTGTCCACCAGGATCGCCTGCTCCACCGGAGCCAGCCCGCCTCCGCCCACTCCTTGCATCACCCGCGCAATCAGCATGATTCCCAGCGTTGGCGCAATGCCGCACAGAAACGAAGTCGCCGTAAACAGCGCCACGCACGCCATGTAATACGTCTTCCGCCCAAACACCCGGCTCAGCCACGCCGACATAGGCAGCACCACCGCATTGGCCACCAGGTACGTCGTCAGAATCCACGTCACCTCGTCATAGGACCGACCCAGCCCGCCCGCAATATACGGCAGCGACACATTCGCAATCGACGTATCCAGCAGCTCCATAAACGTCGCTAGCGTCACCGTCAGAGCAATCACCCACGGATTGATCGCGCGCGTCGCCGCACGAACCTGCACAGGGAGAGGAGCAATTGCAGTCGCCACAAGTCGCCTTTCCAGGTCAAGCAGGATAAAAGCGACCGGTCAGTCGCTTCCATCATCAGATTCTCCAGAAATGCGACCGATGCGTCTTTTTTCCGATATGCTGGATCCCGCGAGGTGAACCATGCGAAAAGGTGAAGCAACCAGGCAGCGCATCATCGCCCAGGCCGCGCCCATCTTCAATCAGCGTGGCTTCGACGGCTGCTCTATGCAGGACCTCATGCAGGCGACCGGCCTCGAAAAAGGAGGCCTCTACCGCCACTTCCCCAACAAGGAGCACCTCGCCGCCGAAGCCTTCCGCTTTGCCTTAGCGCAAACCGTCAAGCTCCGCACCAGCCACCTCGACGACATCCCCAACACCGTCGACAAACTCAAAAAGTTCGTCCAGCACTTCGTCGAAACCCCGTCCGCTCTCCCCGGCGGCTGCCCCCTCATGAACACCGCCATCGATTCCGACGACGGCAACCCCACCCTCCGCGATCTCGCCCGCAAAGGCGTTCACGACTGGCGCACCCGCCTCGTCCGCATCGTCGACGCCGGCATCAAGGCGGGCGAGATCCACAAGTCCACCGACTCCCGCCGCATCGCCAACACCCTCATCGCTACCCTCGAGGGAGCCCTCATGATCAGCCGCCTCGACAACTCCCGCCAGGCCCTCCGCGACGCACAAGCCACCCTCGACACCATCCTCACCGGCATCGCCACCTCGCGCCGATGACGTAAGGCAGAATCAGGCGATAGCCTGCAATAGCATCCACACACAGGAGCAGGGTCGTGCCGCGAGACGCTGTTGTAGTCACGTAGGATTTTTCCCGCTTTGGGACTTCCACCAAAACCAATAGCGCGGCTCTCACCCGCGGATCGTTAGGTCATCCTCTCAAAGACTTGCACCTCCGGCTCGTTCCGTCCCGGGATATGGATGGTGACCGTCAAAGTCTTTCCCTCGCGAGAAACGCGGAGCTCTTGCCTGTCCCTCACCTTACCCGCGATCTTTTCCGTAATCTCCACCGTGCGCCTGTTCACACGCTGCGCCGACGCTGTCACGCCCTCTACTACCGCGCCCACATTGGGGTGATCCTTCCCGTCGAACTTTACATTCTTCGTCCCGCCTCCGCCCTGCGAGAGGAACGAAAGCCCGTCGCCCTGCCACTCCCGAACCTTCAGCACAACCACTGAGTTCACCTGCTCACTTGAACTCACCCAGGTGCCCACGAAGCCCGACCCACGTCCCGTCCTCCTGTAGACATAATCCACGCTGGTCGTATCCCCGTCCGACCGCGCACCCGTAAAGTGATCGTTCAAGGTGGTGCCATCCTTAGACAGCGTCCACACTCCCGTCACCACCGCCGCGCCATCTTTCTTTCGTACAAACGTCCACTTCTCCGGCGCGTCCACCCTCACTGCGATCATCGTTCCAAAGTGCCCCGGCTGTTCCGTCCCGTCCGCCACCGCGATCTCCGGCTCGCCGCCGCCGAAGTCGAACGAGTACTTATTCCCGCCCAGGCTTTCAACCTTCATCACGTCGGCCAGCTTGCTCTTGTGCGGATTCAGCTTCCAGTCGCCAACCATCGGATCGCCCGCCGCCCACGCCGCCTCTCCCAACAGACATGCCATCACCATCACCAGACACACCCGTTTCAGCATGCAGCCTCCAGAAGTCTTTGCGTCGGCGATATCTTCATATCCCATTCACTTGTTCTCGGCGAATACCAGATGCCTCTGGAAAAATGGCAGAGCATCCGTATACAGCCGCCCATCGAGCCCCCAATCGGCTCCAAATGCCCCGTTGTACTCCTCGGCTTCGTGGGCAATTCCGAACTCGTTCAGTTTGCGCGTGAAGGCCTGGTTGGCATACACGTGGTCGAAATTCGTGTCGTTTCGGCTCCAGTCAAACTTCAACCCCCGCAGTGACTTCAGGTTGTCTGCGTACTGGGGAATCATGGTTTCCAGATAGAAGTTATCCCGAAAGCGCTCCATCCGCCTGGCGTCGATGACAACTTGATCTCCTTCCTGACGCGCCACCAGATCGATAAACAGCGGCGGCCTGTCCGGGTCCGGCAAATGCGCCTGGAACATGGTCGTAAAGATCTGCGTCGCAGAATCTCTCTTCACATCCTCTATCGATTTCGCGTTCGTCAAGATGTCCCATTTCGGAATCGCCATACTCAACTTGACGCCAGTCCCTGTCCCCACCGGATGCATTGCGTACACCGTGCCAAAGACCTCCGGATGCCGCATGCCGAAACGAATCGCGCCATATCCCCCAATGAAGATTCCAGCGATGCCGCGCGAGTCTCTGTTAGCTATCGTCTTGAAATTCGCGTCGATGTACGGCACCAGCTCCTCGATCATGAAGTCCTCCCAGTTGCCCGTCACCGGCGAGTTCACAAACCACGAGCTTCCCAGCGGAGTATTCATATCCAGCGCAACCAGAATGAAACTTCGGATCACTCCATCCGCAATCGCGCGATCGAACAGCCCCTGAGCATCTTTGTGGTCAAAGTCAAAGCGATAACTCTCTTCAAAAGGATTCGGCAGAAAGTAGATCACCGGATAACGCTGCGACGACTCGTCATACCCCGCAGGCAGATAGATCAGCATCTTCCTCACCGGATCGGTGCCCACTCTGTTCCGTGCAACATTCACCGAGCGCAATGCCCGGGCCATCACCTGGCTCTTTCCAGACTGGCCCGAGGCGGCAATCCCGCCCATCACCCCAAGCGAGACACCCAACGCAACAATGAACGCCGCACGCACCCGAGTTGAAATCATCATCGCGGTCGCCTCCTCATTCTGCCGTCACTGAGCGCCGTAAGCCTTCTCCCGAGACCCAGCAGCCGCGGGCGTCACAAGACTTGCAACTTCGCCCAGCCTTATTAGAACTACATTGTGATTCTAATCGACGCCACTGTCAACAGACACCCCGGATATCGCCGCACCAGTGAACCACCGCCCCCGCCGCAACGTATCATCAGGCGTCCCTCGTTTCCGGAGAACCCGCTCGCATGCGCACCTCACCCGCCCGCCGAACCACGCTGTTGTCCCTCCTGCTTTTCATCCCGGCGACCGCCCTACCCGCAGCCGCGCAGCAAAGTGCCGCGCCTTCCACCGCGCACGGCAAGTCATTTGAGGTCGTCTCCATCCGGCAAAACCTCGCGCTGGGCGGCGCCCGGCCCAACCTCACGCCGTTCCCCGACGGCTTCCGCGTCATCCACGTGCCTGTGGTGATCGTCCTCATGACCGCCTACACCCCGCAGGCCGGCGGCATGTTCCTCCCCAACAACATCGACAACATGCCCGACTGGCTCCTCCACGAAACCTACGACATCGACGCCCGCATCGCCGACGAAGACCGGTCCGCCTGGACCAACCCGCGCAACCAGCCCGCCATGTTGCAGCAGATGCTGCAGTCCATGCTCGCCACTCGGTTCAAGCTCGCCGTCCACCGCCAGATGAAAGAGAACTCCGTCTATCAGCTCGTCATCGCAAAGGGCGGCATCAAGTTCGCCGAAACTCCGCCGGACCAGCCTCGCCCCGCCGGCGCCACCCTCCCCGACGGCGGCATCATCAGCCCCGGCCCCAATGGCCTTATCCACATGTCGAACCTCACCATGCACATGCTCGCCACCGCGCTGAGCGAAAAATCCGACCGGCCCATCGTCGACAGCACCGGCCTCACCGGCCACTACACCTTCTCGCTCAGCCAGCCCGCAGCGAACCGCGGCCCATCCACCACACCCGACGCCTCACCGGACCTCAACCCCAACCCCGCCATGTCCGACGTCCTCAAAGCCATCGGCCTCGACCTCAAACCCGCCAAACAGCAAGTCGAGTTCCTCGTCATCGACCACATCGAACGCCCCACGGAAAACTAACTTCCTAGACTTACACATGAGAAAATAACTCGCTATCTAAATGAAGGAACCGTCATGCAAACATCGGCGAGGGACGTAGGTCTGTTTCTTGAAGCGCAAGCGAAGCAACGCGCGCCGATCCCTTACTCAGATGTGATCAGGACATTTCGCGACCTGCCACCCCTCGGTCCTCACTGGAAAAGCCACCCGCTCTGCTCATTCTTTGGCGAATTGGATTTGGAAGACCACTCCAAACAGAGGCCATTCCGGACGGCACTCGTGTTTGCGAAAGAGACTGGACGGCCAGGGCAGGGAATTTTTCGACACGCTAGCTAGTCTTCGCGGCCAAGCCATTCTCAAATCTGACCAAGATGCCGTTTGGACAGCAGAATTGAATGCGGTCCTGTGCTACTACTCGTAATTCGCGGCGCAGGGTTTCGCACCGGGTCTCTCGCAGCATGCCAACTTTGCGATTATGCAGAAACCATACTCGCAAGATCATCCAGAGACCAGATCTGCAAATTAGCTCCACATAACGCCTTCATCTCCGCGGAGAGGATGGGGTGCGGAATCTTATTCCTACTCCAGTCCGGCTTTGCGTCGTGGGTCACCAGAGCAACGTGCGAAGGCGTAAATCCCTCCTTTTGCAGAGTTGCTACTCCTAGGAGAAGGTCCGCCCAAACAAAAAAATCCCCATCCAACTCGTCTTTGAATCCGGGAGGTGTTTTTGTACTCCTCCGAACTGCTGCCAGTGAAGAAAGCTCCGTTCGGCGACAATACGGGACCAGGGCTTTTTCGGACAAAAGGCTTACGACCAGCTTGATCCTTCCCAACGTCGCGTCGTCATAGATATAGCCATACGATGAGTGAAATTCTTCGAGAAGCTTCTGGAAGCGATCCGCGAACTCACCGTAATCAGAATCGACCTTCTCAACTTCTTTTTTTAAAAGATCTGAGTATTTTCGGATTGAGACAGCTAAGGTTTCCACTGCATTGAGTTGGTTGTTCCAGAACTCCTGTATAACCTGCCCTGGCAATAAAAGCTTGCCCTCAAAGGAAGCTCTGAGGAAATCTATAATATCGGCGCTCTTGCGATGCTTGCTAAGCCTTAGGAATACGTTAGTATCGAACGCGATTACGGTTGTCTTGTGATCATTGCCAACACTGTTGGCATTTGCACCATTATCCAAGGACGATTCCAACGCGCTGATCGCGGCAAGATCAACTCCTCTGTTTAGCACCTTTGCAACAAGTTCATGGCAGTCGGTGACCGTGTCTACGCTATTCACCATCGAACCAAATCTCCCCAGCAGCGCTCGCCAGACGCTTTCCAATCCTTGCAACTTCATGTGCGTTCCACTCGTCGATAGATTCAAGCTCTGCAACGGATTCTCCGGGAACCGCGTTAGGGAGCATTTCATCCTTGAAGCTCTGCCAAGTTGTTACGGAGCGCGGCCGTCGCTCCTCGGTGGACAGAAATGTATTCCCGAGAGTGGACGCCCAGTATGACCCATCCTCTTCTCCCATTCCTGCAAATGGTGCTTGCTTAGTCCATATAAATTGGAGAGTTCCCCCTGGATTGGGGGTTATTGATCCATCTATGATGGAGCGACGGATGAAGTAGAGGATTTGCTTATTGAGCGAACGGCTGGTCAGTTGTTGAACGAAGTGCTCCTTAGTTGGATTGAGGTCGCGAAGGACCTCAATCATAGATGACCAAGTTCCATCCTCTTTTATCCGCCTTGCCGCCTCACCGAATTTCCTCTCGACATTCCCGGTCCCGAGGTTTCCCACCACAATACGGCGCACCACCAAACGCAGTATGTACTTCATCCCCTCGGCTGAGTGTCTCGTTTCAGCGCACGCCAACAAGATCGGCCGAACTGCAATGACGCCTAGCGTGTTGAGTGCAGAAAAGACCCCGAGGGCGTCAGAATCTGCGGGACCAGGCAGCGTGGGATCCATCAGTTGTTGATATAGCGGAAGACGGCTTTCAAGAGAATCGAGAAGCCGACCGGCGGAAGGGGGTAGACGATCCCCCAATTTGACCCGCCCCGCGACGAAGCCGAATAGGTCCTTCGGAAGGACATGTCCGTAATCCACAGTTACCACGTGACGAATGTACTGAACAAGGTTACTCGTCTCCTCTGAAGAAAATGCTGAAGCAATGCTCTGCCACCGTTCATAGGTCGCATTTTGTAGAGCCGGAGCAGTCTGGCTCAAAACATAGTTCTTCAAGAGATCTGCCGTGGTCAGGTCTTTCCCCCGCGTGTTAATTACCTCAAAAACCTGATACGCGGAACTTGAATCGGGGTGTACAAATGCGGCGAAGTATAGCCTGTTCGTAAGGAAGTCGGTCCATTTTCCAAGCCGTTTGAACGGATCTTTCGAAAGGTCGGTCTGCAGCTGCTTGGATAAGTAATCAAATGAAGCCCGGATTTTCCCGGAGACACTATCCTCTTGGAGGAGCGGCTCGCATCTGCCAGTATTTAAAATTTGGCCGAACGTTTCATTATCGCTGCTATCGCTGAGCTTAACCCTCGGTAACTGATCATCCGAATCGTAATCGATCGAACGCAGGAAAGTACCTCGTATCGTCTCTGCTAAGGCTTTTCTCTCTCTCCTGAATGCTTCGTAGTAGAGTGCAATCACGAGAAGGCTCAAGGTGATAATTCGTTGTTGGCCGTCCACAACATGTTTGCGCGGCCCTTCGTTCTCCGCTGGATTGGTCAAAATGATCAATCCAAGAAAATAAGAGTCCGACTCCAAGCTAGAACTCAGATCGCTCCAAAAATCTTTGACCTCATCCAAGCCCCACGAGTAATCGCGCTGATATCGGGGAATATCGAAAGTGTTGTTCGAAAATACGGCTCCCGCACTATTGGCGGAGGCATTTAGTGGAGTGTCCATCCTAGCTTCCTTACAGAGAGTTCACCAAAATGCAATCAGTATACGTTTACGTGTCGCGCCCGCTGACAGCGATAACGTAAGCGCGAAGCGGGCTTTTCAAACCTCACAGTCGCTTCCAGTAGTTACTTAGGTATCTGCGCCCGTCGGGGACCCTTCTTTGGTGGTAGCTTTCGCATCATCCAAATAAATGCAGTCTTCTGCTGATACATCATTGCATCCCGCACCGCACCCCACTATTGACACACCCCGTACAATAAAGAAGGAGCAAACGGAGCACCGTCGTGCGGCCACCGCCCATTTTCCAGGCGAGCAGCGCAGGACCTCCGCCCGCCCCAACCGAACCCACGCCGGAGGTCTCACGTCCAGCCCAGACGTTCTTTGCCAACCCGCGCCGCTGTTTGCCTCCCCGGGAACGCATCCCCCGCTGGTAACCTGCCAGCAGTAATCAGGGGATGTCAAAGGAGTGACTCCCCTCCGCTAACCCAACCCCTGCAACAAAACCGGGGTAGATACCGGGGGGGTGGGTCCGAGCCTCAGAACGCCGGCCGCTGCCTCGGCGGTGGCGGCGGAGTCCTCGGCTCCGTTCCCGCGGGAACATTCAGCGGCAGCTCGTACAGTGTGGACTCGCCCAGCTCCCTCCACCGCTGCATCGCCGGATCGCCCGGCGTCACCCGAGCCACCGCGAAGTCGGCCACCAGAACCTTGGCCCCCGTGCTCCGAACCGCCGCGATCGCCTGCTCCCGGTTCGGCATCGTCGCCAGAAACTCGTACGCCGGCACCGCCAGCGGATCGAAAATCTCCGCCCCGATCCGCACCTGCGCCAGCCGCGCCCAGTAGTAGTCGTTCAGGCAAGCCTCCGCGCCGACACACGCCACCGTGTCCCCCGGCTTCAGCCCCATCGACCCGAGCGCCCGCGCCGCCTCCGAATCCTTCGGATTCTGCCACCCCCGCGAGAGGCCCACCACCGCCAGCTCCCGCCGATTTTCAAGCACGATCCGCAGCGACTCCGCCGCCGCCAGCAACCCGAGCAGCAAAATCAGCGGCGAAGCCGCAAACCGAATTCGCCCCGCCAGCGCCGCAAACGCCGTCAGCACGATCGTCAGGAACGCAACCGTCACATAACGTTCCTCCGTATTCACCGTCGCGTAGATGCCCCAGATCAGCACGCCGAGCGCGATCGGCGCCACCCAGAACCGGCCGCGCAGCTCCACCCGCGCTCCCAGCGCCAGCAGCAGCACCAGCAACACCAGCGCCTCCGGATGGTTGAACAGGTAGCGAACCACCAGCACGCAGTTTCGCCGCCCCCGTGTCAGCTCTCCGCGCAAATTGAAGTGCGGCTTCACGCCCTCGTTCCAATACGTCGTGTCGAACCAATCAGGATTCGTGCCGAACGCGTGCTGCTCGTAGCTCAGCACCTGCGGCTCCCGCAGCAGCTCATGCTCCGGATGCTGCAGCCGCACCTCCGCCGCCCCGAAGCGGCCCGTCATATACGGTTGCAAATGCATCTTCTCCGTGCCGCCCACGTACCACGCGTAGTTCAGCGAGCCGGAGTCGCCGAAGTCCAGCCGCCCATGCTGCCGGCTCAGCGCCGCAACGTAAGGCCCGGCAATCACGCCAAAGCAAACCGCCGCAGCCACGGCGCTGCCCGCAATCTTCGTAAACGAGTGCCGCAGCCAAATCCGGCGAAACAACATCAGCAGCCCGATCGCCAGAAACGCCAGTACAAACGCAAACGACTTCGCCAGATACGCAAAGCCCAGCGCGACTCCCATCAGCGCCGCATCGCGCAGCCGCTGCGTCCTAAAATTCGCCAGCAGCGCCGCAAACGCAAATAGCAGCAGCGCCTGCAGCAGCGCGTCCGGCCGAATCTTCCCCAGCGAAAGCTCCCGCTGGCTCGCCACCAGCAGCAGCGCCAGGCCAAGATACCGCAGCGCATACTTCCCCAGCAGAAATTCGCGCCCGGAGCTCATCGCCTCGCGCAACGTAACCAGCGCATCGGTAAAGCAGCAGATCGCAAGCATCTCCAGCAGAAAAATGCCGTAGTTCACGAAGTAGTACGCGCCCAGCTCGTTCGCCAGCGAAGCATGAGAGATCATCCGCCCCAGCGCCAGCAGCGCCGGATACAGCGGGTGCCAGTAGCCGTTCACCACGCCCGCCCACTCATGCGCGCGCAGATAGTCGCCGATGTCCATGTAGTTGATGGCGTCGCCATCCAGCTGGAACTTGTCCCACAGTGCGTACCCGAACGTGACCAGCGCCACCAGCGCGCAGTAAAACGGGAACAGACGGCGCAGCAGGGCAGAGCTGTCGGATTCCGGCTGCGCGTCGGTGTAGGGCAAATGCGATCTCCCGGGCGAAGATGCCTGGCGCGTCCGCACGCAGACCCGCCGCTCCTATCATCGCAGAGGCCAGCCCGTCGCCTCCGCGTTGATTACCAATGGTTTCACCGTACCCCACTGGACTGCCCGCCCGAATCCTGCACGGCGCCGAGAAGCCGCACCACGTCCTCATCGGAAAGCTGAGGAAAGGCTGCGTAGAACTGGCCGACCGCTTGAAAGTGCTCAGGTATTTGCAGGCAGACGAACTGGTCCACGTGTCCGCGCAACCAGGAAGCGGCCTGAGCCGGCACCACCGGTATTGCCGCAATGATTCTCGCAGGGCGAAGCTGCCGCATCGCTTGAATCGCGGCAAAAAGGCTAGCACCAGTTGCAATCCCATCGTCAACCAGAATCGCCGTCCGGCCTGCAACCGCAAGCGGGGGCCGACTGGCTCGATACAGTCCCGCGCGATGCATCAGCAGATGCAGCGCCTCGGCCGTAATGCTTTCAATCTGCGCCTCATTCAACCTGGCTCTGCGCACCATCCGTGGGTCGAGGTAGCGCGCACCACTCGCCGCCACAGCGCCGAACGCAAGTTCCTCGTGACCCGGGACGCCCAGCTTGCGCGCTAGAAATACGTCCAGTGGCAGGTGCAGTGCCCGGGCAATCTCAGCGGCAACGGCCACACCACCCCGCGGAATTCCGAGCACGATCGCGTGGCCCAGCTCCCCAAGCTCGGATAGCACGTCTGCAAGCCTGCGTCCTGCGTCGCTGCGATCTGCGAAGATCATGGGCATCCGCCGTGGCGCTGGCGAGCCGCGGGATTTGTGACAGCCATAACCGATGCCAACTGCGTACGGCTGGTTGGCGGCTCCCGCCCCTATTCTGACCCAGTTGGATTCGTCTCTCAGGAGATAAGCTGGCCAATACGGATCAGCAGGCCGTCGGGGTCGCTCACCGCAAACTCACGACATCTCCAGGGGCAGTCCCTCGGCGGGCCAAGCGGTGTGATTCCGTTTGCCATGAGCCGTGTGTGGAACTGGTCGGCATCATCGACATACACATACAGACCGCCAGGATTGACTGTAAACTCGCACAGCGCAGCCTTCCGCAGGTGGACCGTGCAACCGCCAATGTGCAGGAAGCAGTACTCCAAACCGCCATCGTAGAGGTCGGCCTGAAAGCCGAGCGCCTTATAGAAATCGATGGATCGCTGAAACTCGCGCGCAGGGACAATAGCTACGATGGATCGAACTCCAGCGGTTTCGGGCATCAGATTCTCCTCTCGTGTCCAAATTACATGAGGCGCCCTGCGTGCCGAGTCCCCGACGTTGCCAACTGGGATGCGTTGGGAGTCTGTTCTCTGGTGCGAACCACACTCGATGCATCGGATGCTGCAAGAATACATTCCAGACGACCTCGCTGAGAATCGAATGGATGAGGAGCAGTCATGAGCGAGATACAAAACAGGTGCTGTGTCGTGGGCGGCGGCCCTGCCGGAGTCATGCTCGGCTATCTGCTGGCGCGAGCCGGAGTCGCCGTGACCGTGCTCGAAAAGCACAAGGACTTCTTCCGCGATTTCCGCGGCGACACCGTGCATCCCTCCACCATGCAGCTGATGAAGCAGCTCGGGCTGCTTCAGGATTTCCTGCAGCAGCCGCATCAGGTGGTGGAGACGGTCGGCGGCGTATACGGCAACTACTCCTTCCAACTCGGCGATCTGCGCACCCTTTCCATTGACACGCCCTACATCGCGCTGATGCCGCAGTGGGACTTCCTGAATTTTCTTTCCAGCAAAGCGAAAGCTTACCCGGAGTTCTCTCTCCGAATGGAACATGAGGCTACCGGCGTTATCGAACGCGAAGGACGCGTGCGCGGAGTCGTGGTCCAGACACCCGCCGGCGAGCAGCAGATTGAGGCGGACCTGGTGGTGGCCTGCGATGGCCGCCACTCGCGCATGCGTCAGGCTGCAGCGTTGCCGCTCAAAGATCTCGGCGTGCCTATCGACGTGCTCTGGTTCCGCCTCAGCAAGACGCAGAATGATCCCTTGAAGGCGGTGATGGCCAACATCAATTACGGAAAGATGCTGATCCTCCTCGATCGCCAGGATTACTTTCAGGCCGGGCTCATCATCCGCAAAGGCAGCTTTGCTGAGTTGCAGCAGCAGGGGATTGAGCAGTTCCGCCACTCGCTGCAGCAGGTCGCGCCACAACTGGGCGAGCGCGTGAAGGAGATCCACGACTGGGGCGACGTGAAGCTGCTCACCGTGCAGGTCAATCGGCTGCTCCAGTGGTGGCGGCCCGGGCTGCTGTGCATCGGCGATGCAGCGCATGCCATGTCGCCGGTGTTCGGAGTCGGCATCAATCTCGCCATTCAGGATGCGGTCGCCACCGCCAACCTGCTCGCCGGACCGCTGCGCGCGGGGCAAAGCACCGATGCGCTGCTCGCCCGCGTGCAGCGGCGGAGGACGTTTCCGGTGCGCATCATTCAGGGCATGCAGGTCACCGTCCACCGCGGACTGAAGACGATCTTCAGGCACTCCGGACCGATGCGGCCTCCGCGGATGCTTCGGCTGGGGGTGCGTCTGCCGGGACTGAAGCGCCTGCTGGCCCGCGTGATCGGTCTGGGCATCCGAGGCGAGCGCGTGCGAACGCTCGACGTGCACAGCGGCCCACCAAGCAAGGCTTAGGCCCGCTCGAAAGAATGGCAGAGCCCAGGCTGCGCTGGGAGAGCGCGCGCGCCCGGACTCTGCTGCACCCTTCACACCGTGTGGATGATGTCGAACCGGTCGAGGTTCATCACCTTGTGCCACACTTGCACAAAGTTATGCACAAACTTCGGCTGCGAGTCCGCACAGGCGTAGACCTCCGCCAACGCGCGCAGTTGTGCGTTCGAGCCGAAGATCAGGTCCGCGCGCGTGGCCGTCCACTTCACCTCGCCTGACTTCCGCTCGCGTCCCTCGAACGTGTTCTTGGCCTCGCCTTTGGCTTTCCACCCATACTTCATGTCCAGCAGGTTCACGAAGAAGTCGTTGGTCAGCACTCCGGGCCGCTCGGTAAACACACCGAACTTCGTGCCGCCATAGTTCGTGTTCAGCACCCGCAGTCCGCCAATCAGCACCGTCAGCTCCGGCGCGGTCAGGCGCAGCAGCTGGGCCTTGTCCAACAGCGCCACCTCTGCCGGCTCGCGGTCCTCGTAGCCATAGGAGCGGAAGCCATCCACCTTGGGCTCAAGCGGCGCAAACGATTCGGCATCGGTCTGCTCCTGCGTGGCGTCGGTTCGGCCGGGCGTGAAAGGAACCATAATGTGCACGCCTCCATCTTTCGCCGCCTTCTCCACTCCAGCCGCGCCCGCGAGCACGATCAGATCGGCCAGCGAAATCTTCTTTCCGCCCGTGACCCCGGCGTTGAACTCGCCCTGAATCTGCTCCAGCACCTTCAGCACGCGCGCCAGTTGCTGCGGCTGATTCACCTTCCAGTCCTTCTGTGGGGCGAGGCGAATACGCGCGCCGTTCGCGCCGCCACGCTTGTCGGAGCCGCGGAAGCTGGAGGCCGAAGCCCATGCCGTCGATACCAGCTCGGAGACCGACAGCCCGGAGGCCAGCACCTTCTTCTTCAGCGCCTCGATGTCCGCCGCATC
>Ga0207667_10001694_pt1 | contig 27725 bp, 24 predicted proteins | sample KBSCornC52_FD_184301 | JGI IMG/M metagenome (GOLD analysis project Ga0207667, IMG submission 184301) | Corn rhizosphere microbial communities from Kellogg Biological Station, Michigan, USA - KBS Corn C5-2 (SPAdes) (version 2) | ecosystem: Host-associated > Plants > Roots > Rhizosphere > Soil ...
GCCGCGTACAGTGACGACGCGAATACGAAGACAACGATCTGGTCGCACAACTGAGTCCAGTTCACATGCCAGAAGGTGTTTCTCATCGTCGTAGACATAGCTGGCCTTGATCGGAGATTAGTGAGATTATGCGGTGGTCAATGCGGGCCCGCAGGAGACGCCGCAGTTCGACGCCAGTTCGATTTACCGGACAGACCCTCGGCGTTGCACAGGAGAAAAAACTCAGCCGTGATTATGGCGATCTTTGCTGCCAAGCACAAGGCGAATGTCGCCCAGCGATAACGGACGTGCCGCTTGAAAATATATTACGCTCGGTGCTTTCGTACGACAGGGACAGAGCGGCATAAAGTGCGGAACCAGTCGTCGTTGGCGCCCCCCAATAGCGCCAAGTTTGATACAAACTCGATAATATCGGCCATTACCACTGCAATTTAAGCCACCGCCGAGCAAAGCCGCTTCGGCAAATCCTATACTTGGCGCGTACTGGAGAGTCTACGCGTAAGAAAGGCGTTCGCACCAAGCGATAACGGTCACTGATCATTTCCGGCGCACGCTGGCGCCTAAATAGATTGGCGCCTCGATGCGACGGCACCAGGAGGCCGCCTATCGTTGAGGCCGATCGTCCTCATACCCGGCTCAGCCGGCGTGACTGGGCGTGGCGCGGTGGGCAATCGTTCGCCCGCCCCATGCGGCGCCGCTCCGCCACGCGTGGAAAGCACCGACCAACCATAGCGTGAGATCAGCGCCGAACGGACAACGGTGTTCGTGCCTCGTCTGGCGCTGATACATTCACGATCAATCGAGGTGAAGCATGACGGCTGTTCCTCTGTGTGTTGATCTGGACGGCACTTTGACGGATAGCGACCTTCTTATTGAGTCGTTCATTGCGTTGATCAAACGTAATCCACTGTATGTGTTTCACTGCATCGCATGGTTGATGCACGGCAAAGGCTATCTGAAGGCTCAGATAGCAGCGCGCGTCGCTATCGATGTATCGCTCCTCCCCTACAACGCACGCCTGGTCGACTTTCTGAAACAGGAGCGCTCCAGCGGCCGCGATCTTTATCTGTGCACCGCGAGCGATCAACGGTTCGCCGAGCAGATCGCTTCCCATTTCGGATTCTTCAAAGGCGTGATGGCGAGCAATGAAACGCGCAATCTCTCCAGTGAGAACAAGGCTGGGGCCTTGACGGCCGAGTTCGGCGCGCAGGGTTTTGATTACTGCGGCAACGCGCGCGCCGATCTGGCCGTATGGAAGCAGGCTCGCAAAGCGATCGTTGTCGGCGGCAAGAGCATCCAAGCGGCGGCGCAAAAAGTGAATCAAGCAATCGTCGTCTTCGACAACAAGCGCTCATTCATTCGGCTCGCCATCAAAGAGATGCGCGTCTATCAGTGGGTGAAAAATCTGCTGATCTTCGTCCCGCTGCTGGCGTCGCATCGGTTCGCAAATGCCGATGCGCTGATCGCGGCCGGGATCGCATTTCTTTCGATGTGTTGCTGCGCGTCGTCCGTGTACCTGCTCAACGACATGCTGGATTTGGATGCGGACAGGCGCCATAGCCGCAAACGCAAGCGCCCGTTCGCTTCGGGAGAGCTTCCGCTTGCTGCCGGCATCGGCCTAATGTTCATTCTGCTGGCGGCGTCGGCAAGCCTCGCTTTCATGCTGCCGGGGGCGTTCCAACTCGCACTCGCGGGCTATGTCGCGATGACGCTCGCTTATTCCTTCCGCCTCAAGCGTGTCATGCTGGTGGACGTTTTCGTGCTGGCGGCGCTGTACACTGCCCGCCTGGTGGCCGGCGGCGCGGCCGTGAACGTCGTGCTGTCCGACTGGCTGATCATGTTCTCGGTAATGATCTTTCTCAGTCTGGCCATGGTGAAGCGTTACACCGAGCTGGACAAGATGCAGCGCGAAGGCAAGGCCAGTGCGGCGGGCCGGGGCTACCTGACTGAGGACATGGGCATCGTGCGCTCGTTCGGGACGGCAGCAGGCTACGTCGCCGTCCTGATACTTGCGCTGTACATGAATTCTGCCGATATCCACGCGCTGTACAGCCATCCGCACCGGCTTTGGATCCTGTTTTTCCTGCTTCTATTCTGGATCAGCCGCGTCTGGATGGTCGCGTTCCGCGGTGAAATGCATGACGACCCGATCGTCTTTTCCATCAAGAACCGCGCGAGCTTATCGATTATCGTCCTTTGCGTGCTAGCCGTTATTATTTCGATCTGAAATACGTGCAAGCACGCTGCAAGACTCTGCTTTGATCTGCCGGCCCCGAAAGGAATGCCTTGCGCATCGCCTTAATCTTTGTTCCGGTCCGCTCCCGCGGGCCGGATAAATCCCTCAGCCGTTGACAAATTACTCCCGGAGGATAAGTGACCATCTCGAGCTTTGGTTTGATCTTGACTGGTGTCTTGCTGAATGCGATCGCGCAGCTGTCGCTGAAAGCCGGAACCAACGCGCTCGGCACGCTCAGCTTCACGGGCGACGCGGCGGTCTCGACCATTCTCAGAGTGGGATTCGAGCCCCACATCATGGGCGGGCTCGTGTGCTATGTATTGAGTCTCGGGATCTGGATCGTTGCCTTGTCGAAGGTGCCCGTGAGCGTCGCATATCCGATGCTCTCGATCGGATACGCGGTCAACGCGTTAGCTGCGTGGTACTTTTTCGGGGAATTTCTTAGTACCCAGAAGTTGGTGGGTATCTCCGTCATCATCGTCGGTGCGTATCTAGTCGCAAAATCATAGAGCGAGATAGGACCGCAAAATCGCCTACGAGTGACTGTCCGCCGTTCGAGCGCATGCGGCACTATCGAAGGTCGCCGCGTAGCAACCGGTAGCGCTCGTATCGCATTGAGCCGCTCGTGTCGTAGCCCACCCACTTCATTCCCAACTTTTGCGCGACGCGCAGCGAGGCTTGGTTCTCAGCCGCGATATCGGCAATGACACGCGGCAGCTGCACCGTTTCGAACGCGTGCGCGACGAGCGCCCTTGCCGCTTCGCTGGCAATGCCCTGCCGCCACGCTGAGCGAATGAGGCGCCAACCGATTTCGACGTCGGGGCCTGTCCCGTGATCGGGGATCAGCAAGACCCAACCGATAAAACGATCGGGGTCGCTGCGCTCACGTATGCTCCAGTAGCCGAGGCCACGCGGGTACTGGCGCGTGATGCGGTATTCGACGAATTGGCGGTGGGCGATCGGGTCATGCCAAGGCCCGGCGATGTAACGGGTGACCTCCGGATCGCGGTCCATTTCGAGGCAAGGCCCCAGATCGGCAAGTGTGCGCTCGCGAATCAGTAAGCGGGGGGTGTCGAGTGGAGGGAGCATGGTAAGCGGCAAGGCGGCGTTGATGCGATTATGCTCAGGCGAACTGGGGGCCGAAACGCGTCGCAATGTGTTCGTTCGAATCGAACAGTTCGCGCAGAATGGGGCTCGTGCAACTGGGTTGCACGTAAAGATAAAACGCGACTTCCGGCAGACGCGGCAAACCGTCCGCTTCCGTCAACACGCGCATATTCGCGTCGAGTAATTCGGTCGTGCGGGCAGTCACGCCCAGACCAGCACTGATGGCCGCCTTGATCCCCACGAGCGTCGGTGAGATATAGCTGGTCCGCCACAGAATCTGGCGTGCATCGAGGCACGAGATCGACACTTGGCGAAACAGACTCAGTTCGTCGGCCATCACCAACGGCACCGGCGCGGTTGCGTCGAAGATGAAGTCCTCTGCACAGATCCATACCATCGGCGAGGTACGCAACTTGATGCCCGGAAACGCGTCGTCATAGCGCGTGGAAATGGCCAGATCCAATTGCTTGTCGTGCAGCGATTCCATCAGGAACGGGCTGCGGCCGACGTTGATCTCCATCTGCAATTCGGGTGAGAGCTTCGACAGACGCCGCAAAAGATTCGGCAAGATCGACTCCGCCACGTCGTGCGGCGAACCGATGCGGATTTTCTCGATCGGTCCACGTGTCTGTATCACCTGCACCGCTTGGTCGTTCAACGCCAAGATCTTGTGCGCATAGGCAATAAGCCGCATCCCATCGGACGTCATCGACTTGTGGCGTCCACGCTTTTCGAATAGCGCACACCCCATCTCTTGCTCGAGCCGCTGCATCTGTTGGGTCACAGCAGACTGCGTGCGACCCACACGGTCAGCCGCCGCAGCGAAGGTCTCATGCTGCGCGATCGCCACGAAAGTGCGTAACAGATCGATATCGAGGTTTCGCATCGCCCACCTGGCTCACTTCAGAATTATTAATGTGTTTTCGTTAAAAATTAAATTGTTACCTGTCATTCTCGCGATAACCTGCTCGACACTCAAGCAATATTTAATGAATTGGCGCTAACACCGGCGAGCACCCCGGCTTCCCCCGCGGCGCTGTACCGGGAAATCAGCTTCATTCGACCGGAGACGAAAGACCATGTGGCAACGACAACTGGCTGTCCTTATCTTCACAACGATGGCCACCGCCGGCCTCGCGCATGCGGACGCACTGGCCGATATCAAGGCACGCGGCACGCTGGTCTGCGGCACGCAGAATGCCAGCGAGCCTTATGCCTTTCCCGATACCGCCACGCGCCAGATCGTCGGTTTCGATGTCGATGTTTGCCATGCACTCGCGCAGGGCCTCGGGGTAAAACTCGAGCAACGCGGGCTGTCGACCGACGCGCGAATCGCCGAACTGAAGACGCACCGGGTGGACCTGCTGGCCGCCGCCGTGGCGTGGATGCCGGCCCGTGCGACACAGGTCGACTTCAGCGACCAGTACTTCGTCGCGCCCATTCGTGTCCTGGTGCGCGCCGATTCGCCGATCCAGACGCTCGGCCAACTCGCGGGCAAGAAGATCGCCGCATCCGAAGGCTCGAGCTCGGCGGCGGTCGCGGTGACCCGTCTGCCCGATTCGAACCTGCTGACCTTCCACGACATTTCGTCCGCCTATCTCGCGCTGCAACAGCACAAGGTCGATGGGCTCGTCGCAGGCCAACTGATCCTCGCGCGCTTTGCCAACGAGGCGGCACAGAACCATGGCCAGCAATATCGGCTGCTCGCCGGCCCCGTGTTCGAGGAGCGCTGGGGCGTGGTGATAAACAAGAACGAACCTGCACTGATGGCGGCCGTCAACAAGATCCTGCTTGATTACGAAAAAACCAACGGCTTGCAGACGAGCTTCGATAAGTGGCTCGGCGCGAACTCCGTCTATAAGTTCACGCGCAACTACAAGGTCGAGCCCATCAAAGCTCAGTAGTCCCACGACAATGTTCGATCTCTCGTTTCTTCTCGAAGACGGTCACCTGACGCTGCTAAGAAACGGCGTGCTGACCACGGTGCGCCTGTTCGTCGTATCGGGTCTGATGGCAAGCGCGATCGGCATCGTGCTCGCGACGCTGCGCGCGCTGCCCGTCCGCGTCTGCAAAGCGTTGGTCGTGGTGATCGTCGAATACCATCGCAACGTGCCGATGCTCGTGCAGATCCTCGTCTGGTATTTCGGCGTGCCACAGATCCTGCCGGAATCGCTCAAGCTATGGATCAACGCAAGCAATACTGAGTTCTTTCTCGCCGCCGTCGCACTTTCGCTGAACTCAGGCGCTTTCGTCTCCGAGGACATCCGCTCTGGGCTGCGCGCGATACCGCATACCCAGCAGGAGGCGGCGTGGTCGATCGGCCTCACGTATCTGCAGTCGTTGCGCTACGTGATCCTGCCGCAGGGCATTCGGGCCGCGCTTCCGGCGCTCGTCAATCAGGCATTGCTGTTGTTCAAGAACAGTTCGTTGGCAATGGCCATCGGCGTGCATGAACTGCTCTATCGCACGAAGCAGATCGACAACCTGACGTTCCGCACCTTCGACATATTCCTTGTGGCCACGATTCTCTATCTGATCGGCACACTCGCGCTGATGGCGCTTTCGGAACACTTTGTCAAACACCGCAGGGTGCCCCTAGGAGTCTGACGTCATGTTCGAAATCCTTCATGACCACCTGGCGCTATTCCTGGTTGGCGCATGGCCAAGCGGCCCGCTCGGTGGCGTGGCAAATACGCTGATCCTGGCGGCGCTCGGGCTGGTCGCATCGTTTCCGCTCGCGATCGGTGTCGCCATGGCGCAAGTCTCGCCGTGGCGCTGGCTGCGCACCGGCGCCGGGGCGTGGACTCGCCTGGTGCGCGGCATCCCGCTGCTACTGATTATCTTTTGGGCGTATTTCGCCGTACCGCTGCTGGTGGGCGCCGAAGTCTCCGCCTTCACCACCGCGGTGTGCGCGATCATCGTCTACGAGAGCGCGTTTCTCGCGCAGATCGTGCGTGCCGGCCTCGAGAGCCTGCCGCGCGGACAGATGGAATCGGCGCGCTCGGCCGGCCTCTCGTGGCTGCAGAGCATGCGCTATGTGCAGTTGCCGCAAGCGCTCACCAATATGCTTCCGTCGATCGTGAATCAATCGGTGTCGATCATCAAGGCGACCTCGCTCGCGTACGTGATCGGTGTCCCTGAACTGACCTATTCGGCGGCCCAGGTGAACACGATCACCTTAACCAAGCCCTTACAAACCTTCATGGTGCTTGCCGCTTTCTATTTCGTGCTGTGCTTCGCACTCTCCCGTTTCGCCGGATGGCTGGAGCGCCGCATCGCCCGGCATCGTCTCGGGCTCGCGTAATCAGGAGACCACTACGTCATGCTCCAATTCGAGAACGTCAACAAGTATTACGGCACCTACCACGTACTCAAGGGAATCGACGCCAAGATCGGTCGAGGCGAAGTCGTCGTTGTGTGCGGCCCATCCGGTTCCGGGAAATCGACGCTGATCCGCACCGTGACGCGCCTGGAAGCCATCCAGAGCGGGCGCATCCTGTTCGAGGGGCGCGACGTCGTCGCGCGTAACGGCAACGTCAACCGGTTGCGGGCGCGAATCGGTTTCGTGTTCCAAAGCTTCAACCTATTCCAGAACCTCTCCGTGCGGCAGAACCTCATTCTTGGCCCGACCAAGGTGCTGGGGCTCTCGCGTGACGCGGCGCACGCTCAGGCCGAGACGCTGCTCGCCAAGGTCGGGCTTGCCAACAAGATCGACGCGATGCCGGCCAATCTCTCAGGCGGCCAACAACAACGCGTGGCGATTGCCCGAGCGCTCGCGATGAAGCCACCGCTCATGCTGTTCGACGAACCGACCAGCGCGCTCGACCCGGAGATGGTGCAGGAAGTGCTGCAGGTGATGCGCACGCTTGCCGACGAAGGCATGACGATGATGATCGTCACGCACGAGATGGGCTTCGCACGGGAAGTCGCGAGCCGCGTCTGGTTCATGGACGAAGGCCAGTTGCTCGAGGACGCCCCGCCCGCGCGGTTTTTCGATCGTCCGGCTCATGCGCGCGCCCAGCGGTTCTTGCAGGACGTGCTGCGCCCCGCGCCCCGCACTGCCGCGTTGATCGACTGAGTCCTCGATCGCCTCAACGATTTAACGACGCATTTTTTGCCCCATACCGTCCGGAGAATCCTGCTATGTCCGCGCTGTCCCTACCCCAACAACGTCAGGCCGCCGTCGCCGCATCCATTGCCGCGATGAAGGCCACGCTGGCACGCGAGGGCGAGACTCGCACCGCGCTGGCGGCCGTACTCGAAGAAGTCAAAGCCCTCGCCGCCACGCGTGCCTTCTGGGACGACGCTGAGTTCCCGGCGCCGGCCGAAGGCGAGTTGCAGGCGCGTTATCTGATTTCGGAGGATGCGGACCAGACCTACGCCCTGTACCTGAATATCATGCGTCCCGGCAAGAAGATCACGCCGCATAACCATACGACGTGGGCGTGCATCGCGGCCATCGAAGGCACCGAGCACAACTACGTCTATCGACGCACCGACGACGGCACCGTCCCTAGCGTCGGCACCCTCGAGGTGATCGACACCGTAGTCGTCGATCCGGGGCACGGCATCGCGCTTGCAGCCGACGACATCCATGCCGTCGAGATCAAGGGCAACGCGCCGATACGCCATCTGCACATGTACGGTCGCGCGCTCGAAACGTTGACCGAGCGCATCACGTTCGATCTGGCCACCGGCCGCTATCAGATCATGGACATCGGCGTCAAAACGCGCCGCTGAGCCGCGCAGTCCGGTTCCGGCGCGGCACGCTGCCGCTGCCGCTGCCGGGCCCGTCTTACCCGATCCACCTTGTTGCCTTCCACCGCAGCGCTGCTCGCGGTGCGGCCCCGTTCATCCTTTCGAGTCGATCTCTTATCGTCATGACATCGCTGGTTACCGCAAAAGAACTGAAAGTCTGGCTCGACGACGGCGCCGAAATCGCGCTGTTCGATGTGCGCGAGCATGGCCAGTACGGTGAGGCCCATCTGTTCTACGCCGTGCCCTTACCGTTTAGCCGCCTCGAGATCGACGCCCCACGTCTCGCGCCGCGCCGCACGGCACGCGTCGTCGTATACGACAGCGACGGCACCGTGGCATTCGACGCCGCCGAGCGCCTCGCAGCCCTGGGTTATGCCGACGTATACGTGCTGGAAGACGGGGCGCAAAGCTGGACGCGCGCAGGCTATACGCTGTTCGCCGGCGTGAATGTGCAGTCCAAGGCTTTCGGCGAACTGGTCGAAGCGGCCTTCCATACGCCCCGCATCACCGCGCGCGAGCTCGCGGCGATGCGCGACTCCGGCGCCGACGTCGTCATCCTCGACGGCCGTCCGCTCAACGAATATCTGAAGATGACGATCCCGTCATCGATCTGCTGCCCCAACGGTGAGCTGGGTTACCGTATCCGCGAACTCGTGCCGAATCCGGCCACGCCCATCGTCGTCAATTGCGCCGGGCGCACGCGCAGCATCATCGGCGCGCAGACGCTGATCAATCTCGGCATTTCCAATCCCGTCATGGCGCTCGAGAACGGCACACAGGGCTGGTTCCTCGAGGACTTCCCGCTCGAGCACGGCAGTACGCGTCGCTATCCCGATGCGGTCACGCCCTCCGCGGTCGAGGACATGCGACGCGCGAGCCGCCAATTGGCCGAGCGCTTTGCCGTTCCCGAAATCGACAGCGCGACGCTCGCGCGCTGGGTCGACGACGGCACGCACAGTGTGTTCCTGTGCGACGTACGCACCCCGGAAGAATTCGCCAAAGGCAGCTTGCCCGGCGCGCAGCATACGCCCGGCGGCCAATTGATCCAGGCGACGGATCAGTACGTCGGCGTCCGTCATGCGCGGCTCGTGCTTTTCGATGCCGACGGCGTACGCGCAGCCATCGTCGCCGGTTGGCTGCGCCTGATGGGTCACGACGCCTATGTACTGCGTGACGGAATCGCGAGCGGGGCATCGTTGCCGGTACCGGCCGCGACTGTGCCGGCGTCACTTACCCGTGTCAGCGTCGAGGCCCTTGCCGATGCGTTGGCGGCGGGCACAGTGCAAGTCGTGGATCTGCGGCCGAGCATGGCCTATCGATATGCCCACGTACCCGGCTCCAAGTGGGCCATTCGCTCGCACCCGCCTGCATTCGAAGCCGGCCGAGCGATCGTGCTGGTCGCCGACGACGATCGCATCGCGGAACTCGCGGCCGCGCACTGGCTTCGGCACGCGCTGCATGGCAATGCACGCGTCATGCTGCTGGCCGGGGGTCTTGCCGCGTGGACGGCAGCGGGCCGGCCTGTCGAAGTCACACCCGAGTTGCCCGCGGACAGCGAATGCATCGACTATCTGTTCTTCGTGCATGATCGCCATGATGGAAACAAGGCGGCGGCCCGGCAATACCTTGCCTGGGAAACGGGACTGCTCGCGCAACTCGATGCGCAGGAGCTGCGTGGCTTCAGGCTCGGCGCGCATGCCGCGAGACCGTAGCCGTCGCTTGAGACGGAGCACATGAGATCGAATCGTCCGGGCACTACACGTCCGGGCACCACACCACACGTAGAACCGACATGTCATCGAAACCGTCATCGCAAGGTCTGGCCACCCGTCTCGTCACGGGCGGCAGGTCGCCTGCTTTTGAAGGCGGCCGTGCCGTCAATCCACCCGTCGTGCGGGCGTCCACCGTTCTGTTCGAATCGATGGATGCACTCGAAGACGCACGCCGCAGGCGTAACACGGAGCGGATGTTCACGTACGCGGCGCGCGGCAATCCTACCGGCTTCGCGCTGGAGGACCTCGTAGCGCAACTCGAAGGCGGCTATCGCACGCGGCTCTTCCCGACCGGATTGGCGGCGCTTTCAATGGTGTTCATGGCGTTCGCGCGTCCCGGCGATCATGTCCTCATCGCCGACTGCGTCTATCAGCCGCTGCGCCAATTCGTCGACACGTTCTTGCGGCCCTGGGGTGTCGAGGTGACTTACTTTCTCGCTGACGGCAGCGACGTTGCACAGCAGATGCGACCCGCCACGAAGCTGGTTTACGTCGAATGCCCGGGCTCGCTCGTCTACGAAATGTGCGACCTGCCTGCGCTGGCCGAGATCGCGCATCGTCACGGTGCGCTACTGGTCGCCGACAACACCTGGGGTTCCGGCATGCAATACCGGCCGCTCGTATTGGGCGCCGATGTCTCGGTGATGGCCGCGACCAAATATCTGAGCGGGCATTCGGACGTCATGATGGGTACGTTGACGACCACACAGGATGCCTGGCAAGCGGTCGCTACGATGTGCGACGCGCAAGGCGTCGCGGTCGGTCCCGACGACGCTTATCTTGTGTTACGCGGCATACGCACGCTGGCCGCCCGCCTGACGATGCATGAACATCATGCACTGGGCGTTGCGCGTTGGCTCATGGCGCATCCCGCGGTGGCACGGGTGTATTGCCCGGCGCTTCCCGATCACCCCGGCCACTCGCTGTGGCGACGCGACTGTAGCGGGACGAACGGGCTGATCTCCTTTGAGTTCACGCATGCCGATCGGGCTACGGCTGCGTCTTTCGTCGATGCGCTCGAACTGTTCGGCATCGGCGCATCGTGGGGCGGCTTCGAAAGTCTGGCCACCGTCGCCAATGTCGTGAGCGCTAGAACCTGCACCGATTGGTCCAATGCCGGGCCTATCGTACGTCTTCATATCGGCTTGGAGGATCCGAAGGATCTTATCGACGATCTCGCGCGAGCATTTGCTCGGATTAGCGATGGTGCGTGAATGCGGCGAGCGGGGGTAGCTGCCTAGGGGTGCAGCGCCTCTCATCAAAGAAAATCCGCTTCCGAAAAAAGCTTGCCGAGCTTCTCGTATTCGCGCCTAACCGCCTTCACGAGATGCTTCATCTTGATGGTCGTGCCCTCCTCCGCAGCAAGAAACGCGGCGCTGATTGCCGCGTTGCGGATATGGCCACCTGCGACCGCCGCTTTCTCCGCCAACACGTCGAGATTGACATCCGAATCCAGTTGCACGTTTGTAGGGAATATTTGCTTCCACAACCGGAGTCGCTCCTCGCTCGTCGGAAACGGGAATTCGGCCATGACGCGGAAGCGCCGCAGAAACGCCTTATCGATATTTCCCAACAGGTTGGTAGACAAGATCACGAGCCCTGGATACGTCTCTATCCGCTGCAGGAGGAAACCGACTTGCAAGTTGGCAAAGCGGTCGTGCGAATCTTTCGACTCGTTGCGCTTACTGAAGAGCCCCTCCGCCTCATCGAATAGCAACACCACATTCAACGCCTCCGCTCGGACGAACAATTTCTCGATGTTCTGCTCCGTTTCGCCGATGTATTTGCTGAGGATCGTCGAAAGATCCACACGATACAACGGCAACGAAAGCTCGTTCGCAATGATCGACGAAGCCATCGTTTTGCCTGTGCCGGGCGGCCCATGAAGCAGCACGCACAGGTTCGTGATGCCTGGATACTTTGCGCCGAACCCCCAAGCATCGATGACCTGCGAGCGGTAACGGATTTGCCCCAGTACCTCGTGCAACAGCGTCATCGTCCGCTCGGGTGCCACGAGGTCGGAAAGCCGATAGGGCGTGTCCACGCGTTTGGCAACGTCCATCGGCTGGTCCTCGGCGGCAGCCCGACATGCGTCCCATAGCACGGGTTGGATGTGCTCGTCTGGGGTCAGCGCTTGTCGCGCCGCCACGGCGTCGACGACCGAGGCGATACGTGCCTCCGAGAACGCATAGGCGCCTGCAATCGCGGTCAGCAGCGGGTCATCGAAGGGAACATCGTAATAGGCGGCATGCTTTTGCCAAGCTAGTTTGCGCAGTGCGGGGGTCGATGCGGGCACGCGTACCTGAAACAAACGCACGCCCTGCTGGCGCGCGTTCGCTACGGCATCCGCGATACGACGTGCGGGGCCGTTCACGAGGACAACGTATGCGTTCGCACTGAGCACTGATTGCAGTGTGCTGTCGAACAAATCGATCTGATCGCGCTCGTCGTTGCCGACCAATGCGTCGCTGTTGGTCAACAGCAGAATCTGCGTGCAGAGTGCCGCGTCCCGGCCCGCCGTGCGTAGCTGCTGCTGCAATGTGGCCAGCCGTTGATCGACGCTCTGGTAGGTCCAGCGAACGAATCGCGCGTCCAGTTGCGCGATGCCATAGCCGAGCGTCGCGAATGCGGCAGCGGCCAATGCGCCGGCGAGCGTGGTGTCGTCCGCCTCGATGTGAAGCACGATTGTGCCGTGGCGCGGGGTCGGCGCGCAGCAGACTTCAACGAAGCGTTGCATTTGCGCTTTTGCGCTTTCGTTGACGATCAAATCATGCAAGCCTTGTTCCGCGACTATGTCGATCGCCGGGTAGTCGCCAATTCTGGGTTGAGGCGCGGCTAGGCCGAGTAGGTAAGCGGTCAGCGCTTGTGCCAGGCGGTAGCCGCCGTCGAGCGTCGATACGTTTTCATCGACTAGTTCGATCAGTTGGTGATGGCATAGGGGGCTATCGGCGAACAAGCAGCTGCGGATGTCGCCTAGTAGATGGGTGGCCGTTGTAAGTGATGTATTTCGTCTGGAAGCTGGGGTTGCACTGATATCGGCGGCGGCGGCGGCGGCTTCTTGTAGCGAATGAGTGAGTGCTGCAAATGCATCGGATATTGAGCGATCTGTCTCCACCATCAGTGCAAGCGCCACGAGCTGCACGTCGCGTGCATCGAGATGGAACACCAGCGCAACATGAGCGAGCGGGATGAAGATCTCGGATTTGACCGTGGCGGCCATGCGGGCGGCGATGGCTCGCCAGGTGGAGGGGCGATCGTTGAACGATTCTTCGATCGAGTCGATCGAGCCGGGGACGGCGTAGCGCGATTGCCCGAGCAGAGTGTCGACAAAACCGCGCAGGTCGTCGAGGAAGGCCGCGTTGTCGGGGTAGGCACCGGGTAGGTCGGTGGAGAGATCTGTCGTCACAAGCAAATCCGTTGCTCGCTTTTGCATGGCGCTTGATCGAGCGCTACACGTCGCCTTTCTCGATCACGTCGTCGGTGTATGAACACTTGTTGAGCGGGGTTGAGTCAACATCGGATGGCCGCGGTCATGCGCTGTTTTCAGTGGATGAAAACGGATAAAACCACATTAATGCATCAAACGAATTATCCAACACTCCCTGCATCGTATATGAAACCGTGACTTGATTGTCTTTCTGTACTGGCAAAGAAATATAGGCCGATGCTGCTGGGTAGGGTGACAGCTCAGCCGCAGACGAAAAAACCGTTGCCGTGCCATCAAAAAGATGAAAGCAGCAAGAATAATAGTGGTCATGCCCGTTGTGTTGGCGATCGCCGTTGTTAGTTGTGAACACAATCGTTCCATCGGTGGGCGCTTTATAGGTAAGTATGTTGACCCCACCGTTACCCCCTGTCGGAATAGAATATTTCCCGACATATACAGGCTTTCCCAAACCCCAGGTAGTCTTTTTACTCAATGTTCCAAAAATTACTCCGTCTACGGTTAGATTGCCTGAAACCGTCGCCGCGCCGTCGACGTTGAGCGCGCCTTGTACCTCGAGGTTCTTTGCGGCGATCAACTTCCCTTCGACCGTCGCGGCGCCCGTTACCGTTAGCGCGTCGATCGAGGCGCCGCTCACGACATCGAGCCCCCCGTCGGCGGTCAACATCCCTGTGACCGTTTCGGTCTTATTGACCACTAACGAATCCGCAGCCAACGCAGCATCAAACGTTGCCGGACATTGCACATCGAACGTTGCACCGCTCGTCGCCAAAAACGCCCCGCTAAATGTTGCCGTTCTCGTCGCGCTTACATCGACCGCCGTCATTGCCCCCGTAAATTGCGAGGTCCCGGCTACCTGAGCGTTTCCAGTCACCTGCATGTTGCCAATGACCTGGGCGTTACCCGTAACATCGAGATTACGTCCAACGTTGACATCGGTTGACGCAGTCAACACCCCATCAATCTCGCCTTCGCCGCTAACGTGCAATTTGCCGCCCACCGTGGCATCTTCGCCGATCGTCGCAAACCCCGTCACATGCAGGTTGCCAGTCGCATCGAGGTCACCGTCGATCTCTAGGGTCCCTCCTCCAAAACCGGCCGGCCCATTGACCTGCAACGCATAATTGCTGTCAATCTTGACGACGTTATCATCAACATTGATCGCCACCGTATTCGGCACCGTCCCATTGTTCTGCACCACCGTCAGCGCGGGCGGTGTGGCCGGCTGCGTTTCTCCGCCTACCCTCAGCAACTGCCACGTCGTCTGCATGAACGCCGACTGCATCGGCAATAGCGGCGAACCCTCATCGATCGAGACCTTATGCATCGTCAAATGCTTTGCGTCGCTGACGCCGTCCACCCGCCAGGTCTGCGGCACGCTCGCGATATCGAGCGCAGCCAGCGCCCGCAGCGTCGCCCCCGCTGGCAGATTGGTGAATGTCGTACCCACGCCCGTCACCTGTGTACCTTGTGAGCTGATCGTGCCCTCGCCCGTGATCCACTTGCTCGGGTCCGTGCTGTACAAATACGCGCTGTCGGTCACATCCTCCGAAAACGCCTGCGACAGCTGCAACGAGGTATCGATAGTCGGCGCGCTCGCAACCTTCGACGAAATCACCTGCTGCTGCGGCACGAATCGATCAATCACGAGCACATCGCCCGCATTCAGCTTCGTCTGGCCTTGAAACTGGGCCCCATCACTTGCCGCCACCGTCTTCCCATCCGGTGTAATGAGCCCCGCGCCCGGCGTCTCTTCCTGCTCTCCAGCACTCGCGCGGATGATTCCGTACGCCGTTGGCCCCAATCCCAGCGGGAATGATTCGACCAGCGTCAAGCTGCCGTTGCCATCCACCGATGCAATCGTTGCTTGCTGCTTGAGCACGACCCCGAACTGCAAGATCTTGCCCACCATATCGCTCGTGAAATTGGTTTGATACCCCTCCACCGTCGCGACGCCGTTCTGCATGTCAATCGCCGTCATCAACCCGCGTCCAATGTGCGAATGCACCGGCTGCCCCACGGTCAGCAACGCCGCAGGTTGATTGTCGTTGATGCCGACGTTACCCCGGCTATAAAACAGGCTGCCGTCCGGATTCTGCAGCCAGTAACCCGTAGCCCTTACGCCCGTCAAAGCGGAGCCATCGCCGGCGAACGAACCAGTAAACATACCGGCGAGCTCTGCCGTGCCGCTCACGTCGCCGTTGAATCGGCCCGCGAAATCGCCGTCTGCCTCCACGTGTCCATTCAACCGAATCCCCGGCGCCGAGATATCCAAGTACCGCTCGCACGTCATATCGTCTTGCCGCGCCGATATCGTCATTTGCAGCGGCAATGCCTGCACCTGCCCCGAATCGCCCCCGGGCGAATCGCTCTCCAGCACGAATTGCACTTCCCCCAGCGCCGCGCCGACGTGACGGCGGCCATAGTTCCCGTACTGATACCGCACCGCTTGGATGTTGCCGTTTACAGCTTCGATGATCGCCAGCAATACCGACGTCCCCTCAGGGTCGTAATCCGGCGCGCAGTGAAAATCCGGCGTCTCTTCAGTTCTGTTGAGTCCGCCTGCTGTCGCTCCGGGCGACGCCGCAAGGATCTCCTCATAGCTCACCGTTAGGAAGTTCTGCTTGCCGTCAACCAATGCATTGAGCGCCACGTCTTGATCTTCAGTGAGAACGATTTGACGCCCACTGCTGTCGAGCGCAATACCGCTGCTCACCATCACCTTCGTAGGCGTAGCGATGTTCCAAGTAACACTCATTCCCGAAGCCACACCGCTTATCAGCACACCGGCGTTCAAGCGCTCGCGCGAGCCTTTATGGTATGCCTGCTCAGCGCAGAAGTCGCTTCGCAAAAGCGGTTCACCATCGTAATATCGAACTCGAGAAATCGCTGCTGATGTCATTGTGGCCTCAATAGTTAGACGCTAGATCCGCGACGAAAGCCGGGAAACTCAACGAGCCGCGCGTCGCTCGATCAACCTTATATTCGATGCTTTTGTCCCGGCCAGATCGTTCCGGTTTTCAACTGAATTCGTAGCGAAAAATGGAGACTTGTTTCCCCATTGCACTGCGCAATCACACTCTTGTTCATTCGCGAGAACATGTCAATAAAGCAGCGCCTCGCTCCCGGTATATCATTGACTGTCAAGCCCCTATCGTCCCGATACCTGGGGAATCTCATCGGACAACGGCCGCATCGCCATCACACGACGGCCTTGTAATCGATAGGAATTTTTGCTGTCGCCGCCATTCACCACAACCTGAACGACGTAGCTCGTCAACGCCGGTCGCGCAGATTCAAGCACCGCCCGCATGGCACCGTAATAAGCCCGCACCACCTTCTGCTCATCGTCTCCCGAGACGCTCGCACCCGCACTCAGTTCGGCAGCAACCTCGAAGCGCCACGGCACGTGGGCCACGCATTTATTGTCGTCCACGGTAACCTTCGTGCCATCGTGCACGAAGGCCGGGCGCACGTCGTCGGAAATAACGACCTCTGCCTCAGTGTTTGGATAAACGTCGTATACATGGAATGCCGGGAACTCATTCGTGTCCGTCTCGCGCACGATGAATGCCGGGCGCGCGCAATCGTCGACAGCGGTGCTCGTCTGCGACACCCCTGCGACCGGAAGAGGATAAGCACTCATGCATGCGTCGAGCAGCCATTTCATCCCCATCTGCGTGCCTCGAGCCCGATCCAAAGGAAACATTTTTGCAATCAACGTTCGAGAGTCGTCGATCGACCAGTTCTTATCGACACTAAACCCGATCGTGCTTCCCAGCCATTCGAGAAACGCGCGAGCCCATAGCTCCGCCTCGGACGGACTTTTCTCTTCATCCGTATATCCCTGCAGGCCAAAATAGTTCGCGAGCTCAGCAAATAACGCCGTTTTATCCTTCGCAACTGTCTCGCCGGACAAGGGAGGCATAAACGCCGTATCGTCGCTCGGAAAGAGAAAGCTCCAACGCGGGTAGAACAAGTTACCGATGACGTTCGCATCCAGCAGCTCGCGGATACCGGCGCGGTACGCCACGGTAGGGTCCAGCGTCTTATCAGCTTTTTCGAGATCGTCACCGTCTGCGATCCCCGAATACAGCTTCTCGAAGATCTTCAAATACAGCGCTGCGAACGGTAAACCGGTAACGCCATCGGCGTCGGCAAAGCATGCGGGCAGATAGCGTAAGTAACCGGACGGCGTGCCTGTCAACGAGTCCTCTGTACTCTCAGTCATCCTCTGCCTCCAGTGCGGTTACGCGCGCACGATGAAGCCTTGGCAGGCCGCCCTCGCACGCTGCGGCCGAGGCAGGCGCAACCCCATGTAGATGAGGACGCCCGAACAGTTCAATCGTCAGCGATTCCACCGCATCGACACCCGGTGAGGCTCCGACCACCGGTAGCAGCGCTGTCGCATCGATTCGAACGCCATAGGTCGAATCGCGGCCGCCGTCCGTGCGTATGGGCTGCAGTGCCCGCTGCAGCGCGGATAACACCGCTGCCGCAACCTCGTCGACGCGCTCGCGAGCGAAACAGCGCACCTGACATTGCACGTCTAAATAGAACAGCCGCGCTTTACCGATCGATATGCCGCATCCCAAAGGCGTACGCGCCGCTAGGTATTGCCACACGTTATCGAGCAACGCACGCTCTTGTTGAACGGACGATGAATCGTCGATCGGCGACGTCAGCGATATCGAAAACGTCCCGTCGCCTTCGTCGATTTGGTCCGAGTACGTATATGCTGCGTCGCTCACCACGATCATTTCAGTGACATCACCGTGCGGTTGCAAACAGACCCTGGCGACATGCAATGCAGTCCTGCCTTGCTCCGTTTGCGCATCGATGAAGGCATTCAACTCCGTGGCAAGCGCCACCAGATCGCTAGGCGTAATCGCTAAAAACGGTGCTGTGCGGAAGCCGACGACAGCAGCCTGCAACGCAGCGTAATCCAGCGACGCGCCCAGATCCATTTGCGCAAGGGTCTCCTTCAAGCTTTCATAGGTGGGATCCTGCGACTTCGTATCCGCGTACTCCGCGTAAGGGAAGCTTTTGGCGTACTGCGGATCCAGCGGCAACGCTAATGCGCTCGATAAACCCACTATCCAACGCAGCATGTTGCGGTAGGTTTCGAACGGTACGGCATTGGCCGTATACGACGTCCCCTCCGCGATCCAAACCAGCATCTGCAGCAACGCTATGCCCGGATCCGATGGATTGTGGTCCGTCCATCCCGGCGCGTAGCCTGAGATGCGACGTACCAAACGATCGAGTGTCGGGTTGGCTTGAATTACGTCCAGATCGGGCAGCGTAAAGCTCATGATTGCGGCACCTGTGCGAAACGAATGTCCATGGATCCCGCCGCGGGCGCCTCCTGCTGTTCAAGCGCGATGTCGCTCGCGCTGCCGCATAACGCCAACGCTATAACAGCGGTCACCGCCTTGTTCGAAGCTAATAGAAATTGGTAAATCGTCGTATATCGTATCGGCTCGCCAATCGGCCAACCTCTCGCTGTCGCTCCACCTCGAGCCGGGTGGAGAAACTGGGTCAATTGCTCGGCGATATCCGCCTGCATATCGGGCCATTGCGCTTTCGGCGCGTTGGTCTGCAGTAACACCTCCACATCTATACGCTTAAACGACGGCCGCCGCGCCGTCGTGCGCGCGGCGAGCGGCGGCGCACTGCGCGCACGCACGTACGTGAGGACATCATCCAACATCGACATCGGCGTGAGCGGCTCCGGCTCGCTCGATTCCGCCAGTACGACGATCTCGAGCCGTGGCCAAATTGGATCGAGATCGGACACCGTTCGTGCGCTGTCCACTGCGGCAGGAATGACGGGGTGAGGAGTCGGCTGTTCAAGCCGCGACGGCGAGGTGTATTCGATCGCTCGGGCTCGGCAAACACCGGTGCTGGCTGCGCATGCCAGCGCCTCCACATCGGCGGCGGTGACCGCACGGTCGTTGGCACGCACGAGCGCAGGCCCGCGAACAATCAAATCGTCGATCGTATCGACATCCGCACCACCACGAGCGCCAACCGGATTCGTCACCTGGGCGATGCCGGGTGTCGCGGTGGGCAAGATGGTGAGGTCGCCAGCCGCAACATTCCCACCGGCGCCGCGCGTAGTCGCGTAGCAAGTGGAGATGACATTGTGGGTGCCGGGCGGCGGTATTTTTCCCTGCAGGCCGTCACCAAACACGATCGCGCCGTTGACGATATCGAGCGTAAAAACCCGATCGTCAGGGCCCTGCCCGATGAAGCTGCCCACGCGCGTCCACGGATAGGGGGCGCTTTGCGGAGTCTGGCTCGGATCGCTTGCCGAGCCGACCGCCGCAGCCATCAGCACCTCAGCGGTAATCGGCTCAAGTACTTCGACCTGAACGTCATAGGTCGGATCAGTGCTCGTTGCAACGAGGATCTGATCGCTTCCCGTAGCCGCCGTAGTCACTCGATTCAACGTGAACCGCTGCCCGGGCTGACCGTTGCTCGACCCGAGCACTTCGTTGCGATACGTGGAGCGATTGGTCGCGCTCACCGCGTTGGGATACACGCCGCGTAGGTTCGCCGCATGCCGCCGACGCGGACACAAAACACGAAACCAACAAGCCGTTTGCGAGAACATCGTCGCTCCCTGCACTTGCTCCGGCACAGTGAAGCTGATCGTCCCGCTTCTTGCCAAGCCTACATCGGCGACATCGATTGACAACCGCTGCCACGCTTCGCCCGATGCATCGAACCATTCCCACGTGCCTGGATCGCGGTGGCCGAGATGTTCGTCTGCTGGGTCGAGATCGAAATACAGCGTCAATTGCCGGCCGAGGCCGTACGCTACAAGAGCCGCTGGCTCGAAGCCAAGATAGAACGATGCGCCCTCTTCAGCCAGCGGCCGATACGGATGGTAGCTGGCCGCAGCCGGCATCGCATCCAGCTCGAACGCGTTATGCGCCCAGACCGAAGACGGCACGCCGCCGCTTGCATACTCGATCACGAGCGAGCGCGCGAACGGCGGATCGATCCCCTGCTTCGAATCGCCGAAATCCCCGGCAGTGACGACTGCACGAATCCACAAGCCTTGATAGCCCGCCACTGTCGTTTGCGTGACCGGGGGACAGAGGAAGGAAATCGTTCCGCTGGTCGTTAAATTCGCTGTTCCGTCGAAGAATCCGTACGGTTCGCCGGGCGCCAAGGTAACCCACGCCGTGCCATTCCAGTATTGCCATGCGACTTGCACCTTGCGAGGGCTCGACAATGGGCGAAGCTCGATCCCTATCGCTATCTGTGCGCCGGGCCCAGCAAACGCCGTGTCGGAGCGAATGGCGAACGTACTATCCAGCGCAGGGGTGCTTCCGAACACATAAGCGCCATTGACCAAGTCGATACTGATCCCATTCGCAGCCGCTTGCTGCGGCGCCGTCGACCGAGTGCCGAAATCGCACCGCATCGAATCGATCCGCGGCAGATAGCCGTCGAGTGCCGGAACGACGCGCGCATCTTCCGCCGGCTCGCAAGCCAGCCAGTAGAGCGCTGGCTGTGGCAGTAGGCTAAACGAAGGATCGGTGGTGTCCAATGTGTGCCCCGCGCGCGCGGCAATCGAGGCGTGCAACGCAGCAATCGGCTGCGCGACGGCGGACGGCAACGCATCGAATCTAATTGTGCAGACACGTTGATCGGCACTATCCACTACGTTAACCTTCAATGGGTTCCATGCTCCGTCGTACCAGCGTTGGAAGTAGTCGGGATCAAGCCTCGCGCCTCGAATCGTAACTGTCATCGTGCCGGCCGCAGTCGCAGGGTTGAACAATGCGCCATCGCCAAGCAGCAGGACATGGGGGAGCACGCACTCGCCTGCCGTGCCCGCACTGCCCGTAAACGATGGTGCCGCGTTACCGCTCGACCAAAACGATTGCGCGTCCCAGAAGCGGTCCAGCCGAGGCGAGACCGTCACGGCCGTGCAAAGGGTCGCCGGCAATACTTGGAGGTCGCGATCCGTTTCAAAACGGAGACGACGTGTGGACGAATCAGTGATTGCCGTGCCCTTCGGCAAGATAACGCACGCACTACCGGCGTCGAGGGAAAAGGAGAGCGGCGCCGACGCGCACGCGGCCGGCCGCAGCGACATATCCAAAAAACGGTACAACGCCAGTTGGCGCTGCACCGGAATGGCGTTGATTACGCTGGCGAGGTCCTGCCCCAGCAGAGAGAAAAGCTTCAGCAAGACCAATCCGGGATCTTGCGCTATCGCGTCCGGCGTCACGGCTTCGCCATCGGGCAGTCCCCATTGCGGGCTGTAGAGCTTGGCGAGGGCAAGCGCATCGGCAAAAATCGCTGCGGCGTTGCGTTGGTCGAAAACCGGAACGCTCATGCGCGCCTCATTTGAGGTAGAAGGGATAGACGAGGTTGCCGGCCTTGTTCGTCTCTCTGACGACGTAGTCGATGCCAATCTGCAGCGCGCTCGGCGTTGTAAGATCGGTGCCGACACTTACGCTTGGCGGATAGATGCGCGGCTCCCACAGCTCAAGCGCCTCCGTCGCGTACGTTTGAGCCAACGCGTGCGTTGCGCCGTCGTTCGGCGCGAATGCCAACTCACCGATCCGGCACCCGAACGTGGGCATCATGACGCGCTCGCCAGGTACAGTACGCAAGATGATCAGGATCGACTCGCGAATTTTCTGCTCGCCTGCACTCCACTGAACACGCCCGGAAGGCGATAGCTCGATCGGAAACGACCAACCTCTGCCTAGAAAATCGTTATAGACGAGCATTAGCCGCCTCGGGTGCTGGGTGGGCTCGGTGGGCCGACATAAACGCGAGACTGGTCCCGGACTTGCACTTGGGGCGGCGGCGCCTGTGGCACCTCCGTGCAGGTTTCGCACAAATCTGTTGCGCTCGCAACCTTCTTACCGTTGGCAAGTACCTTGGCCTTGCACGATTTGACCTCTCCGATATTCGAAGGGGGGGAATCGAAGGTGTACGACGGCGGCGGAACGTGGGGCGGCTCGTTATTCACCTTGGAGTCGATCGTGGCCACCTCCTTGCCATTGATCTTGATGTTGCGTTCCAGCGTCGATTGAATGAAATTGCCGTTGAAGGGAAATTTCTGCGGCTGGCTCTCGCCTGTCTCGGTGTTGGTGACGGTGTGCGTGTCCATTACCGGCCCGATCCCATCGCCCGCTTTCGCTATCGCCTGTCCCATCGTCCGCTCCAATTACTGCGTCGCCCATCATCATGCAGCCGGCGCATTCAGGTTGATTTCATTCCCCTCGATCGTGATCTTTCCCTTCGCCTTGATCGATAGGTCGCCTTGGCTGACTATCGAGATTTCATTCTTGCTCGTGTCTAGGTGGATCAGGTTTCCTTTTTCATCCGTGATTTCAATGAACGGCTGGTCAGAGTCGTCGAGCGTAATCTTTTTCTTTCTCTTGGTTTGAAGCATCCATATCTTGGGTTGCTTCTCTTGGTCGGTGACGATCGGTTTTGCCTTGCCGTCCCATGGAAAGCCAATGAGGTATCCACACGTGCGGTTTTCCGTCGCAAATGCCACCAGGGCAGGCGCCCCCTTTTGAGGCAAGGAGAACATCCCGTATTCCGGTCCCGCGAAGGGACTAGAGATTTGCAACCAATCGGATATCAAGCCGTCGGCATACTTCACTTGGACACGGCCGAGCGTTTGCGGATCGGTGACACTATCCACCGTCGCAAGCTCGAGCCTTAGGTGCGAACTCATATGCCACTCCTTCTGAGATTAACGATAGTGCGGTCACCGCGCCGGTTGCGCTGGTGTGTGCTCTTAACGATGTAATACCAGCCGTCGAATAGGGCGTTCATTCCCTTGAGTTCAATATTCACGCCGGCAGCCGCCCGGAAATTGAGCTGCCTGAGCGTTGCCGATCCCTCGATAAACACATCTTGTTGCTGCGTGCGCGCCGCCGCCGCGATGTAGTCAAGCGTATCCTTGTCGTTCAGATCAGGCCGCCTCAGCGTCATCGGCGACGCCAGAAATCCCTCAGCCGCCGCCGCGAATCCAGTCTGCCCGCCCTTCATTTTGTCCCGCGCCGAGTCCGAGTCGTTGTCTCCCATCACGGAGTCGCCACCTTTGATGTCATATCCCCACGATCTCACCGCAGACCCACGCGTCGGCACTCGCATATCCAACGTTATCGCTTCGACATCTTGTTTGAAGACTAAAACGGAATTCTCGCCCGGCGATTGACCCTGGTTGCTTGAGCGGACAATAAGTTTCTCGGTACCTCCCACCACCGCAATCATGTACTCGTAGTTCGCCTCCCGGCAACGTCGCAACAGGAAATCGTAGGCGCTTTCATTGTCCTGAAGCACGTAGGGATACTTACCCCCCTTCAACCCTATGGCCGATAATGTCAACCCCTCCAACGACAACAAAAGCGACTCAAAAATAGAGCTGTCGTCCTGTTGAACGAAGGGCTTCGTGTAAGCGCCGAATCGCAAAAAATGCATTTTGTCGAATGCGGTCACGGTCAGCGTCGATCGTCCGCCAGCCTCGGCGCTTGCCTCCAGTGTCATCCCGCAGACGTAAACAGGAGGAAGCGCCGTGCTTTCGCTTTCGCTTGCGCCCCCATCGGAAATCTCCAGCTTTGCGCCGGGCTTGAACTGTGCGAAGTCGTCTTTGCTCCAGTGCTCGTCGACTTCATAGACGATCTGGCACATCGCCGGCACGTTAAGCTCCTGAACGAAAACCGTCGATATCTGCGCAGCGCTCGCTGCAGCCGTGATTTTTTGTTTATTGCTGGTGATATTGCGAAATTCATTTGCGTTTCGCGCCACACCATACGTCAAGTTCAGGCTGCCCGTCGATGTCCTCGCCTGCGCCCCACCGTCTGCCGCGTTATGTGCGGTGGGCGTCCCCTTGTCTCCACTCAAGAAGTCAGACATAGTCCGTTGCTCCCGGCGGTTCGAACGTCTCATTGTGTGTATCGGGTATCGCTATCGTCTTGCCAATCCATGCGGGCCCCGGAAAGGCGATCGGATCGTAGATGCCGTTCGCGGTCGCGATAAGGCGCCATTGATTCCAATCCCCCAACGCTTGATAAGCAATCGCACCTAGACGGTCGCCCGCCGAAATGGTCCATAGGTGGCGGCAGTTGTCGAGGCCCTGCGCCTTGATCTCCTGCGCGTCGGTCAAGACCTCTTTGAACGTTACGGTGAGATCTGCCCTAACCGGCACGCCCGACGGTAGAAACATCGTGAACTTCTGCGCGACATGAGTCACGATGCCCGTGAATAAGTGATCCGCCCATAAAAACCGCACGGTGGGCGGCACCTTCGCGCCTTTTTTGGCAGGCCAAGGCTCGGTCAGTGCGAGGATGTCGTTAGTCTGTTTTCGAACGTCGGTTCCCTTCTCGTACGTGTCGAAGAAAAGCGTCACCGTCAAATCGGACGGCTGCGTGCGCGAATACCAAACTCTGTTGCCCTGCCCGTCCACCATCGCGGCCTGATCCAGCGATAATTCCTCGGGGTTATACATCACCTCGATCGATTTGCCGCTGACCTTCATTTGGCTCGCATGGGCGTTCTCGATATGGATCTTCGCCTTCTGCAGTCCGCTGGGAAGGAGAAACCCCAACAGAGAATGCGGCTTGGTGGCTCTGTTAAGCATTAGCGCCCTCCCGTTTTACGAAAGTGTTCGGCGCCGTCGCGCCGGTCCACTTCCGTCAATACGCCGCTCGTCAAGCGGCCCATCGTGGTCTCGGAGAACAGCGTCTCGCGTAGCAGCGGAATCAATATTCGGCGCACTTCCTCGACTGCGGGAGCGAGCTGCGATCGCGTTTCGGGCTGTCCGCCCTGATGCGGCTCATACGCGCGACGCGATTCGCGCATCGCGTAGGCCTGCCGCGGTGCGGTAATGCGCTGCTCGCGCAAACCTCTCGATACCGCACGCTGCCGCAATATCAGTGGCAACGGTCGCGCCACGGGCTCGGGGCGTCCCACGGCCGCGAAATCGCTTCGGCGCTGCCGGGCAAATACAAGTCGTTGGCGTCGTGCGGATGCCGTGCGCCGCGCGAGCAGGTGCCCATATGGGCCGAAGGCATTACGATCAGCCCACCGCAACCGATAGGTAGTGTCCGCGGCTCTGATGGCGCCGGAATGGACCGTATAGGCAATACGGGACCTCGCGCCCCCAGCACGCGCCGGATGCTGCGCGTACGTGGCGGCCACGGTCGAGACTGGCCGGAATGGCTGAGTGGGGCCTAGAGTCACAATTCGCTCGTGGAGAAACGTCATCGACATGTGCTCGCGATTCAAGCTGTGGCTCGACGCGCGCGCTGGGCCGTACGTGGACTCGTGCTTGCCGTCACGAGGCGTCGTCCGCGATAACGAAACGTAGGTATTGAATGGTCGAAAACCAGGTACCCGAAGAAGGCGAGAACCAATTTCGGCGCGTGCGGCGAACCGCCGGTGCGATGCCTCGAGGCGCCGTTCGATCGCAGCGGCTGGGCTGCGAGCCGCTGACTGCAAAGGTAAGCGCGCCGCCGGTGGGCGTGCCCGCCACCCAGGCATATCGCGTACCACGGCAGCACGACGCCGCTCGCTTCTCGCAGGAGGCGCCACGCGCCCTCCTCCTACGACGAAACGTACGCCCGCGCTGCTCGAGCGCGAATCGCGCAGCGGCGCTCGGACCCGGACCGCTCCCGTCGTAGACCGCATCGCTCGCTGAGCCCGAACAGCACGCGGGGTCACCGCTCCTGCAGTGAGACGTCTTCTGGCCAAGGCTCGCTTCGGCTCGAACAACCGAACGCGAGCGCGAGCGGCGACGCGCAGTTTTTTTTCCCCGGACGCCGTCCGTCGCGTCAACGCGTGCGCGGGTGCTGCTTTGCCGGCCCTTCTCGCGGTTTTCTCCTCTCGCCGCGACGCGTCACGCCACGGCCGACGGCCAGCAAACAGTGCGTGCTCCTTCCTTGTTCGATGCGCCAGCCATCGCATCGACATAACCGCCAATACGAGGCGTGGCGAGCATTGAATCGGCAAGGGGTAGGTTGATAGCCCATGCGTCCGCCAGCCGAACCCAGCAATCGATGTCCGCCAAAAGGCAGGCGTTGCACGAGTGCGGAATCGGTATAGTCGATCGTTTCGCATCGCGGTTAAAGCAACGTGCTCAGACTGACCTTTTGAATCCGATCGATCGCGAGCGTGAGGCGTTGAATGGCAATCAAGCTTTGCGACGCGTCGAAGCGCACCCCTTCGAGTGCGCGCGGCCAAGCGTGGTAGAAATGCCACGCGGCAGTAGGCACGCCGAGGGAAGGCAAAAGGCCGACCTTCGGCGTGTGCGCATCCGTCATCAAGAAGATCGTGCCATTCATGCGCTTCACGCTGCCGGAAATCGTAAAGCGGTACCACTCCCACATTGGGTCGAGCAGGGTCAGCCCTTTTGTAAATTGCAGCTCGTTGCAGGTAGTGCGGCCAGGTAGCTTGTACTCACGATCGTTGACGCCGCCTTCGCGCACAGGATGTACTTCCGTGTTCCAACCGATGCCTTCCACGGAAGCAAAGCTGCCCAGCGCCAGACTCGCCGCGAACCCAGTGGCAAGCGCACTCAAGAGTCCCCCGGAACTGAGGTCGGGATGCAAAATTACGCGGAAGTTGTAAGCCTTGAACGGTTCCAACGCCAAGTTTTCGAGCGTTTTTACCGCGCCGCCGAGCGAAATACTCATGCCTCACCTTGATCGACATTTGCACCGATTGTTCTTAGCGTGCATTACCCCAGCTCACGTATGTCTACCCCGCGTGGCCGGTCCGCTTGCTCCTCCGCGTTGATCTTGTCGTTGATATTGCTGATTTCCTCGCACCATCGCCGCCGCTCCGCGTGCGCCATGGACAAGATGTCGGCACGCGACCAATGAAGGTGATACGCGATGAACGCTATCTCCTCGTAAAGCTGGCCTGAGACGGCAGCGATTCTACGTTTCCCGGGAGCGTCTCCTGCGGCCGGCCGGGAGCGGTTGGCTCCCTTGATTCAGTATCGAGCTGATTGATCTCTTCGTAGAGACGAAGCAGACGATTGAAGTCGGCCATAAACAGGTTTTCGATGACGGCCGGAGTGATAACCTCGAGCGCACCCAACTTGACGAGCACGCGCGACAAAACGATGATGGGCTGATAGGCGGGATTAACCTGCACCCGACTATCTCTCATCGAATAGATCTCATCGGCGGCCGTAGCCAAACGCATGACACCGTCGCAATGCAGCGTGCCGTCTTCTGCGCGGTATCCGATGGGCAAGGTGAATGGGAACTCAGTGCTGATTGGATCGTTCATGGCAGTATTTGAGAATATTTGGGTTTGTTTATCCACGTGTCACTTAAGGCGCTCCATGCGCTCGATCGACAACTCGAGCGTCTCGATCATAATTTCCGCGCTGCTCGCGTTCAGTCCGGTC
>Ga0207667_10001698_pt1 | contig 27706 bp, 24 predicted proteins | sample KBSCornC52_FD_184301 | JGI IMG/M metagenome (GOLD analysis project Ga0207667, IMG submission 184301) | Corn rhizosphere microbial communities from Kellogg Biological Station, Michigan, USA - KBS Corn C5-2 (SPAdes) (version 2) | ecosystem: Host-associated > Plants > Roots > Rhizosphere > Soil ...
TGGGTGTCATTTGTCTTTTCTTATATGTAGGAGTGGAAGTGATGGCAGGCGACGCCATTGGCATATACGGCCTCTCGATGGGGATGAGCCTGGCAACGACAAAATATTTCACCAGCTGCACCCTGGCGGCCATGCTGCTGGGTTATATTACAGGCATCATTGCCATTCCCAAATATATGTCCCAACAGACGGGGCTTAAACTCTCCGCCATTGCTGGCATTATCTTTACCATCTGCGCACAGCTCTCCCATGGATACGTGGCAATAAGTTTTATCGCCTTGCTTGGACTGGCCAATGCACTGATGTGGCCCGCCATATGGCCGCTCGCCATTGACAAACTGGGAAAATTCACAAAGACAGCAGCCGGTCTCCTGATCATGGGTATAGCCGGAGGAGCATTAATTCCCCTCCTGTATGGCACCTTAAAGGATAAGCCGGCCATCGGGAACAGTCTGGCCTTTCTAATTTGTACATTACCTTGTTACTTATATATCCTGTATTACTCTATATTTGGCTATAAAGTAGGGAGATCCAAACTATGACACTCATAAAAAGTATTTCCGGTATCCGTGGAACCATCGGAGGAACACCAGGGGAAAATCTGACCCCGCTTGACATTGTAAAATTTGCAGCGGCCTATGGCAGCTGGTTGAAAGAGAAAAATGCCCGCCCCCTCATCGTCATTGGACGCGACGGTCGTATCAGCGGGGAAATGGTAAGCAACCTCGTAGTACAGACGCTCCTGGGATTAGGACTGGATGTAGTCGACCTGGGATTATCCACCACCCCCACGGTGGAAATGGCCGTGAAATGGGAAAAGGCGGGCGGAGGCATCATCATTACCGCCAGCCACAATCCAAAACAATGGAATGCGCTGAAGCTATTGAATGCGGATGGAGAATTCATTAGTGGTGCGGACGGCGCCGCGGTGCTGGACAAGGCCGAGAAATCCGCTTTTCAGTTTGCCCCCGTCGAACGGGGCGGACATTACCGTGTTCCAAAAGGGTTTTTGGAAAAGCATATCCAGGCCATATTGGACTATCCGCTGGTAAATAAAACAGCCATAGCAGGCCGGAATTTCAAGGTGGTGGTGGATGGCATCAACTCCACGGGCGCAACCTATGTACCCGCCCTTTTAAAGGCGCTGGGTGTAAATGACATAACGGTGTTGAATGCGGAAGTGACAGGCGAATTTGCCCATGATCCGGAACCTTTAAAGGAACACCTGGTGGGCCTGTGCGAAGAGGTGAAAAAACAAAAGGCCGATTTGGGTATTGCCGTTGATCCGGATGTAGACAGACTTTGTTTCGTTTGCGACGATGGAACGCTGTTTGGCGAGGAATACACGCTGGTGGCAGTAGCGGATTATATACTAAGCCGCCGCAAAGGCAATACAGTATCGAATATGTCGTCGACCCGTGCGCTGAAAGACATTACGCTGCTTCATGGAGGCCAGTACTACCCTTCTTCGGTGGGCGAGGTAAATGTAGTGACAAAGATGAAGGCCGTAGACGCCGTCATAGGAGGCGAGGGCAATGGGGGGATCATCGTACCCGACTTCCATTACGGACGGGATGCGCTCATCGGCATCGGCCTTTTCCTCAGCGGACTGGCTGAGGCGGGCACGAGCATGCGTGTCTACAGGGACTCATTCCCCAACTATTACATGTCGAAGAATAAAGTGACGTTGCCGGCTGTTCCGCAGGAACAGCTGAAGAAGATGATTGACGGCGTGCTGGAGAAAATGAAAGGGAAGTACAAGGATTATGAGACAAACACGGAAGATGGATTGAAGATCGAATTTGACAAGGGATGGGTCCATCTGCGGGGTTCGAATACGGAGCCCATCATCCGGGTATATTCAGAAGGCCAGACGGAACAGTCGGCCCAGGAGCTGGCGGCAGGTGTGATGAAAGAGGTCACCGCGATCGTCTGATCAGCGTACCCGCAAATTCCCGGATGTCACGGGCAAAGAGCCCGGGCTGTTCCATGGCTGCAAAGTGACCGCCCCTCGGCATGTCTTTCCAATAGACGACATTGAATCCTCTTTCTATATACTTTTTGGCAGGCCAGCTGTCGGGAAAAGGATAATGTGCAATGCCTGTAGGAACGCGTACCTGCTGATCCTTGGTGAAAGCCAGCGGATCACGTACCGTCTCCCCATACAGCCGGATAGAGGAATAAATGGAACGCGTAACCCAATACAGCGTAATATTGGCCAGCAGCCGGTCCCTTGTAAATAAGACTTCGATCTCCTTTGAAGGGTCGGAAAAATTCTTAAATATCTGCAGTATCCACGCGGCCAGCCCTACAGGCGAATCGCTGAGCCCATAGGCCAGCGTCAGCGGCTGGGTCACATGCTGCTGTGCATAGGCCCCCGCCATCTGAAAAAATTTCCGGTTCTTCTCCATAGCAGCTTTTTCCTCCTCCGTAAGCTCTTCTCCCGGTGATAGAAAAGGCTTATATGTAAAGGGGATATAGTTCAGGTGAAGGCCGATGATATGGTCCGGCTGCTGCAAAGCCAGATGGGTCGAAACTTCCGCGCCAAAGTCGCCACCCTGTACCATGAATTGCTTATATCCCAGTCCCTGCATCAGCTTATCCCACAGGGCAGCTATCCGGGCGCCACTCATGCTTTCCTTTTGGGAAAAACCATACCCTGGCAACGATGGGATCACCATGTCGAAACAGAGGTCTTCATCTTCCGTCAGCAGGGGGATAATATCCATCATTTCCAGGAACGAGCCGGGCCATCCGTGTGTAATGATCAGGGGAATAGCATTCGTCCCCCTTCCCTTTACGTGGAGGAAATGAATATCGAATCCATCGATACTGGCTGTAAAATTGGGATAGGAATTTATCTGATCTTCGATGCTGCGCCAGTCGAACGCTGACTGCCAATAGGCAGCCATATCTTTTATGTAGGACAATGCCACGCCCTGCTGCCACCCGGTGTTACAGATCCCCGTCGGCCACTGTGTGGCCCGTATTCTTTTTTTCAGATCAACCAATACATTGGCATCGATATGTACCTGGCAAGGCCGTATCATTACATACGGAACAGCAAAACAAAGGCCACGTCAGACTACCCCAAACTCCCAAACAGTCAGGGCATTATAGGTGCTGCCGGCCTCTATCAGCGTGCTGGAGAATTCAGGCCGGTTCACTGCGTCAGGATACAGCTGCGTCTCCAGGCAAAGCGCTCCATTACGTAGATACCTTTTCCCTTGTGTGCCCATACGTGTACCGTCCAGGTAGCCGGAAGTATAAAGCCCCAGACAAGGCTGGTCGGAATATACTCTCAACAGCCTGCCGGTGGAGGGCGATATTACTTCGGCTGCCAGCCCCATCTCTCCGTAGGGCTTGTCCAGGACATAGTTATGATCATAGCTGCCATCCGCCAGATCCCCCATACGCAGCCCGATCGCCGTATGCCGGCAGAAATCAAGCGCCGTATCCCTCACAGAAAGCACTTCCCCCGATGGCACAAGAGATGCACTCAACGGCGTATATCTTTCCGCATTGATCATTAAGGTATGCTCATCGATGGTAGCCTCTTCAAAGCCCGTCAGATTAAAATAGCTGTGGTTGGTAATGTTCACGGGAGTGGTCTGATCCGCAATGGCCTGGTAACGAAGGGTCAGTCGGTTGTCGTTATTAAGAAAATACCCCACGGTCGCATCGAGACAACCGGGATATCCTTCTTCTCCATGGGGACTGCGATACGAAAAGACAACCCCTACGATCTGGGGACTTCGTATCTCCTCTTTCATCTGCCAGTATCTTTGATCAAAGCCTTTGGACCCGCCGTGCAGATGATCGCTGCCCTTATTGGCCGACAGCCGAAACCGCTGGCCATCGATAGTAAACCCCGCCCCCGAAGTGCGGCTGGTGACACGGCCTATTATGCACCCCAGGTAATCAGGATTGGGTATATACTCCGATATGGTCTCAAAGCCCGCTACGATACTCTTTTTTATCCCCTGTCTGTCGGGGGTGACGATGGAAAGGATGATACATCCGTAGTTGGTCACTTTGATGCTGACACCTCTATCGTTGGTAAGCTCATAGATAACACCGTCAGGATATTGCTGCTTGTCCAGTTTCATAAGGCTATTTTATGGCGGTGAAATGAATTCCTTCACTGTTCCAGCGACCCTCCAACGCAGGCAGCCCGGCCAGCCATCTGTTGTAGTCCTTATTGCGCCGGCTGGTCCATCCAACTTCCGCATAGGCAGCCAGGCGTGGGTATATCTGCGCATTCATCCGATCGACGGTGGGTATCCATTCTCCCCACATCTGACAGCCTAGTCCAAGTATCCGTGCGGTGTCCCGTGCCGGCAGACTGGCGGGTATGGGCTCGAATGAATAGGCTTTCTCCAGACTGATGCTTTTGTAGTCATAGTCCAGATACGTGTACTCGTTGAAGGAATTGACGATGTCATAGCCCGCCTCTGCAGCCGTGGTGATGAGGCTGGTGTCCCCCGCCCAGAACTGTACAATGGCCGATTTGGAGAGTTTTTGCCGGGCGACGGCATCCTGGTTGTCATTGTAATCGTGGATCTTCCCCCCTAAAATTTCATTCCATCCCATCATCCGCCGGTGTTTATTTTCCAGCAGATGGGAGATATTATTGGTAAAGCTAACCTGGAGGTCGGCGGGGGAATTCAATCCATGTTGTTTCAGATAGGCCTGCACCTGGGGAGAGCTCTTCCATTGATCATATCTCACTTCATCACCGCCGATATGGATCACTTTTGAAGGGAAGAGAGCCAGCACCTCATCCAGCACATCCTGTATAAAGGTCTCCACACGCGAGTCAGCGACATTGAACACATTATACTGTACCCCAAATTTAACAGGGACCTTTATGGGTTTGTTCTCCACCCCCAAGTAAGGATAACTGGCAATAGCTGCGCTCGCATGACCGGGCATTTCTATTTCGGGGACGACGGTGATATGTCTTTCGGCGGCATAGCGGACAATATTCTTTATCTGCTGCTGCGTATAATAACCCTCGTGACGGACTCCGTCATAGACGGTGCTGCCCCAGGCGCCCGTCTGCGTGGAATCTCTCTTCGAGCCAATGGTAGTCAGCAACGGATATTTTTTTATTTCAATACGCCAGCCCTGGTCATCGGTGAGGTGCCAGTGAAATACATTCATTTTTAAAAGGGCCATCTGGTCCAACAGCTGTTTTACGACCTTCTCTCCTTTAAAATACCGGCCCTCATCCAGCATAAAGCTACGCCACGCAAACCGCGGCTTGTCGAAGATATGACAGCAGGGAATGGCACGACCATCCGTGATCAGCTGCCGAAGGGTCTGGATAGCATAAAATACACCGGCAGGATCCGCCGCACGCACCTGAACCTTGTTCGGGCTCACCGTGAGATCATAGCCTTCTTTTCCCAAACGTCCCATTAGGGTAGCATTGACAGTACAAACGATGGATCCGGCCGCCGCAGGCGCCTTGACAGGTACGGACAGATGATACTCTTTCTCCAGTATATCATGCAGGAACTCGGCCTCCGTACGGCAATTAGCGCTGTAAAGAATGCCGGAGGAATGCCCCAGATCAAACACACCGGTCTTCTCTTCCACCTGCAGTGGATAGGGAATAATGTCGAGAGCAAACAGTCGTTGCGCACAAAGGATGGATATAGCCACAAGGCCTATGCGTTGTATTCTTCTCATAGACCACAAAATGGCTATTTTTTTTATTGAAAGGACGGGCAAACGTTTGCGTTAATTTTGTATCATTTCCGTACGAAAATTGCCTGTTTGCGCACGGCTACCCATGTTCGAAAAGTCTCCAATATATTAACTATCATCCAATTATACTCTTGGCATCCTATGTGCACAGCCACTCCAAACCAATGATCCACCCATGTTCCGGAATACCTTCAAAATAGCCTGGCGGAGCCTGCTCAAGGACCGTCAATCCACCGTCCTTCATCTGATCGGCCTGTCCACAGGCCTCGCCTGCGCTCTGCTGATCTATCTATGGGTGTCGGATGAATGGCATGTCGACAGGTTCTTCCAAAAGGACAGCCAGCTCTTCCAGTTGATGGAGAATCGTTCAGGCAATCTTAAAGGTGTGTCGGATGAATCCTCGGGTCTGCTGGCGGAAACCGTGGCACGGGATATGCCCCAGGTGCAATATGCAGCCGCCGTAGCCCCCAGTGGCTGGTTCCCCAAATTCTCGCTGACGGTAAATGACAAGACCATCAAGGCTTCAGGACAATATGCCGGCAAGGACTATTTCAATATTTTTTCTTACAAGTTGCTGGATGGCGCCAAAGACCTCACCCTGGCCGACAAAAGCTCGATCGTCATCTCGGAAGACCTTGCAATGCAATTGTTCAATAGAAAGGACAGCCTCATCGGCAGAACCATCCAGTTGGAACACGACAAACAATTCCACATCTCGGGTGTTTTCGAACACATCCCCGATCAGTCTTCCGAAAAATTTGACTTTGTCCTTTCTTTCGAGTACATGAAGGAAATCCACCCCTGGGTAAAAGAATGGGGCAGTAAGGGACCGCACAACTATGTGCTCTTAAAGGAAGGGACCAATGTAGATGCTTTTAACCGCCAGGTGGCGGATATCATCACCCGCCATACGGGTCGGACGGCATTCAAGGTTTTTGCTTATCGATATTCCAACAATTACTTGTACGGTAAGTTCGTCGATGGCAAGCCGGCCGGTGGAAGGATAGAATATGTTCGGCTGTTCGCCATCATCGCCGTCTTTATACTGGTCATCGCCTGTATCAATTTCATGAACCTCTCAACGGCCAGGGCCTCAAAGCGATTGAAAGAGGTAGGCATCAAAAAAGTAGTAGGCGCCAGCAGAAGACAGCTGGTCTATCAATTCATTTCGGAGTCGATGTTACTGAGCTTTTTTTCCCTGCTGCTGGCCATGATCATGACGACATTGATCCTACCCGCCTTCAATCAGCTCACGGATAAGCACATCATCCTCCATCCCGATAAGGAATTGATAATAGCAGCAGTAGTCATCACCCTGATCACCGGTGTCGTATCGGGGAGCTATCCGGCCTTTTATCTTTCAGGGTTCCGGCCGGCGCTGGTATTGAAGGGTAAGCTGAATACCTCCATGGGCGAGCTTTTCGTCCGAAAAGGGCTGGTAGTCTTTCAATTCACCTTGTCGATGATCTTTATCGTCGCAGTGTTGGTGGTATTCAAACAAATGAGATACATCCAATCGGGGAATCTCGGCTATAATAAGGATAATGTATTGGTCTTCAATTCGGATGGCAGGCTGCTGGGCAATCAGGAGAATTTTGTTGCAGAGCTGAAACGCATCCCTGGCGTGGTCAGCGCCTCGGGTACTTCTCATAACCTGGTGGGACATAACTATTCCACCGGCGGAATGGAATGGGAAGGCATGGCCCCTGATCAGAACCCTATGTTCGAAGTAGCCAGCGTAGGCCATGATTTTTGTCAGACCATGGGGATCAAACTGGCGGCAGGAAGGGACTTCTCCCCTGACTTCAAGGGACAGTCCTCCATTATTTTAAACCAGGCAGCAGTGGATGTAATGGGTCTGAAGGACCCTGTAGGACAGACAGTGAGATTCTTAGACGTACCCAGACTCATCGTCGGTGTCATCCAAAATTTTCATTTCGAATCCTTCCATGAAATAGTAAGACCAATGGTATTGCTGCCCGAAGCATCGGACTCCGGCAGCAACTATAAGATACTCGCCCGGATACAAGGGGGAAGAGAGACGGAAGCCATCACCCGCATCCGGGAAAAATATGAATCCTGGAATAAAGGGTTTGTATTTGACTACCGCTGGCTGGATGCCGCCTTTCAACGGCAATACCAATCAGAGAAGAACGTGGAGGCCTTGTCCAAATACTTCGCCGGACTGGCCATTCTGATCTCCTGCTTGGGTCTGTTCGGGCTGGCAGCCTTTACGGCACAGCGGAGACAGAAAGAAATAGGCATCCGGAAAGTGGTAGGCGCATCGGCACAACAGATAGCGGTCATGCTGTCCATGGGATTCCTCAAACTGATAAGCCTGGCCTTACTGATAGCGCTGCCCGTGGCATGGTGGATCATGAATGAGTGGCTGCATTCTTTTGCTTATAGGGTCCATATGGGTCCCGGGATATTTCTTATAGCGGGCGCGGCAGTGATCCTGATAACCATATGCACCATCAGCATTCAATCCATCCGGGCGGCAGTGGCAAATCCGGTGAGAAACTTAAAAGCAGAATAAACAGGTTTACTCCACTTTATAATATTTATACGCATTGTATGCGATGGGCACCCCAAATATGATCCCAAAGACCACCCAGTCGATATAGGACCTGGCAACACTGAAAGGCCATCGGGGCTGGAAGAAGGGTACTATGATCTGATTGACCACCAGGTTGACAAACACCGCATACAACATCCCTATAAGATACCTATTATAATGCAGAAATTTCACTCTGGGAAATATCAAAAAAAAGAATAAAGTAAAAGACATCGCGATAAAATAATGAATGAACAACCCCAGCAGCGCCACCCATTCATTACCCGGAAAGGCGTTATTCATCCCGATGGCCACCCCCGCAATATACTTCATCATTCCGTCGGCATATTTCCCCGTCTTGATAAGCTGTGTTATAAAAGCGGAAACCATGTCTGTCGTTCCAACAAATAGACCGGTCAAAACAACGGCCTTAGAAAATCTGTGCATAGTGTTTATATTTATACCGTCAAAACTAGTCGGGACAGATCCGAACTTACCTCCAAAAGCCGTCCAAATCAAGTTCAAAATGCACTCAAACTCATATAACGAGCAGGAACTGGTCAAACTATGCATGTCGGAGCTATGCATCCGGGCCGGCCTTCCCGATCCTCACCATCTCGTGCAAAGGGATATGATGTCGCTCTGCGATACCATTGAATCCAACACAGGAGTCATGATAAGCCTCTCGACTATCAAACGCCTGCTCAACGGACAGTTTTCCCGCCTTCCCCAGGTGGCTACACTGGATGCCATCGCCCAGTCCGCAGGCTATCGGCATTGGCGGGATTTCACCCTGGCAAAGGCCGCTCGCCCGGAAGCAACACCCGCTCATGACAGTCCCGAACCAGCCCTTGTCTCCCGCCGCCCTAAAGTCCCTGCCAAAGCCCGTTACCTCATTGCCGGCATCGCGCTGGTCTTGACATCAGCTGCCGCCCTTGCCATCCTGATGTCCCAAAAGCCCGGCCCGTCCAACATCGACAAGGCCCATTTCTCCGTCACCAGGGTGACAGGCAATGACATTCCCAATACGGTAATATTCAAATACAACGTGGATTCAGTAACGGCAGACAGCTTTTTTATCCAACAATCCTGGGACATCAGCCGGCGGATCAGGGTCTATAAACACAACTATACGCTGACAGACATATATTATGAGCCGGGATACCATACGGCCAAGCTATTCGCCGATGATAAGATCATCAAAACCCTGCCGGTCAGCATTCCAACGGACCGCTGGTTATTCTATTCCATAGAGCGCTCACCGGGCAGCCGTCCAAAGTATATTTCACACCAGGACACGGGCATGTTAAAACTTTCGATCGACGAATTGCTGAACAGCAAGATCGATATTCAAAAGGATAATGTCTATTGCAACACATGGTTCCCTTCCAGGATCGAATACAGTAGCGACAATTTCACCATGAAGTGCCGGGTACGAATAAAGCCGGTGAACAACGAACCCTGTCCACTGTTGATGTGTGAGGTATTTTGCCAGCGCTACTTCATGTATTTTAAGAGCACCCTGAAAGGCTGTACCAGCGAGCTGACCGCACAGTTTGGCGAGAATGAGCTGAACGGTCGTTCCAATGATTTGTCGGGACTGGGAGCTGACCTCCGGGAATGGCAGGACATGGAATTCACGATACGGGATAAAAAAGTAAGCATCTTTATCAATGGTAAGAAGGCATTCTCGTCCGCCTATACCCAGTCCGCCGGTCTGATCACAGGAATTGGTTTTATCTCCAACGGTATTTCTGAAGTACAATTTGTAGACTTGAAAACAGCGGATGGACGTAGCATATACAGCCGCGGGACAGAATAGTTATTTCCGGATGAGCCTGCTATCGATGATCTTCATCAGTACGTCTCTATAATTCTTGCCAAACGGAACCTTATGTGTGTCGATGGTGAGCTCATTACCGGATAGGGCCTGTATCTTGTCGATGGAGACGATATAAGATTTATGCACACGCAGGAACCGCGCAGAAGGCAATTGCTCCTCGATGGCCCGCAGGGCAGTGAGTGTCATAAACTTTCCACGCGGAGTGTGAATGATGCTGTAGTTCTGGCTGGCTTCAACAAACAATATCTCCTGATGAAGTATCCTTTCATAGCCATTATGGGTCTTGATAAAAAAGTAGTTCTCGGGCAGGACAGCTTCCCGGGCGCGGTTGACCGCTTTTAGGAACCGCTCGGTAGTGATGGGTTTCAAAAGATAGTCCAGCACATTCAGCTCGAATCCCTCCAGCGCATAATGAGGGTAGGCGGTAGTGATGATCACGAGGGGCCGGTTCTCCAGGCTTTTCAGAAAGTCGATACCCCTGATCCTGGGCATTTCTATATCCAGGAAAATAAGGTCTATCGGCTGCTCTGCCAATACCCTGTTGGCCTCGATGGCATTGCTGCAGGACGCCCGCAGGTCCAGAAACCCGGCCTCTTTTACCAGCAGCTCTATCCCCTCTCTCGCCAGGGGTTCGTCATCCACTATGATACAGCGTATGCTCATTGGATCTTTATTGTCAGCAGGACGGAGAACACATCGTCCTTGGTGCTGATGTCCAGGGCATGACAGCCGTCATATATGAGCTGCAGGCGGCGACGGACATTCTCCAGTCCTATTCCGCCCCAGGCCTTTTCCCTGGGCATCATGGCATCTTCGTCCATGGAGTTCTCCACACTAAGCTCAAAGATATTGTCTTGATAATTAAGATCAACCATGACAAAGTTATTCTTCCCGGGGCAGTTGGACACATATTTGAATGCATTTTCCACGAAGGGAATAAGCAGCAGAGGAGCAATGGAGAATTTACCGGTGCTGGCGCTTACGCTAAAGCTGGTGTTGACCAGCTCCCCTTTACGGAGTTTTTCCAGCTGTATATAGTTTTCCAGATAGCTTATCTCCTTTTCGATGGGTATAACATCCGAATTGCACTCATACAGCTGATACCGTAGCATATCGGCAAACTTCACAAGGGTCAGGCCCGCAAAATCCGGATCCTTCTTTATAAGCACATAGATGCTGTTGATGGCATTGAACAGAAAATGGGGGTTCATCTGGGATTTGAGGAATCTCAGCTCATTTTCGGTCTTTTCTTTTTCCAGCAGGGCCGTCCTCCTGTCACTGCGTATCTTATCCTTTATGGATCTGACTGCAACGATGATAAAGGTGGTGTAAAAATTGCCTATCAGTACATAAAAATATTCCTGCCAGAGAGTGATGGGGAGTTTGACATGCTTCAGCTGATAAATGCCCCATATACCGCCCGTTATGATCAGTGCAGTCAGTGAAAGAAGGACCAGGGTCAGGATGGAAAAAACATAATACCGCCTCCTGTTGAAATACACTGGCATCAGCCAGTAAAGCGAAACATAACAGCAGGTGGCGCTGCCCACGAACCAGGCCAGGGTAACGAGGAATCCCATGCCCGGAGGGGAGTGATAGCTGTATATGGACATAAGGGTCCAGAAAGTGCAGTATACCACCCAAAAGACGATATGCCATTTAAACCTGGAAAGCAGGCGCCGCATGGTTAGCTTTTGACGCAAGTTATCCTTTGATGGACCATCCGGCAAGATTTATCCATGAACAGCAGGATTAAGGGGACGAAAATGAGGTTTTGAGCCATTTACCCTATCCCAGCCCTACCTCCGAATGCAGCTCGGGTATCTCTACATCCGTGAATCCCTTGCGGATGAGTCGGTCCCTAAAAGCCTGCTGTACATCGTACTCGCCATGGACGATAAAAAGCTTTTTTACCTGCCTGGGGTCCTGGCTGGCGAGGAACTGGCTAAGGTCCTCGTAATCTCCATGGGCGCTCATGCTGCGGATACTGCCAATCTCGGCATTGACCTCATGCAGCACACCAAAGATATGCACCTCCTTGGCCCCCGCCATCAGGCGGCCACCCAGCGAATGGGGTTCGCAATAGCCTACCATGAGCACTGTATTGCGGGAATTCTCGATGTTGTTGCTGATATGATGTTTGACCCGTCCGGCTTCAGCCATGCCGCTGGCAGAAATGATGACGCAGGGCTCGCTGCGATAGTTCAGCAGCTTGGACTCGGCCACGGTCTTGATATACCGCAACCCCTTGAAGGCAAACGGATCATTGTCCGTATCCAGCACCTTCTGAATGGTCTTATTGAAGAGATGGGGGTATTTTTTGACCACCTCGGTGGCAGCAATGCTGAGCGGGCTGTCGACAAAATAATCCAACGGCGGCAGACGGTGCTCCTCTTCCAGGGTGTTGAGAGCAAAGAGGATCTCCTGCGTACGGCCTACGCTAAAGGCCGGTATGATAAGCTTACCCTTCTTTTCCAGGCAGGTACGAACGATCCAGTTCAATAGCAGCTCGGAGGTAGTGTCCGCTGGATCGTGCAGGCTGTTGCCATAGGTGGACTCGATAAGTATGTAATCTGCTTGTGGGAATTCTTCAGGGGACTTCAAAATTACGTCCCTGTATCGGCCTACATCACCGCTAAAGGTCAGATGCTTCTCCACGCCATCCTCCTTTATTCTCAGGCTGACGGCAGCACTGCCGATGATATGCCCCGCGTCAGTGAACATTACCTGTACGTCCTCGTCGATGGTCTGCCATGTGTCGTACTCCACGGTCTGGAAATGCTGCATGGCATTCTTCGCATCCTCTTCCGTATAGAGAGGCTGCAGATAAGGCAATCCTTCCAGGGCCCTCTTTTTATTCGTATATTTTACTTCATCCTCTTGTATACCGGCAGAATCTTCCAGCAGTATGCCCGATAGCTCTTTTGTGGCGGGAGTACAGAATATCTTCCCGGAAAAGCCATCCTTTACCAGTTTGGGTATGAGCCCGCTGTGATCGATATGCGCATGAGATAAAATAAGTGTCCCTACTTCCGCCGGAACAAAACCCCAGTTGCGGTTGAGCGTATCGGTCTTGGCGCCCATTCCCTGGAACATCCCACAGTCCAATAAATACTTTTTGCCATTCTTCAGTGTGATCAAATGCTTGGATCCGGTGACGACGCGGGCTGCTCCGTGGAAGGCTATTTTCATATTTTTTTTCTTAATTTAAACGACCATGTGATAAAAAATTCGGCGACGACCTCTCCCGCTTTGTTGGTTCCGATGGAACAGGCCCGAACGGTAGTGCCTTCGCCGGTAGTGAAAGCCCGCTCGATGGCCTGGCGGATGAGAATACCGTCTGTACATTGAAAATAAGTGTATCCGACGGCTTTTTTAAAATAATTCGCTTCCAATTTAATAACAAGTAATGACAACGACTTCTCCCGCCCCCGGATATGTGTCATGGCCAGCACGCCGGTGCTCATCTCGGCAGCCATGCTGAGACAGGCAAAATAAGTGCTTCGAAAGGGGTTCCGGGTAAACCATTTATACGGTATGGTAGTGACGCAACGTTCTCCATCCATATCCTTGATACGAATACCCGCAAAAAAGGCGCTCGGCAGCCGTGTCAGCAAAAAAAGCCTGAATTTTAAAGGATGCATGATCTATTGTTTACTGATCTCTACAACGGTGGCAACAACGCTGGAGGTATCCCCTCCGTTGACAGTGAACTGCATATTGCCTTTTGCAGAACTAAGGAATTTCACATTGCGGACAAGCCTGTTTCCTATGGCGGCATTGACCCGGGTCGCATAATCGCGTCCGGGATTCTGCGTGATCCTGCTATTGAGCGCGCTCCAGTCCAGGGGCGTGCGGCTTACAACCACCGCCATCTCATCTCGGGCGCCGATACTGTCGGGCATCATGCTCTTGTCTTTTGGAAAGAGGCGGTAGCCGGTGATCCCACAGAAGGGAGAGTATTTTGTTTTCGAGGGGTTGTCGTTGCGGGGATAGGGAAAGAGCGTATAGCTGGTGCCGTCTGTCTCCTTACCGAACACATAGATATAACATTCGGTGGTATTACGCACTTCCATTTTGAACCGGGTGCCTTTCTTCACAGGTGCGACAGTCTCAAAAATATTTCCATCCTTTGTTTGTAAAGGGATATAATCACCTGCGACGGTCTTCTTCCCTTCATAGCTCACCTGCACGAGCCCTATCTCACAGGAGAAGGGAGCGGAAGCTGCAGCGCCGATCTTATCCATCGGCTCAAGGCCATAAGCTTCGCGGACAAAATATTTAAAATCAGGATAGCGTACCCAGGCAAATCCGTTGTTACCCCACTTGGGCCCCCAGCTGTTCATGATGAGGAAGGCGCCGCCATATTTTTTATCGTCGTACCCGACGACACATTGCGCGTGACCGCCAAAACCCATAAGGCTCCTGTCCTCCTCGGTGGGCTCCCAAAGATCTTTGCCCATCATATCCTGCATATAGCTGCCACCCACCATCATACCGATGACCACAGGGGCTCCCTGTGAAATATTTTCCTTGATGGCCCGAAGGTCGATGGCGTTGTTACGATCGCCGGGTGTCAGCCGGTTGAAGCCACGCATACGATGCTGACGGGCCTCCTCGAGGAGCCGCTGATCGGGCTGACGGGAACAGTTCTGATCGGTGTAGGGAAATTCATCATACGATACAGAGCCGCTCTGGGTCATGAAATCCATCGCCTTGATGATATAAGAGCCTTCACAGCCTTCCAGCCCTATCTGGTTGTACAGGAAGGCGGGACTAAACCGCAGGCTGTTGGGATCTTCACCCGTACGTGCTGCCTCGGCAATGGTGCGTGCGCCATACGCGCTGCTCCAGGCTACACAGCTGCCCTGGTGTCCCTGATCGCCTACGGCAGGAGCAAATCGCTGAAGGTTGGCAGCCTCGGGGATAGGGTTTTTGGTCGTATCGTCCGAAAGGGACTCGTAGATATTGGCTTTTTCGAACTGCCGTGGATCGAGAAAGCCGCCGGTAGTCAGCTGCTGAGCGACATTGTGCAGTACGCCGCTATTGTTGCAGCCGCCGCTGCGAAGGAAGAAATAGCCGCCGCCAAGGATCACGAGCAACAAAACGAGACCACGGCCACGAAAAAGGCCCAACAAGAGGATCAGCAGTTGGAATATTCCGCCGCCGCCGCCCCCACCACCGGGAAAACCACCCCCACCGCCACCACTATCACCACCTTCCCCACTGTTCTCATCCGGATCCTGCGGATCATCGACCATTCGGATAGGCATAACGCTTTGATTTTATTCTTAAATATAAAGAGATTTTTGACACTTCCGCCCCCTCAGTCTGTCGTAAACACCCCGCGCGGGAACTGGACAATTGTAGTACTTTTAAATCCTCATCTAAAAACAAAGACCTATGCCAGCAGTAAACCCTTACCTGCACTTTTCAGGTAATTGTGAAGAAGTGTTCAATTTCTACAAATCCGTCTTTGGCGGGGAGTTCCTGACATTCATGCGTTTTAAAGATTCGCCTCCGGAATACCGTGGTCCTGAGGCGGAATGGGAGTGGGTCATGCATGTGGCGTTGCCCGTCGGAGAGAAAACTGTTTTAATGGGGAGTGACACGCCGTCTCATATGGGTCAGCTCACCGTCGGAAATAATTTTACGGTGGCGCTTCATCCGGGCAGTGAGGAAGAAGCCAGGAGGTTGTTTGATGGACTGTCGGCAGGAGGAAAGGTGACGATGCCGCTTATGCAACAGTTTTGGGGCTCCTGGTTTGGGATGTTCGATGACAAGTTCGGGGTCGGCTGGATGGTGAATTTTGATCCTAAGAACCCCCTATAAGACAGGCCTACAGTATGATTTGATTTCTCAGCAGGTCTTCAAACGTGTCCCGCCTCCTAATAAGATTGGCCTCGCCATCCTTTACCAGCACTTCGGCCGGCTTATAGCGCGAGTTGAAGTTGGAGGACATCTCAAACCCATAGGCGCCGGCATTGTAGAATACCAGGTAGTCGCCTTCATGCACCTCGTGGATGGTACGATCCCACGCAAAGGTATCGGTCTCGCAGATATTGCCTACGACGGAATACCGCTTCTGGGCGCCCTTGGGGTTGCTGATATTATCGATCCTGTGATACGCGTCATAGAACATAGGGCGGATCAGGTGGTTAAACCCACTGTCCACACTGACAAAGGTGGCAGCAGCCGTCTCCTTCATCACATTCACCCTGGTTATAAAATAACCACACTCGCTGACCATGAATTTGCCGGGCTCGAACCAGACCTGCAGCGGTCTGCCGCCAGGATTAGGATGGCTGGCAAAAGCCTCCTCCACCTTGGATGCCAGGAGCACTATATCCGTCTCTACATCCCCTTCCTTGTAGGGGACCTTGAACCCTCCGCCCAGGTCGATGAATTGCAGCTCGTTGAAATGAGGGATGATATCGAAGAGGATCTCGATGCCCTTGACAAAGACATCCACGTCCTTTATCTCGCTGCCGGTGTGAATATGAAGATCCGCTATATGGAGGTTGTACTTTTTTACAAGGGCAAGGATCTTGTCCAGGTGGTCGACAGGGATGCCGAACTTGCTTTTGTCATGACCGGTGGATATCTTTAGATTACCTCCCGCCATGATATTGGGGCGGAGACGGATGCCTACAGGATAACTGTGCCCATAATGCTGGCCGAACTTCTCCAGGTTCGACAGGCTGTCGACATTGATGATCACACCCAGCTCACGGGCTTCCACGATCTCTTCAAACGCGATGCCGTTGGAAGTATAAAGGATCCTTTGCGGCGGAAAGCCTGCCTGTATGGCCAATTTTACTTCATTGATGGAGCTGCAGTCGACATTGGCGCCCAGTCCATAGATGTATTTGAGAATGTTGATATTGGTAAGGGCCTTACAGGCATAGAAGAATACAGGCTTGCTGCGGTGGAATGCGGTAGTCAGCTTATTGTATTGTTCTTTTATCTTTTCTGCGTGGTAGACATATAAGGGAGTGCCGAACTGCTGACCAAGGCTTACAAGGTATTCGGGGGACAATCGCTCAGACATTTTTATCGTCCTCCTCGTCCGTACCAGCCTCGCCTTCTTTATTGTCGTCTCTCGTATCCTCGTCCTTGTCTTTCTCGCCCTCTTCATGCACCAACAATTCCCCATTCCCGTTGACAATGAAGTTACCCTCCTCATCTCTCGGCCCTTCCGCAACTTCCTCCGCAGGCGCCAGTTCACCGGGACTATGGTTGATGATGGTAGGCTCAACCAGTGTGTCGGCAAATACTTCCTTTAGCCTGGGAAGGTCCGCAGGAGAATTAATGCCAAAATAGTCCATAAAGGTTTTGGAAGTAGAATACACCAGCGGCTTGCCGGGCATTTCTTCATTCCTGCCGGAGATGATGATCAGTTCTTTTTCCAATAGCTTTTGTATGGAATAGTCGCTGCTGACGCCGCGGATGGCCTCGATCTCGCCCTTGGTAATAGGCTGTTTATAGGCAATGATGGAAAGGGTTTCCAGGGCAGCCGTAGACAGCCGCTTGAGGAACTTTTCTCCATTGAGCTGGGCCACGGTCTTATGAAAATCTTTTTTGGTAAGGAACTGCCAGCCTCCGCCGCTCTCCCTTACTTCAAAGGGGTAGAATTCGGATGCATATTTTTCCCGGATGCCGTCGATGGATGTTTGTATCTGCTCCAGCGTCAGCTTTTCTTCCATAAAGCCAAAGGCATTGTTGATCAGCTCGGTGATCTCCATGGAGGTGAGCGGCTTGTCGCTGGCAAAGATCAGCGCTTCGATGTGCGGGATGATATTTCCGATTTCCATGATTTCTTATTTACTGCTCCCGACTATCCTTGCAGGGCGGCGGCGCCGCTGACGATCTCGGTGAGCTCGGTAGTGATAGCAGCCTGACGTGCACGGTTGTAGGAAAGGCGCAATTGCTTGAGCAGCTCGTTGGCATTATCGCTGGCCTTGTCCATAGCAGTCATACGGGCGCCATGTTCGGATGCGTTGGCATCGAGGACGGCCTTGAATAGCTGTGTATTCAGGATCTTGGGCATCAGTTCGGCGACAAGCTCTTCCTTGCCGGGCTCAAAGATAAAATCATTGTTGACTGCACCGGCCCCTTTCTCCACTTTGGGGATGGGAAGGAATTTTTCCACGACAAAGGCCTGGGTGGCGGCGTTCTTAAACTGGCTATAGACAATGTCTATAGTATCGAACTCCTTGTTTTCGAAAGCTTTGACAGCTGCCTGGGCAGCGGCCTGGACGGCTTCGAAGCTCAGGTGGAGGAAAATATCCTTATATGTATCGGAGACCTTGAAATTGTTCTTGGCGAAATGCTCATATCCCTTTTTACCGATGCTCCAGATGGTGACATTGCCCTTGGCAGCCTGGGAAGCGTATTTTTCGCGGATGGTGGCTTTTGCGAGTTTGATCAGGTTGGCGTTATAGGCGCCGGCCAGACCACGGTCGCTGGTAATGACGATAAGCAGTACCTTTTCCACGGGACGTTCCACGGCAAGCTTGGATCCTCCATCGCCTTCGGAGCCGCTGACGATATTGCTGAGCAGTTCCTGCAATTTTTGAGCATAGGGGCGCATCTGGATAATAGCGTCCTGCGCACGGCGTAGCTTGGCGGCGCTAACCATCTTCATGGCCTTGGTGATCTGCTGGGAATTCTGGATGGATTTTATCCGATTGCGTACCTCTTTAAGTTGTCCTGCCATAGAAGGAGTTTGTAAAATCGGCTGCGAAGGTACTGCAAACAGGTGAAAAATCCAGATTTTGTATTCCCATTCCGCTAAGGAAAAGTTGAAAATATTGCGGACTTTTACACACTCAATATATGGCAAAGAAAAAATCGACCAAGGAAAGTAAAGCCCGGTCATCGTCCACCGCCTCGCCCACCGGCAAAACCGCGGAACTGGATGCCCCCAGCCACTCCGGCAAGACGGGCGCGACAGGCATTATCCGGGATACTGCCCAGAACAGCATGATGGAATTGAAAGGTGAACAGCCGGCAGAATCTGCTAAAGCCCGCTCAAACGGGTCGGGCAAAGGCCGGAAAAAGCAGCCCGTTATCCTTATTACGAACGACGACGGCATCAGCGCCCCTGGTATCCGCAACCTGGTGGACGCCGTAAGGGGGCTGGGCAAGATCGTGGTAGTCGCCCCGGATAAGCCACAATCGGGTATGGGTCATGCCATTACGATCGGCAACCCCCTCCGTCTGCACCCCATGCATCATCTTTTTGAAGGGGTGGAAGCCTGGCAGTGCTCGGGAACCCCGGTGGACTGCGTAAAGCTGGCTGTAGATAAGGTCCTGCGCCGCAAGCCGGATCTTTGCCTCAGCGGGATCAACCATGGCAGCAACCACTCGATCAATGTCATTTATTCGGGTACCATGTCGGCGGCCGTCGAGGCGGCCATCGAAAGTATCCCTTCCGTTGGATTCTCTCTTTTGGACTACAGCGTCGAAGCAGATTTTACCGCCGCCCGTAAGTACGTGAGGATCATCGTAGAGGAGGTCTTGGGGCAACCAATGGATAAACACTTGATCCTCAACGTTAATTTCCCTGCCATCCCCGATTCGCTTATCAAGGGGATCAAGGTTTGCCGGCAGGCTTATGCGAAATACGAGGAGGATTTTTTGGAGCGTAACGACCCCACCGGGAAAAAATATTATTGGCTCACCGGAAAGTTTGTCAACTTCGATAAAGGACGTGATACGGATGTATGGGCGCTGGAACACAATTATGTAAGCGTGGTTCCCGTACAATTTGACATGACAAATTACGTTCTTAAAGGCAAACTCGAAAAAACGTGGAAATCGTGATCTTCAAAAAAGACAACCTCCGGTTTGGCTTGCTGCTTGGGCTGGTAGCTCCTGTCATAAGCCTTGTCATTTACTATTTTGTGAAATTCTCTTCCGTCAGCTTTGGAGAATTCATGAGTTTCCTGCACATCCACCGGGATCAGATCACAGCCGTGTCTGTACCCTGCCTGGTGCTGAATATCGCATTGTTCACCTACTATATCAATTCCCATAAGGACCAGACGGCCAAAGGGATCTTTGCAGCTACGCTGATCTATGCGATTGTAGCGCTGTTGTTCAAGTTCATTTAAGCCATTCGACCCATTACGCCCGGACCGTCACTCGGTCCTTAAACTCTTCACCGGGTTGGTCAAAGCTGCCTTGATAGCCTGAAAACTTACCGTAAACAACGCTATAAAGAAGGCCAATATCCCCGCCACGACAAACACCCACCATTCCAAATCCATCCGGTAAGCAAACCCTTCCAGCCATTTGTGCATCAGGAACCCAGCCAGTGGGCCCGCAATGAGGAAGGAGATCAGCACGAGGGCCAGGAATTCCCTGGAAAGAAGATTGACGATAGTCCCGACGCTGGCGCCCAATACTTTTCTGATCCCTATCTCCTTGGTGCGTTGCATGGTGCTATAGGAGGCAAGTCCCAGCAATCCCAGACAGGATATGAATATGGCCAGAATGGCAAAGTTCAGGAACAGCCGGCCAAATCTGTCCTCGCTGCGATACTGCTTGTCAAAGGATTCGTCCAGGAAAAAGTAGCTAAAGGGCCGGTTGGGAATAAGGCTCTTCCATTTGGCTTCGATGGCGGCGATGGTAGCAGACATATTTTTGCCGGCAGCCAGTTGTGCGGATATCAGATTACATCCGCCCGGCTCTATCCGGATACTGAGGGGTTTTATGACTTCCTGTAAGCTGTGGAAATGAAAGTCCTTCAGTACGCCGATGATGTTCCCTTTCCTGCCCCACTGGTCAAACCGCTTGCCGATGATCTGGTTAGGATTGGAATAGCCGAACATCTTCATGGCCGCCTCGTTGACGATCATCGACTGGGTAGTGTCGGTCAAAAAATCCCTTGAAAAAGCCCGCCCCGCCAGCAGCTTCATCTTATATTGGGGGATATAGTTGAAGTCTACAAAATACAGGTCGAGATTAGCTATCTGCATATCGCCTTTTGCATTCTCGATCTGTGAATAGGCGCCCGGGTTACCTCCGCCGGGTACGCTGCCTGACAAGGACACGGATTCCACGCCCGGCAACCCGGTTATGGCGTTCTTAAATGCTTCCTTCGCATTGTCGCCATGGGTGTCAATGATCATTTTTTGATCCTTGGTAAACCCCAGGTCCTGGCTACGCATGTATTGCATCTGTGAATACACGATGATAGTGCCGATGATGAGCGCAATGGAGATGGTGAACTGCGCCACTACCAGGCCTTTTCTAAGCAGTATACCTTTCGCTCCAGTGGTAAAACGTCCCTTTAACACCGTAATGGGCTGGAAGGATGAGAGGACAAGGGCAGGATAAATACCCGCCAGAATGCCGATGGCAACGGCTATGCCGAATAACAGCAAGAGATACAGGGGATGATCGAATATATTGTGTCCGATGATCTTGCCTGACAGTTGATTGAACAGATGGAACAGCAGGGCGGAGAGCACCACGGATAATATATAGGCTATTACACAAAGTATAACGCTCTCCCCGATGAATTGTCTCGCCAGCTGGCTTCTGGCGGCGCCTACCACCTTCCGCACGCCCACTTCTTTAGCTCTTTCGGCACTACGGGCGGTGGTGAGGTTGACGAAGTTGAAACAGGCGATCAGCAGGATAAAGACCCCGATGATGCTGAAGGTATAGACATTCTTTATATTGCCCGTCTTGCTGCCGTCCCGGGTACTGCGGAGATATACATCTCTCAATGGCTCCAGGTATAGAGTTGGGTACATTTGCCACTTTTTCATCTCAGTCCCGTTGAGCTTTTCCAAAAAAGCCGGCAGCCGGGCTTCGAAAGCTTTGTAATTGATGCCTGGTTTCAGCATCACGAACAACCTGCTGCCATAGTTACCCCACTGGTCATTCAGCCCGGGATTGAATTTCCTCGTGATAGTAGACATGGATATGATTACGTCCCCCTTGATGGTAGAATTTTCGGGCATGTCTTTCATAACGCCGGTGACAGTGGCATTGAACCCATCGGCGGTAAGGAGCACCATTTTACCCAGGGGATCTTCTTTCCCAAAATATTTTTTAGCCGCCGTCTCTGTAAGCACAACATTGAGCGGGTCGTTGAGGCATGTCCTGGGATTGCCTTTTAACAGAGGGTAGTCGAACATAGTGAAAAAGGCAGAATCCGCAAACAGGATATTTCCTTCCTGGAATTTTACATCTCCTCTGCGTATCAGTAAATTGTCTTCGCTCACCCGTACGGACGCCGTTACCTCTGGAAATTCCCCCTGGAGATGCGGACCCACCGCCCAGGACGGCCCACCGGCATTGATGGTCTCTGTGGGGGTCTTGATATCGGAAACCACCCGATAGATATTGCCTGCCTTGGAATTGAAGTCATCATAGCTCAGTTCGAACTTGATGTACAGGAAGATGAGAAAGAAGGCGGTCATACCGACAGTGAGACCCAGGATGTTGATAAAGGAAAATACACGGTGACGCCAGAGATTGCGGAAGGCGATCTTCAGATAATTCTTGATCATTGGGGGGCTTTTTGGTTGTTTTGCAGACGACTGCTGAATATTGGCAGCTAAGATCATGCTATTTTCACAACATTCTGTTTATCAATCAACTGAGATTTCCGCCCATCCCGGAAGCGTTCGGTTTTGATACGCCTGGTGGACGGTTTTGGACTGCCTGCCGCGCAGGAAGCAAAATCTTTTGGAACATGGCCCGTCACACCTTATTTTTGCACTCCTTTTTGAAGAAAGAACGGATTGGCCTATAGTATAATGGTAGTACGACAGATTTTGGTTCTGTTTGTCTTGGTTCGAATCCAGGTAGGCCAACCACAGTGGAAAGCTCCAAAATTTTGGAGCTTTCTTCATTTTTAGGACCGCCGGAACCCGCTATGGGCCTGCACATCCAGAGAATAACCTCGTTAACCCGGGTGGTTCGAAGTGTATTTCCTGAAAAAATCAATTTTTCCGGATAGATCGAACCGATGATCTCCTGCTTGGCAGGGAGGTCTGCGGCCTCATAGTACCGGGTAAGATTAGGCAGCAGCTCCCCGCAAAATTCCAGCTGTTCTCTGAGCCTCGCATCCATGACTGCCATTTCCGTGAGCTGCTTTTCCATGTTTCTCGCCTTTTTTTCGTATTCGTCCCGGATTTCCTGGTATTCCTTCGGTGCTAGTTGGCTGTCCAGCATCAGCTCCCTGGCGCTGTTGATGCGGGTCTGGCATCTTTCTATTTCGGCTTTGATGGGTTGCTGGTACTTTTCCTTTTCCTCCTTACTGAGCTTATTATAGTCTTTCAGGACGGCATGGTAAAGTTCGATGGCGTTAGCATTGACACAAATCTTTTGGAGCTCATTTTGGAATTGATCGTTGGCGTCCACAGCCCGGAACCGTTCCGGGCAGCCTTTGGTACAATGGTAGTAGAAATATCGTCCGCCGTTGCCTTTAGAAGCGCTGCCGGTTATTTTGCGGCCACATTGAGCACAGTATAGGAAACCGCGCAAAGGCAACTCTTCCTTCAGGGTATTCCTTACCGGGCGTTTTCTCTTCCGACCGGTCAATACGTCCTGTACATCGTTAAATAGGGCTTCGCTTACCAGCGGTTCGTGCTTAGCATTGACGATCATCACATCTTCGTTTTTGTACGCGGGAATGAAAATCTTCCCACAATACACCGGATTGCGCAGCAGGTTCCACATCTGGCTTTTACCGACCTTCAGCCCTTTGTCTTTGGACAGCTTCCACACTTCCATGATATTGTTTATGCCTTTGGCCATTTCTTCGAAGGCCCATTTTATAAGCGGGGCATCCTTACCGGGGATGATGATGGGATTGTTGTATTCGTCCCGCGTATTCTTATAGCCTCTCGGCGCCTTGTTAACATGACGGCCCTCTTTCATCGCCCGGCGCATACCCGCGATGGTGTTGAGCGACCGCCGATCATTCTCCACTTCGGGAGCGGCGAGGTAGAATGCCAGCATCATCTTGTTTTCCGGTATGCCGAGGTCAAGAGGCTGTTCGATGGCTTGCGGCTCTATACCCAGCTTAGTGAGCCGGTTGATCATGGCATAAGCTTCGGCGATGTTACGGGAAAAACGGTCCCACTTTAAAAATAGCAATAGCTCGGCCGTGTTGCGGTGCTTCGTAACATAGTCGAGGAATTTCTTAAATTCCGGCCGCTCGAATGTCTTGGCGGAATAATCTTCCCAGTAAACATCGACAATCTCGATGTTTTGGTACTCACAGTATTGCTTGAGCCGGTCATCCTGGTGTTTCTGGCTATAGCCGCGTTCAGCCTGCTCGTCGGTACTCACCCGGATGTAGAGGTATGCTCTCTGCCTGAGTTGTGTTTTCATGGTTGATTATGGTTAAGGGTTTGATTTTATCTGTTTCTTTTTCCCGCTGAAAATGATTGGTCGTTATTTCGACCAGCACATAGAGAAAGTCGCGTATTTGGATGATCTCCTCGTCTGTATATTCCAATCCGTTCTTGTTAAGGATCGCCTTGCATGTTTGCAGCGAAATCTTACTGTTCTGTTCCGTTTTCATAGGAAGTACAAATTTACAATTTATTGATTATCAATCTGAAGTAACAAAATATATCAAAACGTTCTTTTACGGTTATTTTTATAATAACATGTAGAGTAAAAAAATTATTGCTCCAGCTGGCTTAGCTTTTCGGTCACCGCGTGCTCTATCAGAGATGGAATCTGCTTCTGGTATATGGCATGTTCATTATATATGGTATTCAGCTTCTTATCCAATACTTCCTGATAACTGCTGTCGATCCAGTCGATGACTGTCGGAAAAGTGTATGTAAAAAGGCGGACTTTGTCCAATTGCAGGAATTGGCTGTAGGCGCCCAGTTCACCTTCGAGCCGGGTGCCCAGGTGACGGTCAAAACCGGGGAATAGCCGGCGCGCCGCTGCCAACAATCTGGGAACTGTAGCCAGGGCAGAATTGAAATCAAGGACATTGGCTAGTTCGTCATTGGTCTTTAAGACAGCCAGTCGCAGTCTAGGTTTCAAGTAATCTTCGACAGCCTGGTGAATCGAATAAGAATAAACATCGTATTTCCGTTTCAGACCTTTCAGGTCATAGTCATCTTCCGTTTGGGCAGCTTCATAGAAGATGATCTTGCGCAAGACCTTCTCCTCAAATTCCATCAGTGCGGGCTTCACCTCGCTGAGGCTATAATAATATTCAGCGTATTTGCTTTTCAGCTGCATGTTCTTCCGGTTGTACGTAATCTGGATGTAGAGAGGATATGATTCTTTTCCCTTGTCGTTAATAGCCGGTTCCAGTAATTGGTTGAGGAAGAACTTAATGGTGATCTTTTTGGGTTTTCTATAGGTTTCCATGTTGTAAATATGGGAAATGTTTTTTTATTTTACAAATTATAAGAACTATTTTCCACTCAACCGGGATGATTTTCTGTATCAGGCAGCATAGCCATTATGTAAAATCGATCCGGGGCTATCCGGTAAGGCTGGTATTGGATAAGACTGCATAATGGGACGAATGAGTACCGGATAAGAGATTGATAAGAGCTCGTTTAGAGTACAATTAGAATACAATGCGGATAATCCATATAAATAGATAAATACCATCAAATGAAATCCAACCCTATTACTTCTGCCCGGCAACAGGGCCATCTTTTAACGTCCAGCAAGGAAGAGCTGATACGGATCATTGAAAAGCTGGAGAAAGAGCGGGCCAGCCAGCTGGATCTATTGAAGGAAGTCTACGCTGAACGGGAGATGCTGGCCCTGCGTGTCAAAGAGCTCGAAAAGCAGGAAAGCAACAATCTCGATTCGGATGGTTACGGGAGAATGTCCAGCTGGGTGAGCAAGATCTGCTTTGTCCTGCAGCATGAGAACCGGCCTTTACGATCTCCCGAGTTGATCAGCTTGCTCGAAAAAAGAGAGCCGGAACTAGCCGGACATAGTAGCAAGGAGCAATATTTTTCAGCATTTCTTAGCAACGCGGTCAGCTATGGCCGGATCATCCAGCAAAAGGTCAAGGGAGTGCGGGGATACTATTATCTATTGCCGGAATGGTTGGACGACAAAGGACAGGTGCTAGGCTTTTATAAAAGCAGGATGCTGTAGCTACGGGAATGCGGGGCTGTCCGGTATTCTGTTGAACGATGGTTGAAGATATTGAGACATCTTTCCCTTATAGAGATCAGCAGCAACTTTTTGAAATTGCTGTACCCGGTCTATCAGGATTTGTAAGGTAGATGCCGGAACATTGTACTCATCCTTGTAGCGGGCATCCAGATACCCGTGTTGTAGAATACCATATATCCCCTCTTCCTCTTTTGTGGATTTTGGAAAGATCGCTTTTAGTTCTCTCGTAAAACTCTCTACCATCTGCAGCAGGCGGGACAGGTTATGGGTATTAGGGCGATAGCCGGTGTATATCCTGATCAGGGCGCCGCAGGCGTGTTCGATTGCCTGGTGGAGCATGAAAGTAGTGAGATCGGGCCTTTGATGGAAAAAACGCTCAAACTGACCATGCTGTAGCGTTTGAAATTGATCAGGCATGGCGCTGCAAATTGACCATGGCGTAGCGCTGCAAATTGACCACCCTGAGTAGGTTAGGGAAAGACAGTTGTTTGGGTTGCCATAAATGCTGAAGTTGGTTGTTCAACCAACCCAGTAACCATGGCGAATAAACCCATTACAATGCTTAGACTACGTCAGGTCCTGCGGTATTTTACGCAGGGGACCAGCAAGAAACAGATCAGTGAGATCACGGGCGTGGCACGCAATACCGTTAAGCGGTATATCGGCCGGTTTATTTCCTTAAAGATGACCTATGAAGAGATTGTGGCCCTCAGTGATCATGAACTGGAACAGCTTTTTATTGAGCCTCATCCCGTACTGCCCGACGCACGCTTTGCGCGGTTGCAGGAGTTATTACCGGAGATAGAGAAGCAAATGAAGCGCAAAGGAATAACGCTCATCAAGTTATGGCAAGACTACTATGCAGCCAACCAACCTGCCTATCAATACACGCAGTTCAAGAAATATTATAAGTTTTATAGCCAGCGCGTCCGGCCGGTCATGCATATGGAGCACAAAGCCGGTGATAAAATGTACATTGATTTTGCTGGTGAAAAACTCTCTATAGTAGCGGCGGATACCGGCGAGGTGCAGGAGGTAGAGGTGTTTGCTGCTATTCTGGGCTGCAGCCAATTGACCTATATCGAAGCAGTGAGCAGCCAGCGCAAGGAAGATCTGATCGCGGCCTGTGAGAATGCCCTGCATTATTTTGGTGGTGTTCCGGCTGCGATCGTGCCGGATAATCTGCGGTCAGCCGTCACCAAGAGCAGTCGGTACGAACCGGTGATCAATGAGACCTTTGCCGATTTTGCCGAGCATTATGGCACGGTTGTTTTACCCGCCCGGGCTTATCGCCCAAAGGATAAGTCTTTAGTGGAAGGGGTGGTCAAGATCATGTACCATCGCATTTACAGCCGGATCGCCCCTCAGATATATCACAGCCTGGCTTCTCTTAACCAGGCGCTGCGAGAAGCCCTGGAGGCGCATAACAACGGCTCTTTTAAAGGGCGTAACTA
>Ga0207667_10001700_pt1 | contig 27678 bp, 26 predicted proteins | sample KBSCornC52_FD_184301 | JGI IMG/M metagenome (GOLD analysis project Ga0207667, IMG submission 184301) | Corn rhizosphere microbial communities from Kellogg Biological Station, Michigan, USA - KBS Corn C5-2 (SPAdes) (version 2) | ecosystem: Host-associated > Plants > Roots > Rhizosphere > Soil ...
TGCCAGCGGGCCTCTCCCTCGATGCCTCTACTGGAACGCTTGCTGGAACACCAACAGCAGCCGGTACGTACAGCTTCGGCGTGGTCGCAACCGACGCAACACGCACGCACTCAAAATCGACGTCCTATACGCTCGTAGTCCATCCTGTCACCCTATCCATCAGCAGCAGCGCAGCGGCTAGTGCAAAGGTCGGCAGTGCGTACTCACAGACACTGAGTGCAACTGGCGGCACTCCCAGTTATCGCTGGTCAGTCAGCTCTGGTTCACTACCCGCGGGTCTTTCCCTTTCACCGGCAAAGGGCACCGTCTCAGGAACGCCCACCACAGCAGGCCTGTCGAACTTCGTTATTTCAGTTCAAGACTCGAGCAGCCCAGCACAAACTGCATCACAGCCATTCAGCATTGCAGTAGCGGGCGCTGCGGTAAACCCACTCGGCATCTCCACCAGTTCCATTCCCTCGGCTACCACCGGCCAAAGCTATTCTGCGGCGCTTTCGGCAACCGGTGGTGCAGCCCCCTACACATGGAGTCTCACATCAGGCTCTCTGCCGTCCGGTATCTCTCTTACCTCTAATGGCGTGCTCTCCGGCACCACTTCGTCCACCGGGTCTTTCCCCTTTGTGGCAACCGTGAGCGACACAGCCAGCCAAACGGCTCCGGTTTCTCTCACGCTTATCGTTTCCGCCATTCCGCTCAAGGTGACAACCACCTCCATGCCGTCAGCTACCAGCGGCGCGGCCTACTCCCAGACATTGCAAGCCAATGGGGGTACGCCGGGGTATAAGTGGTCGATCGCTTCAGGTTCTCTGCCGCCCGGCCTCACACTCAATCAGACTACCGGTGCAATTTCGGGAACCCCGACTAGCGCCTCCGTCGCTTCGTTTACCGCCATGGCTGCGGACAGCAGCAATCCGACTCTAACTGCAACTACCTCCCTGTCGATTTCGGTTGCATCTGCGGCCCTGGCGATTGCACCCCCCTCCCTGCCCTCCCTTACTGTGGGCAGCCCCTACTCCCAGCAGCTGCACGCAACTGGCGGAAGCGAGCCGTACACCTGGAGTTTGGCATCCGGTTCGCTTCCGCCGGGACTTGTTCTGTCCTCGAATGGTGTGATCTCCGGCAGTGTCAGTTCCGCATCCAGCAGTTACACATACGCGTTTGTTGTGGCCGCGCGAGACTCCAGCGCTACCGTACAGACGGCAACTGCAAATGCCTCGATTGCTCTGGTCGCGTCAGCCTCTCCACTCAGCATTAGCTCCGCCGTACTGCCGTCCGGAACAGCCGGAATTGCTTATTCCGCGTCGCTCCAAGCAACAGGCGGCACTCCTGGATATACGTGGAAGATCAGCTCCGGGAGCCTGCCTGCCGGGCTGACGCTGGCAGCGACCACCGGCGTGATCTCAGGCACACCGAGCGGTTCAGGAACATCGACTTTCACCGTAGCGGTGAGTGATAACGGTAACCCGGTTCAATCCCAGTCGACTGCTACTTCAATTGTGGTTGCGGCTGGCAGTCAGAGCACAGCACCGACCGGTCCAGGCACCTTCTGGTTTATCCGCCCCGACGGCGGGACTCGCTACTCCGCTAACGTGACGACAGGCCAGTGCGATGGTAAGTCCGACACGGCATACCCCGGCACGGGCACCAATCAGCACTGCGCGTTCAATGATGTGCGCTATATGTGGATGGACGGCACTTATGGCAACTCTGCTTGGGTGATGGCGGGCGGCGACACACTCGTAATCCGTGGATGCGCTGCACTCCCCAGCCAGCAAAACCCGGATGCACCACACTGCCGTATTGGATGGGACAAGGCTACGGGAAATGACTCGGAAAACTTCTGGTGTGCCGGCGTAAGCGCGTGGTGGGGATGCTCTATGCCGCCACCTCCAAGCGGCACAACTTCACAGCACACACGCATTCTGGGAGCTTGTGCATACGGCGCTTATACGTGTAACCCAGTGATTGGATATCCGTACATCAACAACAACCTGACGCAATTGTTTGGTGGATTCATCGCCGATGCGGTGATGTACTTGAACGGCAGCAAGTATGTCGACGTGGAAGGTCTAGAAATAACCTCCCACAACGGGCAATGCACGCGACTTGGATCCCCCCAATATCCTGCGGCATGCAGCAGCAGCGTACCGGTCAGCGATTATGCCAAATACGGCATTATCACGGACAACACCACTTCGAATCTCACGCTACAGGATTTATACATACACGGGATGGCGCTCGTTGGAATGGGCGGCGCAGTTGGTGGGCCCTTCACAGTCACCCGAGTATCAATCAACTTCAATGCGTTCGCAGGATGGAACTTCGACGGCCCTGGCTCTCCGACCGATGCCCCCGGATCCTCCATTACTCAGAGTTATGTAACAATGATTGGAAATGGATGCCTGGAAGAGTACCCGATTGTACACACAGCATTTCCAGCCAAAGCATGTTGGGATATCGGGACTGGTGGATTTGGAGATGCATGGTCCGGCCAAGCAACAAACCTCGATAGTTTCACTTGCGATCACTGCAATATTAGCTATAACACCAAGGATGGCGCGTTAGGACCGCATACCATTGTTCATAACCTCTCCCTGACCAATTCTATCTGGGTGGGGAATATGGGACAAAACGGTAAGTGGGGGCAGGGTGCCAACTCCACTTTCTTGTTTCAGAATAACGTTATAGTGGGCAACTGCATGAGAATGTCTACGCAACTCGCAGGCGCCTCCCAGAGTTTCAATCTCGGCACAGGGTTGCCGGGAGCTTATCTGACTACCTTTTGCCGAGCCGCTGGATCTGTCTTTGACTACTTTGCAGACGCAGGTTCAACCGTAAATTTCAATAACAATACAATTGTCACCTATCAGCCAACTATATTCGAACCGGGCTGCAACACTCCGAACAACTGCTCTTCTGCACCTTATAACTTTACGAATAATCTTATCCTGGGTTACATCTCCGCTGACTCTCCTTACAATGCCCAGGCTCCCGGATTATATTATCGGGATGATGCCAGTGTGGTGATAAATGGGTCCCACAATCTTGAATATGGAATTAGAAATGGGGATTCATGCGGCACGAACGGAGTTATTTGTTCCGATCCACAATTAACAAACCAGGTTCCGCAGACAATCCTCACGCTTGAATCCGTTCTTGACAACTTGGATTTCCATCCATCCAGTACTTCTCCAGCGATCGGCGCCGGCATCTCCATCACCGGCCTGACTACTGACTATTATGGAGTAGTCAGATCGACGGCGACAATTGGAGCCGTGATGCCTTAGAGCAGTGGTGAGCGGAATAAATGGGCTAAACTATGCTGGTTATGGGCGGAGCGGCGTTGCAGTCATGCGACGCCGCTCCGCCTCGGCTAGAATTGACGAATATGGCCGCGTATCATCCTGTCTGGCACAGTGATTTTAATCTCGGTTAGCATCTAACCAGCCGGACAGAAGCACCAATCAATTTCTGCGAAAATCAGTCGATGCCTTGCATTATCTAATTGGTAACATATTTGAATGAATGCGCCTGGTCTAAAGAATTTATTTCTGCAGGATTCCGTGCTGACGAGGGCTGCAGTTCGCGTAATGGCGCGGCCGGGACCGATCGCAATGTTGATGCTCGTGCGGGACGAGATTGATATCATCGCGACAAATATCGAGTTCCATCTCCAAATGGGTATCCACCAGTTCGTCATCACGGATAACGGATCAGTTGATGGCACCAGGGAGATTTTAACTGATTACAAACGGCGACTGGGAAGCTCACTGGTTATCATCGACGATGTTGACCCTGCATATCACCAGGTAATGCGCGTCAATCGTATGATAGCAGTCGCTAAGGAGGCATTCCGCCCACGCTGGATCATTTCGAGCGATGCAGACGAGTTCTGGTATCCAGCGAGTGGGAGATACGAGACGGAACTCGACGGGCGAAAGAACATCTTGAACTGCTATTGGCACAACTTTCTACCGCGTGCAAAAGCAAGGTGGCCGGAGTTTATAGATATTGGGGAAATGCCTGGCTACCATGGTCGAATGAGTAAGGCATTTTGCCTAGCTCGCGGCCTGATCGGGATGTATTTGGGGAATCACGAACCTCGCTCTATTCCGCGCATCGCTTCGCCATCAACTAACATTCGGGTATATCACTATCCGGTGCGCAGCTACGAGCAGTTTGAAAAGAAGGTAGTTCAGGGACACCGGGCAGCCCTGAAAGCCTCGGTCGGTGGCAGCGCAGCATGGCATTGGCGGGAGTATTACCAAGCTTGGGAGAGTGGGAGACTGCCACAGTTGTACGAGGAATTGGCTTATAGAAACCGTTTATCGCAAGACACGACGATGTCTAACCTGCTTAGCGGCCTTGAAATCCGCGTCGACGAGCGGAGCTAGTGCGGATCGGCATTACAATTGAAACCTCAAAGATACGGACCTCCGAACTGGAATTCAGGTACTGACGGCTGCCTGCGGTCAGAATCACGTCGCTCGTATGCCAACGATATACTTCTCATGTATCGATTTGCGGTGCGGAGGCGATCAATGGTGAAGTGGGGATGCACTGCTCTCCTGTTTTTTTTCATGGGGTTGGCGACCTTGCCTGGGTCGGCAACGACATGGTTCGTCCGCGCGGATGGCGGCACGCGGTATTCGGCTAAGACGCACAGAGGTCAATGTGACGGAAAGTCAGATGCACGCTACGTAGGAGGCACGAACCAGCATTGTGCATTCAACGACGTGCGATACATGTGGATGGATGGTAGTTACGGGAATTCCGAGTGGATAATGAGTAGCGGCGACACCCTTGTGATCCGAGGGTGTTCTGCTCTCCCCGGGCAGCAGAACCCTGACAATCCCCACTGTCGGATCGGTTGGGACAAGTCTACTGGCAATGATGCTCAAAATTTCTGGTGCGCTGGCGTGAATGCATGGTGGGGTTGCTCAATGCCCCCTCCGCCCAGCGGAACGCCGAACCAGCACACACGAATCCTAGGAGGCTGTGCATTCCAAAACTACACATGTAATCCTGTGGTTGGCTATCCCTACGCCTCTAATAATTTAACGCAGCTATTTGGCGGGTTCATCGCGGATGCCGTGTTATATCTCAACGGAAGTAAATTCGTCGACGTTGAGGGTTTAGAGATCACTTCACATAATGGGAAGTGCACGAGAATTGGAGTCCCACGTTACCCAACATCATGCAGCAGTGATAGACCTGTCAGTGATTCAGCCAAGTGGGGCATCATCACGGATCGTACCACGTCTAACATCACTCTTCAGGATGTTTACATTCACGGATTGGCGGAGATCGGAATCGGGGGACCAATCGGCGGACCATTCACTCTGACAAGGGTATCGATTGATTTCAATGCATTCGCGGGATGGAATTTCGACAGCCCAGGTTCTCCGGCAGATGCTCCGGGGTCCTCGATTTCCGCTACAAACGTCAGAATGGAAGGGAATGGCTGCCTGGAAGAGTACCCGATCACGCATACACAATTTCCCGCCCTAAGCTGCTGGGACACGAACAGCGGCGGATTTGGAGATTCATGGAGCGGGCAAGATACTTCGCTGGATTCTTTCATCTGTGACCATTGCGTTATGGCTTACAACACGAAAGATGGCTTCCTAGGTCCTCACACCGGGATCCATTTCCTGAAGATCACCGACTCTGAATCGTATGGGAATATGGGCCAGCAGTGGAAATGGGGAACGCCGGCGGGTTCGACCACACTGTTTGAAAATAACCTCACAGTTGGAAACTGCCGCCGTATGTCCGAGCCTATGCCCGGAGCGTCCCCCGGCTACAACCGTTATCTGACAGGCTTTTGCAGGGCTGCCGGTGATGTGTTTGCGTTTTATACCGGGCCCAATAGCACCGTCATTTTCGCAAATAACACCATCGTCGGTTATTCCGCGACCTTGTTTGACATCGGCTGCGGTCAAGAAAAGACCTGCAATTCAGCGCATTTCGAATTCCGCAATAACATTGTTCTTGGTTTCCTCAACCGTCGCTACAGCGAGGAGCCTCCGGGCTTATTCTACTTTGCTGACCCTTCCGTTAAGATCGTCCCAGACCACGACCTCTTCTTCAACTTACGAAGCAAACCGTGCCCGTTGGTCGGCCGCTCCGATTTGATCTGCCAATCTCCAGCTTTCAGTGCTCAACCTCCTCTGACGTTGAGCAGCGAAACCCAGCTGGATCATTTCAATGATCGTCTTTCAAGTTCAAGCCCTGCGATTGGCCACGGTATTGCCGTTCGTGACATAACAACTGACCGCTATGGGAACCCGAGGCCGAATCCACCCTCAATCGGAGCCGTGGAGGCGTCCGGCAAATAGGGTACAAACGTCGGTTAGCCGAGCACTTTTGGATGTTTGATGCTTGGCGACCAGTGCTTGACCAACGATGAGAAGGCGGGAATGTCCATACCGGAATTGAAGACAGACGTAAGTCAACGCGGTAAGGGTAATTGGGAGGGATTCGATATCCCTCTAGAACACATCTACGAAGCAGCGAGAAGCTGGCGCGCAGCGCTTTCCGGTGTGGACCGCCCATGGCTCTGCTGGCATGTGAGTGACCGCTGGTGCAAACTTCAGCAGCGTTTGATACAGGAGATTGGCTGGACTCCTGTCCTCGGCTTTGACCCAAGATGCGGCCCCCCGACGACGTTACCCGGGTCGGTACTAATCGACTTCAACGCACAATTCCAACTACCCATCATGTGGCCGCACTTCCCGATGGAGTTTGCATTTCTCTTTACAGACCGCCTCGCATTCTGGCACGCCGACCTGCTCTGCAGCCTGGAGGTCATGGGCCGCCTTAAATCTATCTTTGAGTCGCTTCCAGAAGGAAGTATGGCGGCAGTCCCAGATTACGGTGGCCGGCGCAATTGGCTCAATTTCCGCCATCACAGGTATTGGGAACTGGTCGGATGTACGACAAAAGGTGCTAGCGAGTCACAATTTGCAAATGGCTCCGGATGGTGGCGACATATCGATTGTCATCCAAGATGTGTGGATGAGCGCGAGCGCGAACGCCGCACCTATTACTATTATGATTCTGGCGTCGGTATTATGTACTGGAAGAGGCATTACGCCGGGAAGGTCATCGATATTCCCGCCAAGCTTGTGGAAGTTGGTCATTGCACCTCCATCAATAAAAAGAACTATAAGCAAGTCAGCCCCAATGGGCCGCGCAACCTTGGAGCGGAAATTGACCTGAATTTTGATATTCAAGAAGTGGCAACCGGTCTAGGAATCGCCCACCTTCTCGACTGAGAGGACTGGTTTACATCTACTATCCGACTTTGGACCGGATCCAATTCAGAGATAACGATGCAGTTGTCCGATAGTTGCTCCAGCTGAATGGGTAAATTGCAATTGCGCGGAACGCACTGAGCAACGCGCCAGAGGCCTGACCTCTAATCTTCATAACTTCGGCGAATTGTTTGTAGGCTCTTGAGGTCGCGGCGCGCCGACAGCGTAATCCGCAGCCTTCGGCACCGTAATGCTTTCGGATGAATCCTAATTGCGCATCCAGCATTCGCCTTGGATCGCTGGACATGGAATTCGGAGAGTTGCGATAATACGCGAGCACTTTAGGAACGCACGCAACCTCATATTTGAGCGCAATTCGAAGCCAAAGATCGCGGTCTTCCGTAGCACGCATAGATTCATCAAACAGGCCAACATCCTCGATGCACTTCCTACGAAACAGGACCGTAGGGCAAGGCAGATCGACTGTTCGCATATAAATTTGAGGTGCTATGAATCCATGGGCATGTTTTGGATTACCAGGCCATGTGCTGCTAATGGTCCCATTCTGATCAATCATGGTGATCAGCCCATAGACAAGTCCTGCCCTGGCGTTATCCCGCAGCGCCTTCACGGTATCTTCCAACCTATTTGGCAGCCACACATCATCGGCGTCCAGCAACGCGAGCAACTCTGTTGTAGATTCTCGAATTGCTGTATTCCTTGCAGCTGGAAGGCCTCGGTTCTGCTGCCTGATGTATTTCATCTTCGTGCCGAACCGAGCTAAAAATGGCGCCACTATTTCAGAGGTATCGTCAGTGCTTCCATCATCTACAAGCAATACCTGCCAATCTTCAAAGGTCTGAGAAGCTACGCTCTCCAATGCGACCGGAAGGTAGCGTGCCGCATTGAATGCGGGGATAATTACACCGACCGTGGCCATTTTAATCCCTGAAATCCGGTAGTATGCAGAAGTGATCGGATCATTAAGCGAGCACCTGCTTGTAAGTGGCGATAATCCGGGCCATCATTGCCTCGGTGGTGAACTTCTCTAATGCGCGGTTCCTTCCCGCGTTCCCCATTGCCTTCATCTGCGTTGGATGAGCAAGCAAGCGCTCTATAGCATCCGACATAGCTTCGGGGTTCTCTGGAGGAACGATGAATCCAGTAGTACCGTGCTCCACAGCCTCGCCATTTCCTCCTACCTGGGTCGCGACCACGGGGAGCGATGCAGCCATAGCTTCAACGATTGCATTTGAGAAGCCCTCACTCCGGGATGGAAGTACGAAAATATCAGATCTTGAAAGATGCTCCTGGATCTCCTTGACTCCCCCAAGGAAGTGAAGCCGCTCACCTATATTTAGCTGACGAACAAGCTCCTGCAGTTCTGCAAAATACTGCTGCTCCAGGATTTCACCGGCAATGCTGAACCGTACTCCAGGGAACCGGGGTGCCAGAAGGGCTGCCGCTCTTATGAATATGTCATGCCCCTTCACCCTACGAACATTGCCAATAGTTGTGACGTGTACTTCTGGGCCAGGGTTGATGGAGCCCGTATTAATGGTGTGATTACTAATATCAATCCCGTTGTAGATCGTGTGTAGGCGGTCTGGATTTATATGGTCTACCTCAATACAGTACCTTCGCACCTCTTCCGAGACGCAAATCACCGCATCCGCTACCCCGGCCATTAGGCGGTAGGCTATCGAATGTTTTTTTGATCTCAATATTCCCATATCCCGTCTACTGGATATTAGCTTTGCATCAGACAACGTCTTCGTAACCAAGCCCGCCCAGATATCCGAGCTTTCGAAAAATGTTTGGACAATCTGGATCCTCTGGTTCCGGATAAACTTCTTCAATTCAATTGCTGCCCTCAGCGCTTTCAAATCATATGTGCGATCCAGCGGTAGCACGTAGACCGGGCACGGCGTTACTCCAAGGTCACACTCCGGATGAAGCAAAAATGTTAGGATCGACGCTCGGTATCCGAACTGCGGCAAGAGCTTCGCCAGGCGCAAGACCATGCGCTCTCCGCCGCCCAGAGTTTTTGGAAATTGATCCAGCACCAGCAACACGTGGGGCAGGTCCGATCCATTGAGACTGTCCTCGGATTGCTCCAAAGGCGACAGCACGGAGATCATAGTTTCCCCAAACGCACCTGCGGCTCTATAAGACCCTTGGTTTGCATTTCTTCCTATCGATAGACCAAGTATGGATTTACTGCCCGATCAGCAAGACGCTCCGTCACTTCGCCCGTTTGCGGTTCATTCGTAAATTGCAGCGCTCGTATAGCGGCAGCGGCTAAGACCCACAGCAGTGCGGTGATCTCTATGTAGGTCCATCTGTCTCCAAAGCAATTTGCGACAAGACAGGAGCAGGTCGCCGCAAGCAAGCCGAGGCCCAGTCCTCGATACAGTGGATCAGAAGCGCGCCGGAAAAGACGAAAAGACAGGGCAAGTAGTTGGCCGACTAAAGCTACCGCTAAACTCAGGCCAATGATTCCGGATTCAACCATCACCTTAACATACCAATTATGAGTATCTTTCAGCCCATCTACATGCTGTCCTAGCTGAAACGTCGCATAGCCGGTTCCGAGGATGGGATAGTTCTCGATTACGCTTTCTGCATTGGTCCACAACTCCACCCGCTCTTCAGCTGAACTCTCGAGCCGGCCATCTGCTGTCCTGGTCATGGTAACCCGCTCACGCACTGCAACCGGCACGATTGCTTGCCATGTAGCCAGAAATACGGCAAGCAATATCAAAAGCTTGCGATCCTTTGTAATTCCCAAAACAAAGACGCCGAACAGCATTGCAAGATATGCGCCCCTCGAGAACGTATACATTGCGGCGAAAACGGTAATGGAGACCAGGATGTAACAAAGAACTTTAGTTCTGACCTTCTTAAGAAAAATGGCAAATCCCCAGAAAAACATCGCGAACTGGGCGAGGAATGCCGCGGTTTGATTGGAACCATAGCCCAGCGGTCCTCCACCCCGCTTGTCTTCGTCGAAGCTTGACCAGGTTCTTGTCATGCTCTCCAAAAGACAACTCCGGTCGATAAAGAGAAGCGCAACTGCGATGATGATTATGACAGTCCTGATTGCTTTTCGATCTTCTATCAGCATTCCTGCAGCTGCAAAGACCATGGGGATCACCATGTAGTCCTTCCAAGTGAGGAAATTGATGTCAGAAAGCCACAGAGGCGCTGGAGCGATTCCGCGTACCGTGCCCACCCACATTGAAAGATATAAATAGATACCAGTGAGGATCCAAATTACATAGAGATTGGATTTTGGAAGCCTCTTTCCCTTCAGGACTGCCCCGACGATGACAGCCAGTATCAATATGACCAGAACGTTCGCGCCCAGCGGAAACTGGAGAAAATGGTCCCGCATTGTGCGATACGGCAGGAAGGGCAGCATATAGTAAAGGCCCCACTGAGGCCGTCCTGTCAGCGACAGGATTACCATGGCCCAAAAGCCAAGATAAGCGACCAGCGGGATGTAATGTCCCAGCCCTAATCCCAACATTCACGCTCTCCCGAATCGAGCCGTACTTGGTCTCTCGTGCATCGCAGGGCGTTAGACCCAGACGCTGTTCCGCCCTACAACAAAATTGTAAAAAGCAAGCGCTGCAGCAGTATTCAGCATGACAAAGGTTGTCGGTATGGAGACCAGCCGAAATCGCCTCATGTTTGGATGCATACGACCAATCGCCGCCAATGTGTAGAACACAACCTGGAGCAACAGGATAGCTCGATACCCCCAGCCCGTTAGGAGCGCGGAGGTAATCAGAATGGCTATCAATAGAAACGGAATTAGCAACCGTAGCAGCTTATGGCTTACAAATCGGAAGAGCAGCGGGTTAGACGTCGTAAGTAACCATGGTGCTAATCGTATCAACTGGTAATTACCGGTGAGAGTGCGCACTTTGCGAGAGAATTCTTTCCCTGGCTCGTGGAAGATCCGGTCGCGAGCGATCGCCGAGGATTGGAAGACGACTCTCTTCCCCATCCGCGCTATATGCATGGGAACAAACAGGTCGTCGAGAATAGTGCCGGCTGGCACATCGCTATATAAGTCGCGTCGGATAGCGTAAATCGCACCGGTAACTCCAACAACGGAACCGGAAGCCGATTCCAGTTTACGGATGACCTTTTCCATCTTCCAGTAGCCTCCAACAGAGTTGATAGAATCACCTTCTGGTCGACACTCCAGCATCAGTTCACCGCTCACAGCCCCGACATTCGGATCAGCAAAGCACTTAACCAATTCAATCACCGCGTTTGATTCGATGAACTGCCGTGCATCAAGAAACACGAGTATCTCGCCGGTGGCTCGCTTCACCGCCTGATTCAGTGCGTATGCTTTTCCTCTCGCCTCCCCGACGATGACCGGGATGACCCATGAGGCATTCTCATTTAGAATCTCTGGGGTCCGATCGATTGAGCCGTCGGACACCACTATTACCTGCAGTCTGTCACTTGGGTAGGTCAGTAACCGCAAATTGTTCAGCTTGGCCGGAAGATTCACAGCCTCGTTGCGAACTGCCATAATAATGGAAACGTTGGGAGTGTTATCGGTCCGGAGGACCGGACGTCCACGCAACCGGGACACGATCCAGAGCAATACGCCGTAGCCGACGTAAGTGTAGGCGACTAGGACCACACACAGCCAAAAGACCATCTTCATCTCAGCCACCCGCTAGACCAGAACCGCACCGTCTCCAAGGGGCCATTCGAGCGGCAAAGCTGTCCGGGTGGCAATCTCTGTAGGCGCAGTAAATGACTCAATTGGCCCTGAGACACGGGTTGCTCGACGGCCATCTCGGTCGGTTTAGAAGTCTCTCTCATTGCTCTTTTCCACTACACAATGATACTTGAGCCGTGCAAATGCCCGTTAAGATTGACATGAAAGTGGCAGGACTGATCCCCAGGCACATGGCAAAACCGTAATCGCTTCGCAGGAGTTGCTGTTATCATCTGAGTTGATCGCATCCTTCGACCAAGGTGCCTTCCCTCCTCAGGAAGCACGAGAGCGGTACTGCCAGTCAGCTTGGATTCGCCCGTCCCACGGCGAGATCAAGCTCGTAGATCCGCTGGGGGGAGGAAGTTGACTGAGCTAGCGTGAAGGACCTGAGTTGATGACGCTTGATGTTATAGTCCCCACATACAATCGCAGTCGGCTGTTGCGCCGGACCATCAGTAGCCTACTTAATGCTCCGATTCCCGCAGATCTTCAGGTCACAATTATTGTGGTGGACAACAACAGCAAGGATGACACTAGAGATACTGTTGAGCGGTTCGGCGCGCCGGAGGATCGTTCTCTTAGATATATTCGTGAATTAAATCAGGGCTTATCCTTTTCTCGGAACGCCGGGATTGCAGCGGGTACTGCCGAGTTAGTCGGTTTCATTGATGACGATGAAGAAATTGATGAGAACTGGTATCGCATCATTGCCAGAGAGTTTCACAATAGCGAAACTCAGTTCATTGGTGGCTGCTATCTCGGAAACTGGAGCGCTCCTGCTCCCAACTGGCTGCCCGAGGGATATAACGCCGCTATCGGAATAGTATCGCCAAAGCAGCGCGCCAGCTACGATGCAGCCTTTGGCCGCAGTCTCATGGGAGGGAATGCAATCATACGTCGATCGGTCTTCGATCGAATTGGAATATACTCGACCCGTCTTGGCCGAAGCGGAAAGGGACTGCTGTCCGAAGAAGATGCAGAATTCCTTCGCCGGCTTCGAAGCAACTCAATAAAAGGGGTGTATGTTCCTGAACTAGTAATCTATCACTACATTCCAGAGGAGCGCCTTACCAGAAGTTACCATCGTCGCTGGGTATTCTGGCGTGCAGTGTCTCAGGGAATCGTGGCCCGAGATTCCGTGGCACAAGAACGATCCCTCTTTGGTATACCTCGATATCGAGTGGGGGCTGCTGTCAGGGGGATCTTAAAGTTAATTCGTTATTCCTTTAGGGGTACGACGAAGGGTAAGGCATTTGCAGGTGAGCTGGCCAGTTGGGAACTTGCAGGATTTGTTTATGGCAGATACTTCGTACAAATACAGAAACTCTACCAACCGACTACCTGACGGAGTCTTTGCGAGGGGTTGCTGACCCAAGGCTATCGATGAAACCCTTATGTATTAGCTCTGAAAGAGAAAGCCTCGAACAAGGTCTATTCGGGCAGATACTCTACTATGCTCTTCAGATCCTGCCTTATCTATACGTAAATGAGATTTACCCTAAATGGGAATTGAGGAGCAAGCACTATGGAGATCCGCCAGAACACCTAACCATCCCTGGAGCCGTCGATCTGGCATATTCTCCTCCTACCGGACCCTATCGACATCTGTCTCTTTACGAGATGCGCCGGAGGCATGCCCACGTGCTAGGCAATGATTGGATCCAACTCAATCGCATATGGAACGCATATTTCAGAATTCCGCAACGTATTCAGATCCGCGCCGATGAACTTTTCCCAACCAGCCGTGTTCTTGGAATCCACTACCGCGGCACTGACAAGCAGACGACATCCTGGGATAGCAATCCCATCTCGCAAGACGAATACATAGCCCTCATTGCTGAGTTTCTGCAGCAACGTAAGGATTTCGACAGCATCTTCGCTGCAACCGACGAATTCTCTTTTGTTGAAAAGCTTCGCTCAAACATAGCCTTACCCGTTCTAGCGCTAGGAGAAATCGAGTTTCATCTGGCCACCAATATTACTGGATCGCGGGCAGAGAAGACGGACAGAGCGATGCTCGACTGCGTTCTTCTCTCCCGGTGCGCATGTGTTATAGAGACCTCGTCTGCTCTTCCAAGCTTTGCCAAGCTTCTCAGGCCTTCGCTTGAGATTTATCGCACCGCCGCCAGCAAGTTGTTTGGCAAACTGTACACGAATATGCCCTATTTCCCAGTTGCCCACATACCCGTCCTTCCCGTCCAAGACAGAACGTCACTTCTGACACTGCACAAAACGATGAAGGATGACTGGACTGAAGCGCCGCAAACTGCGAGGTTTAAACAGCCCTTTTCGGCCTATCCGAGATGGCCCTTGAATCATCGTGTTTATAGCATTGCGGAGAAACTCGGGATAGATCCCGTATTCACTAAGTTTATGAGTGGACACTTTTGATTCTCACGACTTGCCCGCCGTTCAGGCCAGTTGAAGGGAAATCTCTTCAAGAAATACAAATAGATCTAGCTGGCCCGGAGCAGGGCGCTTTCAGCGCCTATATACTAACCGCGAGGAATGAATCGGCAGGATCCGTCTGCAGCGACACAAGCTATGCAACAGCAGTTCGCCATTTATGGAATACAGCGCGTGCCTCTCGCCGGAACAGAGCTAGGATTCCAAGACCATACACGGGCAGAATCGCAGTTATCTGTGCGAAAAATACTAAGAGGTTTTGGGCATGCCACATCCGTTCGGTATACCAACATAGAAATCCATACGGCACGCAGCAGAGGCTTATCTTCGCCCAACCCTCCCAGAGAAAGGTGGATGTCGGCACACCTAGTTCCTTCTGGACTGCTCGCGGATAGAAGGCCAGGTGGATTATGACCATCGAAATCGATGTTCCCCATGCTACCCCGTATAGTCCGAGCTTCTTGGCGAGCACGACACTGATTCCCAAGTTGAGTAATGCTTCTCCAACCGTCCATATGGTCATCATCTTATGTCTTCCCATGGCCATTATGATGGCACTTGCAGTAGAGTCCGCCATGGACAAGAAAAGTGCAATCGTCAGAATCCGGAGAACAGTCTCGGAAATCTGGCCATACTGCGGCCCCATCCAGAGATTGATAAAGGTCTCCCCCCTGAAGAACAGCGCAATTGCGATGGGGAGGGAGAGACCTAACATACCTTGGGTTCCGCGAATAAGCAGGCGTCGTAAATCTTCAAATCTGCCCGAGGCCTCCAAGCCACTCGCCATAGGGACAAACATCGTTGAGACGGCGGACGATACCTGCTGCGCGTAACTGATGAGACTTGAGCCAATGGTGAAGAATGTCACCATCGTGACTGATAGGACCGCTCCTATAACCAGACTGTCCGTATTGACAATGATCTGCACTGCGAGCATGAAAACAAAAGTCGTGAAACTGTAAGACCAGAGAGTACGTAGGAGCTCGCGACTAGGCCAGCCGATCCTAGGTAGGGCAGGTGGATAAATCCGGAGCACAAGGAAGGTCGTAGCGATAGCGGCGGATAAGATCACCACGATTTCCCAGTATGCCAATGAAATAAGGCCTCGGCCGCTCAGCAGCAGTAGTAGGACACCGGTCGCTCGGAAGATGGTCTGCGACATCGTGATGGAGCTCAATACGTCGAAACGATTGAGCGCGCTGAGCACAGCGCTGAACACTCCCGAGACGAGGTTTATCGCTACTCCGAGAGCGCACATCAATACCGTGATTTGCGCGGCTTGCACTAAGCCTGCAGGTAACTTGAAGATTTTCGGAGTTACAAAAGCCAAGACTACACTTGCACAAGCAACCACAAGTGCAATCAGGATTCGGATAATCAGTGCTGTACTGATAACGTCATTTGATTCGACCTCCCGGCTCTGAGCGTGTGCCTTGGAAACGTAACGGATGATTGCGCTCCGGAGCCCAAGGTCGAGTAAGCCCAGATAAGATGTGGTCGAGACCGCTAGAATCCAAACTCCGTACGCTGTGGACCCAAGGTGATGGACGACAAAAGGAGTGAGGAAAAAAGGGACGATCATATTGACCGCTGTAGCGGTCCAGTTCATCACCACATTGACAGCGAACCGTTTCTTCGTAACGCCGATTGACATAAAATCCCAGCGGGTTTTTTCCAGGACTCGATAGGGGCCGGAATCCTTAGTTTTGTTCAGTAATCCCGTCGAGCCACCACGAGATGTATAGAATATCCCAATTTCGTCGCGTAATTGCGGGGTGAGCGGTAGTCAGGATTGGCTATCGTAGTTGCTCCGTCCGCTGCCACCCTAGATACCTACTAGGGCCTGTCGAGCCGGACGGAACGTTGGTATTAGCGGTACAGGACTCACGCTGGGCGCGTGGAATTTCGCGTGCACAAGATTGATGGGAGCGAAGGCCGTTTATTGAGCCATACTGATTTCATGGACCCGGCTGTTCGCGGCGATCACAATCCGACCCGCAACCAGGTGAATACACGGGATAGATTATTGCTGCTGTATCACGAGGTCCGCGGTAGCAGCAGCGAGTACTCGTATGTAACCGACGCCGCGATGTTTCGGCGGCATGCTTCGCTTTTTGCGGAACTGCAGCGCGGTGGTGACTCGCTCTATCCTGAGCTTACCTTTGATGATGGACACACCTCCAATCTGGGCATCGCAGCCCCTATCCTAGGGGCTCAAGAGCTGACGGCTCGTTTCTTCATCACGGCGGGGTGGACGGGCACGCGTCCCGGCTTTATGGGCTGGAGCGAGTTGCGGGAGCTCGCAGCGGCGGGTCACTCAATTGGCGCGCATGGCTGGTCCCACAAGCTGCTGACACATTGCTCGGATGCTGAACTCGAAACCGAGCTCAAGCGAGCGAGACTCACGCTCGAGGATGGACTTGGCAGCCCGGTCAAGACGATGTCGTTGCCCGGAGGACGCGCGGACGCTCGCGTCCTCGCAGCCTGCCGCCTCTATGGATACACGCAGATTTTTACCTCCGAGCCGAAGCCGGAGAAGCTGCCGCTCGGCGGCGTGGTCGGGCGCTTCAACGTCCGGGGCGACATGCAGCCGGAATGGCTGGCCGAACTGCTGCGGCCGCAGAGCGGAGTGCTGCGCGGTCTCGAGCGGCAGCACCGGCTGAAGTCGCTGGCGCAATCGCTGCTCGGCGACACGCTGTACGCGAAGCTCTGGGCGCTGAAGAACAGGAAAGAAGTCGATGCGGCCGACCACTGGGATGGTGCTGAGTGAAGGTGCTGCACGTTATCAGCAGTGGTGGAATGTACGGCGCCGAAGCGGTGATTCTGAACCTGCTGCGGACGATGCGCGACGGGCCGCATGAGGCGGCGCTCGGAATCTTCGACAACGCTGCGAATCCAAACCGTCAGTTCTATGAGGCCGCCGTGCGCGAAGGGTTTCGTCTGAAGCTGATCGGGTGCAGCGGCCAGGTGGATCGCGCAACCGTGCGCAGAATCCGGGAGCTTGCGGCGGCGGAACGAGCCGATGTGATTCACGCTCACGGTTACAAGGCGGACATCTACTGCTGGCTCGCCGTGAGCGGCCGTGTGCCGCTGGTTTCGACCTGCCACACGTGGTACGACACCGATTTGATGGTCACGCTTTACGGTAAGGCGGACCGGCTTGTGCTCCGCAGCTTTCAGCGGGTGGTCTCGGTTTCGGACGAGGTGACTCAGCGGCTGCTGGGCGCGGGGGTTCGCAGGGAGCGCGTGCGGCTGGTGCGGAACGGCATCGATCTGCGGCCGTTTGAGGGCGGGAAGGATGGGGTGGGTGCGGAGGGCGAGGTCGTCGTCGGGCTGGTGGGACGGCTGGCGTGGGAGAAAGGCGTGGACGTCTTTCTTGCGGCGGCGGCGCGGCTGGTGGATGAGTTTCCTCAAGCGAAGTTTGTGGTGGCGGGCGAGGGGCCGGACGCGGAGCGGCTCGAACGGATGCTCGACGAGTTGAAGATTCGCGGGCGCGCTGAGCTGCTGGGGCGGCGCGAGGAGATGCCGAAGCTCTATCGTTCTCTGGACATCATGGTGTCGGCGTCGCGGCAGGAGGGGCTGCCGATGGCGATCCTGGAAGGAATGGCCAGCGGGCTGCCGCTGGTGGCGACGCGGGTCGGTGAGGTGCCGACGGTGGTGCGGGACGGCGTGACCGGGTTCGTGGTGGAACCGGAGGATGCCGGGGCGCTTGCCGGAGCGATCGCGAAGCTGCTCGGCGACCCGGCGCTGCGGCGAAGGTTCGGAGACGCCGGGCGGCAGACGATCGAGGCGGAGTACTCGGCGGCGCGGATGACAGCGGAGTACCTGCGCGTGTACGAAGAGGCGATCGCGGAGGCGCGGAGGTGAGTTCGAAACCAGCGCTGCGCGTGTTCATGATGGATCTGTGGGCTACGGTTCCCTACTACACCGCGTATCTCTCGCGGGCGCTTGAGAACGAGGGCGTGGATGTGCAGGTGGGATCGATTACGTACTACCTGGATCCGCAGTGCTTCACCAGCCGCGGGCTGAAGGTGGATCCGGGGCTGATGGATGTGGTCGGGCGGTTTCGCCTGCCCAAGCTGCCACGACGTCTGCTGAAGTTTCCCGAGGCGATGCTGAACCTGGCCGCGCTGACGGCGCGGTTTGCTATGCGGCCGCCGGATGTGGTGCACGTGCAGTATCTGCCGATGCTGCTGCGGAAGCTGCCGCTGGATCTGCGGTTCCTGGAGTTCCTTCGCAGCCGCGGTGCGAGGATTGTGCTGACGGTGCATGACCTGCTGCCACATGACTCGGGGCAGAGGTACAGGGCAACATTTCTCGATCTGTACCGGCGGGCGGATGCACTGATCTGCCACTCCGATTCGGTGAAGGCGCGGCTGGCGGCGGAGTTTGGCGTGCCGGAAACGAAGGTCTCGGTCATTCCGCACGGACCGTTCTTTTACGATTTGCCGGCGACCGGAGATGATCGGACGCTTGCAGGGCTGGGGCTGGAGCGGGGCGGCCCGATGGTGTTGTGGCAAGGGATTGTGTTTCCGTACAAGGGCGTCGATCTGCTGCTGGCGGCATGGAAGCTGGTCGAGCAGCGGGTGCCGAAGGCCGTGCTGGTGATTGCGGGAACCGGCGCGCCGGAGCTGCTGGAACAGATCCGCGGGCAACTTGCGGAGCTGGGGCTGAAGCGGGTGAAGACGGAGTTTCGCTTTGTCTCAACCGAGGAGCTGGTGGCGCTGTACCGGGCCGCGGATGTGGTGGTGTATCCGTACCGCGCGATAACGACGAGCGGTGCGCTGGCGACGGGGCTGGCGCTGGGCAAGACCATCGCGGCGAGCGACCTGCCGGTGTTTCGTGAGCTGCTGCGTGATGGCGAGAACGCGCTGCTGACGCCGCCGACCGACACCGACGCGCTGGGGAAGGCGCTGGTGCGGCTGCTTGAAGATCCAGCCCTGCGGGAGCGTCTGGCGGAGCAGGTTCGGGCGATGCGGTTTGGGGATGAGTCGTGGCTGCACATTGCGGAGCGTACGCGGGCGGTGTATGCGGGGCTGAGGTGAGGGCTGAATCGGAGTCGGTGGCGGGTTCCGGGGCGGGTTGGGTTTCGGGGGCTGGGTCGCGGAGATTGGTGGAGGCGACCTGGAGGATGTAGGCGAGGAGTCCTCTCGCGGTGGGCGAAGCACATGTAGTTGTTGTGCATGGCGCGGGCGCGGCAGCGGCGTCCGTCGTCGTAGTTGTGCATGCACTGGTGGGGGCTGGAGGGCTCGCGTTTGAAGTCGGCGAAGTCGGAGGGCATGGGGGACCTCCCCCGGGGTGTCGGCCGGGGTTTTGTTGATGCTGCTTGGGTTAGCGGGTGGGAGTCACGAAGTGGTTAACAGCAGCTACTAGCTCTTAGCTGTTAGCTATTAGCTCCGGCTTTGGTTCGTGATGCTTCGAGAATTCCTGTGGGTTAAAACGGGAAGGCCTGGCGCGATGCCAGGCCTTTTTCTCTTACTAATTTAATTCATGATTATTCACTTGACCAAAGCGGTGGAGGTGCAAGATGATTGCGCCTAAGCCGCAGAGAGAGTTATTTACTCGACTAAAGCGGCCTCCGGCAAGGAGGAAACCCGCTGTGACTATAGCTATTGGCTTCAAGTGTTCGGATGGTGTTGTTCTCGCTGCGGATACGCAGATTACATGGCAGGACAGCCATAAGTATTACGAGCGTAAGCTGCGCCCCCACTTCGACGAAACCCGGACATGGAACGCGACGTTCACCTTTGCCGGTGACCCAGCACTGTGGAAGAGCTTCAACGAGAAATTCAGGGACGCGATGGCACTGACGCAGACTGTGCCTGTAACAGCTAGCAGGATCAGAGACGTGATTGAGACTGTTCTCCAGCTATTCGACGTTCTCCACCGCGATCCGATGAACCTCAACCTTCTATGCGCTGTATCAGTTCCTGGCGATACTTACCAGCTATACAAAACGCAGGGCCACACCATTCACGAGGTGCACGGTTATGAATACGTAGGATGTGGAGACTCCTCTATCCTCAGATTTCTTGGTCCATTGTTGACGGCTCCCCCGCCTGTCTCCCTGATGGACCAGCATGGATATATCGTGCGGCAGGCGGTGACGATAGCCACGTACCTAGTCATGAAGGCTAAGACGTACGTGGACGGCTGCGGTGGCGATACGGACGTTTGGGCCATGCGTCCCGATGGTGCCTTCGCAGTTTGGGATCAAACCAAGATTTACAAGATAGAGCAGATGATGCTGATGCTGGAACATCACATGAAGCACGTAGCTACGCACTTCTTTGATAGGAGATTTTCAGACGAGCAACTTGCTCAAACTCTGGAATTCTTAGTCTCACGTCTAAAGAGCGATCACCATGAATTTCAAGTGCCTGTCGATAGATTTATGCTGTGAGCTTTTCGAACGTTAAAGGATCGGCGGTAACCATGTGGCGTAACGTGTCAATGAAAAGATCGGCGCGGCCCCGGCGGTTGAACCGGAACGTCATTTCCTCAAGGTAGGCCGGAAGATGCTTTGCAGAGACTTTATGCCACGAACCAAGGATGCCGCGCTTCAGCAGCGAGAATGCGGATTCGATGCCGTTCGTAGTCACGTCTCCATCAACGTAGACCTTGGCGCTGTGGTTTACCTTCTTATGCTTCTCAGGGCTGACGCCAGCCTTACGCATCGCGCCGGGATAGGAACTCCACTCGTCAGTCATAATCACTTCAACGTCTGCGCTGACGTTTTCCTTGATGTACTTCGCGAGGGTGCCGGACTTCACATCCTCAGCCTTGAAGAATCGCAGTTCGCCGCCGCGTTGCTTGATGCCGATAACTGGAACCTTCTTGCTTTGGCTGTAGGGAATGCGTCCAGCGTGTCCAGCGGTGCTGCGCTCGCGACCGCCAACCCACGTCTCGTCCATTTCGAGTGTGCCGTCCAGCATGACCTTTTCCGCCGATGCCATTGCCGCACGGATGCGGTGGCAAAGATACCAAGCCGTCTTGTAGGAGCCGCTATGCTCTCCCCACAGCATCCGGCGCAATTGCATGGCACTGACGCCCTTCTTGGACTCGCACATGATGTGTGTAGCGGCCAGCCACTTGATGAGGGGAAGGTGAGAGTCATGAAAGATCGTTCCGCTCGTGACCGTGAACTGGTAGTCGCAGAGTTTGCAGTACAGAATTTTCGGCGTCTTTTCGAGGCGGGCAACGGAGCTATGGCACCGGGGGCACTCAGGGCCGTTCGGCCAGCGGAGACGCTCAAGAAGCTCCCGGCAAGTCTCGTCCGAAGAGAAGTTCGCGCAAAGATCAATCAGCGTCACCGGGAGACCTCCAATGGATGAAATGAGCAAAAAGCGGGAGCTTTCAAAGGTTCCAACACGCAAACTACTCGCAGCCGTGAAACAGAGCATTCGGAAGGAGATACGCCCGACTGCATCTGCCCGTAAACCAGTGAAAAAGAAGTGACTTGCTCATCCATGAGACGAGATTATGACCTCACCTAACTTTTGTAAAGTGAATAATCATGATTTAATTCTACAGGATGGAGCATAACTCGTGTCACATCCGGGGCGAAATGGAAGTTGCTGATTGCGGGTGGGTTGTGAAGTTTTTTGGGGTGCGGGGGCTTGACAGGTTTTTAGCTGCTGGCTCTTAGCAAGTACTCCATGATTCGCTTTCGGGGCAGTATATCGAAACACGGAACTTTGACCATCTGGTCACGAACTTGGGCCGGGGTTTTCCCTTGCCACCCGCCTAAGAGCCTGAGAGGATGGCTGGCATGAAGGTCCTAGCAACCGCTGTGGGAATGATTGGCGGTCTATTTGTTGGTTATTTGATAGCCGCCCCCATCGCGATGACCAGAATTCCTCTCGCTGCGTTTGCGTGGCTCTGGTGTGTAGCTACCGGGGCAATTGGAGCGATTCTGGGTTTCGCCTCTTCTGTGGTGATCGAGCGGTGGAAAGATCGTCCCACCAGACTGGGCCTATAACCGAAGAATCTCGTTGGTTAGCCAAGGTAGTTATTGCTTTAGCCCATTTCATAAGCTCAGTTATCCGATGGACGCGAGACGGCGTCGATGATCAAGCTATCCACTGGTCCTTTCGCCAATTGCAGTCGCAGTCCAAGCTGTTCGCGGACGGCGTCGGGCAGGGTGGGGCGGTTTTGTAATTCAGGAGCCAACTGATCGCTCGGAACGCCCGGGAACTGAGGGATGAAGGTGAGCGTGAAGTTGTATGTCCCGGAGAGCCCGGTCTTATCTATGACCGGGTGGTCTGTGCCGAGATACGGCTGAGACAGAAAGAAAGCGAGATAGGACATGGAAACGCCAGTTGCGACGCAGTCTCCCGGACTCTTTGTGACGATCGGAACCTGCATCGTCTGAGACGGCTCGGCGACCTTCATTTTGATCCCGGCTTTGTCGACCACGAGGTCGTACACGGAGCTCTCTCGCGTCACAATGTGGTACTTCAGTCCGAAGCGGTCGGACAGCAGGTTCTTGAACATCGTGTGCAGGTCGTCCATCCCATAGGATTTGTCCGCCCGGGCCTGTATGTCGTAGCGGTCGCTATCAATCCAGTCTGGGCCGCCTTCAACTCGACTCATCGGAAGCCGATAGGCTGTAGCAATCATCGCCTTCAGACTGAAGTTTTGTGTCATGTATCCAGTGCCATTGGGAAGAGGTTTCATGGTCTGGGTTGCACGGGCATCCTGCGGTGAGGTGCGATGAATGGAGGCAACCTCAAACTCGAGTTTCTTTCCGGATGTTTGCGCCGCAGACAGGAAAGCCGGCGTGAATGCCATGGCACAGAACACAAGAGAGGCCGCCATCGCTGGATATTTCATGCGGGCAAGTATAAAGGACTTGAGTTACCGACAGAGTGGGCCGAAGACTGCGCGGCTCGCAGTGCGAGCCGCTTCGCTCCGGATGACGGGATCGTGCGGAGAGGTTCGGGCGGCTGGCATTCGCAAGCCAGGACGGGAGACCAGGCGGGGGCGGCGCAGGTAAGGCAGAAGCGGGTTTCCTTGGGGAATGAATAGAAAGGCAAAAGCAAAAGCAGATTCCATTCGGGAATGACAAACAAGAGGGTAGCGGCGAAGGCGAGGGTCGAACTGCACAGCTCTATCTATATCCCTAGCAGAAATCTGATGTGGCCGAATGATGGCACGGCAGAAGAAGGTCTTCGGCTGCTGATTAATCGAGGACTGCCGCTGAGGGGGTAAATATCTCTCTCAATGTCCCAGGGAAATACGAAGCTGTGGTGTTCGCCCTGGTGAATGCGCGTCGAGGAAGGTTCGGATTCGATGTTGATGGCTGAAACGCCTTGTGGTGTATAACTCATTCGAAGCAGACGCGGACCCCGCACCATTATCCAGGGCTCAGGACCGTAAGCAGGAGTGACCTGTGAGCACAACGATGGCTGCTGTACGCATTTCAGCGGTGAAGACGGAGCGGCTGTTCTACCTGATCGCCGCAATGGCGATGGTGGCCGGCGTAGCCCTCGGATTTCACATGTTCTACCTGCATGGGACGAACGATGTGGGATTGCCGGTGACAAAGCAGAGCGCTCCACTGGTGTATCTGCATGGCGGACTGATGACCTGCTGGATGGTGCTTTTTCTGGCGCAGTGCGGGCTGGTGGTGGCGGGCAATCGGCGTTTGCACATGCAGCTCGGCGCAGGGGCACTTGCGCTCTACCTGCTGATTGTTCCTGTGGGAGCGATAGCTGCGATACTGCAGATCCGTTATGTTGCGCCTCATTCATTTTTGCCGTTTGGGCCGTACCGGTTTCTGATTCTTCCGCTGACCGAGATCGCCAACTTTGCAATGTTTGTGGGCGCGGCTTTCCTGCTGCGCCGCCGTCCGCAGTGGCATCGGCCACTGATGACGATCGGCACTCTTTCCGCAGCGCAGGCGGGCATCGGGCGCATTGCTGTGATCCGGGGTGCGTTTTCGCATCTCTCGCACGCAGCCTTTTTCCCGACCTTCTGGGGATCGACTGTGGTGGTGCTGCTTCTGCTGTGGATTTTGAAGCTTGCGATGACGCGCCGCTTCGATCGTCACTTCGCGATCTGCGTTGCTCTCTTTGTTGCTTCCGGACTGCTGAGCAGTTATGTATCGACCACCGCGTGGTGGATCCATGCGGCGCAGGTGATTACGCGGTAAGCGGGGCTGCTCTTCTGCGGTGCGGCGCGACTGAGGATTCGGTGCGGGCGGAGTGAAACGCGGACCACAGAGGACACAGAGAAACGCAAAGAGCACAGAGGGATTGGAGGCGGAGCGGCGTGCGCGCACGGCCGCCTTGAGGGGGAAGTTGAATGCCCCATCCATGCGCGGAGATACGTATGGATGGGGTGTCCTGGGCGGCCTATGCTAGTTGGCCTGTGCTGCGGTGAAGTTGCGGCGGAGGAGGAGGGTCGCGAGGGCGGCCAGGCCTGATCCGGCGAGGATGAGCGATGAAGGCTCCGGTGTGGCGGGGGCGATGGCGGCGAAGAGGCCTCCCTGCTCCCCGTTGATTCCGGCGGTGATGTAGAGGGCGTTGGTGTTGACGTTGGCGCCGCCGGTGCGGAAGTCGAGCGCCCAGAGGCCACTGTTGACGAGCGGCTGGCCATCGGGGCCAAGCAGCGCGCCGAGGAAGGCGCCGGTGGTGGAGAAGGCGTCGATCATGCCGCTGCCGAAGTTGCCGATGAGGAGATCGCCGCCGAAGGCGCCGAAGGTGGATGGGGCGAGAGTGATTCCCCAGGGTGCGAAGAGCGGGCCTCCGGAGGCGATGCGCTGGGCGAAGGTGCCGTCGGCGTTGAAGGCGTCGACGAAGCCGCCAGCCATGGGGGCTCCTCCGGGACCAAGCTGGGCGTAGGTGACGTAGACGGTGCTGCCGATGGCCTGCACGTTATAGGGATGGAAGCCGGCGGGGAGGTTGGGATCGGTGAAGTTGCCAGCCAGAGTGGTGGGCGCAAAGGAGGAGTTGAAGACGTTGATTGTGCCCAGCGAGTTGGCGGCGTAAAGGTTGTTTCCGGAGATGGCGAGGCCGGTGTAGATAGCGCCCGGGGTGGTGGCAACTACGGAGGCGGTGGTTCCGGACCCGTTCCATGCCGAGATGGTGCCGTTGAGATTGGCGAAGATGAAGCGAGAGGGCGAGCCGTTGAGCTGGAACCCGGTGCCACCGTTAAAGACCTGGCCGGTAGGCCCGCTGGGGCCGGCGGTGCTGCCGGGGATGGAAACGACAAGCGCCTGAGGCGTGCCTGCGCCGTCGTAAAGGGTGGCGGTTCCGGTGCCCTGGTTGGATGTCCAGAAGGGCGAGGTGCCGGAGAAGGACATGCCCCAGGGATTGATGAGGTTGGAATCGGTGTGGGCGGCCAGACCGGGGACGTTGGAAACGAGGTTGGTCTGAACGAAGCTGTCGGCGTGCGCCGCGAGGGTCAAAGTGAGACTCAAGGATGCAACGGAGACGAGTCGCAAGCGGTTCTGGAAGGACATAGGTTTCTCTCCTTGCGCTGCTGGGCCTGAATGGTGCTGAGAGGTAGGAGTGCAGGAAGGGGATGGAGCGTGTCATTCCTTTGTCACTTTGCGGAGAATCGGTGGCAACGCACTCCGAGCGACGGCGGGAGACGGCTTCCCGCGGTATCCCACGCAGGTAGGCTGCACCATGCGGGGCGGAGCGATCAGGGGGTTTTGGGGGCCTGGGTGGCGGCAGAAGCGGATGCTGGCGCTTTGCAGGGGCCGTAATCTTTCTTGATTTCCTGGATAACGAAGGTTCGGTCGGAGCTTCCCTTGGACTTTTCCTTGGCGCCATGGAGGCGGACCTGGTTGCCCACTTTGACGTTGGCGGTGACGCCGGAGACCTGGTAGACCTTCCCGTCGGAGTCGCTGATGACCTGGAGGCCGTTGGGCGAGGTGGTGACGCAGCCCTTGAGGGTGTGATGGCTGTTATGCACCTCTACCAGGACCACGGTTGCGATGGCGATCACTGCGCCGACTCCTACGGCTGCGCCGATGACCTTACCTTTGCTGGGACCAACGTCTCCGTAGTTCGACGAGTTGCAGCTTTGGGTGGCGGCGCCGCTGAGCAGGAGTGACGAGACGATGAGCGATGAGACGACTGCCGTGTGGAAGTGCCGCATGGGATCCCCTTTGTGGCTGGAGATTGTGTACGACGGTCTGCCGGGCACTTCGGTTCGGACCGAGGCCGGAGAGCCCGGAGGAATCAAGGTGTTTTGGGCGCCGCAGTGGCGGAGGGCGGCGCTTTGCAGGGGCCGTAGTCCTTCTTGACTTCCTGGATGACGAAGGTTCGGTCCCCGCTTCCCTTGGATTTTTCCTTGGATCCATGGAGGCGGACCTGGTCGCCCGCTTTGAGGTTGGCGGTGACGCCGGAGAGCTGGTAAACCCTGCGGTCTGAGTCGCTGATGCCCTGAAGGCCGTTGGGGGAGGTGGTGACGCAGCCCTTGAACGTGTGATGGCTCTTGTGGACCTCGATCACCGTAATGGTGACCAGGGCGATCCCGGCGCCGGCCGCGACGGCTCCGCCGATGATCTCAGCTTTGGGGTGACCGAGGTTTCCCAACGTGGTTTGGGCGGTGGCGCTGGTGATCAGGAAGGAGGAGACGATGAGCGAGGAAACAACTGCCGTGTAGAAGTGCCGCATGGGATCCCCTTTGGGGCTGGAGATTGTGTACGACGGTCTGCCGGGGAGTTCGGATGAGTATAGACCCGATTGCAGCGGCTTTCGTGGAATTCGTGAGCGCGGTGGCTATACTCAGGCCATGCTGGGACGGCTGCATGCGATTGACCTCGGGGTGGTGGGGCTGTATCTGATTGCGATTACCGCGTTTGGGCTGCGGTTTGCGCGCAAGGGCGCGGCCAAGGACAGGTCGCTGCGCGGGTACTTTCTGGCGGACAAGACGGTGCCGTGGTGGGCGATTGCGCTGTCGATTGTGTCCGCGGAGACGAGCACGCTGACGATCATCGGCACGCCCGGACTGGCATTTGCTGGGGACTTCGGGTTTCTGCAGATTGTGATGGGGTACATGCTCGGCCGGGTGGTGGTGGCGGCGATCTTTCTGCCGCGGTACTTCCATGGCGAGATGCTGACGGCGTATCAGCTGATTGACCGGAGGTTCGGGCGGGCGCTGTACAAGACGACTGCCGGGCTGTTTCTGCTGACGCGAGCGGCGGCCGAGGGCGTGCGGGTGTTTGCGGTGTCGATTGTGGTGGGGATTGCGATCGGGACGGGCGATGTGCTGTCGATTGCGATTATCAGCGGCCTGACCCTGCTG
>Ga0207667_10001702_pt1 | contig 27670 bp, 24 predicted proteins | sample KBSCornC52_FD_184301 | JGI IMG/M metagenome (GOLD analysis project Ga0207667, IMG submission 184301) | Corn rhizosphere microbial communities from Kellogg Biological Station, Michigan, USA - KBS Corn C5-2 (SPAdes) (version 2) | ecosystem: Host-associated > Plants > Roots > Rhizosphere > Soil ...
ACGTAGAACGGACCATATACGGCCGCGAAATCCAGCTTCGGCAGTACGAGAACATAAATGAGCCGGACGAGCTGCCAGAGCAGCCCGATCACAATCGCCGTCGGCAGTACAGCTCGGGCAGGGACCTTCCGGTTCGGCAGCACCCAATATATGAGGAAGAAGATAAGAACGGTCATTACGACGCCGAGCAGCTTGAGCGCGCTTCCTGCAAAGAAGCCGTAGACCACATTCTGCGTGTGGTGAAAAAACACCACAGACAGGATCGTCTGCTGGGCTGTACTCACGGCCACAGAACTCATGGCGAGCACACCCACACAGAGCGCCAGACCCACGGACACAAGCTGGTTGCGCAGATAGGAGCGATTCTCTTTCACTCCCCAGACTCCGTTCAGCGCCACCTCCAGCGGCAGAAAGACGCCTGTCGAGCTGATGAGCAAAATAGCCAGGGAGTACAACTGGGCGCCTTTGTGAGGGTGGGAGAGCACCCGCATGTTGCGGATGATGAAGTCTTGGTTCGCCGGAAGAAAGTGCCACATCATCTGCTCCACGACGTTCAGCATCGCGACCGAATTGAAGACGTGCCGGGTCAGCGTCATCATTAGGACGATGAACGGAAACAGCGACAGGATGACGTTGGCGGCCACGCTGAACGCGTAGGTGTGGACCTCGGTACGCATCATGTATTTTGCCAACGCAATCAGGCGGGAGCGCAACGATCCGCTCGGCATAGCCGGCCGCACTTCATCGAATGGGACAGCCGCATCTGTCGCTCCGCTGTGCCCGGTCGCCCCTTGAATCGCTTGCTTACTGCGACTGCCTGTCGACATTCCCCACTAGGCTAGCAGACGCACCTTCACTCCCGGGGGCTTCAATTCGTTCACGAATCCTGCGGCGCGCCCAATCGGCAGCATCACGCAGAGCGGCATCGTGGACGCCATCTCCGGGCAACGTTGCCCACTCATCGAGCCTCTCGAGATAGCTTGCGGCGGTAGGCTGATCAGCTTCATTCCCCATCGCGATGGCGAGGTTGCGCCTCAGGCGCTTCCATCCCGTGCGCTCCAGGGGCGAGCCCTTGAATTGACGGCGGAATTCCGCGCTGTCCATGGCCGTCAGCCAATCAAGCTGCGGGTTTACCAGCTCCGCCCTTGATTCATTTAGTTCGGCTGGAGCTATCGGAGCCTTCCGGTTCCAGGGACAGACGTCCTGGCAGATGTCGCACCCGAACACATTTCGGCCGATCTCCTGCTGCAGCGAATCGTCGATCCCGCCCTTCTTCTCAATGGTGAGATAGGAGATGCAGCGGGAGGCATCCATCTCGCGTGGGCCTGCCACCTCGGCACTGGACAGCAGTGCGCCCGTAGGACACGCATCGATACATCGGGTGCAGGACCCGCAGCGGTCCGCCGTCACCAATTCCGTAACCTCATACTGGACTGGCAGCGAAGTGACAATAACACCCAGCAGCAGCCATGACCCAAGCTCCTGGCTGAGGACACAGGTATTCTTTCCGATCCAGCCGATACCCGCTTTCGCCGCAAAGTCTCGCTCCAGAATCGGGCCAGTATCCACATAACAGCGCGTGAGGCACTGAGTCTCCTTCATCAGCCACGCTTCTACCTGGCGGAGGCGAATCATGAGCTCTTCGTGGTAATCGGCGGGTCCGGGAGACTGGCCGACGCGGGACTTGCCCATCCAGGCATAGCGGGCGATCCAGCCGGTTCCAGGCGAAACCTCGTCCATCGACCTCGGTCCGGAGACGTTGTAATTCCAGGCACAAACGACCACCGACCGGGCCCACGGGATAGCTCGATGGAGCGCTCCTCGAAGCAGATCCCCTGCTTCGTCGCGGCGCTGGAGGTAACCCATTTCGCCAGCTCGACCGGAATCGATCCACTGCTCGAAGCGGTCAGATTCTGCCGCGGTGCGCGGTTCGTCCGGCAGTGGCACCCGAGCCACGCCTGCAGCCGCGAAGCCTGCCTCGCGCGCACTCTCGCGCAGGCGCTGCCTCAGACCGTCGCTCCAGAGCTCCGTCGTCACAACTCCAGCCTAGCTACAATGGAGGCAGATGCCCAGTTCTCCTATTCTGAGTCCCAACCAACCCATTCGGGTGGTTTTATTCGATTTCGGCAAGGTGCTGTCCAATCCTGAGGATCCTGCAGCCTGGGCAAATATGCTCGCATGCGTCGAATTGTCGGAGCAGCGATTCCATGACGCTTACTGGGCCTACCGCCATGATTACGATCGCCACACTCTGAACTCAGCCGGGTATTGGCAAGCGGTAGCGAAACACGCCGGCACATCTTTCGACGCCGCCAGAATTGGCCGGCTGAATGAGCTGGATGTGGATCTGTGGACCAATATGAATGACCGGATGGTTACGTTCGCGCAAAGTCTGCAAAGGGGAGGAATGCGTACCGGCATCCTCTCCAATATCGGCGATGCGATTTCACAGGGCATCACGAAACGGCTTCCATGGTTGAGCCGCTTCGATGCCTGCAGCTGGTCCTGGGAGCTGGGCCTGGCAAAGCCCGATCCGGCCATCTACATCAAGACAGCAGAAGTACTCAATACTGCACCCCAGAACATTCTGTTCTTTGATGATCGCGAGGAGAACGTGGCGGCCGCATCCGAGGTCGGTTTCCAGACCATTCAGTTTACGGATTATGGAAGTCTGCTTCGCGATCTGCGCGACCGCGGCTACACTCGCATCCTGGAACTCGGCACAGGAAAGCAGCTTCAGCCAGCCTAGGCGCGGTGTACTTTCATCACCCTTGCGGATGCAGGCAAGCTTTGAAGTAGTCGAGCGACTTCTCAAGTCCCTCGCGAAGCGAGACCTTCGGCTCCCATTGAAGCAGCTCGCGGGCCTTGGCTATATCCGGCCTGCGCCGGGCCGGATCGTCCTGCGGCAGCGGCTTAAAGATTATTTCGGAATTCGAGCCGGTCACTGCCAGAACCTCTTGCGCGCACTCGATCATCGTGAACTCGCCGGGATTGCCGATATTGACGGGCCCATGCTCGGGGGACTTCGAGAGCCGCAGGATTCCGTCAATCAAGTCGGAGACATAGCAGAAGCTTCGCGTCTGCTTGCCATCGCCGTAGATGGTCAGCGGCTCTACTGCGAGCGCCTGCATCATGAAGTTTGAGATCACACGGCCGTCATTGGCCTGCAGCCGCGGACCATAGGTGTTGAAGATGCGCACCACGTGCGTGTTGACGCTGTAATAGCGGTGCCATGCCATCACCGCAGCCTCAGAGAATCTTTTCGCCTCGTCATATACAGAGCGGGGGCCGATCGGATTCACGTGTCCCCAATAAGTTTCGACCTGCGGATGGACTTGGGGATCTCCATAGCATTCGGACGTTGAGGCGTGCAGAAAGCCGGCGTTGTATTTGCGCGCCAGGTTCAGCGCGTTTACTGTTCCGGCTGAACCCACCAGAAGCGTCTCCGGTCCCAGGCGAGCGTAATCCACGGGGCTCGCGGGAGAGGCAAAGTTGAATATGAAGTCCACTGGCCCCGGATCGAAAGCCTTGCAGATGTCCTGTTCGAGAAGCTCGAATCGCGGCTCAGTCGCCAGATGTGCGAGGTTTGCGGGCGATCCGGTACTGAGATTATCGATGCCGATTACGCTATTTCCCTGGGCGAGAAGCGCGTCTGTGAGGTGCGACCCGAGGAACCCGGCGGCTCCTGTTACAAGGATTCTCTGTGCCATCGATTTCGTTCTCGCGCTCAGGGTTGCGGCGCAGCAGGCGCCAGATCGGCGTCGCGAACCTGATTGACTGCAGGGCGGCCGACACTGATATAGGTGATGCCATAGTCTTGCATAACCTTCGGATCGAAAAGATTTCGTCCGTCCACCACGATGGGATAATGCATGGATTCGGCGAGGACCTTCAGGTCAAGCTCGGCAAACTCCTGCCAGTCCGTGAGTACGAGCAAAGCGTCCGCGCCTTCGGCCGCTCTATATGCGTTCTCCACATATCGTAGCCGCGGACCCGAGGGCAATTCCTGTTCCGCGCGCTTCATGGCCGCGGGGTCGTAGGCGGCGATATTGCAGCCTTCGGCGAGAAACATTTCGACTAGATCCATTGCGGGCGACTCACGAATATCATCGGTCTCGCCTTTGAAAGCCAAGCCCAGCACGGCAAGTTTTTTGCCTCGCAAGGTCCATAAGGCGGAGCGCACTTTGGCGAGAAAGCGCTTCTTCTGCTGCTGGTTGATGTTCTCTATTTCATTCAGCAGGCTGAAATCGATTCCTAACTGGCCTGCCACGGAGCGGAATGCGGCCACATCTTTCGGGAAGCACGACCCCCCGTAGCCGATGCCCGGCCGAAGGAAGCGGGGACCGATGCGGCTGTCCAGTCCGATGCCGCGGGCTACCTGCTCGATGTTTGCATCCGCTGCTTCACAAAGATTAGAGACCGCATTGATAAAGGAGATCTTCAGAGCGAGGAAGGCATTCGAGGCGTGCTTGATGATCTCCGCCGATTTCGTCGAGGTGTGCAGCAGCGCCGGCGGCTTTTGCATCGAACAGCATCCAGCGATGGCGTCGCCGCGGTTGTAGTACGCACCTGTGGTGAGTGGAGCGTAGATGATATCCAGTAGACTCGCCGCCTTTTCACTATCTGCGCCGATCACGATGCGATCCGGGTGCAGAAAGTCCTGCACCGCCGTGCCCTCGCGCAGGAACTCAGGGTTCGATACGACATCGAAAGAGCTCCGTCGCACCCCATTCCGCTGCATCGCCCGGCAGATCCATTCGTTCGTATACACAGGGACCGTGCTCTTTTCAACAATAACCTTGTAACCGGTGATGGAACGGGCGATCTCACAGGCTACAGCTTCCACATAGGAGAGATCCGCATCGCCGGTCTCGGACTGCGGTGTGCCGACAGCGATGAAGATTGCCGCGCACTCCCGGGTCGCCTCAGCCAGGTCGGTCGTAAATCGGATCCTGCTTCCCCGATGTTTGGCCAGCAGTTCGGGCAGGTAGCGCTCATGAATGAGGGCATCGCCCGATTCGAGCGCGCCGACCTTACCCTCGTCGTTGTCCACACAGATTACGGTGTGGCCGATCTCTGCAAAGCACACCGCGGCAACCAGGCCGACATAGCCTGAGCCAACGACTGCGATCCGAATCGATTCGTTCATAGAGAGGTGTGCGCTCCAGTTGTGCTGCCACGGAGGACAACATTGAATCTTCTGAAATTATGCCACTTACGCGAAGACCAGCAGGTAGTTGGATGCGATCTGATGAGGCTTCGTCCATTCCCGTCGTGCTTTCTTGCCCGTTGAGCGGTCGAGTAGACTAGCAGGAATGGTTCCGGAACCAGCGCAGTCATCCACGCCGCCAGGTGCGCCTGAGCCGCAGCGCAAGTCTGTGGGTGGGGAGAGCAGTGAGACCTCGCTTTCAGAAGCGGTGGCCGTGCTGCGTAAGCGCCTTTGGATTCTGGTCTTGTCGGCGGTTTTGGGCGTTTCGTACGGGATCTATCGAGCCACCAGTCAGCCCAGGCTATTTACCGCATCCAGCACCGTCCAGGTCCGGAATGGGTCTTCGAACGCCTATCGTCTCGATAGCAATTCCTATTACGGTGACGACTCGCTGACCAGGATGAACACCGAAATCGCCATTCTTCAGAGCGACACGTTGCTGACCACCGTTGCGCGCGATATGAACTTGGCCAACAACCCTGACTTTTTTGGGGTTAGCGGCCCTCTGCCGAAGATGTCGATCGACGACCCGAATGTGCGGGCGGGCGTCCTCGGGACCCTCCGAGGCGCGCTGCAAATAGTTCTCGTGCCACGCACGCAGTTGATGAAGATCAGCTATTCCAGCCTGAACGCGAAGCTGTCGGCTGACATCGTCAATCAATTGGTAGCGGCTTACATTCAGCGCAGCTTTCAGACGCCCGAAAAGCAGACGAAAATGGTTTCCGACTGGCTCTCAGGACAGCTGGATACGTTGAAGCACGAGGTAGAACGCTCACAGCAGCAGATGATGGATCTGCAGCGACAGCTCGGTGTGATTGGATACGACTCGGGGAACCATAACGAACTTCAGGCATCGCTCGAGGAACTTCTTACTGCTGAGAACAGCGCGAAGATCCAGAGAATCACTGCCGAGTCCCGATACCAAATGGTCAGGAACATGGATCCGGCGACCATTGAGAGCTCCATTGAGATGACTCCCGGTACGGCCCCAGGCGAATTCACTTCGCTGCGGGCCCTGATCGCCGCCGACAAGGCGCAATATGCACATCTCACGGCCGACAGTCCCGGAGGACTGGGCCCGAACAACCCAACCATTCTGGCGCTTAAGAATCGTATTGACGAGCTGACGCGCGAGCTCGGCGACGAGCAGAACCGGGTGATAACCCAGGCGCGGGAACACTATCTGGCCGCCAAAGCAGCCGAAGACAGCACGCATCGCGAGCTGGAGGCGCGCAAAGAAGAGGCATACAAGCAGGGGGATGACAAGGTTCGGCTTTCCATCCTGCAGCGTGAGTATGAGCAGAACCGTGCTCTTTATGACGGCCTGCAGCAGCGGTTAGAGACCGCAAAGGTGGAAGCTGGCCTGGATGCGCTCGAGGTCGACACGGTTGATGAAGCGGTTCCTCCGGTTTCCCCCAGCCTGCGTGCGAACGGCTACATCATTGCGACGACAACAATATTTTTCCTGCTTGGCGGCATCGTCATTACCTTCATTGTCGAAGCACTTGACACGCGCGTTCACGGAGTTCCGCAGATGGAAGCTCTGATGCAGATGCCCTCGCTAGCGCTCATTCCGCGCGCGAAGCGCACTGGGGCTGAAGTCCCGGCAGGCACGACGACCGCACAACGCAACATCGCTGTCCTTAACGAACCCAAATCCCAATTTACCGAAGCATTCCGTTCGCTTCAGACGTCATTGCTTCTCTCCCCTGCCGGACGACCGCCGAAATTTATTCTTTTCACCAGCGCGACACCGTCGGAGGGTAAAACGACAGCGGCGACAAACCTTGCTGCCGTGATGGCCCAAGGTGAAGCGCGCGTGCTGCTCATCGACGCCGACCTGCGCCGCCCCAGCATCCATCATCGATTCGGGATCCCGGGCCGGGCCGGGCTCTCCACCGTTTTGGCAGGCACTTCGCAGCTGCAGGATGCCATTCACAATCTTCCTGAGCTGCCCCATCTCGACATCCTGCCTAGCGGGCCCGTGCCTCCTTTTCCGACGGAGATGCTTGGCTCAGAGGCCATGCGCCGGATGTTGGTTCAGTTCGCCGAAACTTATGACTACGTCATCATTGATTCCCCGCCCGTCCTCTCGGTCACGGATGCCATCATTCTCGGGCGCATGGTGGATGCCGTCGTACTCGTGATCCGGCACGGAAGGGCGAACAGGAGCGTTCTACGCAGGGCACACGACCTGCTACGTCGCTCCGGAGCTCCCCTTGCAGGGCTGGTTTTGAACGCCGTGGACTTGAGTTCGCCGGAGTACTACGGCTATTACGGCTACACAGGCTATTCGTATGGATCCGTCGATGCGGGAACCTGGGAGCCGGAATCGGACGCCAGGAGCAATGGCCGTTCCGGAAGGGGTGGTGCATCGTGAACTGTTCTCTTGCCCATAACCGCCCGATCCGCAGTTTGCGTCGCATGCGCATCCGCTCCATTGTTCGAGTAGCTATCTTGAGCCTGGTTCCTGCAGCCCTCGTAGCGCAGAACCCAACACCCTCGGGGAGCGGCACCGCTCCAATCGTGCAGACCGGAGGAAATCAGATATCTCTTCCTTCCGTGCAGAGCCCCATGCAGACCGCGCCAGGCGTGACCGCCGCAAATGCCGCAGCGGATGCCGTTCTCTATCCAGGCGAGGATTTTCGTCTGGGAGCCGGTGATTTGATCAGCGTCCGGCTCTTCCTTGTGACGGACTATAGCGCCACGGTTCGCCTGGACGAAAAAGGAAACGTACAGCTGCCCCTTATCGGCAGTGTTCCGATCGCGGGACTTTCGGTTCGCGAAGCCCAGTTGCTTATCGCAGATCGTCTCCGCCAGGGTGGTTTTTACCGGGAGCCCGATGTCCTGATTCAGGTTCTCCAGACTGTGAACGACACCGCTCTAATTACCGGCGAAATGCACGCCCAGGTTCCTGTGACACAGCAGCGCAGCCTGCGGGAGGTTTTGCTGAATGCGGGCGGGCTGCCGGCGAATGCGAGCCACACCGTCAAAATCGTTCGCCGAGGGCAGAAAGAGCCGATCGTCGTGAATTTCGGCACTGACCTGGCCTCCAGCAGTACGGCGGATATACCCGTGCTGCCGCACGATATCATTCAGATCACACGTGCCAGCGTGATTTACGTCATGGGCGCATTTACAAGGCAGGGCGCGCTTCCGCTCGATCAGGCCACTCCCCTCACGCTAATGCAATGTGCAGCCCTCAGCGGGGGTATCAACTTCGAGGCCAAATACGCCGACCTGCGCATCATTCGAACCTATGGGAATGAGCGGAAATTTGTGACGGTCAACATAAAGCGGATTCGCGAGGGGAAGGACCCCGATCCCGTGTTGCAGGCAAATGATATCGTCTATCTTCCGCCCAGCAACTTGAAGGGGGCAGCAAAGAGCCTTGGAGTGGGCGGAGTTCTCGGCCTTGTCAGCCTGGTCTTTGCGCTGCGCAATTACTGAGGCCTCGCCGAGCTGATTCAAAATTCGCAAGCGGAGTCTCCCTTATGTCTGGCCGCGATCGCGCTCGGCTCCAATCTCGCCCGGTCCGGCTGGCATATCTGGTCAGCCATCCCATTCAGTACCAGGCTCCCCTCTTGCGGCGAATTGCACAGGAGCCCGACATCGACCTCACTGTTTTCTTCGGCTCTGATTTTTCCGTGCGCGAGTACAGTGACGAGGGCTTCGGAGTTGAAATTCAGTGGGACGTGCCGCTTCTTGAAGGCTATCGCCATGTTTTCCTGCCCCGCATTCGGGATGGCAATCATGTCAGCTTCACTACGCCGCTCAATCGAGGCATGCTGCGCGCACTTAAAGGACACTGTACCTCCCGCCGCTTCGATGTTCTCTGGGTGCATGGCTACGCGAGCGCCAACTCTCTGCACGGGATGATCGCAGCCAAGCTACTTGGCATTCCAGTCATGCTGCGCGCCGAATCATGGCTACGTGACCGCGGCCGCAGCAGGACGAAGCTTGCTGCCAAACGCCTCTTCTTTTCCGCACTCGAGTCGCTTACAGACGCCGTCTTGCCGATTGGAACCGCCACGTCGGAGTACTGGAGGCACTACTTTGGCCAGCGTGTCCCCCAGTTCCTGGTGCCTTATGCCGTGGACAACAGCTACTTCAGCCGGCTTGCCCAACAGGCGCGGTCCTCACGCGCCGGGCTGCTGGCCGAGTTGAATCTGGATCCCTCACGCCCCGTAATACTGTTCGCGTCCAAGCTGCAGGAGCGCAAAAACTGTGCCCACCTCGTAGAGGCCTATGCGCGTCTAGTTCAAGCCAACGGTGTTCCGATACCCTATCTACTCATCGTCGGCGACGGCCAGGAGCGCGGCGCGCTTGAGCGCCAGGCGGCAGCCACCGGCCTTGATTCCATCCGTTTCGCAGGGTTCCGCAATCAGTCTGAGCTCCCCCGCTTTTTCGATCTCGCCACTGTCTTTGTCCTTCCCTCTCGGCACGAACCCTGGGGACTGATCGTCAACGAAGTGATGAATGCCGCGCGTCCTGTTATCGTCTCGGACGACGCAGGCTGCGCATTTGATCTGGTTCAGGACGGTTTCAACGGCTACATCTTCCCGACCGGAGATATCGAGGCCCTCACCAATGCCATGCGCCGCGTCCTCAGCTCCCCTGGCGTGGCCCAGCAGATGGGCGCGAATGCGTACAACACCATCCAGCACTGGGGAATCGAGCAGGACATCGAGGGGATCCGGAGGGCCCTGCAGCACCTTGTCCCGGGCTTCACTGCGTGACGAGAGCGTCTCCTGTGGGACACTGGAGGAAATCATGTCACGGAAGGCTCAATACAATGCAGCCGAGGAGATTTCGCCCGCAACAGCTGCCGATCCCTATCTGCGGCCGGCCTTCCCGGCCAGTGACCGGGCCCGGCGCTTCGCCTGGCGCATCTGCTATGCGCTGTTGTTTCGGATCTCGCCCAGGCCGTTGCACGGCTGGCGATCGTTCCTGCTCCGATGCTTCGGCGCAACCATAGGTGCCCACTGTCATTTCTATCCCAGGTCGCGGATCTGGGCGCCCTGGAACCTTATCTGCGCGGAGAACGTGACCGCAGCAGACGATGTAGATATCTACAATCCTGCGCCCATGCGCTTCGGCTCGCACGCCATCGTTTCGCAGGGTGCGTTCCTGTGCGGGGCTACCCACGATTACGATGACCCCCGCTTTCCACTGCTCGCGTATGCAATGGACTTCGGCGCCTATTCCTGGGTGTGCTCCCGAGCGATCGTGGCACCCGGGGTCAACGTGGGCGATGGTGCCGTTCTAGGGCTGGGTTCAGTAGCTACGCGCGACCTGGAACCCTGGGCTGTCTACGCAGGGATGCCGGCCCGCAAACTGAAGGAGCGTCGGCAAACCATTTCCAAAGCGTAACGACTGGAGCCGGACTTATCCCCGCAGCTTTGCGAGCAGGTCGGTGGGATGCACCGGCTTCGCCAGGATCTCGAACTCGTGCCCCTCCTGCCGTGCCTTCTCAAGCAGATCGGCAGTGGTGGCCTGGCCGGAAAACAGTAGGATTTTGCAGCCCGGTCGCCGCTCGCGTGTCGCGATGGCAGCCTCGATCCCCGTCATCCCCGTCATGATTACGTCCGAGATCAGCATGTCTGGCTGGAAGCTGTCGAGCGATTCCAGAACCTTCTCACCGCTGTACACGGCGCGCGCCTCAAAACCAGCCTGGTTCAGAATGATCGCCAACGTATTGGCAATTACCTGTTCATCATCAGCCACCAGCACCTTCGGCTTTGATTGCGATGCGACTTGCTCTTCGGACATGCAGGATTTTCCCCGTTCGAATTTAAGTATTACGCACGCCTAACCTTACCTCAGGCCCACGAACCCCAGTTTTCACAGCTCACTTGATAATGATACGCCGGGAGTCACGAAGGATGCCCGAAGGCCTGAGAATTCCTGCGTTGGAGCCAATCAAATGGCCGCCCCTGAACAACCTAACCTTCGGGAGACGCAGCTCCTGGACAGCAACCTGCGAATGCTACCCTAGACCCATGAAGTTCGGCGTCCTGGTTTTTCCCGGTTCCAACTGTGATCACGACACCCATAACGTCGTCGCTGGCGTCATGTGCCAGCCCGTCACGTATCTCTGGCACGAATCCCACGACCTGGAGGGCTGCGACGCGATCCTGGTCCCTGGCGGCTTTGCCTACGGAGACTACCTACGCACCGGCGCGATTGCACGTTTCGCGCCCATCATGCAGTCGGTTCGCCGTTTTGCCGAAACAGGTGGTCTGGTAATGGGCATCTGCAACGGATTCCAGATCCTCTGTGAGGCGAACCTGCTGCCGGGAGCGCTGATGCGCAACGCCGGCCAGCACTACATTTGCCGCCAGGTCCATCTCAGGGTGGAAACCGAGAATTCACCCTTTACTGAGGGCATCGAACGAGGTCAGGTACTGCGGATGCCGATTGGTCACATGGAGGGCAATTACTTCTGCGATGAGCAGACGCTCGCCACGCTTAGTAACGAGGACCGCATTGCATTCCGGTATTCCACCGCTACAGGAGAAATCAACCCTGGAGCCAACCCCAATGGCTCGCTGGAGAACATTGCCGGCATCCTGGGACCCGGCCGCAATGTTCTGGGCATGATGCCCCATCCTGACCGCTCGAGCGAGGCCCTGCTGGGCTCCAACGATGGATTGCTCCTCTTCAAGTCCATCGCCCGGAGCCTAGCTGCCGCCTGAGCCGGCAACGTCAGCCGGCCGTTGCGGCCGATGATAGTCTTGCGTTTGTCAAAATGGTCGATATTCACCACCATCTCCTGCCGGGAGTCGACGATGGCTCCTGCAACATCGATATGTCGATTGCGATGGCAAGGCTTGCCGCAGCCGACAGTATTACCCACATCGTCTGCACGCCGCACGCGAACGCGGAGTACAGCTTCGATCCCGCGGAGAATGCAACCAAGCTGACCGAGCTCAAGTCTCGCCTGGCAGTCGAGAATATAGACGTAACTCTCGGCACCGGCTGCGACTTTCACCTTTCCTACGAAAATCTAGAGCAGGCCAAACGGGACCCGGCGCGGTTCAGCATCAACGGCCTGGGCTACCTGTTGGTTGAACCGCCGGATTACGGGATTCCACCCGGCCTCACCGAGACGTTTTATGAGTTGCAGCTCGCAGGATTGACGCCCATCCTGACCCATCCGGAACGCAACCCTACTCTGCAGAACGAACCCGAACGGATGGCCCCTTGGCTTCGCGGAGGCGCCTTGATTCAGGTCACCGCGGACTCGCTCACCGGCCATAAAGGCCGCCGCGCCGAGCGCATGTCGCAGGAACTGCTGAAAAAGCGCTGGGTGCACTTCCTGGCCACGGACGCCCACAACACCGGCTCCCGTCCCCCGCGCATGCGCGAAGCACAGGAGCTGGTCGCCAGGAAATACGGCACCAGCTATGCCCACGCCCTGTGCGTCACAAATCCCTTGGCTGTCTTTCTTGGAAAGCCCTTCACCGTCGAAGAAGAACCGCACGACCTCTACGACACCCGGGAGTTCACTCTTTGGGATCGCATCAAAGAGGTCCTGACTCGACGCTGAAGCGAAGCTCCGGCTAGGGAGGAACCTCTAAAGGCCGAGGCCGCCGTCGACGGCCAGTAATTGCCCCGTGATGAAGTGGGGCGCTGTCGCGAAGAATAGAACCGCAGCAGCAACATCTTCGGCAGTTCCGTTCCTGCGCATGGGCGTCCTCTCCGCGAACTGGCGATAGGGCTCCTCCACCTCGCCCTGAACGATCATGCCCGGAGCAACGCAGTTGACGCTGATCTCCGGGGCCCACGCCTTGGCCATCGTTTGCGACAGCATGTGGAGTGCCGCTTTTGAGGTGCAGTAATGGGCGTGGGTCGCCCAAGGGTGAATGCCTCCCAGCGAGCCGACATTCACAATCCGCCCCTGTGCCTTGCGGAGCGACGCATGGGCCGCCTGCGCCACCAGAAACGGTGCGCGGGTATTGGTCGCGAACATGTGGTCCCACTGCTGAACCGTGATCTCTTGCAGTGCTACTGACTCAAAAAAGCCCGCATTATTCACCAGTAGGTCCAGGCCGCCGAACTCGGAGATCGCAGCTTCTACCCCGCTTCGAATCTCATCCGGGCTAGTCAGATCCACCCGGATGGCGAGTGCCCGGACACCCAGCCCGCGAAGTTCGCCAACAGTTGTCTCTGCGTCGGATCCGGAATTAAGATACGTGATCGCAACGTTGGCACCGGCCCGTCCCAACTCCAGGGCGATGGTCCGGCCGATACGCCGCGCACCGCCGGTTACGAGGGTGGTCTTGCCGTGGAGCGGCCTTATGCCGCCTTCCGAATACGGAGAATTGATGGGCATTCGGCCTTACGGATTTTGTGTCGAGTTCTTCGTGTTGGCCGACTCGGTCGAGCCCTTCTTGGGCCGGATCGGCTCCTGGATTCCCGGCTTGCGCTCCGCAGCCTTGTCGCTGTTATCGACATAAGTCGAGATCTGCGCTCGGGGCCGCTGCATTTCGATCGTGATCGCCCGCTCCGGCTGTGCTATGGCGTAATCCTCGGCGTAAGTTGCGAAGCCATCGGCCAGAACCTGGATGCGCACCTTGCTGCCGATCGGAATCACATCGATGGAAGTTTTGCCATCCTGGTTTGTCTTGAGCTCCATGTAGCCCTCGTCCTTACCGTCCGTGTCCAGGTGGAAGATCACGTGAGCCCCATCGATGGGCTTCTTGTTGAAGCCCTTCAGCACCGTGACCTCTATTTTGGAGGTTTCCGGTGGCGCCTTATACTTCCGTCCCCGGTACTTGGGCGTTGTGTCCTGCTGAGCAAAGCCAGGTACGCAGAACCCGGTAGCGAGAATGCAGAAGAGCCCTACTATACCCAAAAACAGCCCAAAACGAGAGCGATTGACCCGTTGCATGCTCGTCATTTTACGCTTTCGCCGCCCAGAATGGCAGGGCTGGACACCGGGCAAAGGTTAATAGATGAAGAAGGCGATTATGTGAGCACAATGCGCTAACATATTGCCGTTGACGCCTTGACATACCGGCTTTCTTTCGATAGCTTAGCACTCAGAGGGCATGAGCGCTAACGCACTTTGAGTGCTAACTGCTTTCTCACCGGATCTCCGGCCGCCCTCTCGGTCTTCAGCTTCATCACCCTAACTGCACCAAGGAGAACAGAAGCAATGCCAACAGCAGCAGCAACAACTACGTTTACCCCGCTGCACGACCGCATTCTGGTCCGTCGAGTGGAAGAGAATGAGACCGTTCGCGGGGGCATCATCATCCCCGACTCAGCCAAGGAAAAGCCCCAACATGGCGAGGTCATCAGTGTGGGCAAGGGCAAGTCGAACGACGAGGGCAAGGTATTTCCTCTCGACGTCAAGGCCGGGGACAAGATTCTGTTCGGCAAGTACTCCGGAACCGAGATCAAACTCGATGGCGAAGAGTACCTGATCATGCGTGAGGAAGAGGTCCTCGGCATCATCAAGTAAGCTTCAAGGCCTCTAGCGCAGCAGTGAAGAGACAAGTTCTGTTCCACAATTCAGATTTCAGCCGGCTCGGCCGGCAACAGGAGTAAGTACTATGGCAAAGCAGATTCTGCATGGAGAAGACTCGCGTCAGGCGATCCTTCGCGGCGTAAACATCCTCGCCGACGCGGTTAAGGTGACGCTCGGCCCCAAGGGTCGCAACGTCGTTATCGAGAAGAAATTCGGCTCGCCCACCATCACCAAGGACGGCGTCACGGTCGCCAAGGAAATTGAGCTTCGTGATTCGCTCGAGAACATGGGCGCACAGATGGTGCGTGAGGTTGCCTCGAAGACCTCGGACGTCGCCGGCGACGGCACCACCACCGCAACCGTGCTGGCCCAGGCAATCTATCGCGAGGGCGTGAAGACGGTAGCCGCGGGCGCAAACCCGATGGCGCTGAAGCGCGGCATCGATAAGGCTGTCGAAGCCATCATCGGTAAGCGCGATGAGCACGGAGTCGTTCAGGGCGGCGCACTTTCCAAGTTCTCCAAGCCGGTCTCCGGTGACATGATCGCCCAGGTTGGCACCATCTCCGCCAACTCCGACTCGCAGATCGGCACCATCATCGCCGAGGCCATGAAGAAGGTTGGCAAGGACGGCGTAATCACGGTCGAAGAGTCTCGCACCATGGAGACCCAGCTCGATGTGGTCGAAGGTATGCAGTTTGACCGCGGCTACCTCTCGCCCTACTTCGTCACCGATGCAGAGCGCATGGAAGCGGCCCTCGAGAACCCCTACATACTGATCTACGAGAAGAAGATCTCGTCGATGAAGGACCTGCTGCCGCTGCTCGAATCCATCGCCCGGACCGCGAAGCCGCTCGTCATCATTGCGGAGGACGTGGACGGCGAGGCGCTGGCAACTCTGGTGGTCAATAAGCTGCGTGGCACGCTGAATGTTGCGGCTGTCAAGGCTCCTGGCTTCGGCGATCGCCGCAAGGCCATGCTGCAGGACATCGCGATCCTGACCGGCGGCAAGGCCATCACCGAGGATCTCGGCATCAAGCTCGAGGGCGTCAAGATCGAGGACCTCGGCACTGCCAAGCGCGTCACCATCGACAAGGACAACACCACCATCATCGATGGCGGCGGCAAAGATGGCGACATCTCGGCCCGCGTGAAGGAGATCCGCGCTCAGATCGAGAAGACCACCTCCGATTACGATCGCGAGAAGCTCCAGGAGCGGCTTGCCAAGCTGGTTGGCGGCGTAGCCGTCATCAAGGTCGGCGCTGCAACTGAGACCGAGATGAAGGAAAAGAAGGCCCGAGTCGAGGATGCGATGCATGCAACCCGCGCTGCCGTCGAAGAGGGCATCGTCCCAGGTGGCGGCGTGGCGCTGGTTCGCTGCGCCAAGGCCGTGGACGAGGTCATCAAATCGCTTGAGGGCGATGAGAAGATCGGCGCCACAATCATCCGCCGTGCGGTGGAGGAGCCCCTTCGCATGATCGTCTCCAACGCGGGCGAAGAAGGCGCGGTCGTGATCGGCAAGATCCACGAGTCCAAGGAGACCAATTACGGCTACAACGCCGCGACTGGCGCCTATGAGGACCTGGTGACCTCCGGCGTTATCGACCCCACCAAAGTGACCCGAACTGCCCTGCAGAATGCAGCTTCGATTGCCGGCCTCATGCTGACCACTGAAGCCATGATTTCCGAGATTCCGGAGAAGAAGGAAGCTCCGGCTCCCGGCGGACACGGCGGCGGCATGGACGGTATGTACTAAACCTCTGAACAGGAACCAAAGTACAAGCCCCGCGATTTTTAAAAACGCGGGGCTTCTTCTTCTTACAGCGTAGATCACACAGAATTCCAGCCTCTCCGATATGTTTCTGGAGAGACCAGCGCAGCCGGTGCTTTAGTTCACACCTGGCCTTCAGTGGCCGGATTTCTTGACTGGAAAGTGCTTCTGAAATTTCAGCGTAAGGGCGCGCACAACTGCCGGCCAGGGCAGGTCCTGAGGGCCGCTGAAGGTCTCAGCCCATAAGAGGTGCTGACGTGCTCCACTCGGTGTCGCCGAGTAAACCCTCAGGCTGCCAAGGACAGGCTCGCCCGGGCTGATGTTGATTCCATCCGAACCTACGGGAACGATCAGGAAGATCAGCTCCGGGCTGTCCGATTGATCGACCACCTGCTTGCCATACCCGTGCGCCAGCATGTCTTTCAAACGGTCGCGCGCATAACTGTCAACGTTCTGCGCCTCGATAGCAACATTGGTCGCTGATGCGAGAGCTTATGTGAACGCATCGCTGTCGCAGTGATATACGTAATTCTTCAACGTACAGGAGCCCAGATCTTCAGTCGAAGCGCCGGCCTGTGCCCTGCTTAAGATCGGACAGAACGCAATTCCAATTAGAAGAATCCCCGTCCGGATCATGACTGGAAGAGTATCACTCTTCTCTATTTCCGGGATGACCCGGCGGACACGGCGGCGGATGGGCGGCATCTATCAACCTGAGCACTCCCAAGCGATAACAGCACAATCACCGCGGATTTCACTCCGCGGGGTTCTGTGCTGGAACAGTGCCTCAGGCTCAAGTGCCCGCATTAATCCCACAGCGCCGTCAACGATTGAGTCTCGGGAAGATGCCCTAGTCATCGCCGCCCAACCGCAACTTGAGTCCGGCGCGGAAGCTGAAAGGCAGCGACGGATATCCGATTGGCCCGATGTGGTGCTGGCTGAGCAGATTGTCCAGCTGGGTGAAGACGCGCACTCTGGGATGAACCTGATAGGTAAGGTTGGCATCGAGCTTCGCATATCCGGAGTCAAGATTCCGGTTTGGCAGCAGGAGGGAATTGGTGCCAGCCAGGTCGGCATAGTCGAGAAACGTAGAGTCGTCAGACCTGCTCGCCAATGCACCTTGTGCTGCGGCCGTAAACCGCGGCCTGGTGTACTGCACTAGAAAGAATCCCGTATGCGGCGGACGCCGGAACGGCCGCGCTCCGACAAACGGGGAGCTGCCAATGGGGATATCCGGATAGCTCGGATTCGTCGGAGCGTAGCCTGCAGAGGCTGCGACTGCCGAGCTGGAGAACGACTGCTCAACGACAGCATCCAGGTAGGTATAGCCTCCCCGCGCGAACAGATGCGCAGTCGGCTGCCATTGAAGCTCCGACTCGAAGCCCTGGGCTCGAAACGCTAATGAATTGATATCCGCGCCATAGAAGTTCGGAATAAATCCGGTAATGCCAAAATATTGCTTCAGCGTACCGGAGTCGACGTACTCCACCTGGTTGGAGAACTGGTTATGAAAATAGCCGAGTTTCAAAATCAGTTTCTCGCCCATCACGTTCTGGTCGACGCCGACGTCGAAGGTTCTTGAGCGAAGCGCACGCATCGGAGTAACAGCATAGGCTTTGATGACTGCGGTATTGCCCGACTGCAGAAGTTCCGCATAAAGGCTGGTGTACTCGTCGACGATGGAAGGCTCCTGCACTCCGGTTGCAACGTTGGCACGGAACTTGGTACCACGCAACCATGTCAGCCCCTGGTACGACGGAACATATGCCAGGCCGAGGCGCGGAGTGCCGGCTATTCCAAACAGGTGATTCTTTTCGACCGCGCCACCCGCGGAATAAAAGAGCTTTCCTCCTATATCTCCGGAGAACTGCAGTGTGTATTCGTAGTTATTGCGGTGAGTTGGTTCATTCTCAAAGTACGTCGGGTAGACGAAACTACCGCGCTCATCTTCCTTGCGAAATCCGAAAAGTGCGACCATCCGGTTTCTGAACCTGTAGTCCGACTGGTAGAACAACACGTCGCTGTTCGAAGCCAGATAGTCGGTCTGCGGATAGCACGGGCTGCTAAAGCAGGCGTATGTGAGGATGGCCCGGCCGGTTGCGGAGTAACCGTTCGCGCCCCGAATAGTGACCTGCTTCCCGTAGTAGTCGCCCCCATATGCATCGTTTAGAAATTCTCCCGCGGCGGAGGTCGTCGACGACTGCTCGCGCTTGCGTGTAATGCCGTAACGGACCAGGTTGTGCCATCCTCCCCGGGTTCGGTTCTCAAGCGTCAGGCCGGAGTAAAGGTCCTGATCCTTCTGGTGCTCGTTTGGAGCGACTCCATAGAAATCCCATGGTCCGGCCAGGCCCAGTGCCGAATCTCCATTCCGGATCGTCAGCCGAACGTGTGTATCGGAGCTGAAGCTGTAACCCAGATTGGCGGCGGAGGTGACCGAGTGATATTCGCTGTTCGGGAGGGAATTCGAAGTATCGAAGCGTGAAAAGGCTCCGTAGTAATCCAATTGGCGATGCGCACCGCCGGCCGTGAGCTCATTGCGATAGCTGTGGAAGCTGCCTGCGTCTCCCGAATAGTTGACGACCCGTCGCGAACTGGTGCCCCGCGGCGTCGAAAACGCAATCACCGCTGCGGCCGCGTTGGTGCCATAGAGGACTGAATCCGGCCCACGATAGACTTCCAGCGCGGACGAGTTGTCTCCCACCGCCCCGAGGCCAGTGGAGGAGACACTGCCGAAATCGAATCTGCCGCCGATGTCCTCGGCAGCAATGCCATCGATCACGACTTTGTTTGCGTCCGAATTCCCGCCACGGATAAACAAGGATGTCGCGCCACCCGCCTGCCCCGTCTGGACGACCTGCACGCCCGGCGAGAGTCGGAGAGCATCGACGACCCCGATGGTAGTTGCCAGCTGATCCCGCGTAAGCAGAGTGACAGGAGAACTCAACTGCTCGAGCGGCGTTGGAATTCCAGTAGCCGTGACCGTAATCTCCTGGCGGACGGAGGCAGTCCGCAGCACAATTTCGCGCGTGACCTCATCCCGCGTGCCCGCAAAAAAGTTCTCAGAGGTTCCGGGGTAATAATTGCTCGCCGTTGCCGAGAGCTCAAATCGCCCCTGGCCTTCGGTCTCAATCCTGTAAACCCCATCGGTCCCCGTTTCCATAGATTTGACCGTATTGCCACGAGACCGGAGCTCAACGCGCGCTCCAGCAACAGGACGCCCAAGCGGGTCTGTGACGACACCGCGAATGACCGCCGCATGGGCCGTCACGTCAAATGACAGGAGAATCAGGCACACAAAGGCGGCGAACGCACGAAGCGAACGCGAAAAAACAGCGGCCAGCAAACGGCTGGAAATGGCGGACATGTGACTTCTCCCTGCGCTCCCCCTCGGAGCGTGGTTATACGCAAATCGGAACCGGTCTCCTGACTCACGCGGCTCATGTGGCCAGCTACTTGGTCTTCCCTTCCCGAAACCGGGCGGTTTCAGTGGGAGGACCTGGCCAACATTCACGCCGGTCCATGGTGCGGACGGCGTGCGCGTTTACAGTTGCGGGGCAGTGGCGGAATCTCACCGCGCTTCCCGAACATTCCGTTACGGGCAAATCAGTTGTTATGGCACGGAGCCCATGGTTCGGGTGCCGCAGAACTATCAGTGATGTTCCCAAGTTTCGAACATTCTGTTGACTGTGTCAAAGAAGGCCAGCCCCTCAGTGGAACGGCCGCGCAGCAGAATCTATCGCACTTCGCTGCAGTAGAATGAGTGGGACCCGGGGCGTGATAGCCCGGGTTTGGGGGAAGGGCGCTGTGGGGAAGACATTCACATTGAGCGAGGCGCAGACGCTGCTGCCGCTCGTGGAGTCTCTCCTGGTAAAGGCGCAGGCCGCGGGTAGAAAAGCTGCGGAATTTGACTCAGAGATGCAGCAACTCACGCAGCGGATTTTTCTCTCCGGCGGAATGCACGTCAATGTTTCAGCCACCGCAAGGAAACGCGCCGAGCGCGAGAGCGCTCTCAAAGAAGCCCAGGACACCTTGGCCGAGATCGATGAGATTGGCGTACAGGTGAAAGATCTGAACCAGGGACTCCTCGACTTTCCCTGCCTGCTGGACGGAGAAACCGTTCTGCTGTGCTGGAAGCAAGGAGAAAAAGAGATCGGCTGGTGGCACACGACCGAAGCTGGATTTCAAGGCCGGCGGCCGCTCGACGCACGATTCGGACGCAATGAGAAGGAGCGCCTGAATTAGCGCAGTTCGGTCTCAGGAGTCCAGCCGTTTCAGCAGATGTCCTGTTCCGGGCTGTTGACCCACTCAGGGCTGCCCCCTTGGATTCCAGGAAGGCCGCCAGTCCGTGTCAGCCAGCCATCGAATGGGTTCAATCATGGACGTGACCGCCCGGATCAGATGCGGGAAGTCGATGCTGGAAATTTCGTCGGACGGGCGGTGATAGTCCGAGTGCAGACCGAAGCTGGAGACGGTTTGCGCCACGATCCCGGTACGCGCCAGGGCAATGTTGTCGGAACGCAGGAAGAACCGCTGAGATGGATGCGGATCTGCTTTGAGCGGCGCGCCATGCTTCACCAATTCCGCCCCTAAATCCGAACGCTCATATCCCGTAAGCCAGAGCCCGAACTCGCCGACGGCTGGATCGGGCCGGCCGATCATCTCGAACTCCAGATTGGCGATGATCGAAGTCAACGGCACAGGGGGAGACAAAAGAAATCCGGCATTGCCGAATCCACCAATCTCCTCCGAGCCGAACAGAGCAAAAACGACCGTTCGTTTCAAACGAGGGCCTGCTGAAAGAGCACGCGCCAAAGCCAGCACTGCCGAGACACCCGAAGCATCGTCATCCGCACCGTTGTAGATCTGGTCCCCGCTCTTGTCCGCGGCCCCCAGTCCAAGATGATCCAGATGAGCGGTCAGCAGCAGAACACCACTCGCCGCATCGCTTCCCGGAAGAATAGCCACGGCATTCCAGGTTTCGGTGCGTGGCACCTCCTCGAAACCGGCAGATCTCTGGTGAATTCGCGCGGCGAGCTCGGGCGGCAAAGCTATCTTCTGTATATAGCTGCCAGGATCGCCGCCGGGTTGCAACCCCATAGCCTCGAACTCCGATGCAGCGAACAGGGCTGCCAGGTGCTCGTCTCGAGTCCCAGAGCCGCGACCTCGCAGTTCATCGGACGCGAGAAAGGCCATATTGGCTCGAATCTGATCTGCCAACCATGGATCTGCTGCGCGCGATGCTGCCGTTTGCTGCGCGCGCGAGTCGAATGAGGACTGCGCGAACACACTCGAAGACAGCAGCAGTGCCGCGAGCGCGCACGAGCGAGCGATGATGCGGGTTCGGGAAGACACTTGGGGGATTATAGTGGGACCTATATCTGCCGCTTGATCATGAACCGAATCAGCACGGGAATCAAAGGCCTCAGGGCGAAGCAGCTTACCGTTCTAGCTGCTCTTGGTGTCTTGCTGCTTGGGGCGGGCTGTGGCGACTTCTTCGTGTATCCCGGCTCAACCGGCAGCGGCTCGACCCCGGGCAGCGATTACGTGTTCGTCGCAAATCAGACCGCGAAGACGCTTGCCGCTTATTCCGTTGCATCAGGCGCCCTGAGCCCCATTTACGGATCACCGTACAGCCTCAGCTTTGCTCCCACCGCTTCCGTCGTCAACCCTGCGAACACAATGCTCTTTGTCGCCGGCGTAGATGGGGGTGCGGGACATATTGCCTCCTATTCCATCAGTTCTACCGGTGCGCTCACTCTGCTCAACACCAACAACATCGGGCTGGCCGCTCCCATCTCCATGGATGTCTCCCCGGACGGGAAGTGGTTGATCGGGCTGGACGGCAATGGAATCACTCTCGACGAGTATCAGATCAATGCCACAACCGGCGCCCTGACGCTCGGCAACGGCCAAAGTTATCTGATTCCCAAATCCGTCGTCGTGCCGCGTGCAATCAAGATCTCGCCCGGCGGAAATTTCATCTTCGCCGCCATCGGTACAGCGGGCGATCTGATATTTCCGTTCGACACCGGCACCGGCGCAATCTCCAATCCCGCACAACTGTCTTTGCCGCCGAATGTCAGTGACAACGCGCTCGCCGTAAGCCCCAGCGGGAATACGTTGTACATCGCGAGAAGCGGAAGCAACGGTGGTCTCGCCGCCTACTCCATCAGTTCCACCGGCGTACTGCAGTCGCTGACCACAAATCCGTACCCCGCTGGATCCCAGCCGCTCGCGGTCGTCGTCACTGGGGATGGCAATAACGTGTACGTTGCAAATCAGGGCGACGGCACTATCTCCGGATACACCATCGCCTCCAATTCGGCTGCGACACCCACCAGTGGCTCTCCGTACTCGAACGCCTCCGGGCCTTCGGGCCTGGCAATCGACAGCAGCGGCAAGTACCTCCTCTCCATCTCCAACGCTGGCTCGCCGGACCTCACATTGTTCGCCTTCGACACGGCCATCCCCGGCAAGTTGAATCTGATTGCCTCCACAAGTACGGGAACAGACCCGACGGGCCCCATCTCAATTGCTGCTACCCACTGAGACTGGCCATGCGGCCGATGCGCGCATCTGGGACCCGTTTGCCATTCGCGAATGCGGATGGTCAACAGGAGAACGAATCGATCCCTGTATCCTGAAGTAGTGCCGCGCATGTTGTCCAATCCAATCCGTTCTGTAGCTATTTTGAACTTTTCGGCTCGGTTTCATGCCCTTTGCACGGCGCGGTATGCCTTCAGGCTTTTGCCTTTCGCCCTGGCCTGCAGCCTTGTTGTTCTCGCCGGCTGCTCGCGCTTCCGTAGCAAACCCGCCGTTCAGCACGTGTATGTCACCGCCAAGCAGACCTATCTTCGCGACCGCGTTGCAGCGGTTTCCAACCGCACGGCCACCGTGCAGAACGGGGACGTGCTGCAGGTACTCGAGCACGGACGCCGCTTCTATCACGTCAAGACGGACAAAGGAGAGATCGGCTGGATCGACGAGAAGGCCGTCGTCACCCAGGACGTTTACGATGCATTTCAGGACCTCGCGCGGACTCGCGCTAAGGTTCCAGCAGTCGCCTCCGCAGTTGTCCGCGACGAGGTGAATCTCCATCTCAAGCCCGGCCGCGAGACGGAGCGCTTCTATCGGCTGCAGGAAAACGACAAGCTGCAGCTCCTTCAGCGCGCGACTCTTCCCCGGCCTGTACCCGCAGGAGCGATCCTGAGTCGGCCGCAACCGAAACCCGGCCTAAAGTCGGAGCCCACTCCCCCCGTCCCGATGGAAGACTGGTGGCTTGCCCGTGACAGCAAAGGGCACGCCGGTTGGCTGCTCTCCCGGATGATTGATGTCGACGCGCCCGATACCCTGACGCGGTATTCCGAAGGCCAGAAGTTCGTGGGCGCCTACGTGCTCACCACCGTGTACGATCCCGGCGCGGAGCAGCAGAACAAGAATATTCCCGAGTACGTAACGGTACTGGCCCCCTATGCTGCCGGCCTGCCTTTCGACTTCAATCAGGTAAGGGTATTCACCTGGAACACGAAGATGCACCGATACGAGACTGCCTTCCGAGAGAAAAACATCGCAGGTTATCTCCCGGTAAAGATCGCAATGGAGAAGGACCCTTACGGCAAGTCTCCGCTGGCGCAGACGCCGCTGCCCACATTCACCTATCAGGTGCTCTCGGCCGCCGCCCCGCCGGTCGTTCCTGACCCAACTACCGGATTTATCACTCCGGGCAAAACAATTTCAAAGACCTACCGGCTGGAGGGAAATGTCGTTCACAGGGTCGCACCCCCGGGCTACAAGGACGAGCCCATCGCGCGCCCCGCGCCGCAAGAGAAGAAAGAGAAGAAGGGCCGCAGGCGCTAGCTTGGCCTCACGCGTAGAAGGCTCGGATCGCGTCTACCACCGCCTGCTGCTCATCGTCCCGCAGTTCCGGATAGATGGGCAGAGCAAGCACCTCGCGCGCCGCTCTCTCCGCCTCAGGAAAATCGCCCGGTCGATATCCCAGCCCGGCCAGTGCGTCCTGCAGATGCAACGGGACGGGGTAGTAGATTTCGCTTCCAATTCCGAGCTCCGCCAGGTATTCGCGCAAGGCATTCCGGCGTGGGGCCCGAATCACGTACTGGTGGAACACGTGTTGCGCACGAGGATCGGTCCACGGCAACACGATGCCTTCACCTACCGAGTTCTCGCCGGCAAGTCCTGCTCCGCGGAACAGCTCGTCGTATCGAGCTGCCTTCTGGCAGCGCTGCTCATTCCAGCCCGCCACATACTTCAGCTTCACGCTCAAGGTCGCGGCTTGCACCGCATCCATCCTGGCATTCCAGCCGAGTTCGTCGTGGTAATACCGGCGAGTCATGCCATGGCTTCGCAGCGATCGAACCCGCTCCGCAATGCGCTGGTAGGAGGTCGTCACCAACCCGGCATCTCCCATGGCAGAAAGGTTTTTAGTGGGATAAAAACTGAATGCAGCGGCCGTCCCCAGAGTCCCCGCCATCTGCCCTTTCCAGGTCGCTCCAAACGCCTGTGCCGCATCTTCGACCAGCGCGAGCCCACGGCCTTCCGCCACTTCCTTCAGCACATCGAAGTCTGCGCACTGCCCGTATAGATGAACAGGCAGAATCCCCCGAACCTTGCCTCCTGAAACGCCCCGCAGGACCTCACCAACTGATTCGGCGGAGAGGTTGAACGTCCTCGGATCAATATCGGCAAACACCGGGACCGCACCCGCCCGCAAAATCGCGCTCGCCGAGGCGAAAAAGCTGAAGGGACTGGTGATAACCGCATCGCGGGACGAGGTTTCGGCGGTTTCGGTACTGTTGCCAATGCCGCTGGCCGCAAGGGCCAGCCAAAGTGCATCTGTCCCGCTGGCGCAGGCAATCGCGAACGGCGCGGAGCAGGCTTTCGCAACCCCGCTCTCGAAGGCCTCAACCTCCGGGCCAAGGATGAACGCCTGCGAGTCGCAGACCCGGGTGACTGCCTCGAGGATCTCCTCACGCAGGCCTGCGTACTGCCGGGTAAGGTTCAGCATGGGAACAGGGTCTAGGACGGGCCTCGGCACGATGCTTTCATGGTACAACGCGGCCATTTGAGACGATTCCTAAGGTGTATCGTCATAATTAGAAGGAAGTTTTATAGCCTCTGCGTCGCACCTAGTGTCCAGACAGGTTCGGAAACTGGGTCGTCGAAGTTGAAAATCAGGACTGTTGGTCGTATCGTGAACAGACTTGACTTCCGCCCTACAGAATGGGCCGGGAGAAGAGTCATTTATCAGGACGGGGACCGGCGTTTCTTTTTGAACGTCGCAGCTAGCAAAGGAGATCGGCACTATGGAATCGAAGCCGGCACAGAACATTCAGGACACCTTTCTTAATACGGTCCGAAAAGACAAGAGCCCGATCACGATCTATTTGGTCAGCGGGGTCAAGTTAACGGGCAAGATTCGTTCCTTCGACAAATATTCCGTGCTGCTGGAAAACAACGCGCAGGAGCAGCTTATTTTCAAACACGCAATTTCAACCGTTGTGAGCGGCCGTTCGGCGGCACACAGCGACTCTCGTTCCGAGTCACGCAACCAGGGCGCTCCAGCACCGTCGTCTACAACTTCAACGGTGACGGAAGCAGCAGGAATTGCCGGCGACTGATCTCTCAGTCGTCCAACCAACATGGTGGCCATCGAAATTGCTGAATAGGAGTGGGGGATCCGGAGATGCTTCCGGCTCCCCGCAACCTGCCCAACCGCCTGCTTCAGATCCGGCAGGCACGGCGGAGCGCGCCATCCTGGTAGCGGTTGAGTTCACCGGCGAGCGTCGAAAACTGACCCGCGCAATTCAACTCGCTCGACAGACAAGCAGCAAATCAACCCCACCAACCTCGCCCTTGGCGCCCGAGCCCGAGTTCGACTCCTCACTCGAGGAGTTCCATGAGCTCGCGCGGAGCGCTGGCGCGCAAATCGCCGCTACTCTGGTGCAGCGGCGGCCGAAACCGGATCCAGCGACACTGGTCGGTCAAGGCAAGGTGGACGAAATTGAGGCAGTGGTGGCCTCAACTGCCGCCGGTATCGTCCTCTTCGATCACGATCTCTCGCCCTCTCAGCTCAGAAATCTGGAAGACAGGCTTCCCTGCCGGGTCATCGATCGCACCCAGCTCATCCTCGACATCTTCGCTCGCCATGCGCTCACCCGCGAGGGCCAGCTACAGGTGGAGCTCGCCCAGCTTCAATATCAGCTGCCACGACTCGCTGGCCGGGGCAAAGCCATGTCCCAATTGGGCGGCGGCATTGGTACTCGCGGTCCCGGCGAAACCCGCCTGGAAACCGACCGCCGCAAAATCAATGTCCGCATCGACCACCTGAAGGAACAGCTCGAGTCTGTACGCCGCATCCGCCGCCAGCAGCGCCAGCGCCGTGAAGCAGTGCCGGTCCCCGTGGTCGCACTCGTCGGTTACACCAATGCCGGCAAGAGTACGCTCTTCAACGCGCTCACCGACGCGGGCGTACTCGAGTCTTCGCGCATGTTCGCAACCCTGGATCCCAAGCTGAAGCAGCTTCAGCTTCCCAGCCGCCGCAAGGTCCTGCTGTCCGACACCGTCGGATTCATTCGCAACCTGCCGCATACGCTGGTCACCAGTTTTCGCGCAACTCTCGAGGAGGTCGAACGCGCGGAGGTCCTGTTGCATGTCCGTGATGCCTCCAGCCCTTTGCTGGAGGAGCAGAAAGAGCAGGTAGAGAGCGTACTTGCCGAACTCGATGCCCGGGACAAACCCGTGCTGCAGGTGCTGAACAAGGTGGACCTGCTGCCGGAACCCGAGCTGTCAAATCTGGAGCAGACTGCATCGTTGGACACGATACTGGTCTCCGGTATGCGTCGCACGGGCCTCGATTCCCTGCTCGAAGCCATCGATCGATCTCTTGTCACGGATCCGTTGGTCAATGCCGCATTTTGCATCCCGCAGTCCCAGGGTGCTGTGATCGCCGCGTTGGAGGCCGGAGCGGTCCTCAGCCGCAAGCAGTTCGAGGGCAACCTGGTGCGCATGCAGGTGCGGGGTCCAGCTTCGCTGATCGCACGATATCGCCGCTTCCGGGAAACCCAGGCCCGCAACCCCAAGAAGCTGTCCGCAAGGGAGAGTTAAATAGAACAGGCCGCCTGACGGGGAGCGGAGGTGGTGTCCCCTGCCACGCGACCTGTTCGACCCAGGACATAGGGTCTTGGTGGTGTTTTAAGTC
>Ga0207667_10001706_pt1 | contig 27638 bp, 23 predicted proteins | sample KBSCornC52_FD_184301 | JGI IMG/M metagenome (GOLD analysis project Ga0207667, IMG submission 184301) | Corn rhizosphere microbial communities from Kellogg Biological Station, Michigan, USA - KBS Corn C5-2 (SPAdes) (version 2) | ecosystem: Host-associated > Plants > Roots > Rhizosphere > Soil ...
CTTCAGCGCCCGCGTCTTCTCCGCAAGCCGCCGCGAGAATTCGTCGTAGATGTCCGAATGGACGATGGCGCGGCTGGTCGCGGTGCACTTCTCGCCGGCCGACTTGAACGCGCCCTGAATCGTCAGGTTCACCGCCTGGACCATGTCGGCATCGGCGAGCACGACCGCGGCGTTCTTGCCACCCATCTCGAGCTGGTACTTCTTCCCGGCCCCCACCGCCTGCGCCGCGATGACCTTGCCAGTCCGCACTGAGCCAGTGAATGAGACCGCCGAGACCGCCGGATGGGTTGTCAGCGTCTCGCCGGTCCGCGAGCCGTGGCCAAACAGGACATTGAAGACGCCTTTCGGAAGACCTGCCTCCTCGAAGACGCGGGCGATGTGCCACGCGGTGAGCGGCGCATGCTCGGAGGGCTTCAGCACGACCGCATTGCCGAACGCGAGGGCGGGCGCGGCCTTCCAGAGCGGAATCGCGATCGGGAAGTTCCATGGGGTAATAAGCGCGCAGACGCCGAGCGGCACGCGGCGCGAGTAGAGGAAGGTAGTCGCGCCGGCCGAGGGAATCACGTCGCCATCAGGAAGCATCGTCTGCGCGGCATAGTAGCGGAGGATGGTGACGCCGCGGAGGGTCTCGCCGCGCGCTTCCGGGAGCGATTTCCCCTCCTCGCGCATCAGCCCGCGCGCCACCTCGTCGACGCGCGATTCGAGTATATCGGCCGTCTTGCGGAGATATTCGCCACGCGCGTGGGACGAGAGCGCGGCCCACGCCGGCTGCGCCGCGGCCGCCGCCTCGACCGCCTGGACCGCGTCGGCGGCCGTGGAGTTCGGAAACTCGCCAATTATGTCACGCCGGTCGGCAGGGTTGATATCCGGCAGGTATTCGGCGGATGCGGAGGGAACCCACGCTCCGCCGACGAAGTTCTGATAACGCTCTGGCACGATCATATCCTTTTCTGCTTCTGCGGCTATGGGAAGTTACGCGTGAATCTTCGTCGGGCGACGGCTCGCTTCCTCCTGGTGCGGTGCGGACGTGAGAGCGCCCAGTCAAATTGACTCCCCGGAGCGGGGTCGGGTATGATCGGGCAGTATAGCGCGGCATAAAGCGGCAGGGCAGCGAGATTTTGGAGGGCTGAGCAACGTGGCGGGTGCATCCGTGGGCGTCCAGACAATGGCATACCTCTCCGTCCATGACATCGTCTGGATTAATACGATGCTGGCCGGCCGGACGCTGCGCTTCAACTACATCACCCTCGAAGAGGCGATGGCGGCGCAGTACAGCTATGGCAACTCAACGAACGTGCCGGTCCAGGCCGCGAACCTGCTCAAGGTCCTCGTTGCGAAGAAGCCGTTCGAGTTCGGCAACATCCGCACCGGATTCATCGCCACGACCGCATTTCTCCTCGCCAACGGATACGCGCTAAAGGCGGAGGACGCGCAGTGCGCTGAGACAATCCTCGCCCTGGCGAATGGCCGCATATCCGCGGACGAGGCAATCGCCGCCCTCGCCGAGCCATCCGAATCGGCCATGCGGCCCGGCGTCACCCTCCGGTCCCTCGTAACCGCCATCTTCGGCGCCCACGAGTCCGCGCTCCAGTCCCTCGCGCAGGGGGACGAGTAGCCGCCATGTCGGAGCTGAACGTCGCGGTGGTTGGCTGCGGCGGCATGGGCGACGTCCACCTGGCGCGATGGAGCGAAGTCTCCGGCGCGCGAATCGCCGCCGTCTGCGATATCGACACGGTCTCCGCCACGCGCGCCGCCGCGCAGTTCGGCGCGGAGGCTCACACCGACTGGCGCGCGCTCGTCGACAGCGCCGGCCTCGACATCATCGACATCTGCACCCCGCCGAACCTCCACCGCGATATCGCCATCGCCGCGCTCGATCGCGGCTTGCATGTCCTCTGCGAAAAGCCGCTCGCGCGCACGTCCGCCGAAGCCCGCGAAATGGTCGGGAAGGCCGAGGAGAACGGTCGCATGCTGATGACCGCCTTCTGCCACCGCTTCCACCCGCCCGTCCTCTTCGCCAAAGACCTCATCGAGAACGACGACCTGGGCCGGATCGTCATGTTTCGGAGCCGGTTCAGCGGGAGCTTCCCCGGTATCGAGGGACAGTGGTTCTCGGACCCGGAGATATCCGGCGGCGGCGCGCTGCTCGATACTGGAGTCCACTCCATCGACCTCTTCCGCTATCTCGTCGGCGAGGTCACAAGCGCTTCCGGCAAATCGGCCACCGTAAACCCGAAGCTCCACGTCGAAGACTGCGCCGTGGCAACTCTTCAAAGTGAGGGCGGCGCGCTCGGCGTCGTAGAGACGAGCTGGTCGACACCCGGCGGCCGCAACGTCCTCGAGCTCTACGGCACGGCCGGAGCCTGTATAATCGATTACGAAAGCAATCAGGTGCGCTACAAGACCGCCGACATGGCCGTGTGGGACACGCGCGAAATCGCCGGACCGGACCGTTTCCAGTGCGAGATCCTCCACTTCGCAGACGCCGTCCGCGGCCTTCAGCCACTCCTGTCCAGCGGTCACGACGGCCTCCGAGCCATCGAAATCGTCGAGGAGATACTAACAACGGCAACCTGAACCACGGAGGACACGGAGAACGGCGAGAGAATCAACCACGGGGAGCACGGGGAGCACAGGGAAGGCCTTGGGTTAGGGGCCATTTCGCGTCTTTTCGCGTGTTTCGCGGGCAAAAGGTCGTTCGCCGTTATTCGCGTCAATTCGCGCTATTCGCGGTAAGAAGCCGTTGCCGTTCTTTCGCTATGCCGTCTGGAGTGTTTGAATGGAAGCTCGTTTGCCACGGCCCGAATATCCCCGCCCGCAGTTCGTTCGCGGAGATTGGCTCAACCTGAATGGCGAGTGGGAGTTCGCCATCGAGGAGGAGGACGAGATCGGCGGGATTCAGGCTGGCTGGCATGACGGACGGCCCCTCCCGTCACGGATTCTGGTGCCGTTCCCGTACCAGTCCGCCCTCTCCGGCATCGACGACAAGACAATCTACGAGGTTGTCTGGTATGCGCGGAGCTTCGAGATTCCCGAATCGTGGCTGAAAGGCGACGTGCTGCTGAACTTCGGGGCGGTTGACTACAGAACCACGGTCTGGGTGAACGGGCAGGAGGTGGGCCACAACCGTGGAGGGCACGTCCCCTTCTCGTTCGATATCCGGCCCTATCTCCACACCGGACCAAACCGCCTGACGCTCCGCATCGAGGACAAGCAGGACGCCTCGCAGCCGCGCGGCAAGCAGTCCAGCAGCGGCCTCCCGCATGGGATCGACTACTACTGCACCACGGGAATCTGGCAGACTGTCTGGCTGGAGCGCGCGCCGAGCCTCCGCATCGACTGCCTCCGAATCACCCCTCTTCTGGACGTCAGCGCCTTCGAGGTGCTCGTTTACCTCCATGCGCCGGCCACGGGCTGGCACGTCGAAGCGGAGCTACTCGAATCGGTTGACGATGGGACGATCGTAGCGCGCGCGGAGGCCGACTCGTCCCGCGCGGTCGTGCGGCTGATGTTGAAACTTGCGGACCCGAAGACCTGGTCGCCCGAATCGCCGCACCTCTATGGAATGCGGGTGCGCCTTGCCCATGAGGGACAGGTTCTCGACGAAGTGCGCTCGTACTGCGGGCTGCGGCGGGTCGAAGTGAGAGACGGGCGGCTGCTCCTGAACGGGAGGCCGACGTATCTCGCCATGGTCCTCGATCAGGGTTACTGGCCGGAGAGTTACCTGGCGGCTCCCTCCGATGACGCGCTCCGCGCCGATGTCGAGTGGGCGAAGAAGTTCGGGTTCAACGGCGCGCGCAAGCACCAGAAGATCGAAGACCCGCGCTGGCTCTACTGGTGCGACCGGCTCGGACTGCTCGTCTGGGGCGAGATGCCGAACGCGCGCGAGTGGTCCACGGACGGCGAGGAGCAGCTCCTCGCGGAGTGGGAGCGCGCGGTGGAGCGAGACTACAACAGTCCCTCCATCATCGCCTGGGTGCCCGTCAACGAATCGATGGGCTTCCCCGACCTGAAGAAGGATCACCCCGGCCAGTACGCGTTCCTCGAGCGGATGGTCTCGGCCACGCGCCGTCTCGATCTGACCCGCCCCGTCATCGACAACGACGGGTGGGAGCACACGGACGTCACCGACATCCTCGCCATCCACGACTACAGCCACTCCGGCGACGCGCTCCGCGAACGGTACAAGGAGACCATCGCCGGCGGCCCGCTTCCCGCGAGAATCTGGACCGGAAGCCGCGCCATCTTCGCCCGCGAATCGCGCTATCACGGCCAGCCCATCATGCTGACCGAGGTCGGCGGCCTGCTCCTGCTTCCCAATTTGCCGAAGGAGAAGCTGGACAAGCTTTACAATATCTATGCGTCGTTCCAGACGCCGGATGAGCTCCTCGCAATGTACGCTGACATCATGTCCGGCATCGCCGAGCTGCCCTTCGTCGCCGGCTTCTGCTACACGCAGCTCACCGACGTGGAGCAGGAGATCAACGGCCTCCTCACCTACGACCGGCACCCCAAGGTGAATCCTGAAGCCGTCGCCGAGATTCATCGCAGGCTGTTCAACCTGGCCTGATTCCGCGTGAGCCGCTTGCGTGCCCGGCGCAGCCGCCGTATAATGCGAACAAGAGGATCGCCATGTCATCGAACACTGAACAACTGTCTCCACTCGCTGCGCGCGGACTCGAGCTGTACAGGGAGCGCCTCCAGGCGTTGCTGGAGCCGGAACACAGCGGCGAATCGGTCGCGATCCACGTCGACACAGGCGATTACGAGCTGGGCGGCACGCATAGTGACGCGGCCCGCAGGCTCCTGTCCAGGCACGACTGCGACGGACGAATTGTCACGCTCACCATCGGTCCGCCCACCGACCGCGATATTCGGATGTCCCATCGCCTCGCAGGCGCCCGCAAGCAATGATGTCGGGAATCTTCCGAGACCACTTGCCGCGCATAACTCTCGAGCTCCCTTCGCGGGACCGCACGATTCCTGTCGAGTTCGTGCTCGATACCGGGTTTGACGGCGACTTGACCCTACCCTCACGGCTGGTTCGACTGCTTCAGACCGCCCCGCTGTTCACGTCCCTCCTTTCGCTTGCAGATGGGTCGATCGGCGACTTCCCTGTACACGAGTTGGTGCTTGAGTGGAACGGCACGGACCGACCGGTTGAGGTACTCGTATTGGAAGGCAACCTGCTCCTCGGAACGCTCCTGCTTGACGGCTGTCAGGTACACCTCGACATGGTAGAGGGCGGCGAAGTTGTTGTAGACCTGCCAGATTAGGCCGTCGCGCGGCAATCCACGGATTCGCTGGCTTGCGGGGAATCTCCATGACTCACCTGATTGCTCTGACACGACGACGCGGAAGTTGGAGTCTCACAACCCTCCTCCTTGCCCTGCTTTCGGCCTTTGCGCTGGCGCAGACGAAGCAGCCTGTGACGCCGGCCACGCACGGAATCACATCCGTGGACTTCAATCCCGCCGGAACCGTTCTGGCGGCCGGCGGATTCGGAGAAGTGCGGCTCTTTAGCGCTGCCACAGGCCAGCAGACGGGCCGAATAACCGGGCTGTCGGGACAGATCACTGCCGTGCGGTTCAGCCCGAACGGAAAGCGGCTCGCCGCCGCGGGCGGGCTGCCTGGGCGTAATGGCGAGGTCCGCATATGGGATACCACCAACCTGAACCGCCCGCCCCGCGTTCTGAGCGGGCCAACGGACGTGGTCCAGTCGATTGCCTTCAGCCCGGCTGGAACCCATCTCGCGGCAGCAAGCTACGACCACGATGTCACCGTTTGGAACCTCGCCGCCGCTGCGAAACCACAGATACTCCACGATCACATCGATTCGGTCTACGCAGTCGCGTTCAGTCCTGATGGCCGCTTCATCGCGACCGCCGCGGGCGACCGGACTGTCAAGGTATGGAGCGCGGCGACCGGAAAGCGCCTCTACTCTCTGAGCGAATCCACCGCCGAGGTCTACTCCGTGGCGTTTCGGCCGGATGGGAAGCAGATTGCGGCGGGCGGCGCGGACAAGCAGCTCCGAACCTGGAACATCACAGGTACGGGCGGCAAGCTGGCCAAATCCGCGTTCGCCCACAACGGCGCGATCCTGCGCGTAGCGTACTCGCCCGATGGCCGATCCCTCGTCACGAGCGGCGAGGACATGGCGGTTAAGCAGTGGGACGCCGCGACGCTCGAGGAGAAGCGCGTTTATGCAAAACTGGCGGACTGGCCGCAGGGCATCGCGCTGAGCCGTGATGGCAGGCTGCTGGCGGTCGGCTGCCACGACGGTCTGCTCGCGATTTACGACACAAGCACTGGCAAGCTCGTGCGCCAGCCGCTCAAGGGGACGCCGGTCGCCGCGGGCGGGGCGGAGCTGCCCCGCACAAGCGCGATTCCGGGAAGACGGCTCGGGGACAACAAGCAGCGACGGCCGGTGAATGACGGCGGCGTCACGCTCGTGGCCGCGTCGCTGGGAGACATCGCGCCGCGTGGAGCGCCGCGAGGCGGAACGGTCCGGTTCACGCTCTTCGGCGGCCTCCTCTCCGATGCGACCGGCGTCTGGTTCGACGACCCCGAAATCACGGCGAAGATCGTCTCGCCTCCGGACACGAATCCCGGAATCCTGCGTCTGGATGCCGACCTCGGCAAGGCGACACGCCTCGGCATCCACCGTGTGTTTGTGCAAACGCCGCACGGCACGACCGGAGCGGTGACATTCGCGGTCGGCGGCTGGCCGGAGACAGCGCAGCAGGAACCGAACAACACCCCCTTGACCGCCCAGAAGATCACCGCCCCGTGCACGGTTGTCGGCGCGCTGGATACGCCCGGAGACTTGGACTGCTTCCGATTCGACGCGCGTGCGGGAGAGGAGCTGGTCTTCGAAGTGGTCGCCCAGCCGATCCGGTCCCGCCTTCAACCGGTGCTGACCCTGTTCGATTCGGACGGCAAAGCGCTCACGGAGAGCCGCACGCGACTCGGCCGACCGGATGCACTGCTCGGCTACCGATTCGCTCGCGACGGCAGCTACGTGATTCAGCTCCGCGACTACGAGGGTGCGGGTGGGGGCGACGTCCACTACCGGCTGAACATCGGCGAGTTCCCCGTCGTCACCGACGTCTTTCCGCTCGGCGCGCGGGCCGGGACAATCTCCGACGTGGAGGTCGAAGGCTTCAACCTCGGCGGAGCGCGGAGTGCGAAGGTTGCCGTGCCCAGCGGCGCGGGAGCCGTGTCGGTGATGCTCGATACGCCGAAGGGTCCGCTCTATCTGTCGCGCACGCTCCAGACCGGCCCGGATCCGGAGCTGAGCCGCACGCGCGACAATGATTCGAGCGACCATGCACAGACCGTCCCCGTGCCCTGCGCGGTCAACGGCCGCCTCGCCGCCGATACGTCTGGGCCCGTCTCTCACTTCTATCGGTTTCATGCCTCGAAGGGCGAGCGGCTGACCCTCGACGTGTTTGCGAGGCGGAGCGGATCGCCGCTCGATTCAGAGATTGAGATTCTCGACGCGAAGGGACATCCGGTCGAGCGGGCGGTCGTGCGGCCCGTCTACCAGACCGAAATCACGCTCAACGACCGTGATTCGGCGACGAACGCCCTCCGAATATTCGCGTGGGACGGCGTGGGAGTGGGCGACTACCTGATGGTGGGCCGCGAGGTCGTGAAGGTCGTCGAGATGCCGCGCGGCCCGGACAGCGATATCTTCTTCCGCACCTTCCGGGGCCAGCGCCTCACGTATTTCGGAACCACGCCCGAATACCACAGTGTCGCTCAGCCGGTCTACAAGGTCGAGATTCACCCGCCCGGCGCGACGTTCTCGCCGAACGGTTATCCGGTCACCCATCTCGCCTGGCGCAACGACGACGGCGGTCCGCTCTACGGCAAGGACTCGCATCTCGATTTCGTCGCGCCGGCCGATGGCGATTACATCGTCCGCCTCGGCGACACGCGCGGCCAGCAGGGTCACGACTACGCGTACCGACTGCTCATCCATCCGCCGCGCCCGGATTACCGGCTCGTCCTCAGCCCCGAGCGGCCGAACCTGCCGAAGGGCGGAGCGGCCATCCTGAACGTGGAGTGCGAACGGATCGAGGGATTCGAGGGCGAGATCGCCGTGTCGCTGGAGGGCCCGCCGCCGGGATTCACCGCCACTTCGACGACCATCGAGCCGGGCGAGACCAGCGCCTCAATCCTGCTCACCGCATCGCCGGAAGCGGTGACTCCTGCGTCAGCGCCCGGCGCCTTCCGCCTCACGGGCCGCGCCCGAATCGACGGAAAGGAGGTTGTGCGGACGGTCGCACCCGACGGCGGACGACTTCTGGCGACCGTGATGCCGCCGCCGGACGCGCGAGTATCCACCGACCGGAGCGAAGTGTCGATTCGGCCGGGCGAGGATATCTCGCTGGAGGTACGCCTCGACCGTCAGGGAAAGTTTGGAGGACGCGTGCCAATCGACGTGAAGAATTTGCCGTTCGGCGTTCAGGTGGAGAACGTGGGGTTGAACGGGATCCTCGTGACGGAGCAGGAGACCGCGCGAACCATCACCATCCGGTGCGAGCCCTGGGTCAAACCGACAACGCGCCCGTTCTACGTAATGGCGAACGTCGAGGGGGGCGTGCCCAGCCCCGGCGCGCCGCTCCTGTTGAGGGTTCTGCCGGCTTCGGGTTCTCGCGATGCGGCAAGGCATGCGTCCCGCTAGACCGCATGACGAATGAGCAGGGCGACCGCGCCAGCGACAATCGCCAGCGCCGGGAGGCATCCGAGGCCGCCGTGCGGCGCGGGGCTTGTGAGCGCGACGTAGAGCTCCGGGATGGAATCGGCGCGGCAGCTCACGCCTGTATCGGGGTCCTGAAGAATTGAATCGGGCTTGAGGCGGCGGGTCTGCGCCCATCCCGCGAGCGTGGCGAGGTCGGCCGGCCCGTAGAGCCGCCCGTCTTTCCCAATCACGTAGTACGATTTCGCAAGCTCCACAGGAAATCCCCGCAAACGAATCGTTGAATCGGCCGCGCCGTCCGAGACCACACTCGGGAGGCGCGGCCGCTATTGGTGGGCCCGGTAGGATTCGAACCTACGATCAATCAGTTATGAGCCGACTGCCTTAACCGCTAGGCTACGGGCCCGGATCACGCGCCGCCGGAGCGGACGGGGGTAGTATACCACCCGCGCCGGGGCCTTGCAAACCGCGATTCGTGCCTCGGCGCGGGGGCGGCGGGCCAGGCTCCGGGAGGGCCGGGTCTGAGGTGAAGTGCGTCACGCACCAGTAGGTCGAATCGGCGAAGCGCCGGCGTGATCGACCGCTCTGCTGGTTACAGAAAGTGCAGAGGCGCAGAGATTATGTAGGGGAGTTACGCGGCGCAGCTCCCGCGGCTGGTTGGCAAGTAACCATTTGTCAACGCCCTTCTGGTGTGAAAGGAATACTGACCATGGTCTACGGAGCCTGACCCGGCAATTCGTCTGTATCGATCACGACGGCACGCTGATGCAGTTGCGCACTCAAAGCATACGTGTCTGCCCCTGCTCCGGATGCGCGAGGAGGAACCCGGCCGCGCAGGATTCGTCTCCTCAAGCAGGGAACGTACCGTCGCAATCCGGCCAACCGATCCCGGCCCGCCCGCTCCCGAAGGATTCCCATCTTGCCTCTCCAAAATCGCCCATCCGTGTCTCCGTGCCTCCGTGTCTCCCTGTCGCCGTATCTCCTTGTCTCCCTGTCTCTCGCCCTGCTCTCACCCGCCTTCGCGCAGAAACAGAAGCTTCCGACGCCGCCGCGCATCGGAGAGATCACGATTGAGAAGTTCCAGGACCTCCTCTACCAGCCGGAGACCAACTATTTCAAGTCGCCGGGTCCGGTTACGATCACCATCATCGACGCGGACACCGGGGAGAAGACGGTCCTGACAGCCGATGACGCGGAGGGCCAGCCGAACGGCGACATCATCGTGAAGGGTAAGCTGCGCCTTCAGAGAACGGAGGGCTATCTCACGGGACGCGGGCTCACGTATCACGGCGCCGACGTGACGGGCGAGATATTCGAGGCGGAATCGAAGGTCGCCAATACCACGCTGCGCGGCAAAAAGATCGAGATGCTGCGGGACGAGAAGGGGCGGCAGGTGCTCCGCGCGACCGGCGCCTACTTCACCACCTGCATCGAACAGACGCCGCACTACCACATCACCGCGCGAGAGATTCGGGTGTTGACGACCAGCCGGCAGGTGACGGCGAAGAACCTCTCTTTCTGGGTCGGCAGGACGAAGCTCTTCTCGCTCCCGAGCTTCACGCGAAGCTTCAACCGCACCTCCGAGAGCCCCATTCCGCTGCCCGCCTACTCGAAGGACAACTTCGTCCAGGTCCACTTCACCAACAGCCTGATCGAGGAGCCCAGGACGCTCTTCAACTACGATTTCACCGTGTCGCTGAAGCATACGCCCTCCGGCACGGTTATCTATGAACGGGACCTCGGCAACCCCACCGATCAGGAGCCGCCCCCCAGTTCGCGCAAGTTCACCGTGACCGAGCCGCTCCGCTCGGCGCTCGAATCGTCTCCCGCCCTGCTGCGCCGCGCGACCCCCGAGCTCGACCTGAAGCGCGTCAGCCTCTACGGCCTCCTGACCGCCAACACCTTCGTCTACAACCGTCGCCGAACGGACCTGCGCGTCAGCCGCCTGCCCGAGGTCGGAATCAGCTTCCGCAACATTCTCAACCGGCCGGCCCGCATCGACGACCCGGATTTCAAGTTCCCGCGTGCACGGTCCGCCTTCGGGACCGGCTTTCTCAGCCCGGCAAACTGGTTCATGAACGCCGAGGCTGCGCTGGGCTATTATCAGGAGACCCCCACCCACACGCAGGCGACCCGGCTCGCCTTCCGCGCCGACGCCACAAGCCCCCTCTTCCTCGTATCCAGCCAGCTCTACGTCCGCTACGGCGGCACGCTCTGGGCGAACGCCTACGGCAACAACAACGCCTACACACTCATGTCGCCGGAAGCGGAGATGAGCTACTTCCTCGGCAGGGGCACGCTCCTCGGCGCGGCCTACCGCTACTCGAAGGACTTCGGGAAGACACCCTTCGAGTTCGACCGCCGCGACGTGACCCACGAGCTGCGCCTGCGATACGCCTATTCCGGCGGCTCATGGGCTTACGACACCGAGATCAAGTACGACATGGAGCGCCTGCGCGCATACGACAGCCTCTTCTCCATTGTCCGCCGTCTCGACTGTCTCGAATTCGGCCTGGCTTACCGCACCCGCAACCAGGGAATCTCGCTCATCTTCAACCTGCTCCCCGGCAGCTTCTCGGGACGCGGCGCACCCGCCGCTGGCACGACGGGCACCGGCCGCCGCCCGTAATGTCGCCAACAAAGAGCAGCCCCGATTCGATTCGCTCGAACTGGGACTGCTCTTTGTTCGCAACTCGCATGATTCTGAACATCGATCCCGCGAAGGTGAGATTTGTTTCGTAGAGAGGGGATTCATCCCCGGATCACCGCGGACCGCAGACAGAATCAGCCCCGCGATTCCCTCTTCAGGGCGGGAATCGCGGGGCTGATTCGCGGGCGTTCGGCCTCAGCCGTTGCAACCGCTGTGCGCTTTTTCACTTGCGATGTCGAAATCCAGCGACTATAATCACAGCGGTGGGTGTCGGTTTGGCCAACCCACCGCACCGCGGCCGGGCAATGGTTGTCCGGCTTGCACCGGGCCATGACTGTCCGGCACTCACGAGAGTCGCCGGATATCTAAATTGATCTTCCGGCGGCTCTTCACTATGACGGCAGCCCGCCGAATCATGTTCCACACGTGTGGGATGATGAGGTGATGAGGTGATGAGGTGATGAGGTGATGGGGTGATGGCTTGTGGCACTTGACGTCATTCTTGCCCCAGACGTCATTCTTGCCTCTGACGTCATTCTTGCCCCTGACGTCATTCTGAGCGAAGCGAAGAATCCGGCCGTTCGTTCCTCCGAGGAGAAAACCGCCGGATTCCTCGGTCGCCTGGGCTCTTTCGGAATGACGTCGAGTGCAACGCCAAATGACCCGACGACCCGACGACCCTGTACCCACCGCAGGGTCCCGCCGATAATCTCCGTAACTAATCCCCTCCAGGAGCAAGCCCGTTATGACGGTCGACCCCAAGGTGTTCCGCTCGTACGACATCCGCGCGCTCGTCCCTGATCTCGTGGACGAATCGAGCGCATACTTCGGCAAGGTGGGCTGCGCCGATTCGTTCCAGGCGCCGCTGGAGCCGGAGGGGGTCGAGCAGATCGGGCGCGGGATGGCCAGGCTCTTCCGCGCGAAGACCGTCGCAATCGGAGCGGACACGCGGCTCTCGTCACCCGCATGGAAGGACGCGCTGGCCGCCGGCCTCCAGTCGCAGGGCGTCGACGTCTGGGACCTCGGCCTCACTCCGACCGATATGGCCTACTACGCCTCCGGAAAGTACGACATCCCCGCGGTCCAGATCACGGCGTCGCACTGCACCAAAGAGCTCAACGGGATGAAGATTGTCCGGAGCGGCGCGCACATCGTGGGCGCGGGCTCCGGGATGGAGGAGCTGCGCGACATCGTCATCGGAGGCGGCCTCACGTCGGCGGCGCGACCTGGCGGGCGAATCCGGAAAGACCTGATGGGCGAGTACATCGACCATCTGCTCCAGTTCGTCGACGTTCCTTCCATCAAGCCGTTCCACATCATCGGGGACGCGGGCAACGGTGTCGGCGGCATCGTGGCGGAGCGGCTGATAGAACGGATTCCGCAAATCCGGCTGGACAAGATGTACTTCGAGCCGGACGGACGCTTCCCGAATCACGAAGCGAACCCGTTCGAGACCGAGAACATCCACGAGCTGATCGCGCGCGTTCCGGCCGAGGGCGCGGACTTCGGCGTCGCGTGGGACGGCGACGCGGATCGCGTCTTCTTCCTCGACGAGCGCGGCCGCTTCATTCCCGGCGACTTCATCACGACACTGGTCGCCCGCTATTTTCTCGCATCGAATCCCGGCGCCTCCATCGTCTACGACATGCGCGCTTCCTGGGCAGTCAACGACTGGATCACGAAGCTCGGCGGACGGGCGGTAAAGGAGCGCGTCGGCCACTCCTGGATCAAGCGGACGATGCGCCGCGAGAACGCGGTCTTCGGCGGCGAGGTGAGCGGCCACTACTACTTCCGCGACCACTGGTACGCCGACAACGGCTACATTCCGTTCCTCGCGATTCTGACGATGCTCTCCGCGCAGAATGTCACAATGAGCGAGCTGGTCGCCAGCCTCGGCGACTTCTACGTAAGCGGCGAGATCAACTCCACCGTGCCGTCGACACAGGCCGTCATCGAGCGGATCGCCGCAACATACTCCGATGCCTCCATCGACTACCTCGACGGCATCACCGTCGCGTATCCCGACTGGCACTTCAACGTACGCCCCTCCGCCAACGACCCGCTCGTCCGCCTCAATCTCGAAGCCCGCTCGCAGGCCGACATGGAATCCAGGCGCGACGAGGTCCTGGCCCTCATCCGCGAGAGCGGGTAAGTGCGGGAATTAGCCAGTATGAACGTTATGAACATAATAACGTTCATCCCGGCTAATTCCAGCTCTTACTGGCACTTATCGATTCTCCGGTTCTACGGAGGGATGGGGGCTGCGTGGGTCGAATGGTTCAGGAAACCGGACCGGAGGAATCCATGCAGATGCCAACGTCTTTCCACGCGCTATCCGCGTTCGTCGTCCCCGCCAGCGCGCACATGTGGGTGGTATGGCGCCGGAATCTCGCCACCTGCGCGCCCCTCCTCTTCTGGGAGTCGCGCTCCGCCACCCACCGGGCTTCTCAGCACTCAGCACTCTGAACTCAGCACCCGACCAAATGCTAACCGTCGAAGAAGCGCAGCGCGCCATCCTCGCCGCGGTCGGAATCCTTCCGGCCGCGCGCGTCTCTCTGCTCGATTCGCTCGGGCTCGTGCTCGCGGAGGACGTTCACTCCGACATAGACAGCCCGCCCTTCGACAACTCCGCGGTGGATGGGTTCGCCGTCATTGCGGCAGAGACCGCCGGAGCATCCGAATCGCGGCCCGTCCTCCTTTGCGAGCTGCCCGGAGTTGCGGCAGGCGGCGTTCCGGCGGCGCCCTTGATGCCGGGGACCTGCATGCGCGTGATGACCGGCGCCCCGATGCCGGCCGGCGCGGACGCGATGGTAATGCGGGAGGACGCGCGCGAGACGGCGGGCGGCGTGACTATTCTCGCGGCGGCTGGGCCGGGCGACCACGTCCGCAACCGGGGCGAGAATGTCGCGGCGGGTGCGCGGGCCATTGAGGCCGGCGCGAGAATCGGCGCGGCGGAGATCGGTCTGCTCGCGACCGCTGGAGCTGTGAATCCGCTCTGCGTTCGCCTGCCGCGCGTGGCAGTCTTCTCCACGGGCGATGAGCTGGTGGACGCTGGCGCGATGCCGGGCCCCGGCCAGATCCGTGACAGCAACCGCGTCACGCTTGCCGCCCTCGTCCTGGAGGCCGGGGCGGAGCTCCACTCGATCAACCACGTAGGCGACGACCTCGATGCGACGATTCAGGCGCTACGGGATTGTGCGGGACTGGCCCTCACCCCCCGGCCCCCTCTCCCAAAAACAGGAGAGGGGGAGCTAAACCGGCACGCTCGACACTCGCCAGGATGGGTGGAGGGCAGAACGACCACGCCGACCGAATCCATCCCTTCGAGCGAGGAGACTGGTGCGGGCGCCTTGCCCTTAAGCCCCCTCCCTGGTTACGCAAGCAGGGAGGGCGTCGTGGGAGATGCGTTGCCGTTAAGCCCCCTCCTTGCGAAGGAGGGGGTTGGGGGAGGTGTGGCGGACGTGATTGTTACGTCCGGCGGAGTTTCCGTCGGCGACAGGGACTTCGTGAAGCCGGCGCTCGAATCGATTGGGCGGCTCGACCTGTGGCGCGTGAACATGAAGCCGGGGAAGCCGGTCGCCTTCGGGCGGATACCGAGGCCGGACGGCGGAGAGACCCTCTTTTTTGGGCTGCCCGGCAATCCGGTCTCGACCATGGTGACCTTCGAGCTCTTCGTCCGGCCCGCGCTCTGGAAGCTCGCCGGGAGGAGAGACCTGGCCCGACCGCGAATAACCGTGAGGCTCGCGGAGGGAGTGGCTCACCGGCCCGGAAGGCAGGAGTTCGTCCGCGCGACGGCGGCCTGGCGCGACGGCGAGTGGCATGCCTGGCCGACCGGATCGCAGAATTCCCACCTTCTCGGCTCGATGCTCGGCGCGAACGCGCTCATCATCCTGCCGGCCGAAACCGGCGACATGGAGGCGGGTGCGCGGGCCGATGCCCTGCTCCTTGCCGCACAAATAACGGACCAGGGCGAAACGTAGTGAATCGAGAGGGAGACCCGGCAGTGCCACAGGCGGACGAGGCGGCGGAACAGGCCACGGAGGAATCCGCGCCCGGTGGCGAGACGACACAGATCCCCGCGACTTCCGACAACCCGTCCGGACCCGGCCGTTATGCGACCAGGCAGCCATCGCCCATTGTAAACTCGCTGGGATTCGCTCTCATCGGCGCGCTGATGACGATTCAGCCGCTCGCCGCGACGACGTTTCTCAAGCTCTTCTACGAGAAGAGTCCGGAGCTCATCCAGCCGGCGCTTCCCGAAGACCTCCCGCTGCCCATCAGCCTCGTCTGGCCGCCCCGCCTCTACGGCGCCATCTCCACTCTCGGAACGCTCACCTCCGCCGCGGTGCTCGGCCTCTACATCGCCTTTTCACTCTGCGGACTGTACGCCCTGTTCCGGATTTTGAATCCCACGTTCCGCGTCACTACCGGAGTGGATTGGGATCGCCACCTGCTCGTCAAGACCTACATGCACGGCGAGCCGGTGACAAAGGCGTTCCTCATCTCCATCGCGGTCGTCATCCCGGCCTTCGTGGTCTGGCAGCTTCTCGGATGGGCAATCGGCGAGAACGCGTTCTCCCTCTGGCTGCGGCTGGCGCTCTCCGGCGCAACCCTCTGGTTTCTCTATAGCAGGGAGGGGGTGGCGGGCGATTATGAGAGTGGCAGCTATGAGCCCCCACGCGAACCCGGCGTCCGCCGCTCGCTGCTGATTCGCGGCCTGCTGGCCGGAACCGTTGTCTGGCTGGCGCTTCGGCTCACTCCCCTCCTCCGTACCAGCGACCTCTTTTCCGCCTTCCGCGCGGTCGGCTACATCGGCCCGGGACAGTGGTGGCAGATAGCGCTAATAACCGTGGGATTCGCGGCCATGTTCGGGTTTACCCTCGGCGGCCTCTTCACCGCGCTCGGGGCGCCGGGCTGGCAAACGGGCCGGCGTGCGCGAGTTGCTATCCTGCCCGCGCTCATCCTTGTGGCAGCCGCATACGGCGGCCGAATCTGGCTCCCGGCCCATTTCGCCGCAAAATTCGATTACGTCGCAGGAAGCATGGTGCCGGCCGAATCCCGGCTTGCGAAGGCGTGCCGGCTGAGCCTTACGCCGGCGCCGCGCACCGCGTGGCTCCTCGACACCGACCGGGCGCTGCCCGTTCAGTTCAGCGGACTGAGCGTAACGGGTATTGCCGCAACGCCAGAAAATGGGCGCGCAATCGCAACTTATCTGGACGCTCACGTCAATCGAACGGCCCTCTCCTATGCCGCATACACGACGCTCCACGACACAGCGCTTCTCGAGTGGTCTGTCGACGACGCCCTCCGCGTCTATCTGCGGAACCTTTCCGGAGCGCCCGACATGGCCTACGTCTCCCACCTGCTAAACAAGCTCCAGGGAACGGCCTTCTCCCCCACTCCCGGCGTCATCGCGGCCGTTGACCGGCTCGCCGACGACCGGTTCTTCGACTACACGGACCGGCGGGCATGGGTGCTGGTGGGCGACATCTACGCGCGATTCGGTCTGCGAGCGAAGGCGGAGGGGTGCTACCGGAAGGCAGAGATGCCGGCGTCGCAGGTCGCGATTCGCGCGGATGAACGCACGCTCTCGCCGGACGGCAAGGTCGTGGGAAAGCTGCTGGTCGGGGGCAGGCCGGCGGCGGGCGCAAAGGTGGGACTCATGGCGGAGCGCGCCGTCGAACAGGCCGGGTTCATGACAGACGCCTCAACGCACCTGACCAGCCCGTTCTGGCTCTCCTGGATTGGCGCGTCGACGACCACGGATTCGCAGGGTCGGTTCGCGATGGACCGCCTCCTCTACGGCCGCTATGTCCTGCTCGTCCAGCTCCCCGGCCCGCTCGATACAGCCGCAGCCGCGAAGCCAGCAGCGGTATCGAACGGCCCGGCAACGATCACCGTCAGGACCAGCGCTCCTCCCGTCGATTTGGGAACGATCACAATCACGCCGCCCGCGCGCTGACGGTCACGAGACCAGGCCGCCGCGCGCGGCCATCATCGCCGCCTCGGTCCGGTCGTTCACCTGCAGCTTGAAGAGAATGTTGCTAATGTGATTCTTGACCGTCTTCTCCGAGATGAAGAGGGTCTCGGCGATCTCGCGGTTGCGCTTGCCGGTCGCGATCTCCTTCAGCACCTCAATCTCGCGATCCGTCAGCTCCGAGAAGAGGGCCATGTTCGCGAGCCGCGCGGTGTTGATCCGGTTGAACTCGGCGAGAACGCGCGCCGCGATGGAGGGGTGGAGCAGGCTGTCGCCGCGCGCGATGGTGCGCACGGCGGCCAGCGTCTCCTCCGGCGGGCTGTCCTTCAGCACATAGCCGAGCGCCCCCGCCTTGATGGCCTGGAAGACGTTCGTGTCGTCGTGATAGATGGTCAGGATGACGATGCCGACGGTCGGAATCTCCTGCTTCACCTTCTGCGTGAGCTGAATCCCGCTCATCTTCGGCATATTGATGTCGGTCAGCAGGACGTCCGGCATCATTTTCCGCACCAGCCGAAGCGCGTCTTCCCCGTCGCCCGCGCAGCCGACCATCTCGATGTCCTCCTCCAGCGTGAGGAGCCGTGCCAGAGCGTCGCGCGTCGGCGCGTCGTCCTCCGCAATTACCAGCCGAATCGTCTCCACGTACCGACCCTCCCCTTCATGCGCAGTTCGCGCAGGAGCGCAACACCTCCGCGCCGAACCTTACCCCGTCAACGCGCCGCAAAACTACCAGCCCGCCGGGTCACCAGGAGTCCTGTTCTCCCCGTATCAAAGCCATAACAGGCTCACTCCAGCTCAACACTTAACACTCAGCACTCAACACTCTCTCGTGAAACGCCTCGACCGCTATCTCGCCCGCGAAATGATCGTGCCCTTCCTCATCGGACAGGGAGCGGTCGTCCTGATGCTCACCGGAACGGTTCTCTACAATAACGCGGACACCTTCCTCAACAACGAGATTCCCGCGCTCGCCATCCTCAAGATCGCGTTCTATTTCCTGCCCTACCTCGTCAACCTGACCATGCCGGTCGCGATGGCAATCGCCGCATCGCTTACCGTCAGCCGGCTCGCGCGCGATTCCGAGATCACGGTCATGCGCGCGGCGGGCATCAGCCTCAAGCGCATCTTCCTGCCGATGTTCGTGGTCGGCCTGTTCGTGAGCGTCGCGGACTTCTATTTCGGCGAGCGCGTCGTTCCGTGGGCCAACCAGCAGTTTGAGAAGACGATGACCAGCCTCTCCTTCAGCAAGGGGTTCCGGCCGCAGCCCGGCCAGGTCATCCAGAGCCCGGACCAGAAGATCACGGCCTCCATCGGCGGCATGGAGCTTCACAAAGACAACTCGGCGCGCATGACGAACGTGCTGATTCTGGAGGGCGGCCTCTACGGCAAGCCGGCAACGATTATTCTCGCTCCCTCGGCGGATTACCGCGACGGAATCTGGACGCTCAACGATGCAAACATCTACTCGTACAGCGTCGATGGCAAGCGGGACCGCTACGGGACGGCACATACCCTCCGTGTAGACTTCAAGCTCACCGAGAAGACCTTCCAGACCATCTTTCTCCAGCTCCCCCTCTACTCGAACGCGGCTACGAAGACCTTCCGGCAGCTCTCGGAGGAGGTCGCGCTCCAGCGGCGCGGGCGCTACGTCGACCCGCGGCTTTTGCTGGAGTACCACTTCAAGCTCTCCGTCCCGTTCTCGTGCCTCGTCTTCGCCATCGCCTGCCCGCCGCTCGCGCTCCGGTTCGCCCGCGCCGGCAACTTCATGGGCGTTCTGCTCTCGATCGTCCTCGTCTTCGTCTACTGGAACCTGCTCCTCGCCGCCAAGATCGTCGGCTCCAAGTACCCGAACCTCCTCCCCCCGGCTGTCGCGGGCTGGGGCCAGAACCTCGTCTTCGCGCTCGTCGGGCTCTACTTCCTCTGGAGAGGCGAGTGAGGGGATTTTCGATTTTCGATTTTCGATTTTCCATTTGTCCGCTATTCGGTATTGCTCGATTGGCCGTGGCGGCGGGGGCTTTGGCGACGATACCTTTGCCTCGCGCAGCGTGCCAGACACCCACCGTACCGCCTCCCACGACTCCACAGGTGACCCCGGCAACGCCAGCCACCCAGCGACCCAACGACCTAACGACCCAACGACCGGACGTTCCTCTCGGGCCACTCACCAACGACGCGGCGAAGTACCAGTTCGAAGAGGGCGAGGTGAACGGATCGCAGATTCGCGCGAAGAACGTTACGATAGAACTCGGGGAGTACACCCTCTCCGGCGGGAGCGTGAGTGGGGACTTTGAAAAGGAACTGGTCTTTACCGGCGCGCCGAAGCTGACTTATCGGGGCCAGACCATCACGGGTGATTCGATTCGGTTCCGGCCGAGGACGAAGGAGTACCGGGTCGAGAACCTCCACACCGCGCTCACGCCGGACTTCCTCCAGGGCCGGATTCTCAGCCCGCTCTTTCTCTCCGGCGAATCCATCTTCGGGCAGCGAAAGAAACCGATATTCGGCCAGGACATGGAGGCGACGACCTGCGTGCTCCCGGAGCTGCCCCACTACCTCATCCGTGCCAGCGAGATCAAGCTGGAGCCCGGCAAGCGCGTCACCCTGCGGAAGGCGACGTTCTACTTCTTCGGCCACCGAATCATTACGCTGCCGACCTTTATCATCCCGCTGGACCGCGACCCGCGCCGCCTCCACGCCAGCCATATGCCCTATGTCGGCCGGTCCATCGACGAAGGGTGGTTCGCCAAATCGGCGTTCGATTACGCCCTCGCCGACCGCGTGCCGGGCATCTTCCGGTTCGACCTGATGGAGAAGAAGGGCGTCGGGCTCGGCGTCGATCAGGCGTGGAACCTGCTCAAGTCGGCCGGCGCGTTCGCCATCTACGCGATTCCAACGAGCGGACTGAGCAAGAACCTCTCCGGCCGCCTCTCCAACCGGCAGAACATCGGCGGCGGCCAGACCATCACGCTCGACAACGACTTCCGCCAGAACAGCTATCTCGCACTGCCCTCGACCACGACGATCAACACGCGCACAGGCTACACGCGCAATCTGGGCGGAAACAACACGACGCTCAACCTATCACGGACGGCGTCCGATTCCGGTGCTTCGGCCTTCAGCGGCGCGACCCACTCCGAATCGCTCGCCGCCAACTTCGCGCAGGGCGTGACGCTCGGCCGCTCCACGACGCTGAATCTCAATACGGACTATTCGTCCTACGCAAACTCGACCGCGGGAATCCTCAACAGCACGACCGGCCAAACGACCGGCGGTTTCTCGCAGCGCAACCAGCAGCTCACCACGCGGTTCGAGGCCGACCAGCGCGCGTCCAACTACCTGCTCCAGCTCAACGCGAACAAGGCGATCCCGATCGGCAACAACGGCCAGCAGTCCTTCTTTGGCGGCGTCGAGAAGCTGCCGGAGGTCACGCTCTCGAACTACCGATTCACCGAGGGCCTGCTCTCGCGGCTTCCCGCCAACTTCATGATCTCGGCCGGCAAGTACACGGAGGGCGGCTTCTCCAGCGGCACGGGGGGCGGCACCGCCATCTCGACGGAGCGCGCGGTAGCCGGATTCGATATCACGGGAACCCGCGTACCGGTGACACACTCCACCGACCTGAACCTCGGCGGTGGATTCCAGCAGTTCTTCTACGGCGACGGCTCGGCGCAGTATATCCTGCGCGACAATACGACACTGAGCCAGCGCTGGGGCCGCAAGTCGGGGGTGAACTTCAACTACACGTACCAGCGCCCGTACGGCGGAACGCCCTTCCGATTCGACCAGCAGGGACAGTATCACGCCCTCAATGTGGACGCCGGATTCCTCGAGGACCGCCGCGTCCAGCTCACCGCGCGCGTGGGCTACGACTTCTCGCAGGGGAACTTCGGCGGCCTCAGCACGCCCTGGCAGACGCTCTCCGCGAATCTCCTCGTGAGGCCGGTCGAATGGGCGCGCTCCCGCACCCTGCTCTCGTTCGACCCGAACACCGGCAAGTTCGTCTCAGCCACCACCGACCTCCGGTTCCGCGGCCGCAACGACTTCGCGCTCGACATCGTCGGCCGTTACGACCCGCGAGTCCACAAGTTCGGCTCACTCAACGCTTACCTGAACCTCCCCATCGGGAGCCTCTGGCGCGTCATCGCGCTGGTTCAATACAACGGCTACCTGAGCCGATTCGAGAGCCGCAACCTCCAGATCACCCGGAGCTGGGACTGCCTGGAGGCATCGTTCACCTACATCGACAACCCATTCGGTTTCCGCAACGACAAGCAGGTCTTCTTCAACCTGCGCATCAAGGCGTTCCCCTTCTTCCAGCAGTTCGGCGTCGGCCAGTTCGGGCAGGCCATCGGCACCAGCGTCGGCGATTCATTCTGAGGAATCGCGAGCTGCCGTGCCGGCTGCCATCCATTCGCAATGAATCCGCGGCGGGCTGATTGCTACGGTGTGGGATGGTCAGCGGGGATAAGGCCGTGGTGGCGCATGATCGCGTCGATCTTCTCAAGATCGGGCCTTTCGGGAACATTAACCGCTTCCGCAATCTCCTCGAAGTATCGGCGGCCAATCGAGCCGGGCGTCAGCACGATCAGCGCTCGCGCGGGCTCTGAATGCGGGTTCTCGTGGTGGTGGACGCTGCCCCGTGGAATGAACACCGTATCACCTTTGCGCACCTCGTGGGTCCGGCCATCGACGATGGTCGCAAGCGTGCCTTCGAGACCGTAGACCGCCTCGTCGACGTCGCGATGGTAGTGCGGCGCGGGCACGCGCGCATTCGGCGGCACGAGGAACTCGAACATCACGAGGTCACCACGTCCGTCGTTCTCATCCACCAGGAACTTCAGCTCCATCGAGCCGATCTGAACTGTTTTGTCCTTCATCGTCTACTCCAGCAGCTCCGAATTGAACTGGCGCATCACCTCGGCGGTCTGATCGCGCGGTGCCGCGTGCAGCGCCGCGATCATCGCGCTGAGCCGGGGCGTGATGATGATGAGGTAGCGCGTCGGGCCGTGCGCCTCGAAATACGAGTGGGCGACTCCCGCCGGCACGAACACCGTCGTGCCCGCCGGCGCCTCGACCAGCCGGTCCGCAAACCGGAACGTCAGCGTTCCTTCCAACACGTGCCACGCCTCGTCGTCCGCATGGTGCACATGAAGGTGATCAGGTCCACTCCCGCTCCACTCGTGAATCTCGAACGACCCGCCTGCCGCCGCGAGCCGACCACCGCCCGCCGTCGAGATCACAGGCTCAGCCATCCGTAAGCCTCCTGCCTTGCTCGCCTTCCCACTTCGCGCCAAGCCCGGAGCGTGCCATGGGACGCTAGCGCAACACCTCCAGGACCGATCCATTTGCCAGTCGATAGAAGTAGAAGTCGTCGTCTATCGAGAATACCCGGCCGACATTTCGGCTCTCGGCAATAGTAACAAGGGATGCGTCCGCCAGGTCCATCGGCCGGTCGGCGTACTGCCTCATCAAGCTTTCCATGCGATCCGTCTCCGGACCGGTCAGCTCAGCAAGGACGAGCGTGCCTTCTCGCCGCAGCCTCCACAGGCGTTCCTGAAAGCGAAATCCGCCGGCCTCCCCAAGGAAGTACATCGTTTCTGTAAAGCAGGGCCATGTCGTTACAAACGGGCTATTCGCCAGCTTCCGGACGACTGCGGCGCAAGCGTCGTGATGCTTGTCGTTTCTATAAAGCAGCGCGATAAGCGGTCCCGCATCGATGAGATTCACAGGTTTCCGCGGGCATGCTTCTCCGACATCGCCTGGGCAAACCTGCGCCCCGTGTTTTCTGAGAGCGATGAGCCTTCCGGATACCTCTCCTCGGAGCTCTCCGCACCAATGTAGTCACGCAGTGCGTCGGCTAAGGACGTGCCATTCGCCAGCGACGACTCGGAAGCGTCGACCGGCACTGACCGGTGAAGAAGGTCGAGAGCAAGCAGCTCCGGCGTGGTGCCCCTAAGGGTTGCCTCCCTGGCAAGGGCCGTCTCCAGGTCTGGAGGCAAGGTTATTGTGATCATCGAATCGTTTCTCTTGTCCCGCGATATGCGTTATGTCAGCCGTGGTGCCTGGATGCGTTCTCGATTCTTGCCCAGGTGTCCCAGAGGGTGACGTTGCGGTTGAAGACCGGGCGGCCGGGCGCGGAATCCGGGTCTACGCAGAAGTCGCCGAGCCGCTCGAACTGGAATCGCGCACCTGGCATCCATCACTCCCGCTCCAGAAAGAGTTTGCGATCCGGAAACACGATGGTAAGGCGGTAGGGCGCCAGCATGCGAGTGCCGATCAGGATTCCCTCACCGGGCGAAAACGTGGCGCGGACTCGGTGAACATCCCCATCGAACGGGAACCGGACGGCATACTGGTCCTCGGTAACGATGTTGCCGCCCGCAAGAAGAGAATCCGCCCGGCCGAGATATCGGGCGTCCACGGCTTCGCGCATATCCTCCGGCAGCTCAAGATAACCGTTGAATCCGGTGTCGAGTGTCGCAACCCACGTGCGTCCGGCGAACGGGATATCGATCACCGGAACACCAATCTCATCGATGTAGCCCTCGATCAACGTCGGCCCTTCACATCGAGATAATCAAAGCCAATTCGAACGAGCCAGGCCGGCGCGTCCACGCCGTCCTCGTTCATCGCATCGATTGCTTCAAGGGCGTCCTGGCCAATCCAAGTCCTGCCACTATACGGCTCTATCGCCGCGACGTGGCCGACCAGACCCGTTATGTCATGAGATCGCTGATACTCTTTCCATGCCCGCCTTCCGCGAACCGCGAACTCATCGCCCGGCGTTGTCGTAATCTGCGCTGACATCCTTGTTCCTCTCCACAAGCAGGTTCGCTGTCGCTACAGCCTGGCCTGTCCCGCCGTCACAATCTTTGCCCACGTGTCGCGGAGGGTGACGGTGCGGTTGAAGACGGGCCGGCCGGGCGCCGAATCGGCGTCGACGCAGAAGTAGCCGAGCCGCTCGAACTGGAACCGCGCGCCCGGCGCGGTATGGGCGAGCGACGGCTCGACGAATCCGGTCACTACCTTCAGGGAATCGGGATTCAGATTCGCGATGTAGTCCTGGCCCGGCTCCACGTCATCCGCGTCCGGCTTCAGAAAGAGGTGATCGTACAGTCGGACCTCCGCGGGGACCGCCGAGTGCGCGGCGACCCAGTGCATTGTCGCTTTCACCTTGCGGCCGTCGGGCGCGTCGCCCCCGCGCGTGGCAGGATCATAGGTGCAGCGGAGCTCGACCACATTGCCGTCCGCGTCCTTCACGACCTCGTTGCACGTGATGAAGTAGGCGTAGCGCAGCCGGACCTCGCGGCCGGGCGCAAGGCGGAAGAATTTAGGGGGCGGGTCCTCGCGGAAGTCGTCGCGCTCGATGTAGAGATCGCGGCCGAAGGGGACCTTGCGCGTACCGGCCGCCGGGTCCTCCGGGTTCACGATGGCGTCCAAGTCCTCCGACTGGCCCTCCGGGTAGTTGGTCAGGACCACCTTCAGCGGGTCGAGCACCGCCATTGCGCGCGGGGAGTTCCTGTTCAGGTCCTCGCGCACGCAGTCTTCCAGCAGGGCGACGTCCACCACGCTGTCGCGCTTCGAGATTCCGATTCGGCGGCAGAACTCGCGAATCGCTTCCGACGTGAAGCCGCGGCGGCGGAGGCCGGCCAGCGTCGGGAGGCGCGGGTCGTCATATCCGCTCACATGGCCGCCGTTCACCAGCTCGATAAACCTCCGCTTGGACATCACGGTATAGGTCAGATTGAGGCGCGCGAACTCGATCTGGCGCGGATGGTAGATGCCGAGCTCGTCGAGGAACCAGTCGTAGAGCGGCCGGTGAATCTCATACTCCTGCGAGCAGAGGGAGTGCGTCACGCCCTCGATGGAATCCTCCAGGCCGTGCGCCCAGTCGTACATCGGGTAGATGCACCACTTGTCGCCCTGGCGATGGTGCGACGCGTGAAGGATGCGGTACATGACCGGGTCGCGCAGGTTCATGTTCGGCGAGGACATGTCGATCTTTGCGCGGAGCGTGCGGGTGCCGTCCGGGAACTCACCGGCCCGCATCCGCGCGAAGAGATCCACGTTCTCCTCGACGGTGCGGTTCCGGTACGGACTGTCGGTTCCCGGGCTGGTCAGCGTGCCGCGGGTGACGCTCACCTCTTCCGGCGTCAAGTCGCAGACGTACGCTTTCCCCTTCCGGATGAGATCGACCGCCCAGTCGTACATCTGCTCGAAATAGTCGGAGGCGAAGCAGAGCCGGTCGCCCCAGTCCGCTCCGACCCACCGAACGTCCTCGATGATCCCGTCCACGAACTCCTGCTCCTCGCGCGTGGGATTCGTGTCGTCGAACCGAAGGTTGAACAGACCGCCGAAGTCGAGCGCGATACCGTAATCGATCCAAACCGCCTTGGCGTGCCCGATGTGGAGGTAGGCGTTTGGCTCCGGCGGGAAGCGCGTGTGGACGCGGTCGAATCGTCCGCTCTTGAGGTCCTCCCTAATCGCCTCGCGGATATAGTCGGTCTGCGCCTCGCGGCGCTCCATCGTCGGGGCCACGATATCACTCGTCACAGTCATCATCCTCTCGCTCGCACCGGTCACTCTACCGGCCGCAGGGTGTTCATTGTAGTATACCGCCGAACGAATTACGCGACGGCTGCGCTCCGGGTGTGGTTGCTGGTGGTAAACTTCAGAGGTGTGCCCGAATCGGCACGCGCACTTTTGGAAGCAGACAGGAGGAGCGCAGATGCGTCTCAGTTTTGTAGCATGGGGGCTGGCGGCGGTGCTGGCGGGGGCCGGTCTCCGCGCGGCCGACAGGCAGACCGCGCCGAAGCCGGACCGGCAGGGATTCTATCAACTCTGGAACGGCAAAGACTTGAACGACTGGAAGCCGTCCGAGAACCCGGACACCTTCAAGATAGTGGACGGTCAGCTGCAGGTGAATGGCCCACGCGCCCACCTCTATTACATGGGTCCGGTCCACAACCACGACTTCAGGGACTTTCACCTGAAGGCGGAGCTGATGACGTTCCCCCATGCGAACAGCGGCATCTACTTCCACACGCAGTTTCAGGAGGGCGGCTGGCCGGATAAGGGGTTCGAGTGCCAGGTGAACGAGACCCACAGCGACATCAAGAAGACGGGCGGCCTCTACAACGTCAAGGATGTGCTCAACCAGTCGCCCGCGAAGGACAACGAGTGGTTCACTTATGACATCATCGTGAAGGGAAAGACCGTCACGCTGAAGATCAATGGCAAGACGACCACCGAGTGGACCCAGCCGGACGATTGGAAGGGTCCGGAAGGCATGCCGGGCCGCGTCCTCGACCACGGCACTATCGCGATTCAGGGCCACGACCCCGGCTCGAAGATCCTCTACCGCTCCATCAAGATCAAGCCGCTCGACTGACCTGAACCGCCGGCCCTCTTCCCTGAAACAGCTCTATCGTTGCAGAGAAGAGGGCCGGAGGCTCAGCCGCTTCCAATCGTCCATTGTCCTGAATCCGAACGGAGACGGGTTGAAGTCGCCGACGAGCCGCACGTCGCGATTCGCCGGAATCTTCCGCTCCATCCCCAGCGCCCAGTAGACCGCGTTCACCAGCATTCGCCGCGTCCCCTCGTATGCGAAGTCGCGCGATGCGCCCATCGTGGTTGTAAAGACGCGCGCCGTCCTGCCGGACGCGCCGCGATACGTCTTCGTCCATGCGACCGGCATCATCGGGTTGTTCTTCGGGCCATCCACCGGTTTGGAGATCGATTCGAGCGTCTCGGTGACCTGTCCGAGGACCAGCGGCTGCGAATCACCCGGCAGCGGAAGACGGACCGCATAGACGTCGGTCGATCCGAAGATGGCGCCGGGCTCGATTCCGCGGAGGATGGGGTGGCTCTCCTGTCCGGGCGCGATGATTCCCCGCGTCCCCTCTTTGCCGTGCTCGCCATGGTGCGCTATCCATGTCTCTCCGAAGACCTGCCGCCCAAATCCACCCTCGTAGTCCGCGCCCTTGTAGTCCCATGAGTACTTTGCGTAAGGCCCGCCGGCCAGCTTGAAGGGGTGCGTCGCGGTCCGCATTCCGATGAGCGGCCTCCCGGATTCGGCGTAGTCGACAATCTCCTTCATCTGGTCGTCCCGGAGATTACGCCACCGGATGAGCATGATGACGAGGTCCGCCTTGCGGAGGTGGTAGAGGCCGGGAATATTGTCGGTCACGTTCGGGCAGATGGTCCCGTCTTTCGGATCGATTGCGAAGAGGACGATCGTGTGAAAGCCGTGTCGCTCGGACAGGATTCGGGCGAATTGCGGCATCGTCTCCTCGGAGCGGTAC
>Ga0207667_10001709_pt1 | contig 27615 bp, 29 predicted proteins | sample KBSCornC52_FD_184301 | JGI IMG/M metagenome (GOLD analysis project Ga0207667, IMG submission 184301) | Corn rhizosphere microbial communities from Kellogg Biological Station, Michigan, USA - KBS Corn C5-2 (SPAdes) (version 2) | ecosystem: Host-associated > Plants > Roots > Rhizosphere > Soil ...
GAAGATTGTAGGGGCTGTATGTAGGCGATAAGCGACTCCCTGACGTAAGATAAATTAGGCCCGAAACTTAATCTACGGCGAGCTCGGTGCACCCCGTAATTATTAACTCTTACTTATGGCGTGTGATTGTATACTTGTGATTAAAGATCCTCCGACTTCGACTCCATTAATGTCTTACCTACGTACATTTTAGGATTCTAGTCTCTAAAGCATTATAGTTGCTGCTAATGTCGTTCATCATTGTAAGTAGTGCTGCATAAGAGTTATAGAGTAGTCGATTTCTCTGGAGATGGTTTGCTGTGTCGTGATGGGCGCTTCGTCGGCGGCAGCCGGGCTGTGGAGAGTGTGCTCTTCCTCTTTTGCGTGGGCCGGCCTTTACTATTAGGAGGAACGATGGGTTGGAAATTGACATCGATGTTTGGCGCCGAGGGCCCCATCTTCGCCGACGAAGGCTCTCTTGTATGCTCTTCTCCCCAAAGTTCTACATATATCGTTAGCGGCTGTCTTGGGCGAGCGAGCCTTGTGCTTACGATGGACGGTAATAATCATCACCTCTTCAAGCGTCAATCCCTTTTCCCGGAGACGGCTCATCTCTTGTTCCAACTCCTATTCAAATTCTGGGTTAGGCCTATGTCGTCCTGGTAAGCTCAGGCGAGATAGGACATACCGCAGCCACTTCAGCGAGCCCCCGACCGCGCACCGCTCCCTGGGTTGGTGAAATGGATTTTCCTGACATGTCCGAGCTGGATTGTCAAAGCTGGTAAAGGTCCTGGTGGTGCGGGCGAAGCTCATCAACGGAGGCGGTTCGAGGTGGGTAAACCGGGGTGAGGAGATCTTTCTAGGAGATGCTAGGGGTCCTGTACGCGCAGGTAAGTGGTGGACAGGAACTCGGAGGTCGTCTGAGAGGGAAAAAGGCTACTGAGGGAGAAGACGAGGACCTAGAGACACTCGAGGCAATCCCAGTCGCGCCCCGCTGCTAGGAGTTCGCGGCGATGGTAGGAAGTAATGTTAGGGCAAGAAAAGGAGGTCGTTGCTGATTGCACTTCTCCCTGGCCGCCACGGCCGCCGTATGGATTGAGAACAGGAGTCGAGGCTGGCATATGTACTCCGTATACACTCATAGGTCCTAGGATGGCGCAGTGTAATTACGAGAAGTCGTCGACGAGAAGCGGCAAAACGTGCCAAGATCCTTGGCCCGAGTTTTTGATGGGGCTGCTCGTCAGCCCATCGCCGATCGCCCCTGCACCCAGGTGTCGGATGATGCGCATAGACCATGGCGGAAAGCAGCCCCGCGAACGTCATCGGAACCACACCATACCGTCGGTGTTCTCCTCCCTTGCCGAAAGCGAACAACGACATTCAATCTGGCCAGTGCAATTTGTCGAAGGTGGTCGGTAGGGCCGCGAATGTTTCAACAAATCGGGTTGTTGAAACCCATCGGTAGAGCTGATTCCATTTCATCCATCGTTGGGCAAGTACCTGCCTCTTCACATAGCTTCGAGAAGTGCAGTGCACCAGGACCTGTCACTCACCGACTTGACCGTGCGTGGTTCAACCGAAGTCTAAGACGGGGCTTAATGGCCATCGGCAACTACCCCCTTAGGGTTGATCCGCCATCAATGCTTTCGATCAAGTGAGGTGGCACTTGTCAGCCGGGCTGATTTGATCATGCTCCGAGGGGTGTGTAATGTCGCACTGTTGAAATGTATATGCAATGAAGCAAGGCTGCAAAAGAACCGGCATGTTGCTTTTTCAGTAATTTGCCCTCATCCGCTCTCTGGTAGCGTTGGCAAGATTCCACGTCGCGAGCTTCCCTCCCCTCATCCATCTCGTTGCCGTGCCATTCTGCAAGTGCTATGGGCGGCGGCAGTGAGCTGAGGGAAAGTGCCTGCACTGTTTTTATTCCCCTCAGCCCTTTGGAATTTCATATTAGATTCCTCAGATTGCGCGTTAACGATACCTTTCAACCGCGGAGGAATGTGACGTGATGGAATATCTCTATCGACCCTCTCCTCTGTGAGCAGTTGCCATGGTAGAAAACCCCATGGCGTCGGGCGCGTCATAGCGGATGGTGGCTCGGGGGCTGACGCGAGTAACTGAGTCGCCACATTTCACCCCTTGCAATGTCTGATTTCTCACCGGAGTGTGGCTGTGGTGTCTGTAACCTCGAGATGAGGAATGAAAAGGCCGACAATCTCTCACTAAACACATCAATGTACAGGAGACGTGAACCGAATGGAAACTACCGTGATAGAGGCTATGATTGGGACAATTCTGTCATTGATTGATTCTATTCTTAAGTTTGGCTTAGGAGGACAACCTAAGTGTTGACCATACCTACAATTGGCCTCTCACCCCAAACATATGCAAACACCGTGCCCCCCCTGTGATTATTTACGCACGCCACCTTCATCACGACATTGTGGGCAGTTCCAGGCGTGTGACCTGGTTGAGCCTAGGAGGCCTATCTGCGTTCGGGACTGATGATCAACGGCTGTCTGCCAAATAGTGGAGTGAATTTACGGGGCGTCTTCAGCGGCGCAGGGGATGGGGTGGTGGCCATTGCCTTCTCTTCCTCCATCAACTTTTCTTCACCTGGAGGCGAAAGGTTAGTGGACGTCTCAGAGTCATGGACGCGGGATGAACTGACATTCTTCCACCGCCTGGTCTAGAATCACATCCAGCACCTTCATGCCCTCCAAGCCATAAACATTTATGATGGCCGTCATGCATGTCAACATCTATCATGATCATCAGTGGACATGCCTGTAACCAGTGGGTGGGAAACTAACAATCTGCTCGTACGCCTGGATCAGTGTCGCATTGCCACCTGCAGATGGATTGGGAGCCATGGTGGATTGCCTGCAAAAATCAGCCTGGGATATGAGATACCTGGGGGAAAAGGATGATAGACAAGAGGTAAGTTGAGAGACGGTTCCAGGATGGATAGAACGGGAGTTGGGATTATCGGTGAGTAGATGAGGTGTGAGTGTGGGAGAAGGGAAAGGGAGAAGACAGACTGGGGAGAGTTGTTTACTTATGTACTTCGAGTTGGGAAGAGTTGCTGTGATCTGATTGGCTGGCGGTCCTAGTCTGATCTTGCAGAATTCATCTATTTCAACAATCGCGGTGCCAAGAGTTTTCTGATCCCGCGCTTGGATTTCAACAAATCCGGTTGTTGAAATCACCCCTACCGCTGGCCACCAATCTTGATCACGTATCTACTTGCGTGGACTTTCTTCCATGCTATCTGCCCAGTTTGAATCTACGTAACTAAGTCGAGTGCCGCTTGAACACTTTGACCCATCAGCTCCGTCCGTAGGTGAACGCCTCAACTGTGTAATGACATTTTTTTTGGGACACATTGACCGTTTGCTGGAGCCTTGCTGCAACTGACACCTTGTATTAAGTATCCTTCTCTCCATTTTGGCGTCGCTGTGCCTCTTCAATGACAGCGTAGAGGCGACTTCGCTGTATGTCGGACGAGCGTGTGTTGTATCTAGCCGGGGACTTGGTGTCCACGCCAGTGGGTTTGGCAGCGCTTGTTTTTGGTGCCGACCAAAGTGCGGCCCTCTCTCTCCCTCCTGGCTGAGGTTCGGTGCGGGCACGGAGTAGTTTTTCGTTAAAGGTCTCGTCGCGAGCGGCGGGTGCCAGATTCGCGTCGGTAGCTTGTGCAATCTTCTCCTCCTCTCGCCGCTTCTCCTCCTTCACTGCAAAAAATCATCAGTCCAGAGGCGGAGGGAAAGTATGACGATGGAGCCTTCATACCGTGTTCTGACATCTGGGAGAGGAACTTCAGGGTCACCTCAGCACCTTGAAGATTGAAGTATGGGCGAAAGCAGGCTTCCAACTGCATAATTGTCAGTGAATGGCCCAGACAAGCATAAGTGTTACTCGCCTTAGAGATGAGGTCGTTGTTTGGGGTCTTCTTGGTTGTCATGGCTGCGCCAGAGCAGGTCAGTGACACCACACGGTGGAAGATGTAATGCGATGCTCTAGTGGCAGAAGGGAAGCAATCCAAGGAATGTCTAATGGATTTGTTTCATAGAATTGCCGCTAGTAAACAACCTGGATGGAAAAGTGGATGGTTAATGGGTGGGGGTTGGGAAAAGGCCGGGGAAAAGATGGGTGATAAATCCGGGAGTGGTAATGAGGTCAAACGGCCGCCAAGGCTCCCTTACTTTAATTTCCACGCTGTAATTTCTTCCTTTCGTATCTCTCCTGTTTCTCCAGACTGTTCCATCTACTCCAGGCTTCGCTCAGACTTCCTTCTGGCCGTCTATATGTCCCGTCATACTCATCAAAATCCGATAATACTACATATCGACCACGTGAAATCAGCTACATCACAACAAGAATTGGAACGCCTTCTAAGTGCTGACGGCCACCAATCCTCATCGGTAGCTCAGAAGGTCTCACTCCGGGATCGGCTGCGTGGCAGGAAACCAAGCGATGACTGCTCTGGCTGTGCCGCCATCTCCTCCTTCATCACAACCCCCGTCGAAGTTTTAGATATTTGGGAACATGGCTTAGGCATTGACATTAACGAAGCACCCACTGTTCGGTATGCAACCATACTCATTGTTTCCCTCCTTGCCACACATTGAGCCCCCACTGATACTGTCCTTCAGCGAACCTAGCGTGCACTGGTGTGACAACTGTATCACTGTTGCCCGATCCATCACCGCTGGCCACGAATCCTATCCCCCTCGCTGCACAATCCTAGACCAGTCCCCAACCATGTCACCAGTACAGACTCGGTCAACGACCAAGGCCGCGGGTGAGACGGGAGAGAGAGAGAAGGATCATGTTCAGTCGCCAAAGGGCGTGTTCGAGAAAATCACCGACATGGCCGGCCGACTAAAGATATCAAGTGGTCGCGCTACGGGCACGGACCACTCTCGGCCTGTCAAGCAGCAGCCTTCGACAGTTTCGGGTAAGGCAAACGTGAGTGTTACCGAGAAGCAGCCTTCAACGGTTTTGGGCAGGACAAACCTAGGCAGTTCTACAGCAGGCGAAGATATAGCCTCCGTTAACAGCACGAAGAGTAGTAAAGTGGACTACGCCAAAATAAGACCTCTCCTGGAACAGGCAGGCGTGGTGTTCACACAGAGATCGATCGCGAAGGACGCGTGGACATTTTTTGAGCAACCAAAGGCAGTAACTGCAGACGATGTCAACAAAGACTTCCCAGGCAGTACCGTCTTCTCGTTCCTTGATGAGGCGACGATCACGAAGTATGTCAGGGAGATCAAGACCCATATGGAGGCCACTTGTTCTGAAGCCGAATGGGCAGATCTATACAAGAGAGTATTGTTTTTACACCAGGACAGCTACGAGGGAGAATATGACCAGCAATCAAAGCGAGTCTGGCGTCGATTAGAGATGGCATGCCCACACGGTGTCGGTCCACGACCATCAAGATTCAGCGGCGAACTTGCCGAGCGGCTGCTAACCCAGAAACGTGACGCGGTATATCTCATCACAGGGCATATGATGGAACCATTAATGCGAGGCGTCCTGGGGCAACACGTTGACATGATGCCGAAAACTCTAGCAATGGCTCCGTACTTGACTATCGAGTTTAAGAAGCCGACCGGCGCTAATCGAGATTGGCAGACCGCCGAGAACCAGCTCGCCCTTGAGATGGTGAGAACAGTCTTCTCCAACTTCGCAATGCACTTCAATGGCCTTCTCGCGTCCCAATTGCCTCTAACAGAGGATGCATTTTCAACAGTGAGGGAGTATGGAGCCGTGGCCATTAGGAATACCATTGGATTCTACGAAATGCGACCGAAACTGGAGATTCCGGCAACGAAGCCACCAGGAGATCAACCACACACGATTGACGAGATATTTCAATCGTTTGAGCTGGCAAAATTGTGGAACGCCGACATATCTACTGCCTTTGAGTTGAAACGTGTCACTGAAATGGTGAATGAAATTCACCGTTTTGGGTTGGAGAAGCACGGGAAGCGTGTCAAGGAAGATCTAGAAGCCCTGATCCGGCGTGCCAGTTCTGGCTAGGAGGAGTCAACACTAAGGTCCGACCAAGGTAGAAGCGTATCGCGGTGGGTGGATGGAGGGGGCTTGATGTATTGACAAAGCCTGAACTGGCTCTGGGCTCGCTCTGGTCAGTGACTCTTAGCTGGTAGGCTGCCTTCGCGGGGGCCTACATGAGGGCGCAAGATAGATTAGGATGCGTACTTTACCCTTGGGTGGTCGAATACAACTTTACTTTCAACAATAGAATTTGTTGAAATAGCATACGGCGAACCACCACCGCCAGGAGCAATTTCGAGAATAGTGACCGTTAATGCAAACACTTGAAAGAGCCGTGGAGGCGCTGCCTGCGCGTAGTTGCGTCTGTGTGGTGAGTTTGCCAGCGGTCCGCCACCCTTGACTTCAACAACGGAATTTGTTGAAATCCTTCCCACTTCCCACCCCAAAACGCGACCCTTCGAACACCGCCTCTCTTGCTCTCCAAGTGCCTTCCTTCGTCCTGTCTTGTCTCAAGTCCTATGGTCGCAAACCCTCATTGAAGCCGTTTTGGAAGCTCCCAACCTCTCTGGATTTCTATGCAGAGCCATACCTGGTATGACCACAAGCACTCAACAACTCCCTGCTCCTCTACATGATGCTGACTGGTCAATGATAGATCTATACTATCACCACCTAACCTTTTCTCCCTGGTCGAGATGCCGGCTCTTCTTACACCGCTGCCATCGTTCTCGGTGCACTGCGACCCGACGTTGAAAGCTCGAAGATATCAATGTTCGGTTGGCGAGTTGCGGAAGGAGAATCAGGAACATGTTGAAGCGATCTTTACTGGTTGGAGACAGCTCGGGGCGGCCATCCACGGCTGGGAGAAGACCATACAATCACGGTGGATGAAGAAAAACTTGCAGAAGAGACAGGATGTTCTACGCCGCGCCTGGCTTGCTGTCGACAAGAACGAACACCCCATCCCTTCGTTCCATCGACCAGATTTCAATTACGTACAACGAATGCTGCGCATCACGTCGGACGAGGTCCTAGAAGCTTTTTGGGAAAATGAGAACGCTTTGTACTGGCCGAATCTCAATCTCGATGACTTAAGCAGCACCCCCGCTCTCCTCTCTCTCCTCCATGTTCGCGGCCGTAATCCGCCCAGTATATTCGCTGTCGACGACCTTCACTCCGTCAGTATTGGTCTCAGATGCCAAGAGATACCCATCCCTGACCTGGAGGGCCATGCCATGTATATCGCGCACGAGACGAGTCAAGAGAAATATGGGCGCTTGGTCTCCTGGGAGGATGACCCTCTTATGCGCGAACGATACGAACACGGTTCCGAGATCTCGGCCGCGGCAGGAAGTCTGGTGCTATATATCCAATCTCGGCTCTATCCCTTTTTGTTCAGCGTTCGCTGCAAGATCTTGGGCGATATGACGGTTCAGCAAGTCCTGGCGCCTCCACTGCCGCCCGTTTCTCACCAAGCGCCATCTGGCTCCACCAAACACTCCGTCCGTCCGTCGCTGTTGAGAGATAGCGCATATGCTCTTCCGATGCAATTCAACCTGGACCAAATACTCGGGCTGCTTGACGCTCGTTGGTCAGCGGCTGAGTGCCTGGTTTGGGAGTTGAGGGAAGACCCCGAGGCGTTCGCTAACCACCTGTTAGAGCGTGGAGATCATGATGCGCGGCGTCTACGAGATCAGAACAACCAGAGACACCCACATTTGGACGATGACAAGGAGTTTTGGCAGGTCGTGGTTACCTTTGCCCTTCTCGAGGCCCATTAAAACCTCTTTCTATACTCCCGGCTCTACTTAATACTAGCCCGCATTAAGGAACTTTGTCCAACGTCCACTGAAATACTCCTATCTGGCCCCGTTTCCGACAACGTCACACAGGCATTGATTTTTTTGCTCGACAAACTGATTTATGCGATGCACGGCCTTTTCATATCACTGGCAGCAGGCCTCCCGGCCTCCCCACCGCTTCGTCAGTACTTCAAGTTGGATGCAGTGGATCCGAAGCGACCTTTGCGCCTACGGATCACTAACGACCAGTCTGTAAAAGTCCGCTCCAGTCAAGCCGAGGGTGTCAGAGCCATCACCAATTTCTTGAGGCCAGACAGTATAGCACAGTACACTGCTGCGGTGATTGCTCATGAGCTCCAGCGGTGCTTCCAGACGACTAAATCGGACAACGACTTGGGCGAGTGGGCTATAAGTCGAATAGGAGATTTCTCTCTCGTGGCCGATATTGCCCACCTCCTATCCGTCCACCTTCCACGGCTCGACTCCACCAATGAGAAAGAACTTGGAACAGATGAAGAGTTACAGGCTCTCGGCCTACCGACTGATGGTGCAGATAGCGTATTGTTCGAAAAAATATTCGACGGTATCAAGAAGCTCAATCTTCTACCCTTCATCATGCCGTTTCATCAGAAACTACAATATCCAGTCGATCAGGGTAGCAAGTCGAATAAAAGAAGGATCCGTCGAAACTCGGAACAAAATCTTGACAATTTCTGGCAACGAATCGATGAGGCCACCAATAAGGAGCACAAATCCTCATTACTCGACATTACGAAGCGTTGTTGTCGTTGGTCCCATGAGATTCGCCGATCCCTTCTAGAGGAGGATGTTATGTCGCCAAAGGCCACCGATGCAAGAATCAACGTTCCAGGTCCAATTTCGACAGCATCCTATCCCTCCAATCTACCTTCAGATACCGTGATGCCGTTCCGCCCTGCGGCAGTCAAGGTACAAACCAAAACGCACGGAATACCTAGTGTTACGGCTCCATCTCCTCCACCACCTCAGCCAGAGCAGGAGCAGGAACCCCAGGAGGGTGCGAACCAGAAGATCTATGTTTCCTCGAAAAACTTAGAGGTATTCCAAAAGCTAGGTTTTAATCTGGGCCCCGAGGCACGGTCTGGGCAACTGAAATGGAACGATTTCTGTTCCGCCATGGAATAAATTGGATTTGCCGTTACCCCTGTCCATGGGGGAGGATCGGCATATCACTTCGTGCCGGCGGCCAAACTTAAGCTAGACGGTCCCATCTCGTTCCATAGACCACACCCTTCCGCTGTCTTTGAACGTAATCAACCACGGCGAATGGGAAAGCGGCTACGCACAAGGTATCAATGGGGCGCCGATGTTTTCTTTACCGGTGATGCATAATGCGACTAGTGTTGGATAGGTCGCTGGCCTTAGGTTGGATATGAGGGTGAGCAAAAGAGTGGCTGTCTAAGACCCCTATATATAATGAGTTCTCTAGGCGTGGCGGAATACAACACAATGTATTCCAAGCCGAGCCCGTTGTTGAAAATATTACTGGAGACTAGGGACAGTGAGCAGCTTAATATTCCTATGGCCTGGGCATCTTTCGGGTGGACGAATACAGCGATGGAAAGTGTCAAAATCCCGTACATAGAACATTGGCTGAGTCCACGTCACTAACCTGCTCGAGGCGTCCAATATCCGCAAGGTGTAAATCTTTAGGTGGTATCCCACCAGATGAAAGTAGCAATGATCAACCTGTCCATGCCGGCATATTTCATTACAGGTCTAAAGAGACTCGAAAAGCTCAACAGGCGAAGGACCATTTTGCCCTAGACACCGAGACAAATCTAGGTGCCGGACTCATTGTAACACCGAGGCCGAGATCATGTATAAGACAGAATTCGAATGACAGCGTGCCCAGGACAACTCACTTATCTAAGAGAGAAGTAGTGTCTTTCTTGAGTCAGATGTACCAAATACACACTTACTCAAAGTTAATTAACACCTAGTAGACATTTTCAACCGTTGGTTCACACGAGTTCCCTTCTGGACTTCTGGTAAACGTCTTAAGTCACTGACATTAATCAACCATAGCTGTGACTTGCCGGGAGAACTTGACTCTTAAACCGCAATATCATCCTGCTCCTCTCCACCACTGCATTCAGTGTCGATATCATCCTCATCTTCTCCACCACTACTCCATTCAGTATCGGTGTTATCATCCTCCTCCTCGGCCTCGCTCTCTCCGTACGCGTCGCGACTATATCTGGGTGCTGGTGGCGGGTCAGTGAGACTTACATACCAGCTATGGCCGGGCGAATTGACTTACTGATACTAAGCCAACTTAGATCGAGCTCTAGGTGATCTTCAGACCCCTCGTGGAAGAGCCCCGGGCATTTTTTCTTCTCGATATGGTCGAGGAGTTCATTGGGTGAGAAAGTCTTTGAGCAGCCGCAGCAAGATATATCGCAGCCGTTGGAGTGTTGCTATTGCTAATGTCAGGGTGGAAAGCGTAGATGGGACATGAAGATTACCTCTTGGAAATGAGCATGTAAAGCAGTGGTCGACTTGAAATCGGTAAGGCAAGCAGGGCACGCAATATGGTTGTCACTCTGGAGCTGGTGGAAGTAGAAAGACGGGTCGTCTCCGAAATCGAGGTTGCAGCTACAGTAGGACTCCATCATGACATGCGGAGATTCCATCGGAGAATGCGGTCGCAAAATATTGCGGTGTTTCGAGGAGAGTTTGGGAGAAATGAATGTTGTATATGGTCGAAAAGAAGCAGACGCTGGGGCCGGTTAAAGATTAAAGTAGCGCGTCCAAAAACAAGGCAATCTCATTGGTCGAAACAATCAGACACCGCCAAGGCGAAAACCACGTGACAGCATTTGGCTGGCCTACCATTTCAACAAGTAAAATTGTTGAAATGCGGCAAATCACCAGATCATCGCTCCCCATCAACAAACAACAAACTTCGCGGTTCTGTTCTGCCCCCATTCCAGGCTTACGGATCTTCTCTCTATTGACGTGATCTTTAACCCTCTACCGCGTAAACTATTCTGGTGAGTTTTGCCGGATCTCAATCCTTCTTGGAAGCATAGTTGACTGAATCACAGAACACATCCTAGACTAAAGACATGGCGCCATCCACCGCACGACGCGAAGCGACCGTCAACATTCTTCCTCCAGAATTAAGGGAGATTGTCTGGGGCTTCATGATCTCCGAGTCATTGCTTGAGAGAAAGCTCCCTGTTAAAGACGCGGGAAATCGAGACGATCAGACGAAGATGGTGCAAATACTGGATTTAAGAGCCAAGAAACCACTCTTCCATGCATACTTTAAGAATCAGGAGCTGCGAGAGACACTCATGCCACGCTTGGGAACTATTGAGCGGCTGTACCTCTCGGTCGAAGACACCAAATGGGTGGACCCTACGCTCCTGGCAGACCTCCTTGACCAACCGCACACCATCACAGTGAGTTGCGATGGTGCAATGACCGAGGAAGATGAAGCATGGGTGCTTGAATCGGCTCAACAGCATAGGCGGTTTCGCAAGGCCGTCAAGTTCATGGAGCGTTTCAACGTCAGCCACTTCCACGACTGCTGGGTCCCAGTCCTAGCCCGTGCATTTTCATTCTTCATCGAACTCGAAGCTGCTATTCGCCTGGCAACCGCCGGCAATAACACACTGCGGGGCCATGGTGGCCAGTATCTCCTGCCATCCACAATACATGTCGACGTATCGAACGTGAGATGCCTGGCCCGGCACGGCATGCACCCTCGGCGGCTAGACCCTACACACCCGATGGACAAGCCGTTTTCCGACGTGTTCCTCTCTGGATTTGAGAAAGCTCTATCAGTCAGAGAGAACCCCCCAATCCGCGTCGATCTGGTCTACAAGGGTCAGAAGCTGAGACGTCTTGGTGTATTCTGGTAAAGGAGTTGGGTGGATGTACGATGGGACCACCGAAGCCGAGCGCATAAATCATTCTCTGCGAGCAACTGGGAACATCGAGCTGGAGAAGGCATTGAATCATTTAATGTCATGGCTTAGCGTTAGTGGCGACAAAAGGTATCACGGTGCCTTCGTGCCGAGCAAGTGACAGAATGCAAATTCTGCATCGGATAGGCAGGTATATGGAATCATGGCGTTGAGCTGTCTTTCATCAATGATAAAGTGTCAAAGTTGGATGGGCCTTCGCTATTATGTTCATTTCAACAATTCGATTAGTTGAAATCGTACCACTGGAGCCATGGTCTGACTCAGCTGGTTCGGGCTTCTTCCTATCCCAAGTGTAAACCAGCCCTTATTGGCCTACGGTTCGACAATGCTCCAGTGGTGGATTCTCATTGCTTCCCAACATTTTCATTGTGCTTCCTTGTCGAAGTGACCGATCACGGTTGGTTCGCAAATCGCCCTTCGCCATCATATCTGTTGTCGAATGTAACGGGTTGGAAATAATCCCTAACTGCGACCCAGCTCTAAAACGGGTTGTGCATCCAATCCCGACCAAGTTGTCCATCGACTCTTGCTACCTCGCATCTGACTTTACTCTCCTCCAGAGCCCTAGCTACATTTCCAACGGAGGGTTGCACGGTATTCTTGGGGCGTTGGGTGCTAGTAATCGTCACAGGGGAGGCCTTCGTTACGTGAGTATAGGCAATTCTTTCGTCCACTAGTTGAAGGGCACAGTTAGTAACTCGCGATCGTCATTACCAGGCATAAATACCTTCATCCAATCTCTCTCGGAGAAATTCACGCGCATAACCCAGGCCTCGCTTTTCCGCAAGGACAACCAGACAGATTCCCATCTGCGACTTAATTAGCAAGAGGTGGCTCATGTAAAAGCAGGGCCTGAACTCACCAACTCGGCAGCGGACTCAAGGGATTCCCTGGAATTTTGCAGCTCAGCCATGCTGACGCTAGCAGGTGACGGTGGATCGAGGAATCTTTGGGGATGATTGCAAGAAGATGACTTTATGATTTGAGTGGCAGTGGTGAAGAAGGAAGAGAATAGGCAAAATTATCAGAGTCGATTTCGCGCCAAGACATGAGTCTGATTTTCATGACAGGGTTTCTTGGAGTTCAACGATCTAATCTAACTAGGGTGTGGCCACTGAAGGGCACTCTCTGCATACTCAAATACCCATGATGTTATTAAACACCAGTTTCCCCTTGCTTGGAGTAATTCCAGCATTGTTGTTTCGAAGAAGACCTCCTCGACGTGGAGTCTGTGGCATGGTATTGCGCGGTTCCTCTACCGCTGAGGACTTTTCCTTGATTTCTGCGTCGACTGACAATGACCTGTTAAGGGTTTGTGATGATAATAGGTAAGTAAACTTACTGGTCTCCACCAGTGCCTTGAGCTCGTCTCTAAGCGGGACGAGTCCAGCTATTGCAATGTATGCCTTTACGATGTCGTCAAACTAAAGACTGTTAAAGCTGCGGAGAGGTCGTGGGAGAGAGTACATACGCAATTCATTATGGCCAGGGCTTCGACGTCTTCTTGGTCAGCTACAGTGGTTTGTGACATGATGATGATTCGCGGGACTGCTCTCGTCCGTTAGTAGGTTGTCGCTGTAGAAATGGATAAGAATTGTCACCTTACATGAGGGGGATTGAAGAGTACTCGGGTGTGCTGTTCGACGATATCGATCTTTTGTGGCTGTGAACACGATGAGTGCCAGAGACAAGGGGTATTGAGGAGAGGGAAGGGGAGTTTTGCAAAAAGAAAAAACAAAGGGAGTTGGATAAAAAGAGAGGCCAAAATGGAGAGCCCTAGGAGGTGGGGCCCTCCTGTACCGCCAAGCTTCGGTTGGGTTTCAACAATCTGAATTGTTGAAACCACCCCGAGCGCTGGCCGCGGGTTTAAATTCTTCCGTATCCCCACGAGCTTAGCACGGTAAACAGTCTGGTGACGGGTTCTGACGTTTGGCTTCTAAGGGTCTGGTGGTGGACATGCCCCTGTGAGTTCTAGAATCCCTGTATCTCTGTATAGAAGATGACCCCGTTGACCTCCCGCTAGTAAGTCCTTTGAGTTGCGATAACCCTCATTTCCCTGTCCGTGCGCCATCTGCCCCATATCTGTGCTGACCCTGTGTTCCTCTCCGCAACTTATCTCTTAGATTGTCACAGTGCATATGAAAGGTGAAATCCCTGCGGGCTACCCGGATCGTGGAAACTTAGATTGAGCCGGTGGCGTGGACGAATTGTCGGCTTCCCGCTTGCGCGTGTGGGCTGCTTTCAAGGAGTTGTCTTCGTGAATTGTCAATAATGGAGGTTCTGTTGATTCGATGTACTCGCGCACTGTCGGCAGTTTAGATAGTCTCCCATTTCACTAACGACGAGGTAGGGTTTTCTCACTCTCTCGATGCAACGGATCCACCTTTTTCGCCGTTTGTCTCACGCCTACCTCTCTGGCCATGCTCTTCATCGCAAGTTCCATCTAGAATAAAGATCAATTGTTAGTTAGAACATTCGGCATTGGAAGATATACCTGGGCCTACGATTGAGGAGAAAATGGCCGCATGCGACTCGCGGTCTGCACTTTCCTGAGACGCCATCGCTTGGTCGTGGAGATTGGAGAGGAAGACGCTGGATCCGTGTGTTGCGGGCACTAGGTTGAGCAAAGTGACTCAGCATATGAATTATGGTAAGGCGGAAAAGAAAGGTGGATGCGCGGCCAAGAGTGCGGTTTCAGCAAATATATTTGTTGAAATACCCGGCGTGACCCTCAGCCAATCAGCAGCCCCCAACTTACACACGCGTCGCTTTGCCTTCTCCGTATTCCTACATCTCCCACTTTGCAAAACATTTTAGAATTTCCCATAGATGAGCAACACATCTTCTGTCATAATGTCGTCCTGCAGCTCCTCTCTATCTGATATTTCACTCTCCGCCTCATCAACGAGCAGGCGGTCCAGTGGCACCAGCTCGTGTTCCTCCAACGCCAAAGATCTCAACGCGGATAGCAGCGACCAGTTTATTCTTCCCGATGGGCGACATGAGTTTTCCTGGCTGTATGAGTTGGCACGGTCTGGTGTGTTAGAAGAATGCCCTCAATATGTGGACCTTGGACGCTATCCGGATGAGAAAGGGCTCTTTGCGGCCAAAGTTCTTGTTACTCCCACAGCAACAGCAGCCAAGGCAATTACCGGGCTAGGAGTCGGGGCCGGTAAGAAGATAGCCAAGAAGCAGGCAGCAATGGATGCAGTACTCGGGCTACAAAGAGGTAGGCAATGAACGAATCACTACCCTGACCATAAACGCTAACGACATCCGGCAGGCTTTAGCCAACAGGCCAGCCTGGCCGACTTGGCTCGGTCGATACCGAATGAAGCTTCACTTACCTGCAAACAAAAGAAAGTCCTGGATACTGCTCGACTACATATGGAGACCATGAAAGCTGCAGTGTTGAGCCATAAAGAGGTGGTCCTGGTGGCTATCGACCTTGAAGTCGCCGACAGTGTCAATTTGACGCAGATTCTAGAAGTTGGTCTTGCAATCCAGCCCTGGGCTCAAAACGTGGGTGGCATTCAACTGCCTAGCTACAGACAGTTCGTTGTAGAGGAGCACCGAGCTATCAAGAATAGCTTCCTCGCCGCTATCAGCCACGAAAGTCTCTACGCCGGAGAAGAAGTGGTGCTGACCGCGGAACTTGGGGACACTATTCACGCAGCCTTCAGCCAGCATTGTCAAGGGAAAAGCACATTGTTGGTTGGCCACTCAATTGACCATGACTTAGGCTGGCTGAGAGACCACGGCATCGCACTGAGTGATTTCCTGGAAGATGTACGGGTGTGCGATATTGCGCAAGTTCATCAGGCGATGCAGCAGGATCATCAGCGGACCGGATTGGCAAGGATGGCAGACCTGTATGGGACGGATAGCACAGGCAATCACGTGGCCTTGAACGATGCCGTCATGACATTGGAGATTGCAAAGTGCCAGATGAGAAGGATTATGGATACCGCGAGCTCCGTAGCCTAGCACTATGAACGCAACTGGGAACTAATGAAAAATGGATCAGACCGCATGGTGGGTGTTGAACAAAAGTTCCCGACAATAAGCCTTGTCTCTATCCTTTGCATCTGAGCATCTATCCCTCCTTTGTCACCGAAAACGTTTGACTTTCCCGAAGGCTGGTCAATAGTTGGTAGGCATCGTCATCACAGGCAATGGTATGATTTTCGGGGCTTTCAGGCATGTCGTCCATATCGTCAGTCTGGGTTGACTCCGTTCTATCTAACATCTCCTCCTCAGCGACCCGCTCTTCTCTGGTTTCTTGCAGTCCACTTGAATCTTCATTACAATCTGGAAGAGTATCACCTGCCATGACCCGCCCTCCCTGAGTTGGCGAGCCTGCGACCGCTGGACAGCCGGCAAGTGCACTAGACTGGATCTCTTTTGGATTTCTATCGGGTATTTCGAAGGGGTCAGATAATTGGTGGGGAATATGGGAGCCTGACGCCTTGTGCTGTGGCTCTTGGGACTCTTCGTGGGATTCTTCGTGGGCAGGCTTGTCGAGGTCAAAGACGTTCTTGACTGTACAGTCCATGTAGCCTTTGGGCGATTTCAGTGGATACATTGTGTTAAGGGAGTGAAGGAATACTTACAACTGGTGCCAACTCTCTTCATCATTTCCAGTGTTGCCATAATGCCTGCGTCTTTTCTGTAGCCTTCTACAGCCAACACGATCTAGATAAAAGTAAGTTCAATCTTGAACTGGGAAGGAGGCGTCTGCGGTGCTTCATACAATTTTTTCGTATCTCGCTAAACGCGTAGTAGGTTCTGCATTGTTGTCGGTCATGTCGGACAAAGGTCGAAGGGGAGATATGGGCAGAGGAGTACCTTAAATGATTGACATTGTGAAGGAGGATAAACAAAACGCGTGGAGTTTCAAGCTTAATGTAGGAAATCTTGCGGCCCGCCAAGAACTTAGAAATCAACAACTAAATTTGTTGAAATCAGAACACATGTCTGAGCTCGCTGAGAGCCACCGCCCTAACTACACACGTCAAGTTCACAATCGCGATCGACGTTCAAGGCAATGCATACCGTTGCCGCCGAGGATAAGTATGGTCTTGAAATAGTGGCTGATTGGTTGACGGTCGCGAGAAGGATTGTCTTTTTCGTCGGCGCGGGCATCAGCACGGCTCGTGGTATACCGGTTAGGCTTCTCCTTCACAATCACGAGTGCACAGAACTATAATAATGAGGGGATAGGACTTTCGCTCCAAGAGGAGCCTATTTCGCGTGGGCGACGTGGCGTCTGTTCGTGCCGATACATCGTTCTTCCACATTACAGGCTTGTCAGAGGCCTTCCGCCCAGGCTTTTGTCGTTTCTGGGCGTCGTTTCGAGACAGCGTTGTGAAGTTCCGCGGTAACACAAGTGCAACACATAACCTCATCAACAACATGTACCTTCAAGACCGAGTCCTTCGATGCTATTCACAGAATATCGACGGGTATGAGGCCGAAGCTGGCATCCTCCAGAATGTGCTTTTCGACCCGCTGTATCACGAGGGATCTCGATCTACCGGGGCCGCGGGCAGCGGAGTCGTTCAGCTGCATGGGAGTGTGTGTAACTTACGATGTACGGTCTGTATGGCCAGACTTCCGTGGGGTGATGTGGAGAATTTGTGGCTTCTGAGCGGAGAACTGCCTCCATGTCCCTCGTGCCACGACCAGATCCAAGATCGCGTTCAAAAGGGGCTCCGTGCACGCTCAGGGGGTGTTCTCCGACCTGATGTCGTCCTCTACGGCGAAACGCACCCAGAGGCATCGGAGATAGCTTCCCTACTGAGGGGTGACTCGGACCTGGGTCCAGATCTTCTTGTCATCATGGGTACTGAGCTAAAGCTGCAGGGGCCGCGGGATGCAGTGGGCACAATAAGCCGTGCCGTGCACTCGTCAGGGGGGGTTGTTATTATGGTCAATCAACAAATGGTGTCTTTTCCGGATCAGGGCGGCCTAGTGGACTACTTCGTGCACATGACGTGTGAGGACTGGATAGAAACACTGAATGACGCGGACGTGGACCACGAAGATGATGCAGAGTCAATGGAGTATAACTCCTGGTCGAGTACGGTTCTCGCACCTCAGCATGAAATTATGGAAGAAGTTGCGGGGTTAGACTTCGCAGCGTAGGAGACTATGGATGGAATGAGATGATGTAGGCGCCGGTCGGGGGTTCAACTTCAGATTCCATATATGGAACTTTCTCTCTTGTACTCATTGTTTCTCCAATAGGCTAGATTACACCGACGTAGGATGCTTGAAAATGAGACGGTAGAAGCACACCTGTAAGCCATGCGTTGTTGGCAAGTCACGGAAAAAGTCTTGATGGTTCAGAACCACCGCATGGCGTGACAAGAGGCCGTCGTATTGAATCAAGAGGGGGGATTCATAAGAGCTCCCCTCGTACCATCGACCGTAGTAGTGATTCCCGGTGCTGATGATAGTGCCGACTAGGCGGTACTTTGCGGTCGTAATACCCTTTCGCTGAGCGGCCCAGTAGTCTAGCTTAATATCTAGTGTGGGTTCATAAGTCTTCTCCTTGTTCAAGGTGACGGTTTCTGGTAAGTGTATGATCATCGTGCCGGGAAGTCTGTCAAGAACCAAGCGGATTCTGAACATGCTATTGGTGCATGACTCGGTACAGATGCATGGTTGAGAGGCAGTGGAAATGAATCTCTTCTGGAGCATTTGCCCTAGGCTGTGGCCGCCCCGCGCGTCCCAGCCAGATTGTCGACGAACGACGCCGGCGGGTTCTAGGACCACCTGTCCCTTGCAGGTCACCGCCGCAGAAACCTCCGTCCAGGCGTTCTGTGGACTCCCATGAAAAAGTGTCTTCACGATATCACTGACATTCATCATACCCTTCATTTTGAAGACGTCCGGCTTGTGCGTGCACAGAGACCGACGAACTGAATCTTTGAACGCGTCCATTGATTCGTCGACAAAGTCTCCGAGTCGCTCTACCATCATAGTACGAACCAAGTTTGCAGGATAATTCAATGCTGAATGCGAGGACGGAGGCAGGAGGTCACATTGAAGAATACCGAGATCCAGCTGCACGGCCGCGAAAAGTGAAGCGTCGATTCCACAGCTCTGGTTCGTCCAAGCCCAAAATCGCCGATACCGCGACGTCAAGTCATGTTCCCGTGTGATAACGGCGTCCACGTGCATTGCTCCTGCTCTCAGGGTGCGGAAAACCTCAGCATTTCGTTTTGGCCGCGTGCAAAATGTGATAGTACGTCCGTGGATGGCCGTGTTGGCTTTGCCCATGGCGGATGAGCCTAACGCAATGAGCTCGTCGAGAGTAATTTCCATGGCGTTGCAGAGGGTGTCGACATGCCTAATATCGGCATAGTAGTCAAGTTGTTCAAGGTCGGGATTTGTGGCAAAGCATCTATCAAGTCGGTTACCACGGTCGTATAGAAAAGGATGTCTTCATAGCTTACCTTTGTCGATGACGATTGAGAAACAGGAGTGCACCAATCTGTGCCGGTTTGACGGTAGCGTTCATGGTGGTGAGAAAGCAGTCGAGTAGAACTAGCAATATAGGGGTGTTTGGGAGAAGTTGGGACCTTATAGTTGCCAAAGAGGCACGACGTCACGTGTTTTATTTCAACAATTTCACTTGTTGAAATAATCCGAGCCCCTAGTGTCAGCCCGCCAAGCCGTTCATTAGTGGCACTACCACGAGGTCTCTTCTCTTGTTTATTTTGTTGTTGTTATTGTTGTTGTCGTTCCTCCTCTTCCTTACTTCCCAAATCAAATTAAACCAAAACAATCTCACACTCCCATATCAGATTCCTTTACCACCACACACCCAAGTCGCTCTTGGTCTCTATTGCGTCACGTCATGGCGGACAGCCCTGATGAGGCCCGGGACAGGGTCGCTATGCAACAGGTATGTGAGCGACTCCATCTGACGGAAAATCTAACAAATGGCTCGTAGTTCTTTGACGACATTCTAGGCTACCTGAACCCTTTGGTCGATACAGATCCTCATCGTGTGCCCCTGCTCCTCGCGCTGCTGAATAAATTCTGCTTGTCCACTACAACCGCCTTCCGACAAGCCATCCGTGAGGCAAGCGGTGGGCAGCAGGGCGAACAAGAGGAAGAGCAAGATGAAGAAGACAACATGGCTACGGAACAAACTCCAAAGCGAGCGAGATTGACCATGATGGCGGCGCTCGAGGGTGAAATGCCAAGCACCATCGATGATGGCGGTAATGCTTCTTCCTCGGGTGCTCTTGAGGTCGCTATAGCGAAGCCTGAAGTTAAGCTCGTGAAGCCGGTGACCAACTTCCGACGTGAAATGACCCGAGAGGAGGGTCTGAACTGGCAGCGCCAGTTCTTCGATCTACTCGCCGATCGTCCAATCACCTACGTCAGAACAACTAAAGATGGCAAGAAAGAAGACGTCATTACACCAGCCAAGGCTCGGGTCATCGTCAACTTCTTTACCAAAATGATGGACCTGGATGGCCTTACCCATGCTCAAGCGCTTATCGACGATTATACTCAGCATCGCTCAATGGTGTCGACCGGCACCCAGGCGGCCCGGCAATCCTTTTCCCCCTTGGCCATCCCCGAGGCTCACAACATGCTGAGGGCCTACTCTCGCATGAGTATCTTCCGGGCCCAGACTGAGGTGGGGGAACACCTCAAGACCTTCCTCGACCACCACTTCAGCATCGAGGCCCACCGTGAGTATCAAGACTTTGTCGCCCTCGTCGACCCCAACAGCCCGAGGTTTGACCAGGCCGTCCATGATCGGGTGCAAGCAGAGGGATTCCATACCTCGAGGGGTGTTTCGTGGAACTCGGTCGTCTTGTCATACCTCCTGAGCATGGCGTCCGACGAAGATGGCATGCAGGAACGCAATCGTCAGCGACTTCTAGATACCTTTAGCGGCATCACGCCCCTTAGCATGTTTGCTGATACCTTTTCACTTGGGTTTCTGGTAGCACTGCCTGTCAACGCTTCTACCCAGTAAGCACCAAAGCCCTCCACGCTCGGAGATACACTACTGACTATTCTTAGATTCACTGCCTGGGGTGTGCACGTTTGTCGCGAGATCGCAGGCATCATTCAGAATTTTGCTCCCCCATTCGTACAACAAATGCAATTCTTTCAAAAGTACGTCAGCGACAAGGTTATGCAGATGGAATCCATCCCGCTAGCACCCATCAATGTGTCCAGGAAGAGAGCCACCATCGAGCTGTCCATCGAAGAGCGTCTCTCCAACGCGGTCAATGACTACAAGCCTCCAGAGCATGAGCTGTTGCCGCTCACCGGCGCCGACCATATCTTGCTCCTAGACGCGGTCGACCTAAACAATGACGATGATATGGAGGTGGAGTGACTGAAGGGGGAGGCAATGATCAGGTTCCGTGGGTGGATTGGAAGCAGACGTCAGGCATTAGGCATCGGACCGCAGGGATCAAGGGGCGGGCGTGGCTATGTGAGACAAATGGATTGATCGTCAAGCATCAGGCATCCGACAGCAGGAATTAAAGGGTCGGCGTGGATATGCAAGGTAGAGGTACCAACCGTTAGTCCCGGTCGGAACAGACGTGCCAGCCAGTCAGGGCGGCTAAGTTGTTGTATCTACAAAGTTGTTTTCCACCGTGCTAGAGCCCTGAATACATTACCTTCAATGCAGGACTCGCTCCCTAGCTGTAGGCCAAAGATACTGAAGTGTTGTAACCTTTGAGGCCTAGCAGGCACGACGTCACGTATTTTATTTCAACAATTTCACTTGTTGAAATTTTTCGTCTCCTCTATTCTGCGAGCGCAACAACAATTCACCCCCATTGTTGCCTACCACTTTCTTACCCTCACGCTCCCCTGTTCTTCAACTTCATTGCTGCTCCACCTCGTTCTTTATTTTGTCACCGATTGACGGCGCGATCTCTCCAGCAATAATACCACCATGGCTGACGATCCTGATGACGAGGCCGAGGACACAGCCGCAATACAACAGGTAAATAAGCTTCCTGTCTCTCAATTTACCCTTCTAATACACTGTAGTTATTTAACGTCATATGCGCCCGCCTTGATACGCACATAAACATCAATCATCGACGAGCAAGGAACATCGTTTTACTGGTCCAAGATCTCACTCAGCACCTCGTGGAAAACTATCCTATACATAGCGACGACCATCGGGCTCAAGGTTACCAAGCGCTGCCAGCCACCCAAGATGCCTCCGGCCACCGAAAGGCGTTGACGACTGCGAAGGCCGGGCATAGAGGTGAGCAACCTCCCGAGGCAAAATCTCCCCCCCAATCCTCCGAAGCCAAGAAGAAGAGAAGGCGATCCCTAGCCGAGTCGACTGTGGTCACTCTTAGCCCTTCCCAAGCCCAGGTCAGGCTCACGATACCGTTGCTTCTATATCAATTCCAGACAAGCAAAGAACAGCTTGTGAAGTGGCAGCTTCACCTCTTTCAACTTCTGACTGGAGGCCACATCACCAAATCTATGAAGATCAAGGAGGGTGAGAGGGAGGATTTAATACCGCCGTGGAAGGCCCGGTTGATCGTCAACTTCTTTGCACAATTGATGGACTTAGATGGCCTTACCTCCGTCCAACTTTTGATCGACCAGTACAACCAGGATCGCTTTTTAATAGCGCAGGATTTTAATACAGAGGAGCTCCCTCTCGAGGACTACAGCATCCCAGAAGCCATCCCCTTACTGACGGCGCTTCTTCGCTTGACCTCTTTCGAGTCGAAGTGTGAAGTAGGCGAAAAACTCAAACAGTTCCTGTTAAATTATCTCAGATTCCGCCTATCGAAGGAGTACGTGCGGTTTCTTGCTCTCGTCAATCCCAAGAGCTCCACTTTCAGCCCCATAGTCCATGCGAAGATCAAGCAGAAGGGTTTCCACACTTTGCCAGGAATCTCCTGGAGCTCGGTGGTCGTGATGTATATGATACAGGAAGGCTCAGCCATTGGAATTGTGCCGAGTCGCTATGATCTAAAGACTACCATTTCCACCAACTTACCGATGGCCCAACTTACCGGTGGTTTCTCGTCCGGTTTTTTATCAATCCTGCCCTTGTCGGCGAGCAGCCAGTGGGTCATAAGGTCTCAGAGCGTAGCAATATAGCTGACAATTCTTAGATTTAACCGTTGGGGTGGCTCAGTCTGCCATGAGGTCGTCCATCTTTTTATGCACTACGCTCCTCCCTTTATGAAACATATGGTCTTCTTACAGAAGGCCGTCAGTGATAAGATTATCACATTGAAACCAATGCTGCTACGACCGATTGATCTCTCCGAGGACAGTGCCGGAGTCAACAAGTCTGTCGAAGACCGTCTCTCAGAAGCATGCGCCGATAGTCTAGAGTGGAACGGTATTGAAATCGACAGTATCCACCTCGACCTCGAAACGGCTGACCCTGGCAGATTCGAGAATGTGGGTATAGAATAGCGCGGATATACTGGTCGATTCACGGATTAGAGAGGCGGGAGGGGCACGCAGAGTCTATGGGAGGGCGATACGGTATAGTGTGAGCAGGTCACCTCGGACGATAATGGCAAGTATAACACTTTCAGCATAGAGATTTACTGGGGGGGTCATGCCGATAGAGAATGTGAAACTTGATCCAGAATCGCGTCCTTGACGAACATCTCATTGTTAATGTCTTCAAATCCTATTATGAACATCAAGTTAGAGAGTGCGCGCGTTTCCAAATCTGGATGTTGAGTGCGCAGGTTTCAACAAATTTCATTGTTCAAATGCCAAGCGTTTCCTATGTTCTCTTTTTTACACCACCAATGTCATGGGTACTCCTGTCCTCTTGTACTCTTCTTGCAACCATCAAAATTCAAACTTCAGATCATTGACGAGGTTGTTAACACCCTCCACAACCGCTTGTTCTTTCACAATTCCCTTGTTTCTCGTACGAACGATACATTGCAGAGCTGATGGGCGCCTGATTTTGCATGCGTGCTGGACAAACGGTGATAAAACATTTTTGGTTCCTGTTCCCAGAGCCGCAGCTAACAGAGACAGCATGTTAACTGAACACAATGCCGTCCGCTACCACCCTAGGAGCCACCCTAAGCCTTTCTTTCGAGAACACATCGCTTCAAAAACTCAATGAGTACAACGAAGCCGCGCTGCAAATACTATGGAAGGACTACTATTTGCCGAGAGATAAACAAACAAAACGAGACACTTATGAAGGGCAAGGTCTAGACTCGATTGAATCTGTTCTAGGAACCGTGGAGACTCCCGCACTCATAACGCCGACCGAGTTACTTGACATTATGGATATTCACTCCTCTCTACCCCGGAATGAAAGCGCCGGCGTCAGGAAATGCGTTGTTTTTGCCACATCACCTGAATGCGAAGGGATTCTCATGTCTAGAGTGCTCCGTTTACCCCTGTATATGCCGGCAAATAGCACCATTCAACGACGAGTAACACTAAGCCAGTGTGTTGATGCTCTGGATGATAGAGGCGAGCAGGTCTCACTCCAGGTCTATCAGGATAAAATTGAAAAAACCAGTCCCACGTGGTCGAGATCTCCGCCTCTCTCCACTATGTCCGTCAGAGATTTTCGTGATAGAATCGGGCGAAGAATACCTCTCGACTGTCCAAGCCTCCCTTGCCTCTCAGCTGATCCATGGCCTGATTGCATACGCGAGCTCCGAAACTATTCATTTCTACGGCTTATGCATGAGAATGGCCGTGCCGGCAAACGCGATGAATCAGGGATCGAGGATCTTAGCGATGCTTCTGTAAGCATGGAAATTACACTGAGGTCGTCTATCAAGACGCCCCGCCGAGCCCCCAACGGAGTCTTGCAAGCTGTCCGAGTGGAGTCGGGCCGAGTGGCATTTCTGTTGTGGCCGTTAACGACCGATGAAGATTTAACTAAGTGGCAAGACGGTAAAGAGAGGACGCCGCTATATGATTCTGCTAGTATCGTCAGTGTTCAAGCTGGTGATACGCTTTTTATTCCACCTGATTGTGTCTTTATGCGGGTGGTTCTAGAGGATGCTGTTATTATCAATTGCTTAGTTTGGGATACTCGGGATATCACGAGAGTACCACGGGCGATGCAACTGGATTTGCAACTACCGCACCTTATTAAGGGCCAGCCTATATTACAGTGCCAGCAGAAGTTACGCCGTGCTGCCGATGCTTGGAAGGAGGGCAGTAGGTTCTGGGACTTCCCCAATCAAGAGCAGCTACCGGCATTTGAACGCGACGTGGCAAAACTTAGGCTATGTCTATAATACGGATAGTAGTAGTAGTATTCTTATACCTAATGCAGTCCCCTTACAGGGTCTATGTAGGTTTCACCGTATGCTATCTAAATCATCCTCTTCCTCCCCGGAGGCGGCGTCTTAGCACCTGATTTCAACAAATTCTATTGTTGAAATCCTCGCCCCGCGTGGTTCTGATTCCTCTTCTATCGCTCCATTGTAGTTTCCCGGATCTCTCGAAACTGTTCTAGTCTTTCTGTTTTTAGGAGGAATTCTATAGCTTTTCTGCTGTCTTGTTTCGAGTTAAGGATATATGTAAGTCCCTTCTCCACCAGGCCAGGGCCTAATATCGCGATCCTTTTTTCCCGCCACCTCGGGCATCTTAGTAGGAAATATTCTACTGTTTCTTCTTCTTCCTGGCACTCGCACATCGGGCTCCCGTGCCCAGGTACTTGTCGTTGATGTAAGAACGCCTCTAGGCCGAGCTTTTCTGTCCTGAGTAGTATTAGGGCTGTACTTCTGATCTTGGATAGTTTCTAGTAGAGGTGGGCGGCTTCCTTATCCGGGGTTAGGCGTAGATTTACGATCGCTCGCCCCTTTACTCCCGCCCCCCATTTGTCTTTCCATTTTTCTTGGTAGTGTTTCTCTAGTTCTTTCTTATACTTGCTCCAGGGTGATGACCTGTTCTGGGATGTTGGAGGGGTTGGTGTTGTCTCTAGCACTGGGATTCCTGAGCGTCTTAGTCCCTCGAGCGTCGCCGTAATAAGTTCTGTGTTCAGGGTATTTCAACAAGTTACTTTGTTGAAATGCGAAGGGATTTTTGAGGATATCTTAACGGGTAAATTTTTTAGGCGAATGTAATTAAGTACAATATAAACCTTAAAGGGTATATATTAATCTCTAGGCGTAGTAATTAGGTAAAAAAAATCCTGAGGTCAGTAGTAATAAGTTCTATGTTCAGGGTATTTCAACAAGTTACTTTGTTGAAATGCGAAGGGATTTTTGAGGATATCTCAACGGGTAAATTTTTTAAGCGAATATTCCTAAGGTTAGGTGTAAGGACCTAGTCCCTAATAAGCATATAGCTTATAGGTCTGAGAATACCTCGCACTTTATATGAGATTCTAGTCTTTTTAGGCGATTCCTAAGGGCTTACGGACCTATACCTAATATTAGGGATAAATTATAATAATATTATAAGAATTAGATTATAAGTGTCACGGGATACTAAGGAGTATATATATATAGTGGATTACCTAAGATATTAATATATCGTGTCGATACTTCACGTCTTTTTAGCTTAATCACTAGGAGTTAAGGCATCTACTCTAATAATAAGTTAGACTTATATAATACCGTAAGGTACTCTCTAGGGCAACTTTACCTATATAGCTATATAGGCGAAGGCATCTACATAACTCTTCTTTATTAATTGTCTCCTAATAAATGTTCTACTCCGGCTATTTCAACAAATTACTTTGCTGAAATATTATGTAAGTATAAATCTTGGCGCCAAGACCTATTCTTCTAAACCGATGACAGCAATAGAGCGACGACGAGGGTATATTTTTAGTTTACCTTTAGGCTATAGATAGTATAGGGTATAATAATCTAAATTATAGAATTATTATATAATAAAACTAAAGATATTCTTTAATCCTAATCCGAAGTCTTTACCTAGAGTCTCGTAAGTAATTACAACTATTACACTCTTTATACTCCCAATAGTTAGTAACGATCTTAACTTAGTTGTGTTTAACCTATGTTACTCGGAACTTAGTCTCTAGTTCTAATTCTTCTAATTCTAATCATTATATTTCTTCGACTTCGTCCGAGTTAATTTCTTCCTATTCTTCCTCCTAGTCTAAGGTCGTTAGTCGTACTAATATTCCCCCGATTATTAGCGCTAATAAGTCGTAAGTCGTCACTATTCCGTCTACTGTATCGTATAAGTAATACGTTACCAATTGCGGATACTAGTAATTATAGTAGCCTCTAATGCTTACTAGCCTTCTATAATCCTATCTTAGTCCACTAGAGTTAAATATTAGTACTTCCTATTCTCTTATCTTCTTAACCTTATAGTAGTGTATAGTAAATACTATTATATAATATTACGATACTATTACCTTATAATTAGATCCTTAAGTTTCCTAGTAGTTATTTAGCTACTACCCGGAGTCCTCCGGGTCTCGTTCGTAATCCTCTATATTAAATGTAAATCTAAACTATACTCCGTTTATAGTATTGTATATATAGTCCTTATCTAGGTACTATTCTCGTTTATATTTTTTAATTAAGACCGTAAGTCTCTTATCCTTAGGTTATCTATATAAGTCGTACTATTATCCTTTTCGTTTACCTTAGCCTAAGTCCTAGTGCTATATTCTAAGTACCGCTAGGTCTTTCTTTTATAGTAGTATTTCGTCGGCCGGTCCTTTCTCTATTACCGCCAGCTCTCTATAACTTAGTAGTAGTATAGTTAGTTCGTTTATTCCCTCTTTCACTAGCTCTTCTAGTTATAGGTTAGTTTTAGTAAACCCTATAAAGTAAGGTCGCTCATCGTATATATTATACGTATAGCTAGCTAAGTATATA
>Ga0207667_10001711_pt1 | contig 27600 bp, 22 predicted proteins | sample KBSCornC52_FD_184301 | JGI IMG/M metagenome (GOLD analysis project Ga0207667, IMG submission 184301) | Corn rhizosphere microbial communities from Kellogg Biological Station, Michigan, USA - KBS Corn C5-2 (SPAdes) (version 2) | ecosystem: Host-associated > Plants > Roots > Rhizosphere > Soil ...
CAGCATCCGGCCGGTGGCCCTGGGCAGAAAGAATTATCTGTTTGCCGGCAGCCATGAGGGCGCTAAAAGGAGTGGTATGTTATACAGCCTACTGGGCACCTGCAAAATGCACGGCATAGAGCCGCATAGCTGGCTTAAAGAAGTCCTTCAACGAATAGCGGACCATCCTATCAACAAGATACAGGACCTGCTTCCTCACCGTTACAAAATCTAACCACCAAGACCGTATACTAACTTCGCTTCGACCCATCAACATGTACTTGGTCGAAGGGATACGTTGATTTAATATGGTAACGCGCTGTCTTAAAGGTTAGAAGTCTAGCCCCCAAAGGCAAGCTCTATTAATTTGACTTAAGAACATTATTTCCAAAGGTTTTCTTTCACGAAGTGAAAACAAGCTATTGTTAGCTTGATTGCTAATATCAACCTTTAAATCTTCGAGAAGAGATGATATGTCATACCATAAATCTTTAAAATTTTCAACTGGTTCTTCCGGAGGCCAAAATCCATTATCTAATGAATATTTTGTCCAAATGAAGTTTAGATTATTTTTCGTTATTTGACCTTTACTAAATAGTTGAGAAACCAATCCCATAGAAATTCTTAGCAATAATGTAGCTCTAGCAAATATTGCCAGTGGCTCATTGCTGCGCATAGAAGCATACGTAAATATGGGATGCTCCGAACTATTACTAGTCATAAAGTTGATTAATTGACTGTCGTACATTCCATGTTGTTGGAAGGCTGTTGAGACGAGTTCATATAGTGTTTGGGTTGTGCCGAGTCCATCGTATACACTCGAAAAAAGTTTTTTTAATAGATATTTATCTAAGGCGTCAAATTCACTATTCTCGGACGGACTAATGATTTCCCAAAATCGCGTCAACTCATTGATAATTAAGGCGAAATCGATATTCTCTGAGTAATTCGAGATTCTCTGCGGCCTATAACTGGCCTCATTTCGATTTTGCCTATCAAGCCGATAGTTTTTAATGTCAAAGCACCAGTCTTTTAGCCATTTTTTTACAATTTTAACTGTAACTAGCGAGGAGCTAGCTGTGGAAGGATGAAAATATTCCATTAAATCATAAAAGTTATGCCCATCGACTTTGAATATTTTCAGGAGCTCTATATTAGGCCTAGTAGATGTTTGGGACCACTTTTCGACTGCCTCCCAAACGAATTGATGAGTCGGTGATTTGGGTTGTTTATATGAGGTCGGATTCCCGGGAGATTTGTAGTAGTTCGTCGGATACACATCACTTTGTGTCGCCGAAAATATACCGATATGTTTGTCGCTAAATACGCCTAATCCTTCGGTGGCTAGAAAAGACATCGCGCTGCGGAGTTCGGCATAATAGGCTAGGTGGACTGCGGTACCTTTATCTCCGTTTAACAGGGCGCAAAAGGCATCGGAGAGGTACATCCATCCGTCAAGGAGATGCGACAGCGATGAGGCGGCAAGAAATTGGCTGATTTTTTTGGATGGGATACGATAAGAATTTCGAGCATCTCCATGATGCCATATGGCGTCGCTTCCATTGCGGACTAACGGATTTCTTGCAGAAATAATTCGTTGATGCGGTAAGTGATACCTTTTTATTTGTTGAACCCCTTCTACGACGGCTTCCCCAGATACTTTTTTTACGAATTGTATTAAGCGCATTTTGGGCAAATCTAATTTAGTTGATCAGCGATCCCTTTAATGGCTTCATTCTCTGACTTGACAAATATTGCAAGCAAGTCCTTATATACTTCTTTGTATCCACCGCTGCCCCTATATCTGGGAGATGTTCGCCAATCAAGCTTTATAGCTTCTTTTGCAAAAAATTGAACATAAGTATAGACTGGGTGCGCAATAAATTTATTGATTGCCAAATCAATGCTTTCAATTTCGATCTGCCTTTCATCAATTTCGATATCCCATTCAATGCTGTTGAGATCTATATTTGGTTGAGTAGCTAAGATGTAAAAGAAGTCGTTAGAAAATAGTGAAATTCCTGTTACTCCCTGATCTCGTGAAAGGTTAGAATTTTTGCTGACGAAAGATTTATCTAAGTCTAATTCCCGTTCTTGCGTTGAAAGTGAGAACTGCTCCGAACGAAGGTCGTCAACCCACGGAAGTTCCCCTGTTTTGGTGACCTCCAGACTTAAGCTTTTTGCGATTTCATCCCAGAGCATAATAACAAATCCTGCTTGTTGTGCCCTTACCCAGTTGAGTTCTTGGTTTTTGTTTTCGATTACTCCCGTAAATAGCCCATTTATACTTCTTCTACTTGTTCTAAAATAACTGTCTCGTAAAGCCCTAATAAAAGCATTTTGTGAAATATAGCTAGCTTCTTCTCCGAGCATGCTAATTCTATTGCACCAAGGGCTCTCCGGATATTTCCATAAAGCTTCAACTAATTCTTGTGCTCTTGTTTCTCGGTAGACTTTCAACCCATCCTTGGAATTCTCCAGCCATTCCTGGGTTCGCAATAAAGGATATAAGTCATAGCCTAGGCTTGTGTTTATTTTTTTAGGCTTAATATTTATTACATAAAAGAGATATGCTTGCCAGGCGCGATCTAAATTGTAATATGCAATTACAGGAACTTCAAATGATCCATTTATTGGCTCTGTTTCGTCAAATGCCCATAGGCGATGTTGTCCGTCAATTACTTCTAGGGGTTTTAATTCAGGGCTCCAGTTTGATGAGAACACTTCGTTCGGTATGTTAATGTAAGGATGACCATTCTCATGTGAGATCGTGATAAGGTCTTTTTCTTGCATTGTTGTATTTCCCCTTTTTTCACCTGGCCCTATGATATTTACAAGTATGGCACTGGGCAAAAACCCTGGCATTCTTAATGCCTGGTTTTCCGTATTGTTTTTATCCCTTTCCCCCAGGGTTGACATTGGAAAACCAAGATGAACGAAATTTTTTATTTCGATAGAACGATCTTCTCTAAGCGCCCTTTGAACGTTGGTTTCTTCAGAGCTTGGCTTATTGGCTTTTCTCCTATGGACATCTGATATGCGTTTAAGTATTCGAATATCCATTTTTAAAAGATAAAAATGATCGTCTGGTTTTCTTCGCATGGGTAATGTGTAATCAACATCATTCCAATCTGTTAGCCATTGATATAGTTGGATGCATTGATTCTTTCGATACTGATCCTGAAATCCGCTTGAATCATATTTGAACTCTTTGATTTGGAAGATTGGTTTGCCCTCGAGCCAGGACTTAAATTGCCCTTTTTGTAAACTGATAGCCTTGTGGAAGTTTAGAGAATAACAAATTTGATAAAAATCGGATTGTATGGCAGATGTAGTATATCCTATTCGCGATAATCTATCTATTAGTAATTGTTTGAAAAGCTTGCCTATATCAGCCTGCTCATAGATCTTTGCAAATGAATATGGAACTTCCTGTTTGCGGCGAAAACTAGTCAAAGCGGCACCGGATTCCACGAGTGCACTTCTAAGGTTTGTTTGATGTTTTCCTCCGTCACCAATCTTAAAGACGCCACCCATATTTGTGGTGGCATACTCGTCGGCAAAATCGGAAATATTTTCATAATGGGTAAAGACTGCGGCAAGCATCGCGAATAATTTTCTTTCCTTAGGGAATTTCTTAATGAGTTCCAACCAGTATTCAGGAATGTCTTCATCATTAGAATCAATGCCAATATATGCCTTTAACACCGAGTGGTTGATTTGCTCCATTAGTCGTTCTCTATCCGTAAGTTCGTCATTTCCAATGATATCAATCATTTGTACGGCATCGTATTTCGTCCACGAGGTTTTAAGTTTTGTGATATCAGGCTTTGCGGGGGGCATTATATTAATTTGAAAAGTAGAATAAATTCCTTCACGTCTTGTTGTTTTTCGTCGCTCCTGCCCATTTTACTGTGCACATGATCCTTTTCCAATAATATATAGGAGTATTTTTCTTTGCTTAAAATTTTATTTGCGAGATTCTCTATCTGAGCAAGAGAAATCATACCAGTGTCACTATAACTAAGAACTAAATGCGCTTTTTTTGATTTAATAGCTTCGAAAAGATTTGTGAAAGCTCTATTTACTGTTGTTTTCTTGCAAAAGGGCGACTGGTGACGATCTTCACGGTAACGGCCCTTATATTGGATTTTAGGGTAATCATATTTTATCAATGTTTCAAGAGCGTGATAAAATCTTGAATAATGAACAGATTGATATGGCGGGTCTGCATATACAATGGAACCTTCATTTACTATTCGCAGACAATCCAAATAATCTAATGTAGTTGTCTTAAATGCCTTTTGACTGGCTCCGTTAATGTTCGTTATCAGTTCAGTAAATTTCCTTTCAAAGTAGGACCATACATCCCTATTTCGATATGATAATATGTCCAACATATTGTCTTTGGTTGCATCCCTAAATTGGGCATAATGACCCGTACTTTGTGAGGCGTATGACATAGCAAATATCAGCGAGGAAAGAATAACGTTGTATTCAGCCTGCCCCTTGTATGATTCTGCAATTGCTCTTAAAGAGTCAATCCAAACACACTGATCATATGACCAATATGTTCCAGAGTAGTATTTGGCAAACAAGTGGAACCCAGCCTTAAAATCAAATTCTAACAACTTTTGCTGTTGGTCTTCGAGTGCTATAAATTCTTTGAGTGAGGTGGCTTTGGTATAGTCAAAGCTAAATTTGGGATGTAACTCCCTAAATTGATTCACTAAGGCGGTAGTTTCATTTTTTATTTCTAGAATTTTGGTGAAAGGAATAGAATCTTTCAAGTTGGACAAATATGTTTGAGTTAAAATTGAGGAGTAAGATTGTATGTCATTGGAATGAATATTGAATTTTCCTTTCATGGATGCGGAGACAATACCAGTCCCTGCAAATAGGTCGCAAATCCAAGCATTGTTAACCCCTATTTCCTTAATGGCATCAGATACAAAATCCAAAATTTCTCTTTTGGACCCCATATATTTAAGTAGATGGGGGATTTTAAGATCCGTAGGAGCCTCTGTAATTGAGAGTTCTGTTTGGATGCTTATGGTGCCGTTGGTTTCTTTTACTTTAGATTTGTTTTTTGTCATGATATTCAATGGGTTCAAGAAGGAACTTGACAAATATAATAATAAAATAATTCTTGTTGAATTGAACTTATTGAGCATTATCTTGGTCGTAGAACTCTTGAATTCGATATCCCTCGATGAATCACCTGATTCAAATAAGGGCAAATTCTTAATTACGAAAGGGCCAAGCATACATAGACGCACCCTATTTTCCCGGAAACTCCAGATGCAGCTGCCCGGGCCTGTCCATGCTGGCCGTCCCGCGCTCATGCTTCTTATTAGCTATTACATTCTGCAGGGTCCATTCCACCCTCCCTTCAAAAGCGTGTTTGCGGACCTGGCAACCCTCCTTTGTGCAGATGGGGCAGGAGAAGTCCATACAGGCGTCGGTGTGTACAAAGAATTCCACGGCCTCGCCGAACTCCTTGCGGATGAGGGCGGTCAGGGCATCTATCTCCACATGCGCCTCGACCAGATTGAGATACCAGGGCAGGGTAAGGTGACAGTCCACATGCAGGATGTCTCCATATTTGATTACCCGGAGGTTGTGCAGGTCGATCCAATTCTCCCGCCGGTGGGCATTCAGGTACGCCACCATGCGCTGAAGCAGCTTCATATCCGCCTCGTCCATGATGCCGGCGATGCTGCGACGCAGTATCCTATACCCTGTGAAGATGATGATGGCGGCAAAAAGGAGAGAGACGACGGCGTCCAATATATTGAGCTTGGTGTACCAGATAATGACAAGTCCCACGACGATGCCTACCGTACTATAGGTGTCGGTCTGGAGGTGCTTCCCGCTGGCTTCGAGGGCCATGGAGCCGTTCTTTTTTCCCATGTAGATGCTGACAGACCCTACGATGAAATTAACCAGGGCAGTGAAGGCCACCAGGTAGATGCCCTTGTCCAGCTTTTCGATGACATGGGGGTGGATAAAGTCCACGACAGCCTCATATATGATGATCAGCCCGGCCATGATGACCAGCGAGCCTTCCACGGCGGCCGAGAGAAATTCCGCCTTGCCATGCCCATAGGGATGGTCTTCATCGCGTGGTTTGGCCGCTACATAGAGGCTGTACAACCCAATAAAACCCGCAATAACATTGACGGTACTCTCGAGGGCATCGGTGAGCACAGCCACGGACTGAGTAAGATAGTAGGCTGCCAGCTTCACAAAGAAGAGGACAACGGCTATGACTACTACCCATTGCTGCAGACGGATATTTTCTTTTCCTTTTCCCAATCGGAATTATTATACGGTTGCAGTCCCACTCCGGCCTGCCCGGCGGCGGCGGATCATATTCCGGATGGCCCTGGCTATACGGAAATAGAACTCTTTATTGAACAGCTGTGAATCGTGCAGGGCCTTGTATACCAGGAACAGCCCCACCGGCGTCAATACATAAGTGGCCATCCACATACCGGCAAAGGGCGTAAGCACATCTTCCTTTACGAACTTCTTCCCGAAATTATTCAACAGGAAGAAGACCACGAAAAATACAACGGCAAATACCAGCGGCATGCCAATACCGCCTTTCCGGATGATGGAACCCAGGGGCGCTCCGATGAGGAACATCACGAGACAGGCCACGGAAAGGGTCAGCTTCTCATGCCAGGCTATGCGATGTACACGCAGGTCGTTCTCCTCATTGGAATATAAAAAAGCAGGCTGATCCAGATTGATCTTGGCAGCTTGCACCTGTGAGATGGTATTGTTCATTACCGCGTTGCGAGTGCTGTCGGGCAAATAATCATAGAAGCTGGGTGGCGGGGGAGGGGTAGCTTTCGCGACCTTGGCAGGCGCGGACTTCTTGTTTTTCGACGTATCCGGATGATTTTTTGACGTATCCAGATGATTCTTCGATGTATCCGGCCGCGCAGGGGTGGAAATTGAAGCCGTTGTGGGCGGTGTGGGTTTGGCAAGCAGGTAGCGGGAGTCTATTTTGGGAAGCTTCTCCACATCTGCCCATCCGGTGGTATCCAGCATCTTCAGGAATTTCAATGTGATCCGGAAATTCTCGGCCGTGCGTTCGCGATAGACCGCCTTCAATTTCTTGAGGGAGTCGATATTGTGTCCCAGCTGATTCATGGTCAGCATCTGATAGTTGTTCTTGAAGGCGCTGTCCTCCGTCTTGTTGAGCTTGAAGGAGCTGAGGTCGAGGACTTTTTTGTATTCCTTAAAGCCCATCCGGATGAATTCGGTATTGGTGGACAGCCTGTCGCCCTTGCCCTCCTGGTAGATCCAGCCATTCTGAAGAGTAAAGACCAGCGAGTGTTTGTCGGGGGTGACTACCATCTTCCCTTTTTCCGCAATGATGATATGGTCCTGCGCACCGGAGAAATCCTGCTCGTAAATGACGACGTTGCGGATGGTGGAATCGTCCTTTTCCTTCTTGCCTATCTTGATGACATATCCTTCTATCTTGTCATAAAAAACACCCTCTTTGATATCAAAGGCGGGCTTGGAGACGATGATGTCATACTTCAACGTATTCATCTTCAGATTGGCTACGGGAATGATATTGTTGTTGAAGAGAAAGGCGACATAACAGATGAGCACGGAGATAAACAGTATGGGGCGCATAAAGCGCAGCAGGGAGATGCCTGCGGATTTGATGGCAATGAGCTCGAAGGTCTCGCCAAGGTTGCCAAAGGTCATGATAGAGGATAATAGCACGGCCAGTGGCAGGGCCAGGGGTACCAGGGTAGCGCTGACATACAGGATCAGCCGGGCCACAGTGATCATGTCCACCCCCTTGCCCACGATGTCGTCGATGTACAGCCAGAAGAATTGCAGCACCAGCACGAAGAGGGTGATGAAGAACGTGGCGATAAAAGGACCTATAAAAGCCTTTATGATGAGAAGGTCCAGTTTTTTTAACGGGTTCTTAAGCACGACGACGATCTTGATTATCTTTAACTAAGGGGCCAAGGGCCCCTCGGCCGAAGGCCAATTTTTAAATGTTGAAGCCGGAATGGCTACTTTTGTGAAATGCCATGGAGGCTTCAACTATGAGCGATCGCGCGAAGTTACAACTTTCAAAAGAGGAAATGGCCCTGGTCAGCGACCCATCTTGGATTTTAACTAAGAATTCCATTATGGAGCGGGCGGTGCAGCTGATGGCGGAACTGAGCCAGGGCTATGAGTCTGAGCTGGCCGGTCTGAAACAAATCATGGCATCGTCAGGATCCCCGCTCCCGGCCAACTGGGACAGGCCCAAGATATCCCGGGGCGAAAATTATCAGGGCCTGCCTTATGTGGTGCTGGACCAGCCCAGGCTGTTTGGGAAGGAGGATATAGTAGCCATTCGCACCATGTTCTGGTGGGGCCATTATTTCATGGTGACCTTGCATCTGAAAGGAGTGATGCAAGAGCGATTTGCGGGCGGATTGAAACAGCATGCCGGGGAGCTGGCTGCAGCGGGTTTTCATATCGCTACATCGGGAGATGAATGGCGGCACGAGCTGGAGGGCGACAATTATCGTCTATTGCAGGCAGATAGTATCGGCGACGGCGGGGAAGGAACATACCCTTTCATCAAGCTGTCCGCAAAATGTAGTTTGGATAGGTGGAACGAGGGTCCTGAGGTACTGTTTGGATTATTTCAGACACTGGTACGGGCGTTAGGAGGATGAGGACCCGTACCGGAACAGGCAATTAGTTACCCAGGCGGTGGAAAAGGTCTTTCACCTGGTAGCTCCAAAGCTGGCTTTGGTCTTTTATTTCGCCTTTGTTGGCGAAGTCCTTTATGACAAGTATGGTTTGATTGGTGACTTCGGATTTTTCTATACGGAATTCGAAGAACTCTTCTTGTGGCGAGTGCTGCCAGTGGAAGCGTATAAATTTTTCAAATTCACTCTCCATCACATCGGCCCTGTCGGTAGATCCGTTCCAGGAAAAAGAAAATACGTTATCACGTTCATCTACTTTGTCCGCAAACCATTCTTGTAGCCCGGCGGGAGTGCTTAAAAATTCATATAAAATGGAGGGTGAACATCTTACAGGATACTCTAGCGTAAAAAGTTGTTTCTTACTCATCTATTACTTTTGTTCAATTGACTTTGTACCAAACGCGGCATGTGCAATTATAACTAAATAATTCAACCGTCAAAATTTTTTTTCATTGGATTTTAATGTCTGAAATCGGTGTAAATCAATGACTTTTCATGTCATCGACGCTGATAATCAGCCGATTATGAAAAAAAATTTGTTATCTTGTATGGAAAATGTTATATTAGTGATCACATCTACCTGAATCAGTTGACGGCATTGGTACAAGAAAAGCGTTAATTATTCGTTTTTAATTAATTCCAGTAAACCTTTAACCTTTAAAAAAACCCTTTAAAGACCTCTGCCTATGAGTATGCGTCAACTCAAGATCACGAAGAGTATAACAAATCGTGAGTCTCAGAGTCTTGAGAAGTACCTGCAGGAGATTGGGAAGGTGGAGCTGATCACACCGGAAGAGGAAGTAAAGCTCGCCATCCGTATCAAGCAGGGAGATCAACGGGCTCTCGACAAGCTAACTAAAGCCAATCTAAGATTCGTGGTATCTGTGGCGAAACAGTACCAGAACCAAGGACTTTCTTTACCTGACCTCATCAATGAGGGTAACCTGGGCTTGATCAAGGCGGCACAACGCTTCGACGAGACCCGCGGTTTCAAGTTTATTTCCTACGCAGTATGGTGGATCCGTCAGAGTATTCTGCAGGCATTGGCAGAGCAGTCCCGTATTGTGCGTTTGCCGCTGAATAAGGTAGGGCTGACCAACCGTATCCAGAAAGCATATTCCCAACTGGAGCAAGAGTTCGAGCGGGAGCCTTCCGCTGAAGAGCTGGCCGAGATCCTGGAGCTGGACATCGAGGAGGTCTCCTCCACCCTGGGTATCGCAGCCCGGCACGTAAGCATGGATACGCCACTTTCCGAGGGTGAAGAGAACACGCTGATAGATGTGCTGGAGAATCCCAATGCAGAAAGGGCCGAGACCAACATCGAGCACAAGGAATCCCTTAAACAGGAGATAGACCGCAGCCTGAAGACATTGACCGAAAGGCAGAAAGAAGTCATCTGTTTCTTTTTCGGCATCGGTGTCGATCATCCCATGAGCCTGGAGGACATAGGGGAGAAGTTCAATCTCACCCGCGAGAGGGTCCGCCAGATAAAGGACAAGGCGATCACCAAGCTGAGAAGCAATTCCAGGAGCAAGATGCTCAGGAGCTACTTGGGAATATGACTGTTGCCTTAGGCAGGGCAAGAATTGATAACTAAAAGAAGAAATTATTGAGTTAGATATACATTAGATTTTCGTAATTTTGGCATCCTATTTTAAGTGAATACGTGGTTGTATTCACTTTTTTGTTGCTCCCTCGGGATTCTCAAAGAAAAATGAACCCTTCGGGCGCAACGACTAATGATGGACCTTCGGTCAGTGAACCTGTGGTCCACTTTTGCCACCCCTGGCCCGGCCAGGAACAACACGTAAAATCAGCAAATTATGTTCGAAAATCTCAGCGAGCGGCTGGAGTCGGCGTTCAAACAGATAAAAGGGGAAGGCCGTATCACCGAGCTGAATATTGCCGCCACCGTAAAGGACATTCGTCGTGCCCTTATCGATGCGGACGTCAACTTCAAGATAGCCAAGGACTTTACCGATACGGTCAGGGAAAAAGCCCTTGGCCAGAAGGTGCTGACAGCCGTGAGCCCGGGGCAGCTGATGGTAAAGATCGTAAAGGACGAGCTGGCGGACCTGATGGGTGGGCAGGAGAGTGAGCTCAACGCCAAAGGCAATCCCGCCGTCATCCTTATCGCGGGACTGCAGGGTAGCGGTAAGACCACCTTCAGCGGTAAGCTTGCCAATTATCTGAAGGGCCGTAAGGGCCTGGCTCCCATGCTGGTAGCAGCCGACATCTATCGCCCGGCGGCCATCGAGCAATTGAAGGTCCTGGGGGGGCAGATCGACGTGGATGTATACAGCGAGCCGGAGAGCAAGGATGCCGTCAAGATCGCGCAGGATGCCGTCAGAGAAGCCCGTAGTAAGAATAAAAACGTCGTGATCATAGATACTGCAGGCCGGTTGGCAGTGGATGAAGCCATGATGCAGGAGGTTGCCGCCATCAAGGCCGCCGTCAATCCCCAGGAGATCCTTTTTGTAGTGGACTCCATGACCGGTCAGGACGCCGTCAATACCGCCAAGGCCTTTAACGACAGGCTGGACTTCTCCGGCGTGGTGCTGACTAAGCTGGACGGCGATACCCGCGGTGGCGCCGCCATATCCATCAAATACACGGTCAACAAGCCCATCAAGTTTATCAGCAGCGGGGAAAAAATGGATACGCTGGATGTCTTCTATCCCGAGCGTATGGCGCAACGTATCCTGGGGATGGGTGATATCACTACCCTCGTAGAAAAGGCACAGGCGCAATTCGATGAGGCGGAAGCCAAAAAGCTGGAAAAAAAGATCCGCAAGAACCAGTTCGACTTCGAGGACTTCAAGCAACAACTGGAGCAGATCAAGCGGATGGGAAATATCAAGGACCTTCTGGGTATGATACCCGGTGTAGGCAAGGCCATGAAGGACATCGACATCAGTGACGATGCTTTCAAAGGCATCGAGGCCATCATCAATTCCATGACCCCTTATGAGCGGGCCAATCCCGACGTCATCGACCAGAGCCGCCGCAAGCGCCTGGCCAGGGGTAGTGGTAAGGATATCAATGAGATCAACGCCTTTCTCAAGCAATTTGATCAGATGAAGCAGATGATGAAAATGATGAACAAAATGCCCATGGGGGCATTCCGGCCGAAGGCCAGACATTAGCCGTTGTCCGGCAGGGAGTACTTTGTACAGATGCGAACCTGACGGACAACAAATGCCCATGGGAATGGGGAAAATGGGGATGGGCCGGCGGTAAGGGGAGGGGATACCTAACACTCAGATAAACAGCCACTTTGGCGGGCGTCAAAAGTTAAAATTTTCCACCGTCCATAAATTTCCGGCCTTAGGATTCGGTTAAAAGGCTTTGATGTATTAATTTTGATTTATTAGCAGCAGATCGCTACATTTGCGGTCCAAAAAGAATGTAACCTTATTTGTTCACGCATTTAAATTTCTATTTAAGATGCCAGTTAAAATCAGACTGCAACGCCATGGGTCTAAGAAAAGGCCATTTTACTTCATCGTAGTGGCTGACGCCCGTGCGCCCAGGGATGGTAAATTCATCCAAAAGATCGGTACGTACAATCCTCTCACAGTTCCCGCTTCCGTTCAATTAGATCGCCAGAAGGCGCTTGACTGGTTGCACAAAGGTGCTCAACCCACCGACACCGTGAGAAGAATCCTCTCTTACAAGGGAGTTCTCTACCTGAAACATTTACTGCGTGGTGTCAAATTGGGGTTATTCGATGATGCGGCTGCCATGGAGAAATTTCAGAAATGGCATTCCGAGCACGAAGCCCAAATGAAGAAACGCCAGGAAGAGAACAGAAAAGCCAAAGGCGCTGCCAGAAGGGGCCCCGGTGGTCCAGCAAGAAGGCCGGAAAGAAGGGCTGAAGGACCTGCACAGGCTTAAGACTCAAACACGTAATTTTTTTCAAGGGGCCTGACGGCCCCTTGTTTTTTTATGAGCCGCCCGGAGGGCGCGAATATATGAGCGATAACTACCGCAATATCGGCAAATTGGTAGCCACTTTTGGGCTACAGGGCGAAATGGTATTACAACACCGTCTGGGAAAGAAGACTGCGCTAAAGGGACTCAAAACCATCTTTATCGAAGAAAAAAAGGGCGAGATGCTGCCCTGGTTTGTGGAGAATGTGCGTAGCAAGGGGGATGAAGATATATACCTCAAGCTGGAAGGGATCGATACAAAAGAGGCGGCCCGCCGGCTGGCGCAAAAGGAAGTATGGGTACCCGAAACGGAGGTCGGGCAATTTGCCGGCAAGTCTGCACCTATCTCTCTCGTGGGGTATCATCTCTGGCAGGGGAAGGAAGACCTTGGCGAGATACTGGAGGTCTTTGAGCAGCCACACCAGGTGCTCTGCAGGATCGATCTGGCCGGAAAAGAAGCGTTGATCCCCATCCATGAAGAGACACTGCAGAAGATAGACAGGAAGGGACGGCGGGTGTTTGTGGAATTGCCGGATGGGTTGTTGGATGTGTATCGGTAAAACACTTGACTATGAAATATAACCCTGGTGACGGCCTTCTCTTCAAAAGAAGCATATGACTTCGCCGTGCGGAGAAAAAAGAGGAAGGATTTTCAGCGCGGGCGCCAGCGGAGAGAACGATCCTCCAGTTCGGGACCATGGAAGACTGGGGTGGAATGAATGACCTGGACTTCCGGCACCATGAATATCTTTTTTGGGGTCATTTCTCCTGCTGCCGCGGTAGCTACTGTCATCGAAGCGCTGACCGAAAGAAAAATCGTTACGGGCTACCTTATCGTGCATGAGGAGAGAAGTGATGAAGGACTAGCAAGTTTTTGATGGAGCGATGATTTAGTACATTTGCGGCATGTCCTCCCCCCGCATCATAGCTCATTTCGATCTGGACGCCTTTTTTGTCTCGGTGGAATGTCTGCTCAATCCCTCTTTAAAGGGCATTCCCTTACTGGTAGGGGGCCATAGCGAGCGGGGTGTGGTGGCGGCGTGCAGCTATGAGGCGCGTAAATACGGGATACATTCCGCCATGCCGATGAAGCGGGCCATGCAGCTTTGTCCACATGCGACGGTGGTGGGTAATGCCCGGGGCGAGTATACCAAGTACTCGCGTATCGTGACGGAGATCATCGCCTCGAAAGCTCCTCTTTTTGAAAAAGCCAGCATCGACGAGTTTTACCTGGACCTGACGGGGATGAACCGGTTTTTCGACCCTTATCAATGGACCATCGATCTCCGGGAGGAGATCATAGCGGAGACAAAGCTGCCCATTTCTTTTGCCCTGGCCTCCAATAAAATGGTGGCCAAGATCGCTACGAATGAGGCCAAGCCCAACGGGTATCTCCATGTTCCTGCCGGCAGCGAGCGGGAGTATCTGGCGCCATTGGCCGTCAATAAGATCCCCGGAGTGGGGGAAAATATGTATAAGGGCTTGCTGGAGATGGGTATCCGGACCATCCGGGACCTGAGTCTTGTGCCGGCCGTGGAATTGGAGCACCGATTTGGCAAATACGGGCTGGACCTTTACAACAAATCCCGGGGCGTCCATGAGGGGGAAGTAGTGCCTTATTATGAGGCTAAGTCCATTTCCACGGAAAATACCTTTGAGGAGAACAAGACAGATATGGATTTTCTCATGGCGGAGCTGGTGCGAATGACGGAAAGGGTGGCCTATGAGCTGCGGCAGGATAATAAGACGGCGGGCTGTATTGCCGTCAAGATCCGGTACCCGGATTTCGAGACCACTTCCCGGCAGACGACCATCCCTTATACTTTTTATGACGACGAACTGATCGCTAAGGCTAAGGAGCTATTCCATAAATTGTACCGCGTAGGACAGCCCATCCGGCTGCTGGGAGTGCGGCTTAGCGAGCTAACGGGCGAGGCGATGCAAACCAATCTTTTTCAGGACACGGGTAAAAAGATACAGCTGTACAAGGCCATCGATGACGTCAAAAACCGGTGGGGTAAATATTCCATCGTAAAGGCGGGGGGTATCGAGGCGACCAATGCACCTGAGGATACCACCGGTGGAATGGAAGGTAAGCGGGCGAACGCGAAGCTTACGACCGAGCCGGAGCGTGACAAAGCAGCTCGGGCGAAGGTCAGCTCCGAACAACGGCAGCGGACAAGGGAAGAGAGTGGGCACATTTCCCGGGCTGCGTTGAAAAAGGCGGCGGATAAAAAAGCTATAGACGAAAAGCCAGCGGATAAGGGACCGGAAGGCCCGGGGCGTATCGATTGATAATTAACGGTTTATGGATGCGCCCGAAAAATTTACAATTTAAAGTCTACCTTATTGATAGGGAATTAATATCTTCGTGATCCGTCAGGTGTCTTCGCTGTCCCCTGGCGGGCCTTTTGTTTAACTTCAAATTTTTGTTTTATGAGTTTACGTTTAGGGGACAAAGCCCCCAATTTCAAGGCCAAGACATCTATTGGCGAGGTTGATTTTTACGACTTTCTGGGTGATTCCTGGGGAATCCTCTTTTCTCACCCTGCTGATTATACACCTGTCTGTACGACTGAATTAGGAAGAACTGCCGCCCTGAAGGACGAATTTGCCAAGCGTGGTGTAAAAGTCCTGGCCCTGAGCGTAGACCCCGTCGATAAGCACCTGGGCTGGATCAACGACATCAACGAGACCCAAAAGGTGAATGTTCAATTCCCCATCATCGCTGACGAAGACCGCAAGGTGAGCACCCTGTATGAATTCATCCACCCGAATGCTTCTGCTACTGCCACTGTACGTAGCCTGGTCATCATCGGGCCCGACAAGCTGGTTAAGCTGATCATTACCTATCCAGCCAGCACAGGCCGCAACTTCAACGAAGTGCTGCGTGTTGTCGACAGCCTGCAGCTGACAGCTAACCATAGCGTAGCTACTCCTGCCGACTGGAATGAAGGCGAGGACGTGATCATTGTTCCTTCTATCAGCACGGAAGATGCACAGAAGAAATTCCCGAAGGGCGTGAAGGTGATCAAGCCCTATCTGCGCTATACGCCGCAGCCGAATAAGTAAGAATTTTTCTAAAAGAACCCGGCAGCCGCCGGGTTTTTTGCTTATATTCGGAAAATGAGAAAACAACTGCTTTTATGGCTGCTGGCTGTATTATGCATGCCGGTGGCCCTTCTCGCTCAAAAGACCATTATCTACTGTGGCAAGCTCATCGATCCGGCCTCGTTGCAGGTGCGGACGGAGATGTCCATTATCATTACAGGCAATACGATCTCCGATGTGCAAAAAGGGTATGTCTCCGTGGCTGCCGGTGACAAGGTCATCGATCTGAAAAACCGTACCGTGATGCCCGGACTGATCGATGCTCATGTACATCTGGAAAGTGAGACAAGCCCCAATGCCCAGCTCAAAAGATTTACGCAGGACGATGCGGACATAGCCTTTCAATCCACCGTATACGCAAAGACTACGCTGATGGCAGGCTTTACCACGGTAAGGGATCTGGGTGGCAGCGGTGTCAATATCTCTCTGCGCAATGCCATCCGCCAGGGAATAGTAACAGGTCCACGTGTGTATACTGCCGGAAAGATCATTTCTTCCACGGGCGGGCATGGTGATCCTACCCATGGATGGCGCAAGGGATTGGAAGCCACCGATGAGACGAGCCTTACCGTAGCGGATGGGAAGGATGCCTGTATCAAGGCGGTGCGGCAGATGTATAAGGAAGGGGCCGATCTGATAAAGATCACAGCCAGCGGTGGCGTGCTAAGCCTGGAGAAGGATGGTACCGGTCCGCAATTTTCCGAAGAAGAGATCCGCGCCATTGTGGAGACAGCAAGGGATTATGGGATGCGGGTAGCCGCCCATGCGCATGGGGCCGAAGCGATGAAACGGGCCATCCGGGCCGGGGTGACTTCCATCGAACATGGTACGATCATGGATGACGAGGTCATCGGCCTGTTCAAACAACATGGCGTCTGGTATGTACCAACGATCATTGCCGGCAAGTCCGTGTCAGACTCTGCCAGACTGCATCCTGGGTACTTCCCGGCCGTCATTGCAGGCAAGGCGATCAGCATCGGCCCCATGATACAAAATACGTTTGCCAGGGCCTACAAGGCAGGGGTGAAGATCGCCTTTGGCACAGATGCGGGTGTGTATGCGCATGGTAAGAACTGGATCGAATTCGTTTATATGACGGAGGCGGGCATGCCGCCATTGGAAGCTATCAAATGCGCCACCCTGAATGCAGCTGAGCTCATTGGTGTGAGTGATAAGGTAGGCAGTATCGAGAAAGGTAAGTTCGCGGATATTGTGGCGGTGGATGGCGATCCCACGCAGGATATACATGCTATGGGGAATATGAAGTTTGTTATGAAGGATGGGGTGGTGTATAAAAATGAATAAGGATTGCGGAAAACCGACATACCTGGTTTGTTTAAAGATAAAGGAGCCATTAGAGGAGGGATTTTACAGAACGGATATTTCTTACGGGACTGGTGCTGGTAAATCTCCTGTGGAAATGGTAAGTGAAAGAACAAAGTCTGAACTAAAGGCAGCTGGCTTTAAAGAAATTTCTTACAGAGAAATCCTGGATAAATATGACTGGGAAAAATAAGCGTATTATAGGGAGCCTATTCGCAGGCAACAGCTATGGGAGAGGTCCTTCTAAAAGGAGATTATAAGACATTTGTGTCGTATACTTATCAACAAATGGTTCGGGGGACAGGCCTCATATACCAAACAACCTTTACATCAATGTATCCTTCCTCGACGTGCCGGTATCAACCGTCCAGCCTGCAGGTAGTGTGACCGATGTTTTTTTGATATCCCGGCTTCTAGCCCTTCCACTTCCTCAACTGCTGCAAGAGCGCCCGCATGTCTTTTGGCAGCGGCGCTTCGAATGTATGGTATTCACCCTGCTGGTCCTGGAAATGCAATAGCTGGGAATGCAATGCCAGCCGGTGAAGAATGGGGCGTTCCTGCTCTTCGTCCTTGCTGAGCTTATAGTTGCGCTTGAAGGAAGAAATAAAGACCGGTCGACCGTCCCCATATGTCTCATCACAGACAATGGGATGGCCCAGGGCCTGCATGTGGACGCGGATCTGGTGAGTCCGGCCCGTGTGAATGCGGAATTGCACCAGGGAATACAGTCCTAATTCTTCCAGAACCTCATAGTCGGTGAGGGAGGCCCGGCCGCGCTTGTTGATGACCATCACCGCGGGTTTCGTCGGGTGCTCCATGATAGGCAGGTCGATGCTGCCTTTGGGTTGCGCCAGGGCGCCTTGTACGATGCCCGCATAGATCTTTTCCACGGTGCGTTCTTCAAATACTTTTGACAGGTATTGATGCGTGGTTTCATCCTTTGCAAAGATGATGACGCCGCTGGTGTCACGATCCAGGCGATGGACGGTGAAGATATTGCCGTATTTTTCTCTTAGCCAGCTTTTGAGAGAAGGGTCTTTGCCTTCCCGGTCGGGAATGCTGAGCAGTCCGGCAGGTTTGTTGAGGACAATAAAATGATCGTTCTCGTATATGATCTCGGGCTTGTTATGCATGGGATGACAGGATTAACGTGGGTGACGGCCACCGGAAGGTTTGGCGGGCCTGGGTGAACGGGCGCCCCGGGATTTGGCGGTGGATTGTTGCGACCTGGCGGATGCGTGTTGTGATCTGGCCTTCGACTTTATATACGAGCCGGAGGATTTACGGCCACGGAGCGGGTCATTGGCTGGTGCGGCTGGAGCTGGTTTTTCGGAACGAGTGCGGGGCTTTTCGGGCCGGGCTGCCGGGCGAGGTTTCCTGGGACCGGCCGATGTGTCGGGACGGGTGCGTTTGAATTTTTTGGGAGCCGGGCCTTTGGGGGCGGCTGGCCCTTTGGCGGCCTGTCCGGCAGGCGCTTGGGAGACGGCGGGCTCGTCCTCGTCTAGCTTAAGAGCCTTAGGTGCAGCGAGTGATCCCCTGAACGAGGAGTTCAGATATTTTAAAATGCGTATCTCTTTTTCGGTGAGCAGCCGCCAATGTCCACGCTGCACATTCTTCTTTGTCAGTCCTGCATACATTACCCTATCCAGCCCTCTTACATCATAGCCCAGGTGTTCGAAAATGCGACGGACGATACGATTGCGTCCGCTGTGTATCTCCAGCCCTATCTGTGTTTTATCCTTCGAATCTGCATAGGCCAGCACATCCACATAGGCGACGCCGTCCTCGAGCGTGATGCCACCGGCTATTTTGTCAAAGTCCGCCTTGGTCAGCGGTTTGTCCAGCGTGACATGATAGATCTTTTTTATTTCGTGCTTCGGGTGGGCCAGCTTTTGAGCCAGGTCGCCGTCGTTGGTCAGCAGCAGCACGCCGGAGGTATTACGGTCCAGTCGTCCGACAGGGAAGACTCTTTCGGGCGTAGCCTGACGGATAAGGTCGAGCACGGTCTTACGTCCCTGCGGATCGTCGGTAGTAGTGATGTAATCCTTTGGCTTGTTCAGGAGTATATATACAAAGTTGCGGGATATGGTGACCTTTTTGCCATTGACCTTGACCATGTCATTAGGTGAGACCTTGGTGCCGGGCTCGGTGACGAGCTGACCATTGACCTGTACTTTCCCCTGGCGGATCAGCTCAGCGGCGTCGCGACGGGAACAGAGACCGCTGTGGGCGATGTATTTGTTCAGGGGAAGTGCGTCTGGGGCGGGGGAGAGAACCTTGGGCGCCGGGCCGGGGCCACCACTGGGCGAGACATTTGAAGCACCCCTGGCCGGTGGCACTGGTTTTGCAGTCCTGCCGGTAGCCAACTGCTGTTCACGGGCCTTTCTTTTCTCTTCGAAATGACGCTCGATGGCCTCTTTTCTCTCTTTCTTAGCGGCCTTCTTTTCCTGGCGAAAGCCTTCCTTGATGGCAGCATTGCTCTTTTTGTTATAGAACTTGCTGAAGTTATCCGTTTTTCGCTTCATGCGTTGGGGGATTTGCTGTTTTACAACAGTAATTATGATAAACGGCAAAGGTACGGAAAAATCGCTGAAACGCGCAATAGAGGTGAGATGCACGGATTCGGGCATGCATCTCGGATAAAAAATATTAGTCTACTATTTGAGTGGGGTTTATATTTGCATCTGGAAAACACTATTGAGTCACTAAAAGCACTGTTATGAAGAAGCTGCTAACCGGATGCATGCCGGCAAAGCATAAGGTTTTATTCGCCGGACTAATGCTAGTTTTATTTTCTCTCTCTTCTCAAGCACAAACATTCAAAGCCACGGGTGTAGTTACAGGAAAACCGGACAGTCTGCCCCTGCAGGGTGTCACTGTAGCCGTAAAGGGCGGGCATAAGGCCACGCAAACGGATGCCTCGGGTAAATTCGAGATAACTGTTTCACCAGGAGACATACTCCTGATCAGCTTCATCGGCTATCAGCCTTTGGAGATACCTGCCAATGCAGCGAATTCCCTTTCCATCACGCTGGAGCAGGCCAAGGGCGCGCTGAATGAAGTGGTAGTGACAGCGTTGGGCATCACGCGTCAGAAAAAGTCTTTAGGCTACTCTGTACAGGAGCTGAAGTCGAAGGATATCTCCGAGACGGCGGAACCCAATCTTGTCAACGCGCTGGAAGGCAAGGTGGCCGGCGTCCGTGTGACGAACAGCCAGGGTGATATGGGCTCTTCCCGCATCGTTATTAGAGGTGAGACCTCTATTTCGGGAAACAACCAGCCCTTGTTCGTTATCAACGGCTTCCCCGTGGACAATTCGCAGTTAGGTGCGGGCGGCTCTCGCGACTTCGCCAATGCTATTTCCGACATCAATGCCAATGACATCGAGTCCATCAGCTTTTTGAAAGGACCTAATGCGGCTGCGCTCTATGGATCGCGGGCTGCACAGGGCGTGGTGCTGATCAAGACAAAAAGTGGAAGGAAGAAGAAGGGCCTGGGTATTTCCGTCAATTCCAATACCACCTGGGAAAACCTGCTGACGCTGCCCAAATATCAGAATGTCTTTGGACAGGGGGCCAATGGCGAGTTCAGCTATAAGGATGGCGCCGGCGGTGGCGTCAATGACAATGTGGATGAGAGCTGGGGACCTAAAATGAACGGTCAGATGATCCCTCAGTTCTTCGACGGCACGCCACAGCCTTTTATACCCCATCCCAATAATGTAAAAAGCTATTTCAAGACGGGCGTCAGCTATAACAATGGCATTGCCATAGGCGACGCGGGGGATAAGTATGACTACAGGTTTTCAGCCAACACACAAAAGATGTTCGGTGTGATCCCCAATAGTGATCTGGGTCGCAACACTTTTGCATTGAACACTACCTTGAAGCTGGACCCCAAGCTCACACTGACGGCCAATGTCAATTATGTACAGACCAGCGCGGGTAACCTTCCGGGTGCGGGCGGTAAGCGTTCGACCAGCACCATGCTGCAGTTTATCTGGATGGGACGGCAGGTGGATATGAACAAGCTGCGGGATCATTACTACAGTACCGGCAGCCCGCTGAACTGGAATAATGCCTATTACAGCAATCCCTTTTTTGTCGCCAACCAGAACACCGTGGGTCAGCGGCGCGATCGTCTGATCGGCAATGTCGGGCTGAGCTATAAGATCACACCGGAGCTGACGGCCAACCTGAAGTCCGGCGCGGACTATTATACGGACAGGCGCAAGCTGCGGATCGCCTATGGCACCAGCGGTACGCCATTCGGGAGCTATGAAGAGGATGCCTACACGGTGAATGAGAACAATACGGAATTCACCCTCAACTATAATAAGACACTAAGCAGTGACTTCAACCTGGAAGTTCTTGCGGGAAGCAATATAAGGACTAAATCCTATGAAGAGAATGATCAGAAGGCGCCGAGGCTGGCGGTAGCGGGGGTCTATACTCTGACCAATTCCAGGGACCCGCTGGTGTCCTCCAATAACTTTTATAAGCTGAAAACATATAGCGTATTCGGGTCGGCTCAGCTGGGCTTCCGCAACTATGCTTTTTTAAATTTCACTGCGCGTAACGACTGGAGCTCCACGCTGCCCCAAAGCAACCTCTCTTACTTCTATCCATCGGTGAATGGATCGTTGATCCTTTCGGACGCCTTTGACATAAAGAGCGATGTGCTCAGCTATGCCAAGGTGCGGGGCGGCTGGTCCAAGGTCGGTAATGATGCAACTCCTTACCAGCTGATCAATTATTACCCCTTCATTACACCGCCTTTTAGGGGCTATCCCATGCTGACGGCTTCCTCTCTGTATCTGAACGCCAATCTGAAGCCTGAGACCACTACTTCGACAGAGGTGGGCCTGGAGGCCGGGCTGTTCAGGAACAGGGTCCGCCTGGATCTCAGTTTCTACCGCAGCAGCAGCTACAACCAGATCTTGAATGTGGATATAAGCCCGACCACGGGTTATTCCCAGAAGCTGATCAACGCAGGCCGGCTGAACAATAAAGGGCTGGAAGCGCAGCTGGGTTTCACAGCGCTGAAGACGACCCATTTTACCTGGGACATCAATGCGAACTATGCGCTGAATCGCAGCAAGCTCATTTCTCTCGACAACGAAGGACTGTTGAAGAACTATGTATTGGGCAGCGATGGCAGCATACAAACCATAGCAACTGTAGGCAAGGCCTATGGCAGTCTCTTTGGTACCGCCTACCAGCGGAACAGCCAGGGGCAGATCATCGTCAACGACGACGGGTCGCCTGCTGTGGATCCCACCAATAGGATACTGGGTAAATATACGCCCGACTGGCTGGGGGGCATTACAAACACTTTCACATATGACCATATCACGTTGAGCGTCCTCATCGACGGCAGCTTTGGCGGGTCGCAGTATTCCTCCACGAATGCCACCGGCGCCTATACAGGGGTGCTTGCCCTGACCCTGCCTGGCAGGGACGCGGCCCATGGAGGACTGTCCTATTATTATCCGGGCAACGATAATACACAAGCGCCTGTTGCGGGTACGACAGGACCTTCTGGTGAGAAAGTGTATGACGATGGCATCATCTTTAAGGGAGTGACGCAGGATGGGAAGCCTAATAAGGCCATTACGCCCGCCTCGCAGTACTATAAGAACCTGAACAACATCGACGAGGCATGGGTGTACAGCAGCAGCTTTATCAAGCTGCGGGAGGTAAGGCTGGGATATGATCTGCCTGCTGAATGGCTGCGTCCAATAGGTTTCGCCGGGGCTACCGTTACCCTGGTAGGGCGCAATCTGTGGATCATCCATAAGAATGTTCCCAACGTAGATCCTGAGACAGCCTTCAATACCGGCAATGGTCAGGGCCTTGAAGACCTCAGCCTGCCGGGCACCAGAAGTTATGGCATTAACGTGAACTTTAAATTCTAATGAACATGCAACGAATATATATATTACTGATAGGGCTTTCACTGGGCACTGTGTCCTGTAAGAAGGAATTGGCCGGCATCAATAAAAACCCGAATGCATCGGAGAATCCCCAACCGGACTACCTGCTGACGGCAGCCGAGAAGCTGACCGCGGATGCATACTGGGGCGTGGACAACAATATGAACTCCTCTTTATTGTTTGTTCAGCATTGGGCAAAGATCCAGTACACCGACCCCGACCGCTATATCGAGAATAACAGCAGCTTCACTTCTCTATGGAATACATTGTATGGTCAAAGCATTACCGATCTCAATAAAGTGATAGCCATTGCGGACCAGCAACAGACCCCCAATTACAAAGCCGTCGCCCTTACTCTGCGCTCATGGGTATTTCAATTACTGACGGACGCATACGGCGACATTCCCTACCGCCAGGCCGGCCAGATCGATAGCTTCCTCACCCCGGCTTATGACAAGCAGGAGAATGTTTATTTAGGACTGCTGTCGGACCTGAAGACAGCCCAGGACACATTGAGCGCATCGGGCGGGCTTATTCAGGGAGACGCCCTGTATCAGGGTAATATCGGCCAATGGAGAAAATTCATCAACTCATTGCGCATACGCATCGCCTTGAGGATTGCAGACCGCGACCCCGTGCAAGCCAAACAGGTGTTTGCCGACATACAGTCGGAAGGCGGTTCTTATTTTACCAGCAATCAGGATATGGCAGCACTGACATATGACAAGTCGCCGAATAATAACCCTGTCAACAATACCTTTCTCACCAGGCAGGACTATAGGATCAGCAAGACCATTGTCGACAAACTGACCGCATTGAATGATCCCCGCCTGCCTGTCTATGCTCAATTGACGGACTCTGCACCACGCATATATAAAGGAGTGCCAAACGGCCTTCTGACCAATGACGCCAATAGCCTGGGACTTAGCAAGACGTCAAGGCCTGGTGATTATTTCCGCCAGGAAACAGCCCCGGCCGTCATCATGAGCTATGCAGAGGTGCTATTCGACCTTTCGGAAGCCGTCTCCCGGGGATTTATCACGGGTGATGCGGGCGATCTTTACCGGCAGGCTGTACTGGCCAGCCTGGCTCAATATGGCATCACGGATGTTACTGTCACGGGAAACTATCTTGCACAGCCGTCTGTGCAGTATAATGCGGGTAACTTCAAACAGTCGGTGGGCGAACAAAAATGGCTGGCTCTCTTTGGGCAGGGGCTCGAAGCCTTTGCGGAGTGGAGGAGACTGGACTATCCCCAGCTGACGCCTGCGGTAGCCGGCGTGCTGGCGGGAAAGATGCCTCTGCGGTTTATTTATCCGGGATCCGAGCAGTCATTGAATGGAGCCAATTATACCAGGGCGGTGCAGGATCAGGGTACGGATGCGTTGACGACGAAGCTATGGTTTGATGCAAATTAACAATTGAACCCCGGACAAAGGTCCGGGGTTTATTATATTTGTACCCGATGCCGGCGGACGATGTACAAATAAAAGAATGGCAGCGGCGTATTGCTCTGTATGAGGATATGAAGGCCTACGGTCAGGTGTATGATCATTTGTTCGACGGCCTGCACCGGTTTTGTTTCGCCTTTGTCAAATCCAGTGAAGTGGCCGAAGAGCTCGTGTCGGATGTATTTATCAAGCTCTGGCAGATACGCAACCGGCTCAATGAGGTGAGCAACCTAAAAGTATATTTGTATGCCATTGCACGCAATCTTTCTCTCAACTATCTCCAGCGCCATTATACAGGCCCCGCCCTCAGCCTCGATGACATTGCACCCGGGACGATGATCGAGACAGGCAATCCGGAAGAGATATGTATCTCCGCCGACACCCTGGATGCTATACGGATGGCCATACAGCAGCTGCCGCCCCAATGCCGTATCATCTTTCAGCTGGTGAAGGAAGAAGGGCTCACGTACAGAGAGGTGGCCGATGTATTGCATATCTCACCACTGACAGCCCGCAACCAGGTAGCCATCGCCACACGAAAGATCGTCCAGCTGCTGCCTGCTTCCTTATTTCCCGCGAACGATAGGGGAGGAAGCTCCGGTGAGTGACCGGATCAACGCCGTCTCCTTCGGATCATACGGCTTCCCATCAGGACGGAATATTTCATGGAACCACAATTTTGGTTCGGACCCATCGGGCATCGGCGTATCCCATGCATATTTTGTATTGGTCTTGCCTGCCACGAGTCCCCAATTGATGGCGGCTATATGCTCGCGTTTGAGCATGGGCATGATATTGGCAAAAGTACTGTTACGGGGACGCGCCATATATTCGGTGCAGATAAGTGGACGGCCATAGCGTTTTAGCGTGTCGATGGTGTGTCGATGTGCTTTCGGCGGCTGGTAATCGTGGTAGGTAATGACATCGGATGAGGCAAGCTGGTATACATTCAGCTCATGCAGGTCCTTGTTCCAGACGCCGGATGACAAAGGCTGGTCCGGATCCACCTGGCGCGCCCAGTGAAACACTTTCTCCAGCAGGGGCATGCTTTTGTTGCCGTAGCCGGAATTGCCGGGTTCATTGTACAGGTCCCATAACAGAATGCGTTTGTCATGGCGGTAGGTGGTAAGGATATCCTTTACATAGCTCTCCAGCGTATCCGTCAGCTGCGGTTCCTCATATAGTAACTGACCAGGATCGCGGATCCAGCCGGAATTATGAACACCCGGTTTGGGTGCAGGCTGCGGACCGGCGTGGTACGTTGGGTTCCAGCAATCATCGAAGAATACAAAGATCGTGACGATGTGATGACGGGCGGCGATGGCCAGGTATTGGTCAACGCGGGATTTGAAGCCGGCCGGATTTTCCTGCCATGCCACGTGGTGGAGGAACACGCGCATACAGTTCATCCCAATGCCGGCAGCCCAGCCCAGCTCCCTGTCGATGGTGGCGGTATCGAAGGTGGGCTCCTGCCACATTTCCAGCTGATTGATCGCAGTGGACGGGATAAAATCACACCCGCGCAGCCAGGGCTTGCCGGCATACCATTCTTTGGCTTTGGCCTTTGTCCAGACGGGACGGCCGGGGGCCTGAGCGCGTGCAAGTAAAGGGGCAGTGAATAGTGTAAAAAGTATAATGGTGACTGTGCGTGACATACATGCGTTTTTGATGAAGCGGATATTATTCTCCACCGGGTTTTGGAATGGCGACGTTGATCATGACGGGTGTCCCGAAATTGGGAGTGCCGTCGGAATTCCAGGTGAAGGGCTGCATACGGGGGCTGCGTGCATCTCCACATCCCTGGCCTGCGCTGGCATTGGCATGATAGAGCAGCCATTGTTGTTTGCCGTCGCGGGATATAAAGAACCCATTGTGCCCGGGTGCGTATGCGCCATTGCCCGGCTGCGTGCTGAATACAGGATTGGAGGATTTGGTCCAGTCGGCCGGGTTCAGCGGATCGCCGTCCGGCCGGAGGGTTAATAGGCCCAGACAGTAGCTGTCTGTCCAGCATCCGCTGGCGGAGTAGGTGAGGAACAGCTGACCGTTGGGGTTGATGAGCGCTTCAGGGCCTTCATTGACGGCGGGTGGCGCTCCCATTTTCTCCCAGTCGAAGGCAGGCGCGGAGATCAGGACCCTTTTGCTCCCGAGGGTGACAGGGTCGGAGAGTAAGGCAATATAAATGTCCTGCTCCGTGTTGACGCTGCCCTGCCAGCCGGACCAGATGAGATACATCTTCCCCTTGTATTCAAAAGCCGAAGCATCGATTGCCCACCTGTCATCCGTGGTGTCTGCCACCTTGCCTTTAAAGGTCCAGCTGCCCTTTGTGGGGTCGGCGGCATCGTTTTCCAGCGCATATATGCGGTGGTTGTCGTTGTTGCCATCGTCGGCGGCAAAATACATGAACCATTTGTTTTGAAAATAGTGCAGCTCCGGCGCCCATATATCTTTACTATACGGACCGGTGGTGGGAGGCGTCCAGATGGGGGTGATGAGGGCCTTCGACAGCTGCGACATTTTAGAGGTGGAATAGATTGCCAGCCTATTGCCAAGAGTATGCATATAGTAATACATCGTGTCCTTTTGAATTACCCAGGGATCGGGGCCGCTGGAAAGCAGCGGGTTCTTAAACGTCGTATCGGCGGGCGGCGGTGGCGGATTATTGGTGGCTTTGGAGCCACTCTTGCCGCAGGCAGCAAGAGTGACTACCGTGATAAAAAGAAGATATTTCATACTAGTAACCTGGATTCTGTTTAAGATTCGGATTGACGTCGAGGTCATATTGCGGAATGGGCAGCAGCTCATCCCGTCCTGCCTTGAAATTAGCGAAGCTGGGATCGCGGGATGAAAGCGCCGTGCTGAGATCGCCCCAGCGAGTGAGGTCTTCGAAGCGATGGCCTTCCCCACAGAGCTCCGTCAGACGTTCGTGTTTCAGCTGGGTAAGGAAATCCTGCTGGCTAAGGCCCGGCTTGGCGGCTGTCAGCGTAGGCAATCCTGCACGCGAGCGTACGCTGTCCACATATTTGTAGGCGGCGGCTGTCTGGCCCTGGGCATTCAATGCCTCTGCATACAGCAGCAGTACGTCGGCATAGCGGATATAACGATAATTGTTGCCGGAATGGAA
>Ga0207667_10001712_pt1 | contig 27594 bp, 23 predicted proteins | sample KBSCornC52_FD_184301 | JGI IMG/M metagenome (GOLD analysis project Ga0207667, IMG submission 184301) | Corn rhizosphere microbial communities from Kellogg Biological Station, Michigan, USA - KBS Corn C5-2 (SPAdes) (version 2) | ecosystem: Host-associated > Plants > Roots > Rhizosphere > Soil ...
ATACACGTTTTTCCCAATTCCGGATGACGCCGTCAGTATTCAAGCGCAAACGCCGATCGATCTCGAACACTGCGACATGTTTCAGTCGGTGCTCGTCTATCGCGATGACAACATCGATGCGGCGGCGCCGCCCACGGGCATGGCGGAAGCGCGTGTACGAGAGCAACTCGTGCAAATCGAACGCGACATTCCGATTTGGGAACACATGAAATATCTCGCGCAACCGAACTTGATGTCGGGCGAGCGGGAAACGATGACAACCATCCGCGCGTGGGCACGCAAGTTTTACGCTGGGGCGTAATGCTAGGTGAAGAAGGCGGCTCAAAAACGCAAAAATGAAGCGCTCAGCGCACACCAGATGCGTAGCAGCAGATATCACCAGCCGCTATTTTGAAGATCATAAAAATAAAGTTCTCAAATTGCTCATCGGCGACCAGACTGCCGCGCACGATTCAATCGTGTCGACAAAGAAACATTATGGCGTGGGGGGGCGATGCATGAGTCTTGATATCCGTGACTGTGTCCGCATGAGCTATCGCGCAACGGCTGGACACCATCGACGTCTTTCCGCTGTTTGTCTGGTGCTCACTGCGAGCTTCCTTGCCGAGGCCGCGCACGCCGATCTGGAAGAAATCATCGTGACGGCACGCAAGCGCGATGAGAGCTTGCAGAATACGCCCGTTGCCGTTGCCGCGCTCTCGGCAGAACAACTCGCCAACAACAACATCGCCTCCATCGAAACGATTGCCGCACGCATGCCGGACTTCGTGGTCGCGCGCGGCAGCTCGGGCAGCGGTGCCAACTTGAGTATTCGCGGCATCGGTTCGAATTTTACGAGTATCGGTATCGAGCAGTCCGTTTCCGTCAACGTCGACGGCATCTATCAAGGCCAGGGACGCATCCTCAATGAAGGCATGTTCGACATGCATCAAGTGGAGATCCTGAAAGGTCCGCAAGCGCTGTTCTTCGGTAAGAACGCTACCGCCGGCGCGGTTTCGCTCACGACGGCGGACCCCACGCGTTCTTTCGAAGCGACGGTGCGGGGCGGATACGAAACGAAAGCGCAAGACAGAATCGTCGACGGATTCGTGTCGGGACCCATCACCGAAACGCTGAGCGCGCGCCTCGCCGTCCAGTATTCGAATATGAATGGCGGCTGGATGAAGAATGAAGGCTACGCGCAGAGTTTTCAGGTGACCGATCTCGGCACTGCCGGCGCCGTGACCACTTACAACGCGCCGCAGCCCGATCGCGAAATGCCGCAGATCGAGCACAAGGCGGCGCGCCTCACTCTGATGTTCGAGCCGACCGATCGAATCACGGCAAAGTTGAAAGGCGACGTGAACGAATCGGATGCCAACAGCGGCGGCTATGACAACGAGCTCTGGTCATGCGCGTCGGGCTCTTCGCAGCTTTCACCAGGCGCGGAGTGCAAAGGAGACTGGCGAACCTACGATCAGTATTTGCCCGCGCAGCTGGTCAAAGACAATCCGCTCTTCAATCGCCATGGCGGCCACAACTATGAAGAATCCAAATCGCGGCATGTCACCGGCATATTGAATTTCAAGGGCGACAAGCTCGATGTCGATTGGGTGAGCGGGTGGCAGGGCTTCTATACCGACTTGCTGCTCAAATCGGATGCCACGCCCATGATGAATCGCGGCACGTTCGCCGGCACGAGCACCGCCTATCGCGCGCTCTCGAGCGAGCTGCGTACGCAGACGCACTTCGATTCTCCACTCAACGTGGCGGGCGGTCTCTACTATCAAAAATCGGATCTGGACTTTAATCAGGACATTATTTTCCCCGGCACTGCGACGGGCGGACTGCGCATCGACAGCACCGCGACCGATCCGAGCACTCGTATTTTGACGGTGCGCAAAGTAGGCCGCACCGACGGCGAAACGTACGCGGCCTTCGGCCAACTCATCTATCGATTTGCGCCGCAGTGGGAATTGACCGCGGGTGCTCGCTATACGGAGGAAAGCAAGGACTCCACGTTCAAGCAGCCGTACGTGATCCCTGCGTTCCGCGCTGTCTTTCGCCAATACGATCCAAACAATCCGCTGACGTTACTCGCGCGCAATCAGAAATGGCACAACGTTTCGCCCGAAGCCGTGATTTCGTGGCGGCCGAGCGACGATCTGCTGCTCTACACGGCATACAAACAGGGGTACAAGTCGGGTGGGTTTTCAATCAGCGCACTCAACTCGGCAAGCACCACGGCGAACGATTTGGCATTCAACCCAGAGAAGGCGAGAGGCGTCGAGGCCGGCGTCAAAGCGACCACGCTCGATCACACGCTGCGCTTGGGCGCAACGCTATTTGCGTATCGCTACTCGGATCTGCAGATCGATTTCTTCAATTCGGCAACAACCACCTTCGTCACATTCAATGCCGGCGCAGCGAAGACACGCGGTGTCGAGCTCGAAGCAGAGTGGGCGCCGCATGCGCTCGCCGGATTGACGGTGCGCGCTACGGTTGCTTATCTCGATGCATTCTATTCTGATTTTCCCGGCGCGCCGTGCTATGCGGGCGAAACGCCGGCGATGGGATGTGTGCCTGCGAACGCAACATACAACTACGTCCACCAGGATCTGAAGGGCGTCGATACCGCATTGGCGCCGGAATGGACTGCTTCGTTGGGCGCGGATTACGGCTTCAATGTCGGAGCCGGGCTGACGTTGACGTTGTCGGGATATTTGAAGTACAGCGACAAGTACGCGCTGTCGCCGTTCGGCGATCCGGGAGCGATACAAGACGCATACGCAACGCTCGATGCGTCGGTGCGTCTTGCAAGCGAATCGCAACACTGGGAATTCGCGGTGATCGGCAAGAATCTCACCGACAAATACGTGTTGACTGGAGCGCAGGACGCCCCGAGCACGGGAGCGGGTACGGGCACGGCGAGCGGCGTCGCTGCGGATCGTTATGGATTCCCCGCGCCGCCGCGAACCGTACTCGGACAAGTAACGTTCCGTTTCTGAGCGGCTGATGTTTCATCGCGGGCTCCACGTATCCAGGCCGCCCGCGCTGTTAGAACGCGCCTTATCACATGCGCGCCCGTCCAAGTGGCGGGCGCTTGCAATGCTCATGATGGTCGGGCTCTTCAACTATATCGATCGACTCAGTCTTTCCATCCTGCAGGTGCCGATCGCGAAAGAGTTCGCACTGTCGGATACGCAACTGGGCGCGCTGACAGGTCTCGCGTTCTCGCTCGTGTACACGATTGCGTCCGTCCCGATTGCGCGAATCGCCGATCGCTATTCTCGCAAGATGCTCATCGTCGTCGCACTGCTTGTCTGGACGCTGATGACGATGGCATGCGGTTTGGCGACGGGTTTCGTGAGCCTCCTCGTGCTGCGCATGGGGGTCGCCATCGGCGAAGCTGGATGCGTGCCCGCGACTTACTCGATGATCTCCGACTATTTCCCACCGCAGCAGCGAGGCAGAGCCATCGCTCTCTATGGCATGGTGTTTCCGCTCGGCACGTTGTTAGGATTTTCGGCAAGCGGTTGGCTCGGTCAGTGGCTCGGCTGGCGCGAAACGTTTTTCATCATTGGGTTTTTGGGTCTGGCCGTGGTGCCCCTCGTTTCGACCACGCTCGCAGAGCCGACGCGCGGTCTCACGGACGGCCGACATGTCGAGTCTGCACCTGTTCCTTTTGCAACGGCGGTTCGCATTCTCTGGCACACGCCTGCACTCAAGCACATCGTCCTCGGCGTCGGAGTGCTGGCGTATCCGCTCAATGCAATCTTGGTGTGGAATGCCGCGTTCTATAGCCGAACGTACGCACTCGCGCTTGGAGAAATCGCATTCAATCTAGCGTTTATATCCGGTGTTGCGGGCGCTGCGGGACTCTACTTATCCGGTGCGATCGCGGACAAGCTTGGAGCGAGCAATCGAAAGTGGTATCTGTTGTTGCCTGCCGGAGCATCGATCGTGCTCGTGCCGTTTTTGTTATGGCAGTATCACTTCGCCGCCTCTGCTCATCATTCGTTCGCCATCGCTGCGGGCACGGCTGTGCTGCTCAACAGCTTTCTCGCACCGCTCACCGCAATTTCCCAGTCGCTCGTTCCGTCCAATCTGCGCGCTTTCACTTCAGCGTACGTGGTCTGCTCGGCAGGATTTTTCGGCACCGTGCTCGGGCCGTTTTGCACGGGTTATATCGCCGACACGTTGGCCTCGCATGGCGTCGGACAAGAGTCGCTTCAATACGCGATTTTGGCCTCGGGGGTAGTAGCGATTTGCGGAGCCGGCGTACTGATCGTCGGTTCGCGACGCCTTGACTGAGGCGAGACGCAGCTTGCGAAGTTTAGGAGCCAGTGGTGCGTACGCCGCAGATTGATACGGAGCCCGAGCTTCGCAGCGTGGAGGCGACGTGTCCCCAGGATTGGCAACGTCTAGCGATCTATCTCGCAAACCACGGCATGACACTGTCGCTCACACCGTTGCCGCGACAGTTCGCTGGCGGCCTCGCCAATCTCAACTACCTCGTGATCGTCGATGGCAAAGAGGCGGTGCTGCGTCGACCGCCAATGGGTAAATTGCCGCCGGGCGCGTACGACATGACCCGCGAGTTTCGTATCTTGAAACAGCTCGCGCACAAATTCGCGCTCGCACCGCGCGGGCTGCATCTCTGCGGCGATCCGGCCATCATCGGTGCGCCGTTTCAGATCGTCGAGTTTCGTCGCGGCTTCGCTGTGCGTTCGAGTTTGCCGGATCGGTTGGCAACGATTCCAGACATCGGCAAATACCTTGCGAGCGTGTTGATCGAGGTGCTGGTTCAATTGCATGACATCGATCCGTCAACGGTCGGCTTACAGGAGCTCGGACGTCCGCAAGGATTCTTGGAGCGTACGGTAGAGGGCTGGATCAAACGCGCACAAATATCGGCTCAAGGTCGCGGCGGCTCTCCATGTCACACGCTGATCGCGGAGCTCAGCAACTGGTTGCGTGCTCACCGCGTGCCGGACGGTCGCTGCTCGCTGATCCACAACGACATCAAGCTGGACAACATTCTGCTCGATGGCGCTACGCTCACACCGATCGCCGTGCTCGATTGGGATCAGTGCACGCGCGGCGATAGCCTGTTCGACCTAGCCACCACTCTCAGCTACTACACCGAGGCAGGCGATCCGCCGGCAATGCACGCTCTCCAACAGATGCCGACCGCCTTACCTGGCTTCCCCACTCGTCGCGCGCTGGCGGAAACATACGCACAGAGAACCGGACGCGATCTCGCCGATTTCAAGTTCTATCGCGTGCTGGCGCTTTTTAAGCTCGCCGTGATTTTTCAACAACTGCATCAACGCCATCGCAGTGGCGCAACCGACGACCCGCGATACGCGACTTTCGGCGCGATTACCGATGGCGTTCTCGAGTTCGCGCAGCTAGTCGCGCGCGGCGATGTCTTCTAACAGCTCATTCGCAGAGGCTGCGGCATGGATTTTTCGATTTCACCGGAATTGCGCGAGCTCGCGCTGCGCACGCGCGCCTTCATTCGCGAAGTCGTGATACCCATGGAGCGCGACCGGCGTCAAACGCCGCACGGGCCGGACGAAATGCTGCGTACGGAGCTGATCTCAAAAGCGCGTGCCGCTGGTCTGCTGACACCGCACGCATCGCGCGCATTGGGTGGGCTCGGACTTTCGCACGTCGCGAAGGCAATCGTCTTCGAAGAGGCGGGCTATTCCCCGCTCGGACCGTTAGCACTAAACATCCATGCACCCGATGAAGGCAACGTTCATTTGATGGAGGCGGTCGCCTCCGCCGCACAGAAGGAACGTTGGCTACGACCTCTCGTCCAAGGAAAAATCCGCTCATGTTTCGCGATGACGGAACCCGCTCCGGGTGCCGGCTCCGATCCATCCATGTTGCAGACTATCGCTACTCGTGAGGGCGATGAGTACGTCATCAACGGCCACAAGTGGTTCATCACCGGCGCAGACGGTGCCGGGTTTGCCATTATCATGGCCCGTATGGAAGACGGCGCCGCGTCGATGTTTCTGGCGGACATGGACCGGCCCGGAATCATTTTAGAACGCCTCATGGATTCGCTCGATAGTTGCTTTGCAGGCGGACACGCCGTGCTGCGTCTGGAGAAATTGCGTGTGCCTTGCCAGGATGTACTGGGAGAAATAGGCAAGGGCTTGCAGTATGCGCAAGTGCGCTTGGCGCCGGCTCGACTGACGCACTGCATGCGTTGGCTCGGGCAGGCGCAGCGTGCTCACGACACTGCAGTGCGCTACGCTGCGAAACGCCAAGCCTTCGGCAAAACATTGATAGATCACGAAGGCATCGGCTTCATGCTCGCCGACAATGAACTGGACCTGCACGCAGCTCGCCTTGCCATTTGGCACACAGCGTGGGTGCTCGATCAGGCGAACGGCGACTCGCGTGCAGGCGGATATGAATCCAGCATGACGAAGGTCATGGTGTCAGAGAGACTGTGGCGAGTCGTCGACCGCTCGGTACAAGTCCTCGGTGGCCAGGGTGTCACCGACGAAACCGTTGTAGCACGCATCTTCCGTGACATGCGCGCATTTCGAATTTACGACGGTCCCTCGGAAGTGCATCGTTGGAGCATTGCCAAGCGCATTGCGAAGCGAGCAGCAAGAGACGAATACGCGGACTCGCCATAGCGCCGTTCTGAAGAAACCGGAGCGATACATGCAGGTGGAAGATAAAGTCATCGTCGTGACGGGCGCGGCGCACGGCATCGGGCGCGCGTTGTGCGAGAGATTCCAGAAGCAAGGAGCTCGATGCGTCGTCGTAGCAGACATCGACGAGGAGGCAGCTCGTGAAGTTGCCGCTGCGATCGACGGACACTCTATCCGATGTGACGTCTCGAGCGAACGCGATATCTTCCACCTCGTCGAACAAACGGAAGCTATCGCCGGCGGCATCGATCTCTTTTGTTCCAACGCCGGCGTCTTCTACCCGGACGCAATTTCGGGTCGGGCGAGCTCGACGCCCGATCACCTGTGGCAGCGCGCTTGGCAAATCAATGTGATGGCTCATGTGTATGCCGCACGGGCGTGCGTGCCGGGCATGTTGGCGCGCGGTGGCGGTCATTTTCTAAACACGATTTCAGCGGCTGGGCTGCTCACGCAAGTCGACGCCGCGGTGTATGCCACCACCAAGCATGCGGCAGTAGGTTTCGCCGAGAGCCTGGCTATCACGCATCGAGATCAAGGGATTGGAGTATCGATGCTGTGCCCTCAAGGTGTAGATACGGAAATGCTACGGCATACCGGTGAGCGTGGGCATCCAATCCTCGCACGCGAAGGCATATTGACTCCCGAGCAAGTCGCCGAAATTGCGCTCGACGGACTGATGAAGGATGCCTTTCTCATTCTGACGCACCCACGTGTAGCCACGTACATGCAGAACAAAGCGGCTGACTATGATCGGTGGATCGTGCAACTCGCCAAACTGCGCCGGTCCGCTTGATCGTTGCCGATAGAGCGACGCGACTTAACCCGCAGCGCTGCAACGCACGTCGTTGAGCCGCATGCGCAATGTTTCGGTGAAAGAAGGTCGGACAGACAGCTCGTTGAGGAGCGTTGCGCAGCGTACGGCGTCGATCGGACGGCTGAAATAATAGCCTTGCGCCATCTGACAGCCGTGCCGTCGCAGCACGTCGAGCTGATACTGCGACTCCACACCTTCCGCGACGACCTTCAATTCCAGGCTTCGAGCCATCGCGAGAATCGCGCCGACGATGGCCTCATCGGCCGTATCGGTGTCGATGTGCGAGATGAAGGTGCGATCGATTTTGAGCGTGTCGAGCGGCAGGCGCTTGAGATAACTCAGGCTCGAATAGCCCGTGCCGAAGTCATCGACCAAGATCTTCACACCCGCCGTTCGCAGCGCTTGCAGTTCGCTCGCGTATCGCTCGGGTTCGCGCATCAAGGAGCTTTCGGTAATTTCGATGGCCAGATCGCGTGCAGCCATGCCGGTATCGTGCAGCGTATCGAGCACCAGTTGTGATACCGACTGACGGCGAAACTGTTGGGGGGACAGATTGACGGCGACGGGTACCACAGGAACGCCTTCCTTCCGCCAGGCTATTACCTGTTCACAGACCAGCCGTAGGACGCGCTCGCCGAGCGGCACGATCAAACCGCTTTGCTCGGCCAGTGGAATGAAATCGCCCGGCGGAATCATTCCCAGTCGCGGGTGCTGCCAGCGCACCAGCGCTTCGAGACTGAGCACACGGCGGGTCGCGATGTCCACGACGGGTTGATAGTGCACAATGAGCTCATTCGCCTGAAGTGCCTGCTTGAGACCTTGCAGCAGCGTCAGACGACGATGCACGTCGGCATTCATCTCTGCACTGTAGAAGCGGACTTCGTCGCCCGCAGTGCTCCTTGCTTGTGCCAGCGCGAGATCTGCGTGCCTGAGAAGTGCATCCACTTCCGCGGCATCGGGAGGGCACAGGCCTATGCCAACGCTCACTCTGATATCGAGCTCATGGCCGAGACGTTGCATCGGCTTGGCTAACATCCTCTGAATGTCGAGCGCGAGCTCGAGAGCCGAATCCGGATCGGCGGGCTGCAGAGTAACCGCGAACTCGTCGTTGCCGAGGCGCGATAGGCGCTTCTCGTCGATTGCCTGGCGCAAGCGGTTCGCGACCTCGACCAGCATGGCGTCGCCGACGGCCAGCCCCAACGTGTCATTCGTCGAGCTGAAGTCCTTGATGTCCAAGAGAATGAGCGCGAGCGGGCCATCGTGCGGAATGTTATCGATAGCCTTTTGCAGTACGCTTCTGAAGGAACTTCGGTTCTGAAGCTGCGTCACCGCGTCGCGACTAGCGAAGTAAGAAGCTCGCTCCTCTGCTTCGGAGCCGCGCTGAACCAGTGTCTTTTCATGCAGCTTGCGTTGTGTCGCATCGCGAATGACGTAACACATCATGGGCTTGTCGTGAACATCAAATGTGCTCACGCTCACATCGACGGGTACAAGCGAACCGTCACGACTACGCTGCATGATATCTCGCGTGAGGCGTGCCAGCGTGGCAGGTCGGTGTGTGAGAGTTTCGAGAGTGTCATTGGAGTCTTCGACGAGAATATCGTGCACGTGAAGACTCGATAGCTCATCTGATCGATAGCCAAGTTTGCGCAATAACACCGGATTCGCATCGAGCACGTTTCCAGTCGTTGCATCTGCGACCAGAATTCCTTCACCCACATGCTCCACGATGGCGCGATAGTGCGTCTCTCCACGCGCCTTGTCCTTTGCTGCGCGGGCGCGGCGTTCGGAGAGCACACTGAGTCCAACACCGATCAATCCGATCGCGGCGGCCATTCCGTCCAAAAGAATATTCATGTCGTCAAATCTGCGTTTTTCCCCGCCGCAGAACTGTGCTTCATACTCTATTCCAAAACGTCCTCATCAATTCCAGCGATCATCTGAACGAGGCCTCAGCAATTGTCTGAGGTTAGGCTGCAATGTAAGCACACTCCAGGATGAGCGTTAGCACCACCTGGTTAGTGCAGGCTGTGTTCTTGATGAGAGTCGCGTCACAGTGTTGATCACAATCAGCCTGATTGATGACATCGTTGTATCGGTGTGGACGCTCCCACGTATATGGAAAGGGAGCATGGATGCCGAGAGCACGGACGCTCTCCCCAGTTCAGCTCTCGCGTTTTCGTTAGAGAGCGCCAAAGCTCTATCACTAGCTGCGGAGTGCTATGCGCTTTCTGTCGGCCGCGTTGCGCGTCAATGTTTACACCCATGAATGCAGTTCGCGCTGCGCACAATCCATTCCTTCGCCGGTATCACGATCGTGCATCGCAGACCCTCCGGGTCGAACGCAAACTCGCACTCGCCGCGCAGGTCATGCGTGATGAGTTGCTCGGCGAGTCGGGTTCGCGCTGCGTTGGAATAGCAGCTCCATCGATTCGGCAGTGCGCGGCAACTTCAGATACGCGAAAGCGGGTGTATCTGCCGAACTTGTGGTGCGGAATGATTCCGGCACGCGCTGAGTCCTCAAGCCAACGAGACTCGATTCCCAACTGAGCCGCCGCGTCTTTGGAGTCCAACAGCGGCTCAACCGCCGACGCATGAGACGCGGGCGCAGTGACGGACAGCTCGGCGCCGGCGAGTAGCGCCTCTGTGAAGACATCGCGAGCGAGCGCGAGCACGCCGAGACCGGGGACGGTGACGAGAACGCGGTCGGTCATAGTATCCCTACCTGACGCGAGAAGGCACATGAATTGGATAGCCTCCTACGCATTCGCATCTCCATCTCGACCGAACGAAGTTGGGACCGAAGTGCGGGACGAAAGACCGAGACCTAAAGGTCTCTCGGTCTTTTCGGTCCCTACGCACCGGGACGAAATCTCGTTCTCGGTCCGGTTTCGGTCTTTCGGTCCTGACTCGGGCACAAACGAAAGTGAACTGCCGCCCATCATTCCTTTGAAGTATCCGAGCTCTCGAAGTCCGTGGACGGCATCCCGTGCCGAGTTCTTGTGCATGCCGAGATTGCGGGCCATCTCTCGCAGTTCGCCTTCGGTCCATATGCCGAGATCTCCGCCTGCGACACGCTTCTCTAGTTCGGCGAGTAGTTGGCGCTGGCACTTGCCGGTGGGCCGCTGCCGTTCAGGAGCGAAGTCAGTGGGCACGAGCACGCACGAAGTGACAGGGTCGCCGTACTCATCGAAATAGCCGAGGTCGACGACTTCGACTCGATAGCCGAGCGGCTCCATTTCCGGCGCATCTTTGAATCTCTCGCGAGAGACGGTGACGGTGTTGTCTCCGGCCTTTGTGACGATGTAGGCAGCGTCAGTATCGGCTTCGATCGCAGAGGCGCCGCGGGGTCGTGATTGATCGCCGTGTCCGGTGTGAGCGACGAGCAGGACCGTGCAGTCAAGCGGCGCCCGAATGGACGTGTCCAAGCGGCCGATGAATTGCTTCACCTCGGTGTTCTTGTCTTCATCTAGCCCGCCCGAGTTCTTGGAGAGCGTATCGATGATGATGAGCACGGGCTTGAGCTTTAGCCGTTCGATCTCTTCCAGTACGGCTGCCACGCCTTCAGTACTGTTGAAGTCGACGCGACGCTCGATCAGATAGACGGGGAATACCGTTCTTTGGCGATCGCGTGTTGTCAGATATCCGCGTGCGGGTCATCGAAGAGTTCAAAGAGCAGCTGCAATCGAAACCAGGCGCGAAGGCAGAGAAGGGCAGTCGCAAGGTCTTGAGTGATCGCTCGGTCGCCAAGCTCATCACGTTACTCGGGACGGTCTTCCGCTTCGCCCAGCGGCAAGAGCTCATGGACGGAAATCCCGCCGCAGCTGTACGCAAGCCACGAGCTGCGAAACATGAGCCGTATGTTCTCGACGCGAGCGAGATTGCTCGATTGCGCGAAGCGCTCGACATCCCCTGGCAACGCTTGCTCGTGGAACTAACCCTGACCACCGGCCTGCGTTCCGGTGAGATTCGCGGGCTCAGTTGGGACAATCTCGATTTGGAAGGCTCGCGCCTGTTCGTACGACAAGCGGTGAGCAGGCGCGGCGAGTTAGGCGATACGAAGACCGTGAACAGCCTACGAACGGTTCCAGTGCCCGCCTACTTGGTTCCGCACCTCAGGCGCTGGAAGCTCGAGTGTCCGGTCACCTCGATGGGATACATGTTTCCCAGTGAGCCGAACGAACGAGGTGAACGTGGCGCCATCGATGCGGACAAGCTGCTGCGTAACATCCTGCGTAGAGCGTTGCGCAAGGCTGGGTTGCCTGAGCTTCGCTTCCATGACTTACGCCATATGGCGGCAAGTCTTATGGTCGAGGCAGGTGTGAGCGTGAAGCGAGCGCAAGAGATCCTCGGCCACGCAAGCGAACGCACGACGCTCGCGATCTACACGCACACGATGCGCAGGCAGCATGACGACACGGCAGACAAGATCGCAGCACTGGCTGGACTTTCTGCCACATCTCAAAATGTGGGAAACAATCTGGAAACAATCAGTGCGGTAAAAGATGAAGAAACAGCGCTAAGTGATTGTTCTAATGGCTCCCCGGGGCGGATTCGAACCACCGACCAACGGATTAACAGTCCGTCGCTCTACCACTGAGCTACCGGGGAATGCGGGAGGATCTGGAAGGCGCGCGATTGTGCGGAAGGGGGCCGGGGAGTGTCAAGGAATCTGGATCAATCCGCCCAGCCGCTTATGCCGTCACGGAATGAGCGGTACGCAACCGCGAATTCGTGCGGGCGGCCGGTCGTAGAGCTCTTGGCAAGGGTGCGTGAATCAGCGAAATGCTGAACCACACGGCGACGCTGAAGTAGAGCGACATCCAGGCCACTTCGTGCTGCCAGTCGTGCCAGTTGTGTGAGACCTTCCAGCGCTGCGACACATCGAGCAAGCCTTGCGTGATGCTCAAGTACTGACGACCGCTCACCTGGTCCGCAAGCCAGCGGGTCCAATACATTGGTACGTCGACCAAGAACATGAACACTGCGTAGAGGATGCCCACTGCACACCAGAGTGTCAGCACGCGGCGTAGTCTGTCGTCACATCGCGATGCGGCTATAGCCAGGCTCGCGACCATCAGTGCCGCGCAGAAACCCCATAGCGACTCCTCGAACACGTGGCCGATGTTCGACGTCGTCAACACTGAATACCACGAACACATTTCCGCGATGGCGATTAGCGGTACCACCACTAGCGATGCAGCTTTAGCGAAGTCACTGTCCGCTGCTCGCGAGACTTGTCTAAGGAGCACGGCCCATTGCGCGACGAAAGCCAACTCGGCGAGCGTTGCGACCGATCGGCCGATCGCCACGCTCGACAACCACGAATCGAACAGGCAAAGGCGAGGCACGTCGAAGACAGGCAGTGCCGATCGGAACGCGCAGCCCGAGACATAGATCGCCGAGAGAACGAGTTGCACGCGTCTTACGGCATATGCGTCCAGTGGCATTGCGGATCGTCGCCAGCGTAGGGCGACCGCAGAGACGCTCCAAATGAAGATGTTGAGTCCGGCAATGAAGCAGAGGGCGGACCACCAAGATTCAACGCTGAACGTCATCATCCGGTCATACTATCGTGCTAGGCGGAGCCACGAATAGGGAAATGACCGTATGCTCGAAGTGTTCCCTGGGCGTACGAGCCGGTGATCGAACTACCGGCCCGATGCGGCGGTGGCAGCCTTCATGCAGGGTGATTCCGCACGCACTTCGGCTGGCTTCGAGGTTCGCTCCAAGTTGTAGGCGGTATTGATCAACGCGACATGCGAGAACGCCTGCGGAAAATTGCCCACCTGCCGCCCGAGCCGATGATCGTATTCTTCGGCGAGTAGACCGACATCGTTGCAAAGGCTGACCAATCGCCGGAACAGCGTCTGTGCATCGCCAAGTCGACCGACCATGGCGTAGGCGTCGGCCAGCCAGAAACTGCATGCGAGAAAAGCCCCCTCGCCAGGAGGCAATCCATCTTCGGTCTTAGCGGTGTCGTAGCGGGAAACAAAACCGTTGATCAGCAAATTTCGTTCGACCGCTTCGACGGTGCCGATGAAGCGGGAGTCTTCTGCGTCGATGAACCCCAAGGCCGGCAATAACAGCAGACTCGCATCGAGAAGAGTGCTTTCATAGGCTTGCACGAAGCTGTTCAACTTCCGATTGAAGGCTCGGGCGCACACTTCGTCGTGAATCTCGCTGCGCAACGTGCGCCAACGCTCGACGTCTCCCCGCTCGCCGAAGGATTCGACGGTTTTGATGGCGCGGTCGAAAGCGACCCAGGCCATGACCTTGGAAAAGGTGAAGTGTTGGGCGGGGCCGCGCACTTCCCACAGTCCGTGATCCGGCTCGCGCCAGACTTGTTCGAGATGCTGCAGGAGTTTGCGGAGCACTGCCCAACCTTCAGGCCGCTTCGGCAAACCTCCGCGCTGTGCTACATACAATGCGTCGCACACCTCGCCATAGACATCGAGTTGTACTTGCGCGTAGGCGGCGTTGCCGATGCGCACGGGCGGGGATTTTTCATAGCCTGCGAGCCAGGGCACTTCCCATTCCGTCAGGCGCCGCTCGCCCGCGAGTCCGTACATGATCTGCATTTGCTCAGGAGTTCCGGCCACCGCACGCAACAGCCAGTCGCGCCATGCGCCGGCTTCTCGGTAGTAACCGGCGCCCATCAGCGCGAGCAGTGTCAGAGTCGCGTCACGCAACCAACAGAAGCGATAGTCCCAGTTGCGGCTGCCGCCGACGCATTCCGGCAGTGAAGTGGTGACTGCGGCAACCATTCCGCCGGTCGGGGCATAGATGAGTGCTCGCAACGTAATCAAGGAGCGAACGATCTGTTCGCGCCATTGCCCGAACTCATGACCGCGAGCGACCCATTGCTTCCAGTAGTTTTCGGTTTCTTTAAGTGCCAACTCCACGTCGAGTGCATTCGGAGGTTCGAGATGCGATGGCGAGTAAGTCAGCGAAAAGAAGACGCGCTCGCCTGCATGCACAGTGAAGTCTCCGACGGTGTGCATGTTCTTACCGTGGAGCGCGACTTTCGTGCGCAGGACGAGCATGTCGGGCCCGGCGATGGCGTGCCAAGTGTCGTGATCGACTTTTCTGACCCAAGGAATATCCGCCCCATAGTTGAAGCGCATGACGAGCTCCGTGTGCATCGCGACGGATCCCCTTTCGCCCACGACGATGCGCACGACGTCGGAAGCGGTGCCGCGCAAAGGCATGAAATCGACCAGGAGCACAGCCCCGGTATCGGTTTCGAAGCGGGTTTCGAGTATCAGAGTGTCCGCTCGGTAGCGGCGCGTAATGTGGGCGGCTGCGGTAGGCGCAATTTTCCAACGACCGTTTTCTTCCGTGCCGAGCAGCGCGGCAAAGCACGCGTCGGAATCGAATCGCGGCCAACACAGCCAATCAATGGATCCGTCGCAGGAGACGAGGGCGGCGGTTTCGCAATCGCCGATGAGTGCGTAGTCCTCGATGCGTGCAGCCATTTTCTCGTTGCGAGTTTCTCGTGTCCCTGCCATAGGGAGTTGAGTCAGCAACTAGCGACTGCGTCGTGAGGTTCCCGGCAGCTACGCCGAGAGCGCTTTTCGCAATCTGCGAACAGCTTCTTCGAGCGTTTGCATGCTGCAAGCAAACGACAGACGCATATGTCTAGGAGCGCCAAACCCCGAGCCTGGGACGACGGCAAGTCCTGCATTCAGCAAGTGTTCGGCGAACGCAGTGTCATCGCCAAGGCCCAGCTTGCTCATGGCTTCCTCAACGTTGGCGAGCGCGTAAAACGTCCCTGCGCCTTCGAGACAGGAAATGCCGGGCGTGTCGTTCAATGCCGCGACCAAGTAGTCATGCCGCGCTTTGTAATGGCGATTCATTTCACCAATGCAGGACTGATCGCCGTTGAGGGCGGCAACGGCTGCCTTTTGTGTAATGGACGAAGGATTGGAAGTGCTTTGGCTTTGCACTGTAGTCATCGCTTTGATGAGTTCCGCCGGGCCGCCGCCGTAACCCAATCGCCAGCCTGTCATTGCGTAAGACTTCGATACGCCATTCACAGTCACAGTGCGATCGTAAAGCTCGGGACATACGGCGAGCCAACTCTTGAACGGCTCCTGCGCCCAGTAAATGTGTTCGTACATTTCATCCGTGCATATCACGATCCGCGGATATTTGACGAGCACGTCACCCAGCGCGCGTTGCTCTTGCGCCGTGTACGCAGCGCCCGATGGATTGTTTGGGCTGTTGAGAACGAAGAGACGTGTGCGCGGTGTGATCGCCGCTTCGAGCTGCGATGCAGTGATCTTGTAGCCTTGTTTGGGCCCTGCCGACACGATGACAGGTTCGCCGTCGGCCAACAGCACCATGTCGGGATAGGAGACCCAGTAGGGCGCGGGAATGATGGCTTCGTCACCGGGATCCAAGATTGCCATCATGAGATTGAAGATGGTTTGTTTGCCCCCACCTGAGACGAGAATCTGGTTGCGTGTATACGAGATGCCGTTTTCGCGTTTGAATTTGCCGATGATGGCGTCTTTGAGATCGGCATTGCCGTCGACCGGCGTATAGCGCGTGTGTCCTTGTCGAATGGCATCGATGCCGACATCGGCAATGTGTTTGGGCGTGTCGAAATCGGGTTCGCCGACGCCCAGGCTTACGATGTCCTTGCCTTCGGCTTTGAGCTGCGCAACGCGCCCCGTGAGGGCAACCGTAGGCGACGGCTTGACTCTAAGCACGCGTTTGGAAACAGTTAGACTCACGACGCACCGTGGAAAGAGGGAAGTGCGGCATTGTAAGCCTTTGCGACCAAGGCGAAGAGGTCTGCGGTCCCGGCTAGAAATCGAGCGTTCCCGATCTCTGGCCATTCACTGATTACCTTTTACCGATAACTCTCGCATGCCTCGTCCACTTCTCTCGAAAAGCGATTTCCCTTTCCACCTCAAGGCGGAATTTCCGCCTGCGGGAGATCAACCGGCGGCGATCGGGCAGCTCGTGGACGGATTGGAATCCGGACTTTCGCATCAGACGTTGCTCGGCGTGACGGGGTCCGGCAAGACCTACACGATTGCAAATGTCATTCAGCGCGTGCAGCGGCCTACGCTCGTTCTCGCTCACAACAAAACCTTGGCCGCGCAGCTCTACGGCGAGTTCAAGGAGTTTTTTCCGAACAACGCGGTGGAGTACTTCGTCTCGTACTACGACTACTACCAGCCGGAAGCCTATGTGCCGTCGTCGGATACCTATATCGAAAAGGACGCCTCGATCAACGAGCACATCGAACAGATGAGGTTGTCGGCAACCAAAGCGCTGCTCGAGCGGCCGGACTCGATCATCGTCGCGACCGTGTCCGCCATTTACGGATTGGGCGATCCGGAAGCGTATTTGTCCATGGTCCTGCATCTCGATCGTGGCGATCGCACCGATCAGCGCAAGTTGTTGCGCAGACTTGCCGACATGCAATACACGCGCAATGAGATGGATCTCACTCAAGGCACTTATCGCGTGCGGGGCGACGTCATCGATATCTTTCCCGCGGAATCGGAGCGCGAGGCAGTGCGCGTCGAACTCTTCGACGACGTGATCGATTCGCTGTTGTATTTCGATCCGCTCACCGGCGAGATCTTGCGCAAAACACCGCGTCTCACGATTTATCCGTCGTCGCATTACGTGACGCCGAAAGAGCGGTTGATCAATGCAGTCGATCATATTCGCGATGAATTGCACGAGCGACTCGTCGCTCTCAAGGAAGGGGGCAAGCTCGTGGAAGCACAACGGTTGGAACAGCGCACGCGCTTCGATCTCGAAATGATGAGGGAAATGGGTTACTGCTCCGGCATCGAGAATTACTCGCGATATCTCTCGGGCAGACAAGCAGGCGAGCCGCCGCCGTGTTTGTTCGACTATCTGCCGCGCGATGCCTTGCTCGTGGTCGATGAAAGCCACCAAACCATTCCACAATTGGGCGGCATGTATCGCGGCGATCGTTCGCGCAAAGAAACCTTAGTGGAGTACGGGTTCAGATTGCCGTCTGCGCTCGACAATCGTCCGCTGCGTTTCGACGAATGGGAAAGGCTCGCGCCGCAAACTATTTTCGTTTCTGCGACGCCCGGCGGCTATGAAGCAAAGCACTCGGGACAAGTCGTCGAACAAGTCGTGCGGCCGACGGGACTCGTCGATCCGGAAGTGGAAATCCGGCCGGTGCGCACGCAAGTCGACGACGTGTTGTCCGAAATCCAAAAGTGCGTCGCTCTCGATGAGCGCGTGCTCGTGACCACGTTGACCAAGCGCATGGCCGAGGACTTGACCGAGTATCTCGACGAGCACGGCGTGAAAGTTCGCTACTTGCATTCTGATATCGAGACGGTCGAGCGTATGGAGATCATTCGCGATTTGCGCTTGGGGAAATTCGACGTGCTGGTCGGTATCAATCTATTACGCGAGGGATTGGACATGCCCGAAGTGTCCTTGGTCGCCATTCTCGATGCCGACAAGGAAGGCTTCTTGCGCTCGGACAACTCGCTGATTCAGACCATCGGACGCGCGGCGCGCAATCTGCACGGCAAAGCGATTCTGTACGCGGACAAGACGACGGGTTCCATTCAGCGAGCCATGGATGAAACCGACCGCCGCCGCAAAAAGCAGATCGAGTTCAATGCGACGCACGGCATTACGCCGCGCGGCATTTCAAAAGCGATCACCGACATCATGGAAGGTGCGCGCGCGGATTCCGGCGGCGAAAAGATGGCCAAGGTGGCCGATGTGAAGGGCGCTTACACCTCCATGTCGCCCGAACAGGCGCTCAAGCGCATCAAGAAGCTTGAACAGCAAATGTTCAAGCATGCGCGCAATCTCGAGTTCGAAGAAGCGGCGAAACTGCGCGACGAGATCGAGCAGCTGCGCAAGGTGGAGCTCGGCCTGGGTGGAGCGAAGACTGGATAAGGGCGCTGCTCGTGTTGATAGCTGTCTCGTCTCTGGCGTCGACCCTCAACCGGCAATCGTCAACCTGCGAAGCTGTCTCTTCCTTGCCTGTCCGACATCCGGCCGTTATCCTTGGCGACCCTTTTTAATGCGCGCGTAGCTCAGCGGTAGAGCATCACCTTGACATGGTGGGGGTCACAGGTTCGATCCCTGTCGCGCGCACCAATTTTTTTGTCGACCATGCCAACGATCACTCTGCCGGACGGTAGCCGCAGGCAATATGCCGAACCGGTCTCCGTTGAAAAGGTCGCTGCCGATATCGGCCCGGGGCTCGCGAAAGCTGCACTGGCGGGCAAAGTGGATGGTCGCTTAGTAGATACGTCGTTCACGATCGATCGCGATGCCAATGTCGCCATCGTCACCGAGCGGGATGCCGAAGGGCTCGAGGTCATTCGTCACTCGACCGCGCATTTGCTCGCTCAGGCGGTGAAGCAAATTTTTCCAGAAGCGCAGGTGACGATCGGTCCCGTGATCGAGGACGGGTTCTATTACGACTTTGCGTTCAGCCGGCCATTCACGCCCGAAGATTTGAGCCTCATCGAAGCTCGCATGAAGGACTTGGCGAAGGCGGATCACAAGGTCACGCGTCGCGTGATGAAACGCGACGACGCCGTGCGTTTTTTCAAAGACATCGGCGAGTACTACAAGGCCGAGATCATTGCCGCGATCCCTGCGGCTGAAGACATCAGTCTGTACGGCCAGGGCGAGTGGGTCGATCTCTGCCGCGGTCCGCACGTCCCCAGCACAGGCAAGTTGAAAGCCTTCAAGCTCATGAAGGTCGCCGGCGCGTATTGGCGTGGAGATTCACGCAACGAAATGCTCCAACGCATTTATGGCACTGCGTGGACAGACGAGAAGAGCCTCAAGGCTTATCTCACGCGCTTGGAAGAAGCCGAGAAGCGCGATCACCGCAAGGTTGGTCGCGCACTCGATCTCTTTCATATTCAGGAAGAAGCTCCCGGCATGGTGTTCTGGCATGAACGCGGCTGGCGCCTTTACCAGACCATCACCCAATACATGAGTGATCTGTGGCGTCGTAACGGCTACAAGGAAATCCGCACGCCGCAGCTCGTCGATCGCTCGCTGTGGGAGAAGTCCGGCCACTGGCAGAACTTCCACGCAGACATGTTCATCACCGAGTCGGAAAAGCGGCTCTACGCCGTGAAGCCGATGAGCTGTCCGTGCCACATTCAGGTGTTCAATCAGGGCGTGAAAAGCTATCGCGATTTGCCGTTGCGGCTCGCGGAATTCGGCTCTTGTCATCGCAACGAACCGTCCGGCGCCTTGCATGGGCTCATGCGTGTACGCGGCTTCGTTCAGGACGACGCCCATATTTTCTGTCTCGAAGAGCAGATTCAGCCCGAAGCGGCGACCTTTATCGACCTACTGCATTCGGTGTACGAAGACTTTGGTTTCAAAGAGATAACCTACAAACTTGCCACTCGTCCTCAGAATCGTATCGGCTCGGACGAAGTCTGGGACCTGGCCGAGAAAGCCTTGGCCGATGCCCTCGACAGCCGCAAGTTGCCCTGGGATTACAAGCCGGGCGAAGGCGCGTTCTATGGGCCCAAGATCGAATTCACGCTCAAGGATTCCATTGGCAGAACCTGGCAATGCGGGACCCTGCAAGTGGATTTCTCCATGCCGGGTCGCTTGGGCGCCCAATACGTGGCGCACGATGGATCAAAACAAACGCCCGTCATGTTGCACCGGGCGATCTTCGGTTCGCTCGAGCGCTTTCTCGGCATTTTGATCGAAGAGCACGCGGGCGCTTTCCCCACTTGGCTTGCGCCCGTGCAAGCCGTGCTCATGAATATCACCGATGGCCAGGCCGAGTACGTACAGCAGGCGAGTGAATTCCTGAAAAATCAGGGATTTCGCGTGGAAACGGACTTGCGGAATGAAAAAGTCGGCTTTAAGATTCGCGAACACACATTGCAGCGCATCCCCTATTTGTTGGTAGCGGGGGACCGCGAAGCAAGCTCGAATTCACTGGCCGTGCGCACGCGAAGTGGTAAGGATCTTGGAGCAATGACACTGGATGTGCTTGCTCAAAAACTTACCCAGGAAATCGCGAGCCGCGGCCGCTCTGTTTTGGAGGTATGACGCATCGCCGCTCCAACCCCTAAGCGCATCAGGCGCAACGAAGAGATTTCGTCCCAGCAATTGCGGGTCATCGACGCAGACGGTAATCAGGCTGGTGTTGTGTCTCGATTTCAGGCGCTACAGATGGCCGAGACAGCCGGACTAGACCTGGTTGAAATTTCACCGACGGCGGATCCGCCGGTGTGCCGAATCATGGACTTCGGCAAATTCTTGTTCGAACAGAACAAGAAGGCTCACGCTGCAAAGCGTAAGCAGAAGCAGATTCAAATCAAGGAAGTGAAGTTTCGTCCCGGCACCGAGGAGGGCGACTATCAGGTGAAGCTACGTAACCTGACGCGCTTTCTGCAGGAGGGCGATAAGGCCAAGATAACATTGCGTTTTCGCGGCCGCGAGCTGGCTCATCAAGAGATCGGCCGTCAACTTCTCGATCGCGTTCAGCAAGATTTGGCGCAAGTCGGCCAAGTGGAGCAGAACCCGATGATGGAAGGGCGGCAGATGGTCATGATGATCGGCCCGAAAAAGAAGTGAGCGGTTACTAGGATTCTTCCAAAGCAACCGTCCCGCCTGAAAGGACTTGAGTCTATTGGCTCAAGTTACTGACCAGGCTACAGAACTGGAGTTAATTGATATGCCTAAGTTGAAGACCAACCGGGCAGCGGCGAAGCGTTTTCGCCAGACTGCCAAAGGGTTCAAGCGAGCCCAATCGCATCGCCGCCACATCCTCACGAAGAAGCCGAGCAAACGTAAGCGCCAGCTGCGTTCGCCCAGCATGGTCGCCACCCAAGATTTGGTGCGACTCGAAACGCTTCTTCCCTACGCTAAGTGAGGTGACCCATGGCACGCGTTAAGAGAGGCGTCATTGCTAGCGCCCGTCACAAGAAAGTTCTCAAGAAGGCGAAGGGTTATTACAACGCCCGCCGCAAAGTTTTCCGTGCTGCGAAGCAGGCCGTCATCAAGGCCGGTCAGTATGCGTATCGCGATCGTCGCGCCAAGAAGCGTGATTTCCGCGCGCTCTGGATCGTCCGCATCAATGCTGCTGCACGTTTGCATGGACTATCGTACAGCAAGCTGGTGGCAGGGTTGAAAGCCGCCAATCTGACGATCGACCGCAAGATGCTCGCGGATCTCGCGATTCATGATGCGGCTGCGTTTGGAGCCATCGCAGAACAGGCCAAAGCGAGCCTCAAAGCAGCCGCCTAATTGGGCGAGAGGCTTTGCGGGTAACGAGTATGGGCGGCGCGACAATGCGCCGCTCGTTTTCTTCTGGCCGTTAACGGTCAACTGCCAACGGTCGACGCTGCAATGAGCGATTTGCTCCAGGATCTCGATTCACTTCAAGACGCCGCCCGTAACGAGATTGCTCAAACCGGCACTCTCGTCGATCTAGAACACATCCGAGTGCGGCTCTTCGGCAAGAAAGGCGAAGTCACCGCCAAACTCAAATCATTGGGCGCGCTCGATCCCGAAACACGGCGCAACGCCGGCGCGCGCATCAACGTCGTTCGCGACGAACTCACACAATTGCTGAATGCTCGCCGCGATTTGTTGGAAGCTGCGGCCCTAGCCGAAAAGCTCGCTGCAGATGCGGTCGATGTCACATTGCCCGGCAGAGGACAAGTGCTGGGCGGTTCGCATCCCGTCACGCGTGTGCGCGAGCGCATCGAGCAGCTCTTTCGCAATGCCGGTTTTGAAATCGTCGATGGTCCAGAGATCGAAGACGACTGGCACAACTTCGAAGCGCTCAACATTCCCGCGAATCATCCAGCACGTGCCATGCACGACACGTTTTATTTTCCGGATGGACGGCTGCTGCGGACTCACACTTCGCCGGTGCAGATCCGCGCGATGAAAGGGCGTCAGCCGCCTGTGCGTGTCATTGCTCCGGGTCGTGTGTACCGCTGCGATTCGGACATGACGCACACGCCGATGTTTCATCAAGTCGAAGGACTCGTCGTCGACGAACACATCACGTTCGCAAATCTCAAGTCCGTGCTGCATACATTCATGCAGGCGTTCTTCGAAAAAGAAGTGGGTATTCGACTGCGGCCTTCTTATTTTCCGTTCACGGAGCCTTCGGCTGAAGTCGATATTTCATGCGTCAATTGCAGCGGCAAAGGATGTCGCGTGTGCAAGCAAACGGGTTGGCTCGAAGTCGCAGGCTGCGGCATGGTGCATCCGAATGTGCTCAAGGCCGTCAACGTCGACGCGGAAAAATATACGGGATACGCGTTCGGCATGGGGATCGAACGACTCACGATGCTGCGCTACAAAGTGACCGATATCCGCATGTACTTCGAGAACGATCTGGCGTTCCTCGAACAATTTCACTAATCGTCTAGGCGTTCATGAAAATCAGTCTCGAGTGGCTGCGCGATTGGGTCGATCCGGGTACCGATGTGCCGGCGCTCGCTCATACGCTCACCATGGCCGGCCTCGAGATCGAAGGCATTGAACGCGCTGCACCTCCGTTCAGCGGCGTGGTCGTTAGCGAAGTATTGAGCGTCACCAAACATCCGGACGCCGAGAAGCTATCCGTTTGTCGCGTGAATTCAGGCACTGAGGAATTGCAGATCGTTTGCGGAGCATCGAATGTTCGTGCAGGCATAAAGGTACCGCTCGCGATCGTTGGTGCGACATTGCCCGACGGGCTCGAAATCAAGAAAGCAAAACTGCGCGGCGTCGAATCGTTTGGCATGTTGTGTTCCGCCAAAGAACTCAAGCTTGCAGACGACTCGTCGGGACTCTTGGAATTACCGGCGAATCTGCGTACAGGTCAAGATTTGAGAGAAGCGCTCGCGCTGGATGATCACATTCTGGAAGTGAATCTCACGCCTAATCGTGGCGACTGCATGAGCGTTCTCGGTGTTGCGCGAGAAGTCGCGGCAGCCCGTTCCGCTAATTTAAAAGCAACTGAGTTCAATGCGATTGCGGCAACGGTGTCGGATGAGTGGCCGGTAAGCATTGCGGCTGATGGCTGTAGAAAGTTCGTCGGTCGTGTGATTCGCGGCGTTCGCGGCAATGCGCGCTCACCGTTGTGGTTGCGTGAACGATTGCGGCGTGCGGGCTTGCGTCCAGTGAGCGCCATTGTCGACGTAACGAACCACGTCATGCTCGAACTCGGTCAGCCCATGCATGCGTACGATCTCAAGTGTTTGCACGGACGCGTCTCCGTCCGGCAGGCGAAAGCGCAGGAGCAACTCATATTGCTCGATGGACGCGCGATTGAACTTACGCCCGATGTCATGGTGATTGCTGACGAGCAAGTCGTGCTTGGCATGGCGGGCGTGATGGGCGGGCAAGATTCCGGCATCAGCGACGCAACGAACGATGTCTTCCTCGAAGTCGCCTTCTTCGAACCCAATGCAGTCGTCGGCCGCGGCCGACGATATGGTTTAGTGACGGATGCTTCGCAGCGTTTCGAGCGTGGCGTAGATCCAGAGCTTCAAGAGCGCGCTGCCGAGCGTGCGACGCAGCTCATTCTCGAAGTTGCCGGCGGGAGTGCGGGTCCTCTTGTCGTGACTCGCGGTGTGTCTGCCGCAAAGCCACTCGCCGCAATTCGTTTGCGCGAAGCCAGAGTGCAACGCTTGCTGGGAGTGCACGTGCCATCATCGCACATCGAAGAGTTGCTGCGTCGGCTTGGAATGCAGCTCACGCGTGAGGGCGATGGTTGGAGTGTCACGCCACCATCGTGGCGTTTCGATATTGCGATCGAAGCCGATTTGATCGAAGAAGTCGCGCGCCTATACGGCTACGACAACATTCCCGAATCGCCCGAGATCGCCGTCAGTGCTGTCGCTTCTGCGAGCGAAACACGCATCGGCCCGGCGCGATTCGCCAAAACGCTCATCGATCGCGGTTATCAAGAAGCGATTACGTACAGCTTCGTCGAGCCGCGCATTCAACAAACGTTGTTCGGCGGCAGTTCCGGATTGGCGCTCTCGAATCCCATTTCTGCAGAGCTGGCTGTGATGCGTGTGTCGCTCTGGCCAGGGCTCGTGCAAGCAGTGCAGTCGAATGTTCGACGTCAACAGCATCGCGTGAGGCTGTTCGAAATCGGCCGTACCTTCGATGCAAAGACTGGAGCCGAGACTGATGTTATCGCGGGCATCGTCACGGGAAGTCGTGTCCCCGAACAGTGGGGCGAGCCTTCCAGGGCGACTGACTTCTTCGATATCAAAGCGGATGTAGAGAGCTTGCTCCGCTTGACCGGCAACACCCATGAATATCGGTTCGTGGCCGAGACCCATCCCTCGCTGCATCCGGGGCAGTCTGCACATATATATAGGGGTACACGCCCGATGGGGTGGGTTGGAGCGCTCAACCCTGCCGTGCGCAAGCAGATCGATTTGACATATGAAGTGTTCGCTTTCGAGCTCGAGCTCGACAGTCACTTCGCGGCGCGCATTCCTGAATACGTTGAAATTTCCAAATACCCGGCCATCCGCCGCGATCTTGCGCTGATCGTGGACGAATCGGCTAGCTTTGCAGCCATCAAAGAAATGGCGGCGAACAGCGCAGGCGCACTGTTACGCGACCTGACGGTGTTCGATGTCTATCGCGGCGATGAAATCGAGAAAGGCAGAAAAAGCATAGCCTTAGGATTCAATTTACAGGATACTTCACGGACGCTGACCGATGTGGATGCGGACCAAATCATGGCGCGGGTCGTGGATGATTTGCGCCGTCAGTTCAATGCCACGATCAGAGACAAATGAAGTATGGCTGCGCTGACCAAAGCAGAGATTGCTGAAGCACTCTTCGACCAGCTCGGGCTCAACAAGCGCGAGGCGCGCGAACTCGTGGATCTTTTTTTCGAAGAACTGCGTGCTGCTTTGTCGAGCGGTGAGCAAGCCAAGCTTTCCGGGTTCGGTAACTTCGATCTTCGGGACAAGAATCAACGTCCCGGCCGCAATCCCAAAACGGGAGAAGAGATTCCCATCAGCGCACGACGCGTTGTCACGTTTCGTCCAGGCCAGAAACTAAAAGCGCGAGTCGAGGCGTATGCTGGAACCAAGCAATAACAGCGAACTCCCGCCGATTCCCGGCAAGCGCTACTTCACCATCGGTGAAGTGAGCGACCTTTGCGGCGTGAAGCCGCACGTGCTGCGCTATTGGGAGCAGGAATTTCCGCAGCTCAAACCCGTCAAGCGGCGTGGCAATCGCCGCTACTACCAGCGCCAGGACGTGCTCGTCATTCGCCAGATTCGCAGCCTCCTCTACGAACAAGGCTTCACCATCGGCGGTGCGCGCAACCGCTTGCAAGGCGAGGAAGCGCGTGAAGACCTCTCGCAAACTCAGCAAATCGTCCGGCAGATGCGCTTGGAACTCGAAGATATTCTGCGCATCCTGCGCAGGTGAATGCGGCTCAAGTGTGTTGATTGATTGGTCGGGGCGAGAGGATTTGAACCTCCGACCCCTTGCACCCCATGCAAGTGCGCTACCAGGCTGCGCCACGCCCCGACCGAGAGAAACCTGATGCCGCGTGCGGCTATCGAAGGCCGCGCATGATACCCGCCCGGTCCGCGGTTGAATAGCTTGCGATTAGCCTTTATGCCCATGTGTTCCGGGAAGGAACCCTGTCCGACCACCAACCGATAAACAGAAGGTGGCCTCAAAGAACTTTGCACGTGGCGCGAAAAGCAGCATCGGTCAGGACTTCTTCATGGTTGGTTGTGGAACCTCCCGTCGAACCCATGCTTGCAAAACTGGCCAACGAGCTGCCGGCGGGGGAATATCTGTACGAGCCAAAATGGGACGGATTCCGATCCATCGTGTTTCGCGGCGAGGACGATGTGTATCTCCAGAGCCGTGACCTGCGACCACTCGACCGCTACTTTCCCGAGCTGCACGAAGCGTTGCTCGAACGCTTGCCGAAGAACTGTGTGATGGATGGTGAGATCGTGATCGCAACGGCGCAGGGACTCGACTTCGATGCGCTACAGCTGCGATTGCATCCAGCAGCATCACGCGTCCAGAAGCTCGCGAAAAAGATACCTTCATCGTACGTTGCTTTCGATGTGCTCGCGCTAGGAGCACGCAATCTCATGGATGAGCCGCAAGCTGCACGACGTGCCGCCCTCGAGAAGCTCCTCAACAATGTAGAACGGCCTATCCATCTCACACCTGTAACTCGCGACCGGACAATCGCGCTCGATTGGCTGACGCGCTTCGAAGGTGCCGGCTTGGATGGTGTGATAGCGAAGCTGGAGTCGGGTACTTATCTGCCGGGCAAGCGTGCGATGATCAAGGTGAAGCACGCGCGCACAGCAGAGTGCGTAATTGCCGGCTTTCGATGGCACAAGAGTGGCAAGGATGCGATCGGTTCGTTGCTGCTCGGCCTCTACGATGACAATGATGTGCTACAGCATGTCGGAGTCACTTCATCTTTCACGATGGCAATGCGAAGGCAGCTAGTGCAGGAGTTAGCGCCACTTCGCAAGAATGCGATGAAAGACCATCCTTGGCGCGAGTGGGCAGGTGCGGCGGCGGAATCGAGCCGCATGCCAGGTGCGCAAAGCCGCTGGAGCGCAGGTAAGGATCTCTCGTGGGAACCGCTTAGGATCGAGCGCGTGTGCGAAGTGAAATACGATCACATGCAGGGCGATCGCTTTCGTCACGCTGTGCAATTTCTGCGCTGGCGGCCCGACAAACAGCCGCGGGACTGCCGTTACGATCAGCTCGAAGTCACAACGCCCTACGAACTCGAGCGGATATTTTCGTCTGGATCGAGCGATTCTTGAGTTGGACGCAACTCTTCAGGCACGCGTTGCAGATTGACTCGGATACGTGTCCAAGTGCTATAGCGCCCGCGCATGACATCAACCAATACATCAGCCGGCTCTAAATGTTCTGCAGCTCGCGGATGACGTGCTTTCCAACGTTCAAGACCCGCCAGTGCGTCTTCTTTGCGGCGAGCGCGTCCGATCTCGAGCAGCGGATGCTTGCGTTTAGAAGGTTGAACGCGGGAAGGTTCAGCGGTTTGCTTCCTGTAATGCGGCGGCCAAGGTGCATCGCCTAATCCCTGTCGCTCAAATAGTGCGAGTAGTTCTTCGA